>Ga0181532_10003572_pt1 | contig 13923 bp, 10 predicted proteins | sample PEATcosm2014_Bin_33_FD_119768 | JGI IMG/M metagenome (GOLD analysis project Ga0181532, IMG submission 119768) | Peatland microbial communities from MTU Mesocosm Facility, Houghton, MI, USA - PEATcosm2014_Bin11_30_metaG | ecosystem: Environmental > Terrestrial > Soil > Wetlands > Peat | place...
CCAGTTCCAGCCCGGCCAGGCACAGCCGGCTCACCAGGCCCGAAACCATCAATGTGGAAAGCATGGTAGCCAGGATCAGGAACAACAGGTTGTTGGCCGAGGCCACGGCGGCGAAGCCCACCAGCACCACCGCCACCGTGAAGAGCACACCGCCGCGCGTGACTTTGTATCGCACCCGCCGCAGCAGCAATTGCCGGAATCCCAACCAACGCGCGTCCACTCCTCTGTTGTGTCACAATCGTGTGTTCATGTCGAGTGCCACCGCTCCCGACCCAGCGCCACAAACCGGCCCGCGCCTCAAGCGCACCCTGGGATTGTGGGACCTTGTCTTCTACGGCATCATCCTGATTCAGCCGACCGCGCCCATGCCGCCGTTCGGCGTGGTCAGCCAGGTGGCGCACGGCCACGTGGTCACCACCGTTCTGATCGCCATGGTGGCCATGCTGTTCACCGCCATCAGCTACGGCCGCATGGCGCGCGCGTATCCCAGCGCCGGCTCGGCCTACACCTACGTGGGCCGCGAGATCCACTCCGGGCTGGGCTTCGTCACCGGCTGGAGCCTGGCGATGGATTACATCCTGAATCCCATCATCTGCACCATCTGGTGCAGCAAGGCGGCGCTGAACCTGGTGCCCGAAATTCCCTATGCGGTCTGGGCCGTATTCTTCGCCGTGCTGTTCACCCTGCTGAATCTGCGCGGCATTCGGGCCACCGCGCGCACCAACGAAGTGCTGGTGCTGGCCATGTGCGTGGTGGTCTTGTATTTCTTCGTCGCCGCCGTGCGCTACATCATGCACCAGCATGGCGTGTCCTTCACGCAGCCGTTCTACGATCCAAGCACATTCAGCTTCGCGCGCATCTCCACCGGCACGTCGGTCGCGGTGCTGACTTATATCGGGTTCGACGGCATCTCCACGCTCTCGGAAGAAGCGCACAACCCGCGGCGAAACATCCTGCTGGCCACCGTGCTCACGTGCCTGATCACGGGCGTGCTGGCGTCGGCCGAGGTGTACGCCGGACAACTGATTTGGCCCAACTTTCGCAGCTATCCCGACGTGGACACGGCCTTCTCCTACGTAGCCGGACGCGCCGGCGGGCCGCTGCTCTTCCACGCGGTGAATCTCACGCTGCTGGTGGCCACCATCGGCTCAGGCATGGGATCGCAGCTCGGCGCGGCCCGCCTGCTTTTCGGCATGGGGCGCGACAACACCATCCCGCGCGGATTCTTCGGCGCGATTGAGCCCAAGCACGGCATTCCCCGCAACAACGTTCTCTTTGTAGGCGTGCTGGCGTTGGCAGGAGCGTTCGCCATTACCTATGAATTGGGCGCGGAGCTGCTCAACTTCGGCGCCATCATCGGCTTCATGGGCGTCAACGCGGCGGCCTTCATACACTACTACGTGCGCAGCGACCGGAAGAGCCTGGGCGCATTCCTGCCGCCCTTGTTGGGCTTCGTCTTCTGCCTCGCGATCTGGACCAGCCTGCACAAGCCCGCGCTGGTGGCCGGCGGCATCTGGCTGACGGTGGGCGTGATTTACGCGGCCGTCAAGACCAATGGATTCCGGCAGGCGATCGTATTCTCGGATCCGCCGCCCGAGTAACGGAACGCCGCCCGCGTGGCGCACGCTCTCAGCGTGCCGTGCCGGCACTCCTGCCGGCACAGGCGAGCGTCGCTCGCCGGAGAGCGGGCCTGCGAGGCCCGCGCAGGCTGCGAGCCTGCCCCACCAAGAATGTACAAACTCCGCGGCCCGTTACCTAAGATCCACAATCAGCGCATCCAGGGCAATCGACTTCTGAATGTTGCGCCGGATCAGCCCCGCCAGATCGTCCACTTTCTGCACCGCCGCGCGGATCCACCCGAACGACACCTTGCGCGCCACGGCTTCCAGTTCCGCGCGCAGATCCTCGTTGCGCACCGCGCCGCCCGATTCGCGCAGCACCAGCACATCGCGCAGCAGATCGTATAGCACCTTCAAGTGCAATTCCAGCTTCTCGCTTTTGGTGCGCCCGATCAATTCCGAGTACGGCACCCATGCGCCGAACGGCATCACGCCCGCCGCCACCCGCAGCAGCGTAAACATGGCCGCGCGGCGTTTATCGTACGCCTCCAGATCCAGGGACACGGCCACGCCCGGACTGCCACCGCTTAGCGCGGCGCGCCGCTCGGCATGATCCATCCCGCGGGCGCGCACGAACTCGCGCGTCTCGTCCGTCGAAAGCGGCGTGAACTGAAACGGCACCGCGCGCGAGCGGATGGTGGGCAGCAGATCGTAAGCGTTTTCGGCCGTCATGATCAGGATCAGGTACGGCGAAGGCTCCTCCAGCGTCTTCAGCAGCGCGTTGGCGGCGTCTTCGCCGGCCCGATCCACATGGTCGATCAGGAACACGCGCCGGCTGCCGTGGTTGGGCGCCAGCTTGGCCCACTCGCGCAGCAGCCGCGTCTGATAGATGGAGATTTGCCGCAGCGGCCCATCCGGCGGAAAGGTCACGAAGTCCGCATAGGAGGCGAACAACAGCGGGTCCTGGTTGCGCTTGTCGGGCGCCCAGCGCTCGCGCGCGGCCACGATTCCGGTATTCTCCGGCAGGCTCAGGTCGTCGCGCTCGATCTGTTCGGCATGGCCCAACAACTGCGCCGCCAGCCTGCGCGCCAGGGTGGCCTTGCCCACCCCTTCCGGTCCCGCGAACAGCAGCGATTGCGCCAGGCGGCCGCGCGCGATCATCTGCGCGAGCGCCGCGGTCACATACGGGTTGCCCCAATAATCCTCAAACATACGGTTCCACGGCCTTCCGGATTTCGGCCGCTATGGCATCGATTGCGGCGCAGCCATCGATGACCCGGAAGCGGTGCGGCTCGCGCGCCGCCAACGCATGATACGCCTCATAGACCCGCCGATGGAATTCGAGCGATTGCTCGTCCATGCGCGTCTCGCTGTGGCGCGCGGAGGCATTGCGCGCGTGCGCCCGCGCCAGGCTGGTTTCCGCATCGATGTCTATGAGCAGCGTCAGGTCCGGGACCAGGCCGCGGCAGGCGATGCGGTCGAGCGTCATCACGGTTTCCGCGCCCAGTCCGCGCCCGCAGCCTTGATACACCAGCGTCGAGTCCGTGAACCGGTCCGAGAGCACGATCTTGCCCTCGGCCAGGGCCGGCACGATCCACTCGTCCACGTTCTGCGCACGGCAGGCGAAATACAGCAGCATCTCGGCGGTGGGGCCCAGCTCCTGATTCGCCGAGTCCAACAAGATGCGGCGAATTTCGATGCCGATGCGTGTGCCGCCCGGTTCAGCGGTCTCCAGCACGTCGCGGCCGCGCGCGCGCAGATGTTCGGCCAGCAGACGCATCTGGGTGGTCTTCCCAGATCCGTCCATGCCTTCAAATGTAAGGAACAGGCTCCGTTTCCGCATGCGGAACTTACATTGTCACACGGTGGGTCACATGGTGGCCGCATTGCGGGCCTAAGGCGCGTTGACGAACGGGCGGTCGCGCGTTCCGCTTCCGCGGCTGGCGTATAATCCCGGAATGACCACATCGTTCCGCAACCGGGTCGCCATCGTGACCGGCGGCGCGTCCGGCATCGGCCGCGCGCTCTGCGACGAATTAGCCCGCCGCGGAGCTATCGCCGTGGTGGCAGATATCAACGGCGAAGGCGCGCAACAGGTGGCCTCCGCGATTGCCGCAAATGGCGGCCGCGCCACGGCTGCGCCACTCGATGTCACGCGCGCCGAAGACGTCGCGCGCCTGGTGGAAGACACTGTGCGCACGCACGGCCGCTTGGATTACATGTTCAATAACGCGGGCATCGGCGTGGGCGGCGAAGTGCGCAACCTCTCGCTCGATCACTGGCGGACGTGCATCGACATTAACTTGTGGGGAGTAATCTATGGCGCCACCGCGGCGTACGCCGCGATGCTGCGGCAAGGCTCCGGCCATATCGTGAATACAGCTTCCGCCGCCGGCCTCATCGGGGAGCCCGGCCTAGCGCCCTATTCCGTGACGAAAAGCGCCGTGGTGGCCCTATCGACGGCATTACGCGCGGAGGCAGAGGCTTTCGGCGTGCGCGTCAGCGTGGTCTGTCCTGGTTTTGTGGACACGGCCATTTACGAAAACGCCATCGGCATCCGGATCGACAAAGACGAGTTTCTCAAGAAGCTGCCCGTAAAGCTGGTTTCCGCCGCCGATTCCGCACGCGCCATCCTGCGCGGTGTGGAACGTAACGAATCCATCATGGTGTTCCCGTTCTATGCGCGGCTGGCCTGGTGGCTCATGCGCATCAATCCAGGCATCCTCACCGGGTTCCACCGCCGGACGTTGGCGAATCTGCGCGCCATGCAGCCCGGAAGTCCTGTCCCACCTCATTCATAGCGCAGTGCGACCAGTGGATCGATCCGCGTGGCCCGCCGCGCCGGAATATAAATCGCCACCCCTGCCACAAGCGCTAACGTGACCGCCACGACGCCGAATGCCATCGGATCGCTGGCCTTCACGCCGAACAGCATGCTGGAAATCAGACGCGTGAGGCCGAACGCCGCGGCCAACCCCACTGTCAGTCCGATTCCCGCCAGCGAAAGACCATGCCTCACCACCATCCGGAGCATTGCGCCGGCGCTCGCGCCCAAGGCCACGCGAATGCCGATCTCCTGCGTCCGCTGCTCCACCGAATATGACATCAATCCGTAGATTCCAAGCGCCGCCAGCAACAAAGCCGTGCCCGCGAAAATGGTCAGCAGCAGCATATCGAAATCCTGGCGGGCGGTGGACTCCGCGATCACCTGTTCCATCGTGCGGAATTTCGATACCGGCAATTGCCCGTCTACAGCCCGAAACTCGCCTTGAATCGCAGTGGCCAGCGCCGTGGGCTCCTGGGAAGTGCGGACCACCCAACTGAGCGGGATTACCTTGTTCGCAAGCTGCGTCAACCCATCGGAAATCTGGCCCGCCGGCACATACATCACTCCTTGATCGGAGCCGGTCAGCCCGTTTTCGCGCACGTTGCCGACGATGCCCACGATCTCGCGCGCGGGCTCCTCGAATTCAGGACCCAAGCCATGGCCGATCGTCATGCTATGGCCGATGGGATCTTCCTTTTGCCAGTATTTCTTCGCCATGGCTTCGTTGATAATCACCACGCGCGCGGAGTTTCCCGAGTCGTGCTCGCTGAAGACCCGTCCCCGCAGGAGCGGGATCTTAAATGCCGCAAAGTAGTGTGCGGAAACAGATCTCCATTGCTCGTCGCCGTTATAAAGAGCGCCCTTCGCAGGCGGTTTGCCGGCGATGTTGAACGGCAGGTCTATGCCGCCCTCGATGGGGAGCATAATGGCGCTCGCGGCGGATTGCACTCCCGGCAAGCTCTCCAGGCGCGGCGTCATCTGCCGGATCAGGTTGTCGACTTTCGCGGTGGCGCCGTATTGGCCGCCGGAAAGCGACGTCTGCAAAGTCAAGACATGGTGCGGATCGAAGCCCGGATTCACCGCGCGCAGGCTGGCGAAGGTGCGGATCATCAGCGCCGCGCCCACCAGCAGAATCACGGCCAGCGCGATCTCGCCGACCACCAGAAACCCGCGCGCGCGGTTTTGGTGGCGGCCGGTCCCCGCGCGCCCGCTGGTATCCTTGAGCGACGAATTCACATCCAGCCGGGAGACATGCACGGCCGGAAAGAGTCCAAACAGGATGCCCGTGGCGAAGGCCACCGCCAGCGTGAAGCCGAGCACCCGCCAATCGAGCGCCGAGACCGCGCTGGCGGATTCCAGGCTGTCGCTGATGTGCGGCAGGTCTCCCGGCGCGATGGCCAGCAGCGCCCGCACACCGAATGCGCCAAGCAGAAACCCCAGAACGCCGCCGGCCAGGGCCAGCACTACGCTCTCCGTCAGAAGTTGCCGCACGATGCGCAGGCGGCTCGCGCCAATGGCGGTGCGGATGGCCATCTCCCGTTGCCGCGTGGACGCCCGCGCGAGTTGCAAGTTGGCCACGTTCGCGCAGGCGATCAGCAGCACGAAGCCTACCGCGCCCAAAAGGATCATCAAAGGCAACTTGACGCCGCCCACTTCCGCCTCCTGCATGGGGGCGATCGCGACACTCTCGTTCTTGTCCATCCACTTGGGATTAGCCTGCCGGAAGCGCTCGCCCACTACCTTCATCTGGGCGCGCGCGCCTTTCAACGTTACGCCCGGTTTTAAACGTCCGGCGACCGCCAGGTAATGGCCCTGGTTGGCGCTGTTCGGATCGGCCTGCAACGGGATGAAGATGTCCGCGGGCGGATCGCACTTGAAGGTAGCGGGCAGCACTCCCACGATCGTGGTAGCCTCGCCGGCTATCTCGAGGGGCGTGCCCACCATGCGCAAATCTTCGCCCATGCGCCGGCTGAAAAGTCGATAGCTGATGACTGCGACCTTGGGTCCGTTGGGTATATCTTCCTCAAGCGTAAAGGTCCTGCCGAGCACGGGTGCCACGCCGAAGACCCGGAAGAATTCCGAAGAAACATGGATGCCCTTCACCTGCTCGGGATGGTCGCTGCCGCCTACGTTCATGCCGGGGCCCGCGAAATCGTAAGCGGTCATGGCCTCGAAGACGTCGTTTCTCTTCCACGCATTGAACTTCGGGATGGAACTCGAGTTGCCGCGGCCCTGGAAATCCGGATAACCGCGCGCCACGGCCATGATCCGGTCCGGCTCGGGATAAGGCAGCGGTTTCAGCAGGACTACATTAATGACTGAAAAGATGGCGGTATTGGCGCCAATACCTAAGGCCAGCGCCGCAACCGCGATGGCCGTGAAGCCGGGACTCTTCCGGAATACGCGAAAGGCGTGCCGCAGATCGGCGAACGGGTTCTCCATACTCGCATTACGATCCAGGGCGCCGGAGAGTTCCATTATCGAGGTTTTTTTTTGACGATACCGTGACATTCTACATATCCGCGCGTACAATGTGTAGATCGGCTAGGTAACCTGCAAATGCCATCGGAAAAGACAGACTTGTTACAAGGCACCCTGGATATGCTGATCCTGAAGATCGTGGCGCTGGGGGCCATCCATGGGTACGCCATCTCGCAGCGTATGCAGCAGATTTCCGGCGACGTGCTGCAGGTGCAGCAGGGATCGCTGTATCCGGCGCTGCACCGCCTGGAGAACCGCGGCTGGCTGCGGGCCGAGTGGCGCGCATCGGAAAGCGGCCGAGACGCGAAGTTTTACACGCTCACCAAGGCCGGCCGCAAGCAGCTTGATACAGAAACCGCGCAATGGGAGCGCCTGGCGGAGGCCATCGGGTCGATCCTCCGCACCGCGGAATAGGAGGCACGCATATGTCGTGGATGGATACTTTGTTCCGCCGCCAACGCATCGACCGGCAGCTTGCCGACGAGCTCGAGTTTCATATCGAGAGCCGCACGCGCGATCTGGTCGAAACGGGAGTGCCCGCGGCGGAGGCCAGAAGGCGCGTCCGCATGGAGTTCGGCGGGACGGAAAGCGTGAAAGACGATTGCCGGGACGTGCGCCGTGGGCGGTTCATCGAAGAGCTATTCAAGGATCTCCGCTATGCGCTGCGCGTCTTTCGCAAGACGCCCGCGTTCAGCCTGGCCGCCATTTGTACCTTGGCGCTCGGCATCGGAGCTTGCGCCGCCGTCTTCACCGTAGTGGATGCCGTGCTGTTGCGTCCATTGCCCTATCCTGAGCCGGACCGCCTGGTCAAAGCGTTGACCAAGAATCCCCAACTTGGAGTCAAGAACGGTCCGACTTCCTTGCCGGACTATCTGGATTGGCGCGACAGTGGCGTGTTCGAGAGCGTGGGAATTTACGTTACCGACAACGCGGTCCTTTCGATAGCCGCACAATCCGAGCGGGTCGTCACCGCCACGGCGACCGACGGGGTCTTGGCGGCCCTGAGGGTCAAGCCTCTGGCCGGCCGTATATTCTCCACGGAAGAAAGCAAGCCCAGCTTGACACCGGTCGTCTTGGTCACGGAGCGCACGTGGCGTAGGCGGCTCGGCGCCGATCCGAAGCTGTTGGGCGGCGCGATCAAGCTCAACGGGTTATCCCTGACCGTGGTCGGCATCCTGCCGGCCGGGTTCACGTTCGAAGGCGATCCGGAATTGTGGATGTCCCCGACGATCACCGGCGACGAAACATCGCGCGACAACCGGTATTGGACCGGGCTGGCGCGTTTGCGGTCGGGCGCCACGCGGGCGCAAACCGGCGCGCAACTCGACCGGATTACCCAACGGTTGGCGGCCGCTTACCCGGGCTCAAACCGGTACTGGGGCGTGGACCTGGTCGCCTTGAAAGAGGACCTCGTCGGCGACACGCGCGCGCAGCTCCTGGTGCTGCTCGGCGCGGTGGGATTTGTGTGGCTGATCGTATGCGCCAATATCGCCACGCTGTTGTTGGTGCGGGCTTCGGGGCGAGGGCGCGAGATGGCCGTGCGAGCGGCATTGGGAGCGAGCGGCGCGCGCCTGGTGCGGCAATTGGCGACCGAGAGCCTGGTGTTGGTGCTGGCCGGCGGAGCCGCGGGCGTCGGCATGGCTTTAGCGGCGGTATCGCTGCTGCGCGAATACGGGCCGCCCGACCTGCCGCGGCTCGACCAGATTCACGTGGACGCGATATCGGTGGTGTTTACACTGGGCATTGCCATGCTCACGGGCCTGCTGTGCAGCCTGGGACCCGTGTTCCAGACCCGCGGACACCTGCCTGGCGGGGCGTTGCGGGAAGGCGGACGCGGTTCTACCGGAGGCCGCCGGCGCAGAATCGCGCGCGCCGCGTTGGTAATGACCGAGGTGGCGCTGTCGATTGTCCTGCTCACGGGATCGGGCCTGCTGATCAAGAGCTTTTGGAACCTGCTCCGGCAGGATCCGGGCTTCCGCACCGATCATCTCCTCCCGTGCTTTCTCTCCCTGCCGAATTCCAAGGTGATGGAAAACGGCCAATATCGGAAGGACAGAGTGGCGCGTTACATTGACGCGGTGACGGCCCGGTTGCAATCCATCCCCGGTGTGCAACATGCGGCGTTGGGGATGCCCCTGCCGCTGGGCGGCGGGGGATGGCAGATGTGGTCGAAATTCTGGGTCGCGGGTGAGGCAAACCGCCAGGCGGGCTTCGTGCACGGAATCTTGCAATCCGTTTCGACCGATTATTTCGCCGCGCTGGGCGTGCGCCTGCGCTCGGGACGCATCTTCTCGAGCGTGGACAGGCCGGGGACGGAGCCGGTGGCCATTATCAATGAAGAGTTCGCGCGCCCGAAGTTCGCGCCGCGGAACCCGATCGGCATGCGCATCGGCATCGAAGACGACAAGCGGACATATGAGATCGTCGGTGTGGTGGACAGTATTAAATCCGGCGGACTGCAGGACCCGGCGCCGCCGCAGTTGTACTTGCCGATGGCGCAACAGCCGGTGCCCATGCTCACGGCGGTCTTGCGGACCGTGGGCGATCCGGCCGCGCTGAGCCACACCGTTCAGCAGGCGGTCCTTTCCGTCGACCCCGATGTGCCGGCTTACCGCATACGCACGGGAGATCAACTGCTGGGACGTTCGCTCGCCAGACGCCGTCTGCTGATGACGCTGCTCTCTTCGTTCGCGTCCATAGCATTGGTGCTGTCGCTGCTTGGATTATACGGCGTGCTGGCCTACGGGGTGGCGCAACGCACGCGCGAGATCGGCATCCGGATGGCGCTGGGAGCCGCCGCGGGACAGGTGCTTGCCGGTGTGGTGCGGCAGGGCATGACCATCGCCGCCCTTGGCGTGATTGCCGGCCTCGCGGGAGCGTTAGCGATGACGCGCGTGCTGAAAGACGCGCTGTACAACGTCAGCCCGCTGGATGCCGGTGTGTTGCTGCTGGCGCCGGCTGCGCTGCTGCTGGTGGCGCTGCTGGCATGCGCGATTCCGGCGCGGCGCGCGGCGCGCATCGACCCGGTGCTGGCGCTCCGCCATGAGTAGAGACTTGTGGGGCAGGTGTCTGCGCCAAGTAGCTGGCCACCAAGTCGATTTGTTCATGCACGCGCAACTCGGACGCCAGACTTACCGCCTGCATCGTCACTCCGCTATCGGGCTGCCGCAGCCCCAGCAGGATGGAAATTGCGGTGGTCTTCCCGGCGCCATTGGCGCCGAAAAGAGCTAATATATCGTCCGGTTAGTTCCTTATAGATTGGCGGCGCAGCCAAAATGCCAGATCCGCGCTGGCCCGCAAGCGAGCACGACCTTGCCCGCTCACTTTTCCCAAAACTTGGAATGCTGCATAATCTGTGGGGCAGACCTCCAGGTCCGCGGGTCCTCCCGCACCCGCTCTTCCCCTCAACAAAATGAGCCTTATCCGAGCACAAAGAGGCCGGCGTGCACGCCGGCCGCAGGGTCGAAAACCCACTGCGAGCTGCGGGAAGGGGCGGTCTGGAGACCCGCCGCAGGCGTAGACGCCTGCCCCACAGGACTGAAGTCCTGCCTCACAATTAATGCAGATGTTCCAGAGCGAGAAAAGTAAGAGGTATTGGGCAATCCTGCCTTGACGGTAGGCGCCGTAGAAACAAGAGCCGCCTCAAAGGCGGCTGCGGCCACGGTTGGCCGCCCTCCGGTGCAACTGAACCACCGTACTAGGAGTTCGCCGGACTGCACTTCGAGATCCAACCCGTCGAGCGTTTGTATCCTTACCGAAGCGAGTGAAGAGCGGCAGGCTACCGGCGAACCGCGATTGGGATGGAGCTACCGGCCGGCTTCTGCCGGACCAGGCGGCGCACTTCTTGCACGGCGTCCACCAGGATAATGATGGAGGCGACGCCGAGTCCGATCGACATGCCCACGTTCGCCCACCGATTGGCGTCCGCGACGCCGGTGGCCGGAAGGTTGGCCGCGGTGACGCGCACCCACGGTCCCATATTGACCAGCGCGCCGGTCAAGATCAGGCTGACGCCATCCACCGCCAGGCGCGCCAACGAGCGCGCCCGCATCCACCAGGGACGCAGCCATCCCATCAATCCGATAGGCACACCGCTCAGCGCCACCAACAAAATGGGCCAGAAGAAGCCGCGCCAGATGGGCGTCAGCGTAATCGAAACGCCGTCGAAATCGAAGCCTTGCGCGATGCGGGTCCAGTACATTACTTCGATCCAAACCAGGCTGGCGCCGATGCCCGCCAATACCTCGACTATAGCCATGTAGCCAGGCACCGGCTGCGGCCTGTTGGCGGGTTTCGCCGGCGGGACGCGCGGCAACCGGCGGGGGTCCCACCGCAGCGTCGACTCGTGGGGATAGCGTTCCAAGGCCGCGAATATGAGGGTAATGACGCCGAAGGCGAAGACCGCTGCCATCAGCATCGTCCAAAGAGTTTCGATCAGCGCCAGGGACGGGTGACGGCTGGAGAGAATGGCCGCCGGGCCGACCACCAGGATAAAGACCGGCGGGAGAATCCATAGGATCACCAGTCTCAGAATGAACTGGTAAACGGGAAACAGCGCGGGACCGATCAAGGAATGCCGCGGCAGGTAGCGGCTGGCCACCACCATCGGGTTACCGCGCTGTTTGAGGACGGCCGCAATGCCATCGTCGTCGAGCGGGTGGCCGAGTTGCGTTTCGCGGTCCTCGATTTGGGAGCGGAGGTCTTCGCCGAGCTCCGCGATGATGTCTTCCTGTTGCGCTTTGGGCAACCAAAACCGGACTGCGTGGAGGTAACGATTCAGAAGTTCCATAAGAAGCTCTCAGCTATCGGCTTTCAGCTATCAGCCAGACACGACGGCCTCGCCTTCGACGATCCGGGTTAGCGAAGAATTGATGCTTCGCCACTCTTCCAGCAGTTGGTGGAGGATGCGATCGCCTTCGCCGGAGAGGCGGTAGAAGCGTTTGTTGCGCTTGTCCTCTTCACGCCACTCGCTGATCAGGAGACCCTGGCTTTCCAGGCGGCGGAGGAGCGGATAAAGTGTGTTTTCGTCGATTTCCATGCCGCGGCTGGCGAGGGCTTTGCGGAGGGCATAGCCGTAATGTTCCGTGCCAAGTTGGGCTAGGACGGCGAGGATAAGGCAGCCTCGGCGGAGTTCCAGGCGGAGGTTTTCAAAAGCATCGTTTGTTGATACTGTGTGTTGCACAGTGTATATAACACACTATATGTCAACTTGTACTGACTGTCAAGTGGTTTCTTGGGGAGCCAAGACGGTCGCTTTCAAGACGCCTGAGGATGTACCGGCCCCAACGGGGGGAGAAGAGGAGCAACCGACAGGGACTTCCTAGGGCTTGAGGCGGTAGACCGTGCCGAAACCGGCTGGGCCGGGGCCGCTTACGGTGGTTCCGTAGAGGACTCCGTTGTTGCTCATGATGAGGTTCCCGGAGGGGTCCGGCAGGGCCCTCGAAGCTGTGGAGAACCGTTTCGTTCAGGATCTGGTAATTGGGATAGAGCTGGAAGATGGAGCCGCCGGCGTCGGTGTAGACAGTGCCGGTGGCCGTGGCCCCGTAGAAGTCGCCATCCGATTCCAGGAGGGCGGAGCTTGGGATTCTACCTGACGAGAAGCTGAATGGGAAGTATTCGGTCCAGGCGCCCGTATAGTAATCCGGCACTAGCTCGAAAACGCCCCCGAGATTTTGCAGCCCGCCGGATGCAGTGGTGCCGTAGATCGCGAAGGCGGCACCCGGGTTTTGGACTGGCGCCAGGATGGGCGGCTGCGAGGGCAAGCCGCCATCCGTCCCGCCGGTGAAATTATAGAGAACGGTTTCGATGTATTGGTATGGTACGGGCGAGGGACTGAGGGCGAAGACGATGCCTTGGTTGGAGGCTCCGCCATAGGTGGTGACTCCATAGATGACACCGTCGGCGCTGAGCGTGATGCCCGCAGGTTGGCAGCCGCCACTGCCGCCGGGAAAATCGTATTCAAAGCTGACACTCCATTTGCCGGAAATTGAGGGCGGCGTCAACCCTACGACGGCGCCGCAGCTATAGTAGCCGCCGGCGGTTCCAGCGGCATAGAGTTCGCCGTTCGGGCCCGCGATCAGGCCGTGGTTGAATTCCGCTGCCGGATAATCCTCACTCGGCGGGTAGAGAGCAGTTTCGATCCAGACTCCGCCGGGAGCGGGCGGGGCGGAGAGAGTTGGAATAAGACGCCATCATTGTAGGAGCCGCCGAAGGCGGTGGTGCCGTACAAGACTCCGTTGGGTCCGGTGATGAGGGAGATGGGGGTTGATCCGTCAACGGTGCCGGTGAAATTATAGATGGCGTACTCCGTCCACGGGTCTCCGGGCGACTGTGGAGGCGACAAGGCGAATATCATGCCCTGGTCGTAGGCTCCGCCATAGGCGAAGCCATATAGTGTGCCGTCGCAGCCCATGATCAGCGAGGGGTCCGCCGCTGGCAACGGAAAGCTGTAAAGGAGAGTCTCGGTCCAGGGGCCGCCGGGGGCGTCCGGAGGCAGGAGTTGGAAGACCGTGCCTGCGGTCGTGCCGTAGAGGGCGCCGTCGGGGCCGAAGACGGGAGTTGGGAACTGACCGCCGCTGCCCCCGCTGCCCCCGCTGAGGATGGTGAAAGAGTAGAGGACCGATTCGGTCCAGGCGGCGCCTGTGCTTGTAGGCGGCTGGAGACGAAACACGGCGCCGTAGTTATTTGCGCCGCCAGCCCCGCTAATACCGTAGAGCGCGCCATCGGGGCCGCGCACCAGGCCTCCGGGCATCTGGGCATCCGGCAGGTCGCCGAAGGCGTAGATTTGGGTGAAATTGGTTTGGGCGGGGAGCGGCTGCGGCACCGTGGCCAGCGCGGCGCAGATGAGCAAGGGGAACGTCTTCATGGCGCGCGGGAATGGGTACGGTACTAGTCAACGGCAAGGTCACGCAGCAATCGCCGCACTGCCCGACGGTTCGCTAGAGTGCGCGTCCGGACGCGTGTTTTGGTCCGACGGCATCCAGGAGCGAGCACTAGCCTGTCGAAGACCCACTGGCCAAAGCGAGTTGCACGCGGATCGCCCGGTCCAAGTTAAGC
>Ga0181532_10003574_pt1 | contig 13923 bp, 10 predicted proteins | sample PEATcosm2014_Bin_33_FD_119768 | JGI IMG/M metagenome (GOLD analysis project Ga0181532, IMG submission 119768) | Peatland microbial communities from MTU Mesocosm Facility, Houghton, MI, USA - PEATcosm2014_Bin11_30_metaG | ecosystem: Environmental > Terrestrial > Soil > Wetlands > Peat | place...
ACCCGTGGTCACCAATGTTTCGCACGCCACGCGTCCCTTGGGGTCCTGGCGCATTACTTCATCAAGCACCGCATCTGAAATTTGATCGGCAATTTTGTCCGGGTGGCCTTCGGTCACTGATTCGGATGTGAACAGAAAATTCCTTTTTGCTTCGCTCAAAACATCTCTCCTATCTTTCTTTTCAGCGTTGGCGAGGGGCTGGCACACCCCATCTTCCGCCTCTCCAAGGGAGGGCAGAATCTGTCTTTTTCAGGCTAACATTCCGAGGACCGGGAATCAACGCATTGATTTTGCACAGGTTAGGGTTGCACTGAACGGCAAAATTCGGGCTGCGAACGGCAATCAAACGCATTCGCTGACCAAAATAAATTCGATAAGATTCGTTGAATAGCTTATCAATTGGCCGATTCAGCCCTTGACGCAAACTACTTGTCGCAGCGTGTGCACGATTTCCACAAGCTCCGTCTGCGCCGCCATCACCGCGTCGATGGATTTGTACGCCGCGGGCGTTTCGTCGATCACATCGGCATCCTTGCGGCACTCCACGCCTTCGGTCATGCGTTTGTGATCCTCCACGGTGAATCTGCGCCTGGCCTCCCCCCGAGACATGGCTCGTCCTGCTCCGTGGCTGCAGCTCATAAAACTCTCTGGGTTTCCCTTCCCGCGCACGATGAACGAACGAGCACCCATGCTTCCGGGGATAATGCCCAAGTCGCCTTCCTGCGCGCGCACCGCGCCTTTGCGGGTCACAAAAATGTTTTGACCGTAGTGACGTTCCCTGGCGACGTAGTTGTGATGGCAGTTGATGGCCTGAATACGCGCGGTAAACGGCCGGACTTCGCCGGAGTTGCGGGCACCTTCAATAATCTGCTCCATCATTAGATCTCGATTGGTGCGCGCGAAATCCTGGGCCCATTCCACGGCTTCGACATAATCGTAAAAGTGCTCACTTCCGTCTTCGAGATAAGCGAGGTCCTTGTCTGGCAGATTGCCAAGCAACCGGCCCATGTCTTTCTTGGCGAGTTCGATGAAGTAGCTGCCCATGCGATTGCCTACGCCGCGTGACCCGCTGTGGAGCATGAACCAGACCATCTCCGATTCATCGAGGCATACTTCGATGAAGTGGTTCCCGGTGCCCAGGGTGCCAAGGTGATTCGCGTGATTGCCACGATCGAGCTTGGGATGTTTTTCCAGGATAGCTTCGTAGCGTCCCTTCAGATTTTCGCCCCAGGCACTCAAATTGTGCTCGGGTATGACACGCCATGCACCTGCGTCCCCTTTGCCCCCGCCGTGTGTGCGACCGTGCGGGACTGCTTCTTCGATCGCCGTCCGTATGGCGTGAAGGTTCTCCGGCAAATCGCGGGCATTCAGGTCGGTTTGCACCGCCATCATCCCGCAGCCGATATCCACGCCAACCGCTGCCGGAACGATGGCTCCCTTCGTGGGAATGACGCTGCCGACAGTTGCCCCGATTCCCCAATGCACATCCGGCATAGCGGCAACCCACTTAAAGATGAACGGGAGTTGTGACACGTTGACGAGTTGCTTGCGCGCGGCGTCTTCGAGTGGAACACCGTTCACCCACGCCTTAATCGGCACGCCCCGCTCGGATTTGAGTGTCCGGTAACTCACGATTGCCACTGAGGCAGTGTGTTGTCTAAAAGCTTAGAATTCACTTCGTCGACGCTCTTCTTAGCCAACTCTCGATGGTACGTGATTCGTCCGGCGTCATTTCCGGAACCGCTTTTTTCAACATAGCCGTAAACCAATCGATTTCGTACGGCTCCGCTGGATAGCCAATGTTATCGCCCTCTGGATGTCCTTGCACGGGACGGTTCGAGTTAACGATGAGTTCTCCCTTTGCATCGAGAAAAACAAGGAACGGTACGCCCGTGACCCCACCCTTCTCATCGGCACCTCCAAATTTCACATCCAGTTCCTCCCCACCGGGGCTTTCCAACTCCGGATGCTCTCCCGCTTTCTCAGCTACGTTCAGCCTAGCCAAAACAAAGTATTTTTCCGCTATGGGGCGGATCTCTGGCGCATCCAGAAAAGCATCCAGTTGGTGACAAGGCCCGCACCACGAAGCGCTAAATACTAAGAAAATCAGCTTGTGCTGTTGCTCGGCTTGCGCTTTCGCGTCTCTTAAGATTTGGGCTGCGGTTGGCGCCTTTTGCGCGAAAAGAGCGCACGAAAGGAAGGAGCCCAACAGAAGCAACGAAACCCGAACCTTGCGCATGGTGATTCTCCCGTTTCCGCCGTAAGGGAAGCACAAATCAAGCGGGGAATATCATCTTACGTCCGGACCGGAACGAACCCTCCGTAATTCTTATCGGACACTGCATCGCTTATCTTCCTGCTGTTTAATTGCGTGGCCATCGAAAGAGATACTACTTTGGTCATTCCAGATGGCAAATTTCCACCCAGTGGTGATTTTGATCCAAACTGAACATAAATGCCCCAGAAAACCTTGGTTCGTCCGCGCGAGGTTACGGTTGCGGCTGTTGTGGCGCTTGTTGGCAGCACTCTGTTCCTGCTGGCCAGTTTTGTTCTTGCAGGCACTGTTGCAATCATGCTACTTGCCATATCCAGGAAATATCCGGGTATAAACTTCCGCGAAACTCACCCCGACTTTAAGGAAGTAATGCAAATCATCGCCTCCGGCACGGCAATTCCGTTGGTCCTCGGATTGATCGGAATCGTGACGGGGCGTGGACTGTTGCGCATGCGGCGCTGGGCGCGCCAGTCGGCCATCATCTGGAGCATCACTTCGTCGCTGCTATGCCTTTTCTTATTGGCCCACCCGCAGTTCAAATCCGGAGTGCGATTGGATCAGACCCCAGTACTGATGTTTATGTTGTTTCTATTCCCCATCAATGCGTGGTGGTTATTTCTTTTCTTTCGGCCAGAAATTAAGTCAGCCTTCGCCGTCCCCGGGCCTCCGCGTCGCGTTCTTGGGCGGCCGCAATGGTTAAGGGAGAACTTCATGGCAAAGCTGATTATCATTGCCGCATTGTTGCTTCTGTTCGCGGCCGGTGCAGGTTGGATCTTGCGAAGGAATTCGCCTATGCGAGAGATCGAGCGCTCTCGTGATGCCTTGGCCACCGTCAAGAGCTGGCATTTTCACACCGTGCGCTACATCTCCGGTCAACCTCCAGAGACCATCGACACCGATACGATCTGTCCCTCATTTCAGCACAGGATCGCCTCTTTCGAGGATGTCAATGGCACGCCGCAGGTTCGCGAATCAATCCGCTTTTTCGGCGTTTCCTATAACCATGTTGGAGGGCAATGGCTTCCTGCGCAGAAACTCGCCTCCCAAACAGATCCGGGAATATTTGAATGTAGCAATGGTCCAATGAGCGAGGACGCGAATTCCTTACTCTATTCCGGCATCCTCGAAGACGGAACTGTGAAACGCGGGGAAATGCAAACCGTTAACGGGGAATCTTGCCGCGCATATGATGTTTCGGTCCCCACTCCGCACGATCCAGCAGAAACGGAATTTCATTTCACCGTTTGCATCGGAGAAAGCGACCACCTTCCGCGGGAGACAAGGCGTATCCATTCCGACTGGAACAAAGAGGGCATCAGCGCTTTCAGCCAATGGGATGCAATGAATGAGCCCCAACTCCCTCCAGAGATCTCAAAATAAACCCGACACTCGTCGGATTTTTCTTAGGCCTCATCCGTGTCGTCGGCCTGGATGTCCAATTTGCCTTTGGTCTTCTTGGCCATCAGATAGGAGCGGATGAAGGGGTCAAGATCGCCGTCCAGCACGCGATCGACATCGCCAACGGAGAATTTGGTACGGTGATCCTTGATCAGGCGATAGGGCTGCATGATGTACGAGCGAATCTGACTGCCAAACGAAATGTCCAGCTTAGATTCATCCAGGCGGTCAGTTTCATCGCGCCGCTTCTGTATTTCCATATCGTACAGTTTGGAACGCAACATCTTCATGGCCATTTCGCGATTCTTGTGCTGGCTGCGTCCCATTTGGCAGGCCACGATCACCCCCGTGGGAACATGCGTCAATCGAACGGCCGTCTCTACTTTATTGACGTTTTGCCCGCCCTTGCCACCGGAACGAAACGTGTCCAACTTGATGTCTTCCGGGCGGATGTTAACTTCAATGCGGTCATCCACTTCCGGAATCACAAACACGGAGGCAAACGAAGTGTGCCGCCGCGCCGCCTGATCAAAAGGTGAAATCCGCACCAACCGGTGCACCCCCGTCTCTCCCGAGAGCATTCCGTAGGCATTTTCTCCGGTGAATTGAATGGTGGCATTCTTGATCCCGGCTTCTTCGCCCGGAGTTTCATCAAGCACATCGGCGCCAAACCCTTTGCGTTCCGCCCATCGCAGGTACATGCGCAGCAGAATGGAAGCCCAATCCTGGGATTCGGTGCCGCCAGCTCCGGGCTTGATGGTCATGATGGCGTTGAGATGATCGTTTTCGCCGGAAAGCAGGGTTTGCGTTTCGAGTTCGCTCAGATAGGTATCGGCGGCTGTCAATTCGCGATTCAGATCCTTGAGAAGTTCGTCTTTTTGTTGGGCGTTGGTTTCGCCCTTAGCGAGTTCGATGTAGGTTTCCAGGTCGCTAGTCAAAGCAGCAAGCTTTTCATCGGCGGCCAGAGGCGCCTCCGCACGCTTGCGTTCGCGGAGCACGACCTGCGCTTCTTCCTGATTGTTCCAGAAATTAGGGTCCGCGGCGCGCTCTTCCAGGGATTTCAGCAGCGTGCGATTGTGCTCAACGTCAAAGATAACTCCGCACGAGGTCGATACGCTGCTTCAATCCTTCGTATTGATGCTGCAGGTCTTCCAGAATCATATTGGAGTGCATGCACCCGCACGCCCGGCGGGTTCATTTGTCCTTTCGAAAAGTAATCCCCACAAGAATAGCGGAAACTATCACGCACATCCAGGCGAACCAATCATTCAGGCTGGTGTAGATCGTTCGATCGGTGCGGAAGTCATAGGGCAAATCCGCGGATCCGCGTACATCGCGATGCAGCACACGAATGACATTCCCGTAGGGGTCGATCGAAGCCGTGATGCCGCTGTTCGTGTCGCGCAGCAGCCAGCGCCGATTCTCCACAGCGCGCACGCGGGCCATTTGCAGGTGCTGCTCCGCGGCGGCTGAGGTACCGAACCACCCGTCATTGGAGATGTTGATGAGGAGTTGCGCACCGCGATCGGCAAACGCCCTTATTTCTCCCGGATAGATGGCTTCATAACAAATAAAGGTGGAGAACGTGTTGCCGCTCGGCAGCATTCCAACGCTGCGCACCTTGCCCTTGTGGAAGCCTCCAACTTCCTCAGAAACACTCGTCACCACCTGGTGTATAAACGGAAAAGGTTCGTATTCGCCGAAAGGGACGAGGTGCATTTTGTCATAAGAGAACGTTCTTTGGCCGAAGGCGTTCAACATCGCCGCGCTGTTATAGGGAACCAGCGTTGTGCGCGGCCCACCGTTGCCAGGTTCCGTGCCGAGTTTCCACTCAATTACGCCGACAATCACCGGATTCTGAAATTCCGCTGCCAGCCGCGAAATATACGGAACGAAATGCGCATCCTGAAACGAAAACGGCGCGGGGGCTTCAGGCCAGATGAGCAGGTCTGGCTGCGGGCCGTTGGGTGAAGGTCGCAAGCTGAGCCGCTCGAGGTCAACGAGATCGGCTTTGTGATCCGCATACCAATCCCCGACGTATTGCATGTTCTCAGGGAAATTAGGTTGCACAGCACGGGCCAGGTGATGCGCCTCCCCCTTGGGAACAAATCGTGGGCCGATAACCATCACCACGACAAGCGTGACAAGAACTGCACCGAGGATGCTGAGCCTTCGCTTTGTCTCTCCTGCCGCTCCACATTCGCTCCACAACAGAAGCGCATTAAACGCGGCCGCGAGAAACGAAAGGCCGTAGATGCCCGTGATTGTCGCCAGTTGCAGCAGCGCAGGGTTTTCCGCTGGTGCATAGCCCAGGAGTGCCCAAGGAAAACTGATCTCTGGGAGATAGGTGCGAAAGACTTCCGTCGAAATCCATAGAAATGGCACTCCCGCCAGTGTCAAGGTATAACTGCGCAGCGACAACCGCTGCACCACCCACGCGAAAAGCCCTATCGACGCCCCCCAAACTGAGGCGATCAGGAGCAGCACGCCCCAGCCAGCCGCGGTGGACATCCCTCCATGGATGGCCAGCACTTCCGCAATCCACGGCACACACGTCAGTACGAAAATTAGCCCGTGCAGGAAGCCGCAAAAGAAGGCGACTCGTGCGCGTGCTCCCAAGATGCTTGCGAGCAGCAGCGCAAGACAGAACCAGGAATACAGACTGAGAAACGATCCATGGTAAGACATCGAGAGAATCGCACCGCTCAACGCGGCAAGGAGTAAACGGAAGATCGCAGGGGCTTCCCTCAGGCGAAGCGGCCGCAGGTAGGAGTTCCAGGCCGGAGACGGCATCAGTGTTTTACGTAGAACGCTTTAAAGCCCTCGCCCTCGAGGCCTTTCTTGGCGGCGTCAGCGCTTTTCTGATCCTTGAACGGACCAACCTGCACTCGATAGTATTTGTCTTTTTGCGGCGTCTGCACGTAGACGGCATAGTGTTTTTTCTGCAAGCTACTGGCGATGGCAAGCGCATCATCTTGTTTCATTAACGCCGCAACCTGAATGACGTAGGCTCCCGCGGGAATCAGCGGGGTGTTCATCGTGCCCTTGCTGTTCTTCGCCGGAGCGCGAACTGAAACCGGTTGGGTCTGCACTTTATTCTTGGGACTGGCAGGCTTGGAAGCGGGCGCCACAGGCTTCCCAACAGGTGGCGATTCCAGGTGCGGATCAACACTCGCGGGACCATCGGTTGCGGGAAAGGTCCACACCGGCTGGGACGCCTCCGTCGAAGGATCGGAGTTTGCTGCCGGCTCCGCATCTTCCACCGTTTTCTTCGGTACGGCTTCGCTCTTCGGCATGTACAACGGCTCGGCCTTGCTCGGCGAATTCATCGCCGCGCGCACCTGTCCGTCATACTGATTCCGGCCCATCAGGTATCCCAACGTGAAAAACACACCGGAAAACAGCAACATCAGCAGAAATAGACCAATAACGTGCTTGCTTTCGAGCACGCGGTCGCTCGCCCCGCGTTTTCCCCCTGAGGCCATGCTTATTTGGTCGACCCCCCGATCGACTTCACCCAGCTATTAATGATATCGATTGGCAGGGGGAAAACAATCGTTGTGTTCTTTTCGACACCTATCTCGGTTAGGGTCTGCAGGTAGCGGAGCTGGATTGCCGATGGTTCTGTCTCCAGAACTTTAGCGGCGTCAGCCAGTTTTTGAGAGGCTTCGAACTCGCCCTGGGCGTGGATAACCTTCGCGCGGCGCTCGCGTTCGGCTTCCGCCTGTTTCGCAATGGCGCGTTGCATCTGCTCGGGGATGTCCACCTGCTTCACCTCGACCTTGCTTACTTTGATGCCCCAAGGTTCAGTGTCCTGATCCAGAATGATCTGGAGTTTGGCGTTGACCTTGTCGCGTTGCGAGAGGATTTCGTCCAACTCGAATTGCCCCACGACGCTGCGCAGCGTGGTTTGCGCGAGTTGCGAGGTCGCATACTGATAATTCTGAACCTGCGAGAGTGCAAGATTCGCGTCGACCACCCGGAAATAGCATACGGCGTTGACCTTCACCGACACATTGTCACGCGTGATGATGTCTTGAGGTGGCACGTCTAGAGTCTCCAAACGTAAACTGATGCGATACAGCGTTTCGATCGGCCAGAAAACTAGGCGTAATCCCGCACCTTTTGCTTCTGGCAACAAGCGTCCGAGCCTCAGCACCACGCCGCGTTCCCACTCCTTAATGATGTTGATGGAATTCCAAAGCCATAGCAGAAAAAAGAACCCGATAATCAGTATCCCAATGCCGCCAACCTGTAGCATCGCAAACCTCCTCGACCGACTCTAATCTCACTTCTCGATGGATGTCCCTGCAGGGAGTGGCTCAACGTCGAGCTTCAACCCATCAACCCGGAGCACCCGAACTCTTGCGCCTACCTGAATATTTTCCTTGGAACCCGCGCGCCACAACTCGCCGTGAACTCGGATCATCCCTTCTCCATCCCCGGGCACGGCGATCGTGACAACCCCCTCTTCGCCTAGCAGTTCTTCCTTCCCCGTGGCCGTCTTCCATTTCCGTGATTTCAGCACCAGGCGCATTAGAAAAACCGTCAGGAAAGCAAATGGCAGCGTCGTAGCCAACGCAACCCCAAAACTCACTCCAGCCGGCGTCAGTGGCGAACGGATCAGGAACATCGCCCCCAGCATCATGGACACGATGCCACCCAGAAGGAGCACACCGTGACTCGCAAACTTTGCCTCCAAGACAAAGAGCGCCAGCGCCAGCAGAATAAGCAGCACTCCCGCAAGATTCACTGGCAGGATCTGCATCGCATACAAAGCCAGCAACATGCAGATGCCACCCACCACACCCGGCGCGACAACCCCGGGATGTGTGAATTCGGTGTATAACCCCAACGCGCCGACGAGCAACAACAGGAAAAACACGTTCGGATCGGCGATGCGGGCCAGGAATCTCTGTCGCGAAGAAAGCTCAAAGTCGGCGCGCGCGTAATTCCGCAACGAGAGCGTCTCCTTCTTTCCGTTAAAGCGGGTAATCTCTCGCCCGTTCAATTGGCGCAACAAGTCGGCCTTATCGCTCACTACCAGATCGATCAAGTGCCCGTCGAGAGCTTCCTGTTCCGTGAAGGCGCGCGCGTCTGTTATGGCCGTCTCCGCCAGTTTCGAATTGCGCCCGCGCTTTTCGGTGAAGCTGCGCAGAAACGCCGTGGCGTCGTTGTTGATTTTCTTGCGCAGCACTTCGTCAATGGGCATGGAAACCCAACCGGGCATGAAAATCGGTGTTGCCGCTCCGGCTCGCGTGCCCGGAGCCATTGCGGCGACGTCCGCCGATAGCAGGATCAGAAATCCGGCGGAGGCACCTCGCGCACCATCCGGGCTCACATAAACCACCACCGGCACAGGAGAATCCAGGATGTGGTGAATCATGTCCGTCATCGAATCGCTCAGCCCACCTGGGGTGTCCATGGTGATCAGGACAAGCGCCGCGTGGCGTTGCGCCGCATCCGCTAGCCCCTCATCAATGTAGGTCGCGAGAATGGGTTCGACTTCACCATCGAGTTTCAATTCGAGGACAAGAGGAGCGGCGGCAGAATCCGAAGCTGCCAAGCCGGTAGCAAAAAAAGGTAAAAACAGTGCCAAAATGCCGACGAAAAGGAAGATAGCTCCAAACAAATAGCTGAACGGTTGCCGATTTCCACGAGCGTTCATTGCGTGCCTCCCGTGGGCTTGCTCTTTCCCAAACGGTCGAGCAATTCTTTTGCATCCGGATAATTGGGGGCGAGCTTTATTGCTTTTTCCGCCTCGGCCCGCGCTAGATCAAACTTTTTTTGTTCCAGGTAGATCCGTGCGAGCGTAGTTCGAACTGCCGCGGAATCCCGGGAATCAAGCGAAAGCTGCAGTTCACGCACCGCATCATCCAGTTTACCCCTTCGGCGGTAAATATCGGCGAGTTCCCGGTGAGCGCTGGCGTTGTTCGGCTCCGACGTCAACGCTGCGCGAAATTCACCCTCGGCTGCGTCCAGGCGTCCCGCTCGAAATTCCTGCTGGCCCCGGCGAATATGTGCCACCGCACTGTTCACCGGCATCGCCGGATCGGTGCCAGCGCTCTGTAGCATCTGCGGACCTTCGAGCTCCAGTCGAAGAGAAGTGATATCCAGCTCTGGTTTCACTCGTTGGTATTTGGCCAGCGAATCCGCATTCTTCACATCAAACTTCAACAGGGGCAGACCCTTCTCGCCAAACGCTTCCTCGGCGGCCTCCCTCTTCTCGGCCGCTTCCGGCTTCTTCCCCAATTTATCCAGTGTGTAGATCAGGAAAGCGAGGTTCTCGGTATTATCCGGTTCACGTTCGACGGCATCGCCAAAATGCGTCGCCGCGGTGGCCATGTCTTTCTGCTCGAGAGCCAGCAGGCCTAAGTTAAAAGGATAGTCGTCCTCGTCGGGATCGATGTCTCGCGCGCGGCCGAGGGCGGTCATTGCGGCAGGAAGATTGTCCTGGCGCGCAAGGGAGATCGCAAGATTATTCAAAATTTCAGGAAGATCCGCTCCGGTCACAAGGTTCCGGTGAAGTTCTTCCTCAAGTGTATTGAAAACCTCTTCCGCCTTGTCCGGTTGGCCCAGGCGCAGCCGGCAAACCCCGATGGCAAACGTAGCCTCCACTCTTCGCGCATGTGTGGGTGGGACTTTCGAGTACCACGGCAATGCCGCTCCGCAATCATTCTTCTGGAAGTACACTTCTCCGATCGCAAACGCGGGCTCCGGCCAATCTGGCTCCAGGCGCGCCGCTTCCTTGAGATCACGCAGCCGGGTCTCGTCATCGTTCGCTAGCAGCCCTCGGATGTACTGCTCGAACGGTGCAAGGCTCAGCGGTTGCTGTAGCTTGGAAAACTCGGAAAAGCTAAGAGGGTACCCGTGATTGCAAGTACCCAGAAGTCGCCAGGCCAGTTTTGTGTGCAGCTCCATCAACGAGGCGAGCGAGTCACTTTCGACAGCAACCGGAAGCAAAGAAACCGGATTCACGCGCAGCAGCCGCGCGTTAACCGTAATCGTCTTCCCGTCCGAAGCGTAATCTCCGAAGACGACGTAGTCGGCATCCATCTCCTGCCCGATGTGCAACATCGTTGCCCTGCTCAATTTTGCCGAGGAGGGCAAGCCGTAGCGGTCCATCTCACTTAAGCGGCCGGCGTGGGAATAGACCTGCTGCCCTGCTGCTGAAAACCGTTGAATGGTCAGTTCTTCCAGTCCCTCGCCAATCCAATCAAGTTGGGGGCTTGCACCCACATTTTCAAAGGGAAAGACCAAGAAGATGCCTTCTTGGGGCAGGGCCGGATGAGCCGCTTGCGGGGAAGATATTGGCTGATGCGCACCCGCAAAGCTCACCGAAACGAAAAAAAAGCCAGCAAGAGATATCCAACGCGACTTGCGGAGCCATTGTTGCTGCCGCTTTTTCATCTGCCTCGTATTCTAGCAGATGGCCGAGCCAAACAACCGCGGAACCTAACCCTATTTCTGCAGGTAGATCGCCCCACGCGCCTGATTATACGCAATAGCGTGAAATCCCAGTGCTCGCACACCCAGCAGGCCGTCAAACGCAGCGTCTGTGCTTCCAGGGACAAAATAGGCCTTTTGGGGAGTGAAGTGCAGTTCGCCCATGACAATATCGGGCGAGAAAAATACCTCTACGCCCATCTCGTGGTCCACCAGACTCGATCCCTTTTGCGTCGTGCTCTGGAGCACAAGCCACCTGGTTCCCTTAAAGTTTCCTCCCAGCAAGGTTACGCAATCCGTACCCGTGTCCACTAACATCCGCGCTGTTTTACCCTCAACCTTCACCGCAATAACCGCGATCCCGGTTCGAGCATCGAAAGGAGCACGAATTCCATCTTCGGGGGTGTCGCCAAAATCGAGTCGTTTTTTTTCATAATCGAGACGGAAATTGGATTTCGAGAGGAGGTCTAATCCCAGGATGCCGGCAACGGGTATACCCAGCTCGCGTTCCAGCGGTGAAAGATCCTGCACATGGACCGGCAGAGAAACGGCTCGGATCGGACCTAAGTCCAGTTCCGGAAGAATCGTTGTCTGCGACTCGGCAGCCTTGCCGATAACCTGCATTGTGGTGGCCCTCGTGGTCAACCCAAGATCCCTCACTAACTTCGAATTGATGATGCTCGGTGCCGTGCCTGTGTCCAAAATGAAATTTTGAGCGCCCTGCACGGCGCCAAATTGGCCCTCGGCGACCACTAAAAATTCGTGGTAGATTTTCAATGGGATGCTCTGATGCATTCCGATTTCAGCAGGACGAGCTGGTTTTGTGCGGCTATTCGCAGCATACGTTCGACCACACGCGACCATTCCAAGGGAAAAAAACAAGATTGCAATTTTCTGGACTTGCTTCACCGTTGCGGCACGCTCCTTCGCCGGTGAAGCTCACCCTAGGTCCCCTCGGAGGCACCACAAGAGTTTGCGGGTGGATTCCAGATGGATTGTTTGTGGCCAGTTAACTTACGGCAGGACCTTTACTTGGCGACGCGAGGACAGATGAACAACTGCTCATGCATATACCCTGCAGTGACCTTCTATCGTCCAATACCTCGAGGTCATCATGGCCACCTCTGACACAGCTCGAACCTCATTTTCCTTTGGCGCGTATGAATTGGACCTGCAACTGGGAGTTCTCCGTAAGAACGGAATTCGCCTGCGGTGCCAGGAACAACCTTTACAGGTCTTAGCCGTTCTGGTGGAACGGCCCGGTGAGCTGGTCACGCGCGAAGAGCTACGCCGCCGCGTCTGGCCCCAGGATACTTTTGTTGACTTCGATCACGCTCTAAACACCGCCATAAAGAAGATTCGCGCGACGTTGAATGATGACGCCGACGCTCCCCGTTACATCGAGACTGTCCCTCGGCGCGGCTACCGGTTTGTAGCCTCTGTGGAAGCACAGGCTCCGTCTCCGCCTCTTGCCTCTCCGGTCCAATCCAATCCTCGTCGCCCAATTCGCATGATCGGAGCGGCAGCCGTTGTCCTTGGGGTACTCTCAATTGCGGTGGTGTTCGTACCTTGGCACCACGCTGGTTCGTCTACGGCTCCTGAATTTCATCGTCTGACTTTCGATTTCCCAGAACTCGGCAACGCGCGATTTACCCCCGATGGCGCCTCGGTCGTGTACACCGCCGGTGCGAATGCTCGTAACTCAAATATCCACGTCCAGCGTTTGACGGATTCCACCGCGCACTCGCTTGAAATGCCTCACTTCGCTTTGCTTGCACTCTCGCGTCAGGGCGAACTCGCCGTCTTGAAACAAACCTCCGTCTCTCCGTTCGACATAGCCTATCAAATCGAACCCGGCACTTTGGCCCGTTTACCGCTCGGCGACGGGGCCCCCCGAGATCTGCTGCCAGATGTGGAGGGCGCCGATTGGTCTCCCAATGGTCAACTGGCAATCGTCAGGCGCGTCGGGAATAAAAGCCGGCTGGAATTCCCGATTGGCAATGTCCTCTACGAAAGTACGGGTTGGATCGCCTCTCCACGTTTTTCGCCAGCCGGAGATTCCATTGCTTTTCTCGATCACCCCATCACCCCGGATGACCGGGGTTCGGTGATAATCGTCGATCGCAAAGGGGCCAAAAGGACTCTTTCTGAATTTTGGGAGAGTTTGCGCGGACTCGCCTGGAATCCTCGTGGCGATGAATTGTGGTTTGCGGCTTCGCGTTCAGGGGTTACTCGCGCCCTTTACGCCGTAAACCTCAGCGGTCGCGAACGCCTTGTCTTGGGTGTAGCCGGCGGACTTTCTCTACAGGACATTTCTGCGGACGGTCGCGTCATTCTGTCCCGCGATAACGAGCGTCTCGGCATTCTCTTTATGGGGCCAGGGGACAAGGAGCCGCGGGAACTCTCCTGGAAGGATTGGTCTATCGCGTCGGACATCTCACCCGACGGTAAGCAACTCTTGTTTGGCGAAGAGGGCGAAAATTCCGGCTTTTCCTATCAAGTAGATCTGCGTCCTACGGACGGTTCACCTCCCGTTGTTCTTGGCCCTGGTAGTCCGCAGTCCATCTCACCGGACGGCAAGTGGGTCCTCTCCACTATCCCCCCTCCCAACGACCAAATCGTGTTATTGCCGATAGGAGCTGGTGCTTCCAAGTCCTTGGAGCGTGGATCGATCGAACATTACCAATGCCAATGGGCTGGAGCTCGATGGTTTCCGGATTCCAAGCAGATTGTTTTTGTCGCCACCGAGCCGGGTCACGGACGGCGCTGCTACTCTCAAAGCATCGAGGGAGGCGCCCCACGTG
>Ga0181532_10003577_pt1 | contig 13916 bp, 10 predicted proteins | sample PEATcosm2014_Bin_33_FD_119768 | JGI IMG/M metagenome (GOLD analysis project Ga0181532, IMG submission 119768) | Peatland microbial communities from MTU Mesocosm Facility, Houghton, MI, USA - PEATcosm2014_Bin11_30_metaG | ecosystem: Environmental > Terrestrial > Soil > Wetlands > Peat | place...
CCTGTGATGTCGCCTGAATTGGCGTACTTGAGCACCAGGGCTTGGTTCGCTCCCATGCGCTCGGCAGCAATCATGGCGGCTACGATGGGCGCGCCGCCACAGGCTTCCCAGATCCGCGACTCAAAGTTCCGCGACATGCTGAGGTAGTCCCACACCTGCAGTGCGCTCAGCGTTTTATGGTCGATCTTCACCGCTTCGTCGTAGGGGTGATAGTGCGATAAATCGGAACTGGCCACGATCAGCGTGTCGCTGCCCTGGATTAGCTTCGCCAGAGCCACACCCAGCGCACGGCTGCTTTCGTAACTCTGGTCTCCCATGACGACGGGCACGAGTTCGAAGTCACCCAGCACCCGCTGCAACCACGGCAACTCGACCTCGAGCGCATGCTCAGCGCCTTTCGACGTGGGAACATGTCCCTGGCTGGAAAGTCGGATGGTCGGGCTCATACTAGCCAACTGTTTTGCAAATGCCTTGTCTACGGGGACTGTCCCCAGCGGCGTCGCGTAGGCGTCGCCCTCATAGACCGAAGTGAAATCAAAGGCCTCGTAATGCGACGGCGTAATCACGACCACTTGCGAAAACTTGCGCCCTTTCAGCGCCGCGTAAGTGTAGGCAGCGACAGGGCCGGAGTACTGATAACCGGCGTGCGGCGCAACCACAGCGAGGATCGGGTCGTTGATCGGCGGCGGAGACGCATGCGCCAACATGTCATCAATCATCGCCGAAAGTGCCTTTGGGTCGGCCGGATAGAAGCCGCCGGCGACAGCGGCCTGTCTCACACTCTGCGGATCGGCACGGACGTGCTGCAGTGCCGCAATCGCCAGGATCGCGATGAATAGAGCCGGCATCCAATACATTTTGGAACAGAGCTTGATTTTCATATGCGAGAACTCCTCTCACCTCTCATGCGTGCCAAACACCAGGGATCGGCTGTCCGCAGAATGGGCAACTGCCCTTGCGAATCAGCATCCGACTCGCCGTGAACCCGACGCGTTCCACCAACATGCGTTGGCACTTCGGGCAGTAGGTATTTTGAGCAGGATGTCCCGGCACATTGCCAATGTAGACGTAGTGCAGCCCCTCGGCGTCGGCGATCGCCTTGGCACGCTCCAGAGTTGGCACCGGCGTTATGGGCAGGTTCTTCAACAGGTATTCGGGATGAAATTGCGTAAAATGGATCGGCACATCCACGCCCAGGTTGGTCTTGACCCAGCGTGCCAGGCCGCGGAATTCGGTATCGCTGTCGTTCAGCGTTGGCACCACGAGGTACACGATCTCGGTCCACTTGTTCATCTTCCGCAATGTGACCAGCGAGTCCAACACCGGCTTCAACTCACCAACGACTACATCCTTGTAGTAGGACTCGGTGAACGCTTTCAGATCGATCTTGACCGCGTCCATCTTTCCGTACGCCGTCTTCAGTGCCTCCTCTTGCATGTAGCCATTCGACACGACCACACTGCGGATGCCCGCTTCGTGCCCGGCATCGGCTGCATCCATCAGGTACTCGCTGAAGACCACGGGCTCGCTGTAGGTGTAGGCGATGGTCGGACAGTCGTGCTGTTTGGCCAGCTCGGCAACCAATTTCGGGGGCGCGTATTCGGCAGGAACCTGCTCCGGACGCACCTGGGAAATGTCCCAGTTCTGACAAAATTTGCAGTTGACGTTGCAGCCCGCCGTGGCCAACGAGAAAGCGAGCGTCCCCGGCAGGTAGTGGAACAGCGGCTTCTTCTCGACGGGATCGATGTGCGCGGCGCACACCCGCGAGTGCACCAGCGTGTAGTAGGTTCCTCCGTGATTCTCCCGCACGCCACAATAGCCGCGTTCCCGATCTCCCACCGTGCATTCGCGCGGACACAGCTTGCACTTGATCTTCTTGTTGTTTGGAAGTTTCTGGTAGAACTTCGCTTCAACGGTGAATCGCGAATCATCCTGCTTTTGCGGACCAGCCCACGCGGGGATCGCACCGAGGACGGCGAGCTGGGCAAACTCGCAGACGCCTAGAGCTGCTCCCGACGCCAGGGCGCACTGCAAAAACGAACGACGATCGATCGGGCGCGACAATGGACTTGGCGCACCGCGGACAGCGAGACTCGCGTCTTCAGCTGCGCCGTCGGCCAGGACCTTTACGCCTGCTTGCGCATTGTGCTCACGCGACATGTTGAACCCTCAATCACGCACCCGGCTACACGTCGACGACCGCGATTCTCTTGGGATCATTCGTGCCCAGTCGATGCTGTGCATCGGCGGCGGTTGCGATGTAGTTGGGTGCTCTTTTATCGCCTTCCAGCGTCTTCAATCCTTTTTCGGCGCGCTTGCGCTCGATGATTTGCCAGCCCGTATAGTCGAGCGCGACGGGATCCTGCGAAACGATCAGGGCATTATTCTTCCAACTGTATTCCGGCTTGTATCCTGGTCCACCTTCGAAGCAGGCCGTCGTCGCATCGCAGATGGTCAATCGCATCCTTGTTCTGATCTCCGGCAGCATGTTCAAGTCTGCGATGTACGGATTGCAGCCGTTGGGATGGTACTTGTTCGGGTTATGAATAACGCCATACATGTTTTTCAGAGCGATGGTTACGCCGGCGCTGTCATGGTCTTTCAGCACCGGCACATTGATCAGGACGTTGCAGCGTTGCGTCAAAATCTTCGACAACCGGCTGCCAACGCTGCCATGCGTGACCAGTTCTTGTTCGTAATCCACTCGATCGGTGCCGAAGCATTGCACGCGGTTTCCGCCCGTAGACACGTGGAACCCAACGTGTTCCATTTCGTCGCTGTCGCGGTCCCAGACCACGATATCGCTCGCCTTGATTCCAGCCTCCTGCAATCGCTCGCAAATGGCTTCGACGAGCTGAAGGTTGCTGGACAATCCGCGTCCTCCAAGTGCATTTACTTTCAGTCCCACCGTCTCACCCGGGCGGACCAGCTTCTTCCACGTTTCGGTCGGATTATCGTGGTCGAAAAGAGCCTGCATAGCGCTATCCAGAAGGCTCAGCATCCGGCGCGAATCCACCGTGGTGCCCACTCCGCGCAGCATGGCATCGCGCGCGATCACAACCCTGGATTTCGCGAGCGCCGCTTCCTGTTGTTCTGCTGCTGCGAGCAGTCCCATCCTGCCGTTGGCGCTGAGAACCGCAGCGCCAGTGAGGCACTTCTTCAGAAAATCCCGGCGATTGGTGCTGCACATTGCGCTCATTAGGGTTCTCCGGTGAACCCGCGACCAGGTTCGAGGATCCTCAAACTATCTATACCGCAATCCGGGTGACTTTTCAGTGACGAGGAGCACTTCTGGCGATCGTCAGCGGGCAAGCCGCAGCTCGACGCCATGCCCTAGTTGCAAAAGTCCCCGCTGTGTTTCCGCCGATTCCTCAAAGGCAACGATTCGCACCAGGTAAGCTCCTTTGCGGAAGACCAGACTCTGGTTAGATAAGTGTGCGTCGTCTCCCAGTTGGATCGGCTTCGCATCGACAGCCGGCTCGGATTTGAAAATCTGCTCGGCGCCCTCCGCATTCCCCATGGTGTAGATGTCTACCACCGCGTCGACCTTATTCCGGAGCTTGTAGTCACTCGTAGATACTCTCTGCACCCCAGCCTTCAAGTAACGTTCCGCCTCGCCGTCGATGTACTTCCACAGGTCTGCCGCCTCGAAGGTCCGTGTATCTCCAATCTTTGCCCAGCCCGCAACCTGATTGGTTGCAGGGAAAAATGACTGCTCACCCCCCGGTTGACGTTTGCAACTGGCGCCCAGAAGCAGCGCCACGCCGAGCATGAGTAGCAACAGTCCGCGGGCCTTAACTCTTCCGATGCTCGTCACCTCGGCCTCACTTTGCCTTGGTTCAGCAGGGTCTGGTTCGTTCGCGATCGGCTCTCGCCGACGCTGGTCACGTAAACTGCTGGCCGATCCTGAACCGGGCAGGCGCCCACACAGCGATGAGGATCGACAAACAGTTGTTTTACCTGCTTCAGATGGCCCTCCGCATCCGCAACTTCGGCGGGGTGCAAATAGATGGCTTTGGGCGATGTCGGACACCACTCCTCGCAGACAATGCACGGCGTTGCCATCGCCCAAGGCAAACATCGCCCGCGATCTAAGAACGCCGTGCCCAGACTGATGGGCGTTGCGTCGCTGGCAACCCTCGCCTCCCAGCCCTTTTCTTTCGCCGTGATCTCCCAGATGGCGCCGGTAGGACAAACCTCGGAGCACACCACGCAACTCGTCTCGCAGTAGCCAATCCGCGGCACCAGGACTGGCGTCCAGAGACCTTCCAACCCCGCTTCGGTCAACGCGGGCTGCAGCGCGTTGTTGGGGTAGACCTTCATGCACTCGCCGCACCGTATGCAGCGCGACAGGAAGTACTCTTCGTCCAGCGCGCCCGGAGGACGCAGCAACCGCTCTTGGCGCTCGACGGCGAATCCGGGTGTGCTTCGCAACACTGGAACCAAGACTGTCCCCGCCACCAATCCGGTGAGCTTCTTGCGTCTCTGCAGGTTCGTACCGATGGACTTTTGGGCGGGAAGAAACTTGAACTGCAGGCCGTGCTCCGGGACACTCATCAATACAGTTCAGACAGAGATGACACTCCGGTTGACACCACGGAACTCCGCCGATCGGATCGTCGCTGCCCTGGCAGCGCAGCAGGCACCGATTGCAGTCCTCGCAGCGCTCCGGGGTCTTGACGAGTCCAAGAATCGACCAGCGCGATACGATGCCGAGCAGAGCGCCCAGTGGGCAAAGTGCCCGGCACCAGAACCGGGTCACGCGAAAGTTCAGCGCCAGAAGAAAGATGAAGACGAGGCCGAGCCAAACGCCTTGCCGAAAGTACGGCTGTTTGAAACTGAGCAGCAGCCACCCGAAAATGAAATGCAACCCGCTGCCAGCCGCCTGCACCAGTGCAAATCTGCTGTGTTCCAGCGTGCGCCGCACCACGTTCAGGGCATAGTTCGTTCCGGGCAAAATGGATAGGCCGAGTGAGCGCACCAGCAACGAGAAAGGATCGAGCCATCGGACGACGCCTGTACCCAATACGGCGGCTATTAAGGCCGTCACTAAAAGGTAGTACTTCGTCGTCTGCCAGCGCTTGTACCGGTTCGATTCAATCAGTTGTTTCCCACGTTTGCGCTCGGACCTCAGGCTGCTGAAGAAGTGGTGGATTGAGCCCAGAGGGCAAATCCATCCGCAGAAGAAGCGTCCGAGAAACGTCGTCGGAATCAGAACTACCAGACTCCACAACAAGCCGTGGTACAGGGCGCGGCTGGAGAGCACATTCGACAGCGCCACCAGCGGATCAAATTGAAAAGACAACTGCACCGGATAAGGAAGCCGGATCTCACTCCCGCCAGCGTGCAGCGATCCGCGGAATTCCGTGCGTAGCAGAAGGAACAGAAACAGCGAGAAGAAGACAAACTGCGAAAACCAGCGCAACCTTGTCGGCTTAAGACGCACCGCGTACTCCTTGCATCTCCACGCTGGGGATCGGCCGAGCGCACACTGAACCCTTGGCACTTTCTGAGCGCCCGACGCTACACGCTCAATCTTCTGCCAAGCGCCTCCCGCTTTCTGTGAGCAAGATCACTTGTTTTGGCCCGCACGGGCCGAGCTCAAGCTGTGCACCGCCCTCGTGAATGGAATCCACGGACTTGAGGGCTTTGGAATCAAATATATTTTCTTCCCACTGGGGAATCGGAAACACAAACCCGACGGTTCGGATTGAATGGCCAAATCCGGCCGACGACAATTTGTAGCAGCAGCAAACGACTGTCGACAGTCTATTTGTCCCTATCAAATTTTCGTAAGTAGGCTAATGCTCAGTATCGTCGTACCCGTTGTTCTGGAGCGTTACCGTAGCCCGTTGCGCAAAGAAGCGACACTGCCCAGACTAATTCCCATCCTTCACTCGCGGATGTACCATCTTGGCGGGCCCCGTTGTTTTCCTGCTTCGGCTCCTGTTCTTTGCGCGCTTTGCCTTGGCCGGCACGGGGACCGAACGTCCGGTTTTGGCGGCGGGGCTCGCAGCCATATCCAATCCAAAAAGTTCGGAAAGGTCTTCCCCGCCGAGGACCTTTGTTTCCGGTCCCTTCTTGGCCAGCGGAAATTCGACGTCGGCGTGGGCGATCAACTCTTTTTCGTCGACGCCATGGAGCCTGAAAAGGAGTTCAGGTTGTTGGTCTAAACGAGCGCCAATCCCGTAAAGGACTGCCGCAACGTGCTTGCACATTTCGGCCCAGTCCGGGCAACTGCACGAGAGCTTAATCTCATTCGGCGATGGGAACAGGCCGGTATTCCGCAGGCAGACACGTTCCATAACACCCGTGGACAGGCGTCCTTGCAAAAGCTCGATCAACGAATCAATCGCGCCAGCGCAGTCCTTACAAATGGACCGCCAGCGCGCCTTCGTGACTGGGGCGACTTTCACCGCTACCTCATAAATCTCCGAACCGCTGACCAAGGCATTGATCTCACCGGACGAAATCTGAAGATCAATCACCGAACCATTGCGCACGTAAGTCCGCCCGCGCGGCAAGCGGTTGGCAAAGTCGCTGTAGCGTTCGAGGTTATCGCACCACGACTTGCCCCAGAAGGTCTTGACGATCGTCCGTCCTTCAACCGTCACCGGCGAAACGACGTGTCCTTTCTTTCTGCGCTTGTCCATTTCGCGCAAGGCTTGCAGCCGCCGCTCTGCCACCGACACATAAGGTCTCCATCCCCAACCGTCGTACATGAATCACGCTTCCTTAAGCGCTGCATTGAGATCCAGCGCTACCAACTTTAGCAGGTCTTCGTCTTGCAATTCAGTCAGGAGCAGGTCAACGTCACCCTCGATCAAATCCTTCGAAAGCTGCCGCTTTGATTCGATCATCTGGTCGATCTTTTCCTCGACGGTTCCCCGGCAGACGAACTTGTGCACCAGCACGTTCTTGCTCTGTCCAATGCGGAAAGCGCGATCCGTGGCTTGGTTCTCAACCGCGGGGTTCCACCAGCGGTCAAAGTGAACTACATGGGACGCGGCAGTGAGATTCAGGCCCGCGCCGCCCGCTTTGAGAGAAAGCACGAAGAAAGGCACAGCTTCCTCTTCTTGAAACCGGCGGACCAGATCCCTGCGCTTCTTGACTTCGGTTTGCCCGTGAAGAACCAGCCCGGCGCGCCCGAAAATCGATCCCAGAAACGCCGCGAGCGGAGCCGTCATCTCCCGAAACTGAGTGAAGACGAGAACCTTCTCTTGTTTGGCGGCGATAACTTCGACGATGTCGCGCAAGCGTGCCCACTTCCCACTATCCTCCTCACTCCAAGCACCGTCACCCAGCCACTGCGAGGGATGGTTGCAAATCTGCTTGAACCGCATCAGGAATGACAGTACTAGACCTTTGCGACGGATGCCATCGGCTCCATCGAGCGCCTCCGCTAGTTCTTCCACTGCCTGTCTGTAGAGCGCAGCTTGCTTGCGGCTGAGTTGGCAGAACGCCTTAACCTCGGTCTTGTCCGGCAAGTCTGCGATCACCGTCTTGTCGGTTTTCAGTCGCCGCAGAATGTATGGGCGCACCAGTTCGCGCAATGGAGCGTACGGGTTGTGAGTCCGACCCTCCAGGCGCTTTACGAAGTTTGAGAACTCCTTCGACGTTCCGAGCAGTCCTGGATTCATGAAATCAAAGATCGACCAGAGGTCGCCAATCCGGTTTTCGACGGGCGTGCCGGTAAGCGCAAACTTCGCCTGCGCCTTCAACTTCTTGGCGATCCGGGTTTGCTTGGCGTCCGGATTCTTGATGGCTTGCGCTTCATCGATCACAACCAAGCGCCAGGAGGCGTCCGCAATCCATGGAATACGCAGCAACGAGCCGTAACTCGTAATCACCAGATCCACATCCTGCAAACGCTCGGGCGCGAGGGTCATAAGATCGGCGGCAGGCAGCGCCGACGGATGGGCGATGAGCGCATTCAAACTCGGCGCAAACCGCTCCAGTTCCGATGCCCAATTGGCGAGAAGCGACGCGGGCGCAACTAGAAGACTTGGTTGCCGTTGGTCGCGATTTTGGTTTCTCAGCACCAGCAACAGCGAGAGTATTTGAATAGTCTTGCCCAACCCCATATCGTCGGCGAGGCAGGCCCCGAGCCCGAGCTTGGCAAGCAGGTAAAGCCAGCGCACGCCTACCTGCTGATAGGGACGTAGCGTGCCATTCAGAGCCGAGCCGGGATCGATGCCAGCCAATCCCTCCGGACTTCGCAATCCCTTCAGGGTCTCCGCGAGCCACGGACCCGCGACGACTTTCCCCCAATCCGCTTCCCTCGCAGCAGAGTCGTCGTCCGTATCCACATCGGCCCCAGCGATCATGCGCAGCGCGTCACGAAGACTGAGACCACTTGCGGCAGCGACGCGCTCGGCCCCGCCGAAATATTCCATCATTCGGCTTAACCGCTCCCGGTCAACTTCCACCCAACGCCCTCGAACCAGCGCGAGCCCATCCGACTTAGCCAACAACTCGCGGACCTCGGCAGGGGTCAATGTTTCGCCGTCGAGCGTGACGTCCATGCGAAAATCGAGCAGCGCATCCTGGCCCACACCCGACAGCAACTTACCCCCAACCTTAGCCGTTACCTGCGGGCGCGGAGGTCGGTTGGCCTGCCAGGTCGCTGGCATTCGCACGACTACGCCCGCACTCTCCAGTTGCGGAACATCTCGCAGAAGCTGCATGGCCTCGGACGGCCTCCACCGCAAGGGGTGAAAGATCTCGCCCGCATCGACCATGGCTTTCAGCCACGAGCAGCTTTCCGAGGCTCTCTGAACGGGGAGAAGCAGCGACAGCAGGCGATCCTTGTTGGCCCCGCCCGCATATTCGCCGAGAGCCTGCCCTAGCGGAAGATGTTGCGCCTTGGCGTGGGCCGACAGTCGAGTGGTATAAGTCGCGAGAAAAGCAAATGGGGCCGCGTCGTCCTTGCGGTTCTCGGCGAGGTTGAAGTGCACGCGGCCGACAAGATTCCACGCGGCGTTGCAGCGTTTCAAAAACTCCTGAACGCCGCACTTCGATTCCGATAACTCCAGCCCAAAAGCGATATCCAGTTCTTGCCAGAGAGACTGGAGAACACTTGCCGTCAGATACTCCGCCCCAGTCATCGGGGGCGCCGCGAGAGCCAGCCAAGCCAGTTCCGCATCGGGCGGCGATGGATTATGCGTTATTGTGGAGCGGGTTTCACCGTCCGGCCGAGTGCAGAGGGCTGTCACGTAGCGCGCCCCGAATTCTCGCCAATAGGAGAAGACCGGGGGGAGTGCGACTCCGACTTCGCTTGCTCCGAGCTGGAGAAGACCATGGCCCGATCCGCGCGCAAAGGCATTCTGCAGACGTCGCGCAAGCTCGGGCTCAAGAGCCGATGCGTCGCGATCTTCGCTCAAGATGAGGTGGCCGTGTGGAGTTAGGACGGGAACCACGAAGAAGACCGAACTCATGCAGAGAACTTACCAGCCCAAACAGGCAGGCGGCAACAGAAAGCAGGTTATCTCGGTTCAGGAACCATCCATCCCCAAGGCAGCGCAATATCGTCGGCGTCCAGCGGACGTGATTTGCCGCTGTGCAACACCACTCCTCGGACGAGTGACGCTTTGCGTTTCAAGGCATCTCGGAACGCGCGAATCCCAAGCAGGTCACCTGTGGTCACCAGACTGCCCGCCTCAATTTCCAACGCTACCAACTTGCCGGCTTCTTCCAAAATGAAATCCACTTCGTGCCCCGCACGGTCCCGCCAAAAATGCAGCTTGCGCCGTTGTGAATCGAGGGCTCGCCACGTGTCCAGAGTCTGAAACAGGGTTTGCTCCAACCAAAAACCGGCATCCAAGCGCTGCGTGGCGTCGGCGGACGACTTGATCCCGGCGAGCCAGGCCGCAAGACCACAATCTGTCCAGAGCAACTTCGGGGCCTTGACAAGGGCGGCCGAGGGATTGGTCGCCACCGGGCGGATGCGTGTAACCAGACAGCCAGTTTCCAACAGTTTCAAATACCGATGCGTCGTCGGGTGACTGAGCGCCGCGTCGCGGGCTAAGTCGGCTTGGTTGAGGAGTTTGCCGGTTCGTTGCGCAGCCAGCATCATCACGCGCTGAAAATCAGGCAGGCTGGAGACGGCGCTCAACTGGCGCAAATCGCGCTCCAGATAGGTTTGCACATAAGCGGCGAACCACAGGCCGCGATCCGTTTCGGAAGCGATTTGCAGTGCGGGCGGGAATCCTCCGCGCAACAGCCATGTCGCCCAGTCGCCCGGCTCATCCGGCCATTCTCGCCAGTCAAAATCCGGGGCGAACAAACGATCCAGCGGTAGCAATGCATCCTTACGTTCCTGCCACTCTGTGGGACAGAACGGCCGAAGATCCAAATAGATCGCTCGGCCTGCCAAGGTGTCCGCTACGTGTTTCATCAGCAGGAGGTTGGCAGAGCCAGTCAAAATGAAATCGCCTGCCCGCCGGAGTGTGTCCACCGCACGTTTGACTGCTAGCAAAATCTGTGGTGCTCGTTGAACCTCATCCAGGATGACGGGCCGAGTAGCGAGCAGCGAGTCGGGATTGCGCTCGGCCTGATCGAGCACACCCACATCATCGAGAGTGAAATACGCCCGTGCTGGCTCAATCGCTTGCGTTAGTGTGGTCTTTCCGGTTTGCCGTGCACCCGTTAGTACAGTGACGGGCAGGACCCGGAGAGCCGTTTGGAGATTGCGTCGAAACCAGCGCGGCCTAATTTTCTCCATGTAATGAAATAAATCATTTCACGCAATGAAATGCACGGCGAAACCTCCTGGCTCTGGGTTCTTAAAGTAGGAGACGGGTGGACTGCAGGAAAATAACTCCGGAGTGGTGGAAACGCTGTACGATTATTGTACGACTGGACAACTACGCTTGTAACTTATTGAATATAAGCTAGTTACTGGTGCGGAAGGGGGGATTTGAACCCCCACGCCTTTCGGCGCCACCCCCTCAAGATGGTGTGTCTGCCAGTTCCACCACTTCCGCACATTAAAAACTACCTTATTTTCAATTACTTACATCGACAACTTTAAGCTATCTCTACGTCGACTGTATGCGTTTCTGTATGCACCTTTCGCATCCGCGCCTACGCCGACTGTGCCGGTTTCTTCTTCCGATTGATCCGACCGAACGCCCGGCTGACTGACTCCGCCCGAGGGTGCACATACCGCATCGTAGTTTTGATGGTGTCGTGCCCAGCGATGTACTGCAGCGTAAAAGCGTCCGTATACTCCCCAGCCTCGGTCAAAAACGTGTGGCGAAGAGTGTGAAGTCCGGCATCCGGATCGGTTTTGATTTTATCACGCAGCCGTCCCATTTGGGACTCCAAGACCCAAGGCTCGAGTTTTTTGTCTGGATGACGGGGCTGACTGAATACATGCCGGCCCTTCGATTCCCCGACCAAGTGTTCGAGGACTTCTTTGGCCTCTCGATTGATCTTCAGAACGCGCTTCCTGGCCCGCCGCTTCAACCCGCGCTTGATGACCAGGTCTCCCCAGTTGCCGTCCTCATCGGGACGCATGCGGATAAGCACGCAATCTTTTTCGAGATTCAGCATTTCGACCCGCGTGATCCCCGAGTTGCGCGCCAAGATTGACGCCGATCTCAGGGGTTCCTCTGCTTTCTCGATCCACTGCTGGTAGGACTTCGCGTCGAAGACGTATTCGACCTGTCGCTCATTCTCGTATTGCTCGATGATGGGGGCCCGGTCGATGATCTTTAGCTTCCGCCACGCGTACCGCAGTGCCTTTCTTAGGGTTGCCAGGTAGCGATTGACCGTCGTCTTTCCCACCTTCCTCAGCGCCCAGAATTTCAGGCGCTCAATCACCGCCTCATCGATCCGGTCGAGGGGCAGATCCCGCATCTCCTCGAATGCCAGCATTATCTGGTAATTGCCCTTGTAGAATTTCAGCGTGCCCGGATGCTCGGCGTGCTGGGTCTTAATCCAAGCGTCGAACTGGGTTTGGAACTGTTGGAACGTGGGGACGAGCGGCTTGTCCGGTTCCGCTAGACCCACCTCTCCCTTCACCAACCTCATCCGGTAGGCGGCGGCATAGTCCATCGCGTCCCGTTCTTTCTTAAGACGCGTGGACTTGACGTGGGTCTTGCCGTCCAGATCGAAATCAAAATAGTAGTAGGAACTGCCGGGACGCTTGAAGACGCGCATGAGTTTCAGTCGGACCCTGGATAGGTATTGCGGACTATAAACCTCCGGATCGTATCAGGACGAAACATCACACGTCCACCGACTTTGACGCGGGAGATTTTCTTGCGCTGGACCCAATTCCTCAGCGTGCATTGGGAAATGCCGAGGATTTTCGCCGCTTGTGGAATGTTGAGAAGTGGCTCTAGGAGTTCGAGCAATGGCGCTGGGGCCGGCTCGGCTGACCTTGGTAGAGTGGCCATGGACGTAGTCTTCCTTGCGGAACCTCAAGTTCGACCTCCAGTGGCTTTTTCGAGAGCGTTCTGTCACGCCAGTCGCAAGGGCCACGAGTCGACAGTAGGGCTGGTCCGTGAATCCTATTTAAAGCGGAAACGGATTCCAGTCAAACGGGCTTCGCAGCGACTGCTCAATTCTCGCCTTAGTAAGGCAGCACGCGACGGTAACCCACTGTGTGTAAACGATCTTACCGTGAGCCATAATCCGGCAACCGAAACAGTCGGAGTGTCACCACCCAAATTGCGCTCGGCCAAAAGAATTCTCAAGGGGAACAGAAAAATGTTCTTTCCCCTTTGCCAGCGAGCTCGCCCACTTCGCAAGCGTCATCATCCCGTTTGATAAGTTGCGAAACATTAGGGTAAACAGAACGGTGCGCTAGGCCAGACCGCCCGCAAACGTGTAGGAATTATTCCAGATCAGAATGGAACTCTGTATTTCACCACTGGCAAGTCCGGTCGCCAGACGGTCGTGGACGCGGGTCACCACCCGTATTGTTCTCAGATCAAAAAAGCTGCGGAAGTTTGCATTGCGACCACGAAGACCACGTGCCGAGCGGTCTCACAGCTCGTTGTCGTTAATTGCGAGTTGTTTACAGAGTTCTCCCACGTCTACTTCGACAGCAATGCTTTCCATAGATTCGTTGTAATCCTCGTAGCCGTTCCTCTCCAGAGCACCTGACCGCGGGAAGGCCGTTGGACTTCTTGATTCGGTGAGGTTAGTTTTGCCCAAAAGGCCGCCACATTAAGTGCGATGGGAGGTGCACATGTCACGTCCATTGAAATTCCGTTTCACTCGCGCAATCCTCGAGACGTGTTACTCGAACCTGTCGGATCATACCGAACTCAAGCGGGAGCGATGGACAGCCAGCGTTACCTATGTCTTTCGCGAGAATGTGAAAAACAATGAGCTTGCCGTGAATCCACTTGGTCTGACGATCGTGCGCTTCCGGGCGGACCAGCCATTCAGCTAGGGATTCATGGACCTGCCGAGAGGCTTATTCATGTCCTTTCATGCTGCTAATCCGGCTAGCTTTTCCTACCTGTCCTCGTGTCCGGTGGAATCGGCGAACAAGAGCCTTTCGACGCGCAACTACGGGGGCGAATTGCGCCCTTCTTACGGCGGACATTGCCGCTCGAATCGGATTGCAATTGTTGTGAACTTCCGCAGCCAGTGTGCAGATGAGAACTTTGCTCTGGCATGTGTCTGCCGTTATGTATCCCGTCTTTTGCTCGGTCACAGCTTCGGGGCCTTTCCGGCGCCCGGCGGCACTCGGTCTCCTGCTTCGCATTTAGCGCCCCTCCGGGATCTCGGTTCCTCCCAAAACAAGTTTGAGAACCACGGCAAAGTACGCCGTGCAAACTTCTTTCGGGCCCCTCCCAGAAAGCAGACCTTCGGCACTTGGGAGCCGGGCCCACTCGCTAAGCTCCGCCCAGTGTGACCCGAGCAACAACGGGCGAATTCAACAAACGGAGACACTC
>Ga0181532_10003579_pt1 | contig 13910 bp, 10 predicted proteins | sample PEATcosm2014_Bin_33_FD_119768 | JGI IMG/M metagenome (GOLD analysis project Ga0181532, IMG submission 119768) | Peatland microbial communities from MTU Mesocosm Facility, Houghton, MI, USA - PEATcosm2014_Bin11_30_metaG | ecosystem: Environmental > Terrestrial > Soil > Wetlands > Peat | place...
ACGGTGTCGAAGCCCCGCACCGCCAGGTTGGAGCGGATCAGGTCGACGATGTTCGGGTCGTCCTCGACGATCAGCGCGCGCGTCTGGGCCGATTCCTCAGCCATCGGCGCCCATCCCGGCCGACGGTCGCGGCCCCCGTCCGCTGACGGCCACAGCGGGGGCAGCGGACGCAGCCGGGGGGCCTGCCGCGTAGCGCTCAGCGGCCGGCGGTCCAGCTAGCTCGGTGGGCAGGACGATGCGGAACCGGGTGCCCTTCCCCGGCTGCTCAAGCTCGATCCGGCCGCCGTGCGCCGCCACGATGCCCTTGGCGATCGAGAGCCCGAGTCCGGCTCCGGCGGTGCGCGTCCGCCGCCGTGGCATCGGCTCGAACGGCGCGGCCGCCAGCTCAGGCGGCAGGCCCGTGCCGTCGTCAGCCACGCTGATGGCCACCCCGCCCGGCTCATTCAAGACGGCGCTCACGGTGACCCGGGTGCCGGGCGGGTTGTGGCCGATCGCGTTGTCCAGGAGGTTGACGAAGAGCTGTTCAAGCCGGTCATGATCCGCCCATACGGCCGGCAGGCACGGAGCGCAGGAGACCTCCACCATGGCGCCGTTCGCGGGCGGAAGGCAGGCGACCGCCGCGTCGATCACCAGGGGGAGGTCGCACCAGTCCCGCTGCAACCGCAGGATCCCTGACTCGATGGCCGAGAAGTCGAGCAGGTCGCCGACGAGCCGGCCCAGCCGGGCTGATTCGGCCGCGATCCGGGCCAGGAACCGCTGCTGCGACTCGCCATCCCAGGTCACGTCCGGCTGCAGCAGGCTGGACGCGTATCCCCTGATAGCCGTCAGCGGGGTGCGCAGCTCGTGACTCAGCCGGGACAGGAACCCCCGCTGCAGCTCCTGCGAGCGGCGCAGCGCGGCCGCCTCCTGGTGGGCCAGCCCGGCTTCTTCCCGTTCCAGGGCCAGCCGCAGTGAGTGAGCGGCGTCCTCCAGCAGCGCGGTGGCGTCGGCGGCCTGGCTGCTGGCGCTGCCGTGACCGGCCAGCCCGCCCGGCGAGCCATCGCGGTCAGACCAGCGGGCCCCGTCCCGCCAGCCGGCCAGCAGTGCGGTGGCGCCCGCCGGAGCGCCGAACGTCACGGCCAGGAACCGCTCTCCGTTGCCGGCCTGCAGCTGGCGCACCATTCCGTCGCGGCGTTCGACGGCCAGCACCTGGTCCGCGACTCCCAGCAGCGCCGCCGAGGCGCCGGCGCCCAGCCGGCTCGCCGATGCGTCCGTCGAGACCGCACGGCAGCGCGGCGCCCGGCCGTCCGGCTGGGTCAGCAGCGCCACCTCGTCAGCCTGGAGGCCCTGTCGCAGCGACTGAAGCGCGAGGCCGAGCCCCGCAGCGACCGGGATCGGCCCGGCCAGGGTCTCCAGCATCTCCCTGATCGTCTCGAGTACCCGGTTACGCGCGGTGACCTGGTCGAGCAGCCGGTCCCGCTCGATGGCGCTCGCAGCGTACCCGGCGTACAGATTGACCAGGTCAAGCTCATCCCGCTGGGCCCGGCCTGCGGTTTGCCTGAAGACGGTGACGACTCCGAGGTGCCCGCCAGGGCCCATCACGGGCACCGACCAGGAACTGGCCACTTTGGCGGCGCTGGCCAGCCTCCTGAACGGGGTCCATGCCTGACTGGTCCGTGCGTTCTCCTCGACGAGCGGCTCCTCGGCGGCGGCGGCGAGCCCGACCGGGCCGCCGGCTGGCCCGTACGGCAGCTGCGACCATTCCGACAGCAGCTCGGGCGGCAACCCGAGCGAGGCCGCGCAGACCAGCTCGTTCTCATCGCGCAGGTGGATACAGAGGCGGTCACTGCCGAGCGCGGCGCCGAGCGCGGACAGGATCAGGGACAGGCTGGAGGACGGATCGGCCGAGACCAGGCGGTCGGTGAGCCCGTGCAGCCTGGTCAGCTGGCGCCGCGCCGAGGAGTCCAGCTGCTGGCCGGAGAGCAAGGCGACCACATCATCGGGGTGTAGCACGCTCGGTTCGACATCCGCGACGACCAGGCCCTGCCGCAGCACGACGATCCGGTCGGCCAGCCGGAACATCTGGTCAATGCTGTGGCACGCGAGCAAGACGGCGGTGCCCTGTTCCCGCAGGCCGCTGATCAGCTCTTCCACCTGGGCGGCCACCTTGACGCCGAGTGCGGCGGTGGGCTCGTCGAGCAGCAGTAGCTCGGGCTTGCGGGACATGGCCCGCGCGACCGCCACCAGCTGGCGCTGGCCGCCGGACAGTGAGCGGACGCTTCGGGTGGTATCCCGGACCGGGATGTGGAGGCTGTCGAGCAGTGCCGCAGCGCTTTGGTGGAAGCGGACGTCGGACAGCAGATGCCGACGGCGCTCCCGGCCGAGCAGCAGGTTAGACGCAACGTCCAGGTTGTCGCAGAGGGCCAGGTCCTGCCAGACGACGGACACCCCCTGCCGGCCAGCGGCGCCCGGGTCGGGACTGACCGGCCGGCCAGCCAGCGAGATCCGCCCGGCGGTCGGCGCGATATCACCGGCGATGCAGCGCACCAGCGTGGTCTTGCCTGCCCCGTTCTCCCCGGCGACGGCGACCACCTCGCCGGGCCGCATCTCAAGGTCGACGCCGGCCAGCGCGCGCAGCTGGCCGAAATCGACGACCAGCCCGGACACCGACAGCAGCGGCCGCGGCCCGGACTGCGGCTGCGGCTGCGATGGCTGGCTGGTGACGGCACTCATGTGCCCATTGTGGTGCGAACACTCACCCCGAGGCTACCCAGCCCGGCCGTGCACCTCGGCGATGCGGGCAGACAGGAATGCCCGCTCGGCCGCATTGTCGGCCAGCTCGAGGGCGCTGCGGTAGGCAACGGCCGCATCCGCGGGCCGACCTATCCGGCGCAGCAGGTCGGCTTTGGCCGCCGGCAGGTAGCGGTAGCCCGCCAGCCGGCCATCTCGCTCGAGATCTGCGATCTCGGCCAGCCCGGCCGCAGGCCCGTGGACCATGGCCAGCACCACGGCCCGGTTCAGCGCGACGACCGGTGACGGCCAGGCCCGCAGCAACGCGCCGTAGAGCTGGAGCAGCTGCGGCCAGTCCGTCTCGGGATAGCTCGGGGCCTCGGCGTGCACCGCCGCTATCGCCGCCTGCAGGGCAAACCTGCCCGGCCGGCCGCCGCGCAGCGCCTCGGTCACCAGCGCGGCACCCTCCTCGATCGCCGCCTTGTCCCACTGCGACCTGTCTTGCTCCTCCAGCAGGAGCAGCCGGCCGTCATCGGCCGTCCTGGTCGCCCGGCGCGCGTCGGTCAGCAGCAGCAGCGCGAGCAGCCCCCGGACCTCCCGCTCGTCGGGCATCAGCGTGCACAGCGTACGGACCAGGTCAATGGCCCGCTCCACCAGGTCCGCGCGGACCAGGCCATCTCCAGCCGGAGCCGTGTGGCCCGTCGTATAGAGCAGATGCACCACCGTGAGGACCGCGTCAAGGCGGTCGGGCAGTTCCGCCTCGCCGGGTACCCGGTAGGCAATCCGGGCCGCGGAGATCTTCTTCTTGGCCCGGGTGACCCGAGCCGCCATGGTCGGCTCGGGCACCAGGAACGCCTGCGCGATCTCCGTGGTGGTCAGCCCGCACACCAGCCGCAGCGTGAGCGCCACCTGTGCCTCCCTGGCCAGCGCCGGGTGACAGCAGGTGAACACCAGCCGGAGCCGGTCGTCCGGAATCACGCCATCTCCCTCATCCGCCTCGCCCGCCTCATCCTGGCCGGGACCGACCGGGGCAGGCTCGATCAGCAGCGGCAGCTTGGCCCGCAGCGTGCGATCCCGGCGGAGCATGTCCAGCGCCCGCCGTCGCGCCGTCGTGGTCAGCCAGGCCCCGGGATTGCGTGGCACTCCCTGCCGCTGCCAGGCGTCGAGCGCGGCCACATAGGCGTCCTGCACGCACTCCTCGGCGATGTCGATGTCGCGTGCGACGCGCGCCGTCGCGGCGAGCACGAAGGCCCACTCGCGACGGTGCGCGTCGGCAATCGCCGCCCGGACATCCGCGGCCGCAGGATGGCTGGCACTAGCCCCCGCGCTCGCGGCGGCCGCGGCGCCTGCCTCCGGCCCTGCTGCGTCCTCGGCGCCCGCCTCGCCGTCAGTTCGGGCGGCCAGCACGCCTCATCCGCCCGACATGTCCATGATCGGCCGCACCTCGACACCGCCGAACGGCGCCGGGCAGAGCTTGGCGATCTCCAGGGCGTGATCGAGATCACGGGCCTCGATCAGGTAATAGCCGCCGAGTGCTTCCTTGGTCTCGGCGAACGGGCCATCGGTCACCACGTCACTGCGGATCGAGGTGGCGGTCCCGGTCGGCTGCAGCGCGTTGCCGCCGAGCATCTTCCCGCCCTTCTCACCCACCTGCTCGGCGAACCGGCCGTGTGCCGCCCCCGCCGACTGCCACACCTCGGGCCCGCCCTTCACGTAGCCGTCCTCGTTCTCGTAGATCAGGATCAGGTACTCAGCCATGTGAATCTCCTTGAGTCTCGATCGTGCCGGTCACCAGTACGACGAACGGGTCCGCCGGAATCGACAAGGCGCTGGCTAGATTCTCGTCGGCCACCGGCACTAGCCGCGGTCAATGCCGCGACAGGCCTGGCCCGGTGCTGGCGGCCAGGGAACGAAGCCCGGAAACGGCCCGTGCGGGGTCATCGGCGCCGAATACGGCTGATCCCGCCACGAACACATCGGCGCCCGCCTCGGCGCAGCGGCCGATCGTCTCCTCGCTGACGCCGCCGTCGACCTGGAGCCAGACCGAACCGCCGCGGGCCGCGATGAGCGCGGCCGCCCGGCGCAGCTTGGGCAGCACCAGGTCGAGGAACGGCTGGCCGCCGAAGCCGGGCTCCACGGTCATCAGCAGCAGCATGTCCACTTCGTCCAGCAGGTCGGCGTAGGGCTCGACCGGGGTGGCCGGATTGACGGCCAGCCCGGCCCGGGCGCCCGCGGCCCTGATCATCCGCAGGGTACGGACCGGTGACTGGACGGCCTCGGCGTGAATGGTAAGTTTCCGCGCCCCGGCTTCGGCGTAGCCGATGGCCCAGCGATCCGGGTCCTCGATCATCAGGTGGCAGTCCAGCGGCAGGCTGGCGTGCTTGCGCAGTGCCTCGACGACCGGCAGGCCAATGGTGAGGTTGGGCACGAAATGACCGTCCATCACGTCAACGTGCAGCCAGTCCGCCACGCCCGCGACCGCCGCGGCCTCGTCAGCGAGTCTGGCGAAGTCCGCGGCCAGGATGCTGGGCGCGATCTGAACGGTCATCTCAACCTCAAGTGTAGGCCGCTCATGCCACACTGGCAGCGCGGCTGGCGCGCGTCCCGCCAGACATCCGGCTGCAGTGTCACAGCCCTCCGCTAACGTTCGATCCTGTATTCGAATCCGATGCAGGCGAGGAGGCCGCTAGTTGAACCCCGAAGCATCCGGCAGGTTGCTGGACCGCGTCCGCAAGCTGCTGGCCAAGGCAGAAGACGAGAGCGTCACGCCGCCGGAGGCCCAGGCCCTGACGGCGAAGGCCGCGGAGCTGATGGCCAAGTACGGCATCGACCGGGCGCTGCTGGCGGCCGACCGCCCGGAGACCGACGAGCCGGCCAACCGGATGATCGACGTCGCCAATCCATGGGGGCGCGTCAAGGCGCACCTGCTCTCCGGGCTCGCGTCCGCGCTGCGCTGCCAGGCCATCATGCTCACCACCGCCAGCGGCACGAAGGTGCACCTCTTCGGCTACCAGTCCGACCTGGAGCGCGCCGACCTGCTGTACACCTCGGTGCTCATCCAGATGTGGCATGGCCTGGCGGGCGCGCAGGTACCGTCCTGGAGCCGGAGCGCCCGCGCCTGGCGGCGCAGCTGGCTGCTGGGCTTCGCCACGGCCGTGATCTCCAGGGTCCGCGCGGCCGAGCACGCCGCGGCCTGCCAGGCGACCGCGCCCGCGGCGGCGTCGGGTTCCAAGACCGCCCTGGTCCTGGCCGACCGGACGCTGGTGATCCGCAGGAACATGGAGCGGGCGTACCCGGTTACCCGGACCGCGAAGGTCACCTACAGCGGCAACGGCTACGGGGACGGCTACGCCAAGGGCCAGCGAGCCGACATCGGCACCAGCCGCCTGCAGAAAGGCCGGGGCCGCGCCCTGTCCGGCTCGTCCAGGTAGCCCAGGCAGGCGCGCCCAGGCCCGTCTGCCTGCCGCCCGGAGGCCTGCCTGCCGCCCTGCAGGTCTGCCTGCCGCCCCGCAGCCTATGGGTCTGCCTGCCCCTGGCTAGGCACGGAGGCTGCGCCGGAGCAGCGCGAGGAAGATCGCATCAGTGCCGTGCCGGTGCGGCCAGAACTGCGCGAACCTGCGATCCGGGTCCGGGCAGCGCAGCCCAGGTACTTCGGCAAGAACGGCAGGTGCGTCGAGCACCTCGATGTCGCTGCGGCCGGCCAGCACGGCGGTGACCACGTCGCGGGTCTCGCTCAGGTGCGGCGAGCAGGTGACGTAGGCGACCACCCCGCCGGGCCTGGCCGAGTCAAGGGCAGTCGTCAGCAGCCGGCACTGCAGGCTGGTCAGTCCGGCCACATCCTGCGGCGACCGGCGCCAGCGGGCCTCAGGCCGGCGCCGCAGCGCGCCGAGGCCTGAGCAGGGGACGTCGGCGAGCACCCGGTCGAACGAGCCGGGCCGCCAGGCCGGAGCCGTCCCGTCGGCTGTTATCACGGCAGGCGGTCCGGGCGTGGCTATTCCGGCGCCTGGCTCCGGCGGGCCAGGTTCTGACCGGCCAGCATCCGGCGGGCCAGGTTCGGCGGCCGCGGCGCCGCGCAGGGCCGTCAGGACCAGCCGGGCCCGGTGCTCGCGGGCATCCGCCGCGAGCAGCCGCGCGCCGCGTTCCGCGGCCAGGCCGGCCAGCAGCCGCGCCTTGCCCCCCGGCCCTGCGCAGACATCAAGCCACCGCCCGCGGTCGGCTCCTGCCGTGTCAGCCCGGGCCAGCGCCACCGCCGCCAGCTGACTGGCCTCGTCCTGCACGGACGCTCGGGACTGCGCTACCGCGGCGACGTCGGCGGGATCGCCCGCGGCCAGGTACGCACCGAACTCGGACCACCGGGCTGGCTCGCAGCCGACCGCGACCAGCTCACCGCGCTCAGCCTGGCCTGGTATCGCGCACAGCGTGACCGCGGGCCGCTCACCGTCGGCGGCAAGGGCCGCTTCGGTCTCGGGCAGACCGCTGGCCTCCTGTTCACCGAGCGCTGCGCTCAGCGCGGTGACAATCCAGCGCGGATGGCTGTACCGCACCGACAGGTGGCCGATCAGGTCATCGGCGCGGGCAGGCGCAGCGATATCGAGCCACGCCGCCAGGTCACGGGTGGCAACCCGGCGCAGCACCGCATTGACAAAACCGGCCGGCCGCGGCCCGGCCACGTACCTGGCCAGGTCGACAGACGTGGCGACGGCGGCATGCGGGCGCACTCGCGTGGCGAGCAGCTGATGCGCGCCGAGCCGCAGCACCTGCCGCAGCGGCGGATCAATCGAGGCCAGGTCCCGGTCACTGCAGATGGCGAGGATCGCGTCGTAGCTGCCCTGGCCCCGGAGGGTTCCATAGCTGAGCTCGGTCGCCAGCGCGGCATCTCGGCCACTCAGCCCGCGCTCCCGCAACAGGGCGGGCAACAGCAGGTTGGCGTAGGCGTCCCGCTCATCGACTCCGCGGAGCACGTCGACTGCTGCCCGCCGGGCCAGGTCCGCCCGGCCGCTGGTGGCCCGGCCACCGGCCGCCCGGCCGCCGGCCGCCCGGTCGCTGGCCGCCCGGTCACGGCCCGGGCGCTTCCCGGCCGCCTCGCCGTCATCGGTCACGGCGGCGCGCCCGTTTCTGCGTCCCGCCCGTGCGCCGCCGCTCTGGCCGGCAGCGCCCGCCGTCGGCGGCGCCATGTCAGCGGAGCACCGCGCTTCGGCCATCCAGCCGCAGGCCGCGCGCCCAGTCCTGGGCCCGCATCAGCCGCTTGCCATCGGGCTGCACGTCGCCCAGCTCGACCGGCAGCGTCGCCGTGCCGACCAGCACCCGGGAGCGCTCGACGAGCAGCTCGCCCGGGCCTGGCGCGGTGCCGGGAACCGGAGCCGCGACCACGCCGGCCGGCGGCCCGAGCTTGAGCCTGGCACCGTCCAGGACGCTCCACGCGCCAGGCGCTGGCGTGCAGGCGCGGATCAGGCGACTGACCGCGGGCGCGGGCTTAGCCCAGTCGACGTGCGCGTCTTCAACCGTGATCTTGGGGGCCAGGCTGATGCCATCGGCGGGCTGCGGCCGCGCCACCAGTGCACCCGACTCGATCCCGTCCAGCGTCGCGACCAGCAGCTCGGCTCCCGACTGGGCCAACCTGGCCAGCAGGTCACCAGCCGTGTCCGATGGCTTGATGGGCTCGGTGACCACGCCGAACACCGGCCCTGCGTCAAGTTCCCTGACGAGCCTGAAGGTGGTGGCGCCGGTGAGATCGTCGCCATGCAGGATCGCGTGCTGTACGGGGGCTGCGCCCCGATAGGCGGGCAGCAGGGAGAAGTGCAGGTTGACCCAGCCGTGCCTGGGGATATCCAGCACCTGCTGCGGTATCAGCGCACCGTATGCGGTCACCGCGCAACAATCGGGGGCTATCTCCAGGATCCTGGCCACGAAGTCCGGATTCTTCGGCCGGGCCGGCTGCAAGATCTCCAGGCCGGCCGCCTCGGCGCGCCGCGCCACCGGACTCCTCGCGACCTGCCGCCCACGGCCCGCCGGGGCGTCCGGACGGGTGACCACCGCGGCGACCTCGTGCCCTGAACTCAGCAGTGCCTCCAGCGACGGCACCGCCGCCGCCGGGGTGCCGGCGAAGACCAGGCGCATCCGCTAGAAAGCCTTGCCGCGCATCGGATGCGGCGACACCTTCACGAGCGGCACTGGCTCCCCGAACCATTCAGCCGCGCGGATCTCCTTCATGGCCAGCTTGCGCTGGGCGTCATCGAGGCGGTCGATGAACAGCACGCCATCCAGGTGGTCCGTCTCATGCTGCACGCAGCGGGCCAGCTGGCCGGTCCCCTCGATGGTGACCGGCTCGCCGTACATGTCGTAACCGGACGCCACGGCGCCATAAGAGCGCGTCACCGGGTATGCCAGGCCCGGGAACGACAGGCAGCCCTCGTCGTCTGTCTCCTCCTGCTCGGACAGCCTCAGCTCCGGATTGATGAGGTGGCCCAGCTGATCATCTACGTAATAGGTGAAAACGCGCAGCCCCACGCCGATCTGCGGCGCTGCCAGGCCCAGACCTGGCGCGTCCATCATCGTCTCGGTGAGGTCCTTCACCAGCCTGCGCAGCTCAGCGTCGAAATCACGGACCGGCTCAGCCGGCGTTTTCAGCACCGGGTCGCCGAACAGGCGTATCGGCCTGATGCTCACTACGTGCCTCCTGGACCAGTGACCGCGTTACGCTACCGCAGATATTCTATGGATCCGCGCGGCCTGTACCGGCCGAAGGCGACCGGGCCTTGAAAGCGGCCTTGCGCGCTGCCCGGGCCACCGCCGGGTCGGGATGATGGTCACCTAGCGCGGTCAGCAGGTCCGTTACGCCTGGATGGCTGACCTGCCAGAGGCTCGCCACGATCTCGGCCTGTGTCCGCGCAGGTACCTCGGGCAACAGTTCGGCTACCACGTCCCGCGGGTCGGCCTCCTCCAGCAGCCCCGCGCCCAGATCAACGAGAAGCCACGTCCGGTCGTCCGGCGTCAGCTCGGCTTCCTCGCCGTGCTCGTGCAGCCAGACCGCCGCGTGGGCGCGAAGCAGCGGCTCTGCGAGCGCGGCCCGGACCTCCTCAATGGCGCCTTCGCCGACCCGGTCCAGGACGGCGAAGGCCGCTCCCCGGAGCCCGGGCGACCCGGTCCTGGCCGCGGTGACCAGCTCAGCCGCCGCCTGTGCGGCTGTTCGCGACGCCAGCCAGATGCCGATCTCAGCTTCGCCGTCCTCGGCATCGCAGCTGGCCAGGGTGGCGAGCAGACCCGCTGCGCCGGCCCGGCCGGCACCCCCGAGGACCGGGACATGCCAGCCTTGACTGCGCAGCCTGCGGTGCACGCCCCAGACGCCGAGCGGCGACAGCGCGACCGTCAGTCCGCCGGCCGCCTCCTCCGTGCCGAGTTCCACCACGCCCAGATCGGCCAGCGTTTCCAGGGCCCGCGACAGCGCAGCGGCCTGGTCATGCTGAGCCTGATCGCCGGGCCCAGCCTGCCGGTCCGCCTGCGACCGCTGCGTACCCGCGGCAGCCGCATACGCGTCGAACAGGCTTTCCATCCGCACCGGGGCGCCCACCGTGTACAACGCCGTGGCTAGCCCGTCCAGGTCCTCAGCGGCCAGGGTGACCTGGAGTGCGCTGTCCCACAGCGCGAGCACCTCCTCGGCGTCTGCCGACGTGAGGGAGTCGAGGCTGCCCGCCACGCCAGCGGGCGTCTCCGGCGCCGCCCTGGCGACTTGCCAGGCCATTTCCACCTCGCCCGGCGCCATTTCCAGCTCGGCGGCCGCGGCCGCCACCTGTTCCGGGGACATTTCGACGGGCTGGACCAGGTCGCCCGCGCCTCGACCGGCCACATCCCGACCGCGCGCACCCCGACCGGCCACACCCCGACCGGCCACAGCCCGACCGGCTGCGTCGGTGGCGGCTGCGTCCGAGCCGGCTCCGCCCCGCAGCCAGCGGTTCAGGTCCCTGGCCGCCCGCAGCAGTGGCGCCACTCGTGCGGCCCCGGCCAATTCCTCCCTCGGCGCCAGGCGCACCGGGGGCATCCTCAGCCGCTCGCCATCGGGGTGCATGTCGAGGCCAGCGATGGCGTCACCATGATGACGGCCAGGGCCGTAGAGCTGGCCAGCCTCGCCGGCCTGGCCGGCGCCCGGCTGGCCGGCGCCCGTCGCAGTCGCGCTGGAATCCGCTGCGGGCCCGGTCCGCGGCACGGCCCGCTCTGGCTGCCGGGCCGGGCTCGACCCGCTGGCCCTCGCGTCCGGGTTCCTTCGTGAGGTGGCCATCCAAGCACCCTATGGCCTCCGGCGTGCATAGTCAGATCAGCTCGGCCGGGTCGAGTTGCAATCTAACTGCGCCTGGGTCTTTGTGGGCGCTGCGCACCGCCTGGGCGGAATGCAGCGCGGCCGCCAGCGCGCCGCCTCCGGAACGGGGTACCCGGATCAGGGCCCGGACTTGTTCCCCGGCCTGGTCACGATGGTCAGGGCTGCCGTCGGCTGCGATCGGGACTGGCCCGAGCACCTCGGCGGGCGCCGCCAGATCGGCCACCGCGATCAGCCCAGCGACGGCATCTTTCGGCCCGGTCAGGCTGGCCATCCGGACCGCGGGAGGAAATCGCAACTCGGCACGCTCAGCAAGTTCGCGCTCGGCGTGGGTGACCGGGTCCCACCGGACCAGGGCCTGCACGGCAGGCAGCCCGGCGGCAGCCACGATCACCACGGCCCCGCCGGCTGCCGACGACCGCACCAGCGCGGCCGCGTTCATCCAGCGCCGCAGCGCCTCCTCAGTGGCCCGGAGGCTGGCCCGGCCGAGCAACGCCCAGCCGTCCAGCAGGACGGCGGCCCGGTAGCCGCCATCGGCACGTGGTTCGGCGCCTGGCGTCGCCACCACGACCGCAGGCGTCCCGGGCACCTCGGCAATCACTCCATCTCCGCCGGAGGTCCGGACCGGGACCGATGGAAAAGCCCGGCCGAGTTCCTCTGCGGTGCGCCCGGCCCCGGTCACTGCCGCGCGGAGCCTGGTATGCCCGCAGTCCGGGCAGGTCCAGCGGCCGGCCGTCGCGCACCAGCCGCACGCAGCGGGCGCCTCCGCCGCAGGAAGCATGAGCGGACCCCCGCAGGCTGAGCAGCGGGCCGGCGCGTGGCAGTGGCCGCAGGCGACGGCCACGACGTAACCTCGCCTCGGCACCTGGAACAGCACCGGCCCGCTGCTCAGCGCCTCCCTGGCCGTGCGCAGGGCCACGCTGGGCAGCCGCGCGGACCGGGCCGCCTCGTCCCGCGCGAGCTCTGAATCATCGCCGGCCGCGCTGATCAGCGGCGCGCACCGGCGGACAACAGGCCGGTCGGCCTCCAGCGCATGAGCCCACCCGATAGCGACCAGCTGGGTGGCTTCGGCGGTCCGCGCGAAACCGCCGATCAGCGCGGCGGCTCCGTCCCGGTGCGCCCGCAGCGCCAGGACCTCCCTGGCGTGCGGGTACGGCGCCCGCGGCTCGGCGTGCAGATCGTCGCCGTCATCCCAGATGGCCACCAGGCCAAGGTTGGCGACCGGCGCGAACATCGCGGATCGGGTTCCGGCCGCTATCGTGACCTCGCCGCGCACGATCCGCAGCCACCGGCGGTACCGTTCAGCCGGCCCGAGCCCGGCCGCCAGGCAGACGTGCTGCCCAGGGCCGAGCAGCTTGGTGAGCGCGACGTCGACGACCTCGAGGTCCCTGGCATCAGGGACCACGATCAGCGCCCCGCGCCCCGCTGCCGCGGCCGTTGCTGCGGCGACGGCGATCTCGCCAGCCCAGTGCGGCCCGGGCAGCGCTGACCAGACCGCCCGCGGGGCACGTCCGTCGGCGATGGCCGCCAGGAAGGAGGGCCCGGTCCGGTACCTTGACCAGGTTCCTGGCTCCGGGGTGACGGGCGGCCTGGCGCCCGGGCCGGACGCGGCTGAACCGGACTCGGCTGAACCGGATTCGACCCTGGCATGCCGCGGCGGCACCGCGAGCCTGAGCACGTCGGCCAGCGTGCCCGCGTACCTGTCCGCCACCGCGCGCGCCAGCCCGGCAACCTCCGGCGTCAGCACCGGCTCAGGCGATATGACCCGCTCCAGGTAAGCGAGCCTGCCACCGTGCTCGCTCGCCGCGGCCCGCTCCAGCAGGAACCCATTGGCCAGGCGGCCCGCGAACCTGACCCGGACCCGGCAGCCAGCGACCGCGGTGTCTGCCATGGACTCAGGCACCTGGTAGTCGAAGGGCCGGTCCAGATGAGCCAGCGGCATGTCGACGGCGACCCGGGCCACAGGCAGCGTCTCAGCCGGAACCGGCTTGCGTTTGCTGCCTGAGCCAGCCTTCCGCCCGGCCCGGCCCGTCGGCACGCTGGACGACGGGCCGCCCGCGTCCTCGCCGGATCCTGCTGGGCCTGCCACGGCTCCTGTCCTACCAGAGACCGCCGATCAGCTCGCCCAGGCCGCCCAAGCCCCCGCCGAAGCCGGTCAGCTCGCCCAGCCCGCCCAAGCCCCCGCTGCCGAAGCCGGTCAGCTCGCCGTAACGATGACTTCGGCCAGAATCCTGTCCAGGATCAACCGTTATGTCGGCCGTGAAGCCGACGCGAAAGACGGAGAGATCTTCTCTGCGGGAGAGCGCTATGGAGCTTAATGTTCCCGCTGTCGTATTTGGGTCTCTTGCGCGGCTCCCCTTGCCCCCCGGCACCCGCCCCGGACTCCCCTGTTGAGCGCGCCGTCAGGCGCTGAGCGCCGAAGCCGACCGCCGCGGCGCCAGCCGACCAGAGATCGCTGGCCACGTTCAGGCTGAGCGCACCCGACCCGGGACGGCGGCTAACTGCCGCCGGCCCCGGACCGCAGGCACCTAGATACCGAAGGAACGCAGAAACGGCAGCTGGAGGTGGGTGATTAGAGGCCCGCGGCTGACCGCAGGGCCTGCATCCGGTCGACCCGCTCCCAGGAGAAGTCCGGCTCCTCGCGACCGAAGTGGCCGTAGGCGGCGGTCTGCGAGTAGATGGGGCGGAGCAGGTCCAGGTCCCTGATGATCGCAGCAGGGCGCAGGTCGAACACCTCCAGCACCGCATCCTGGATCCGCTCGACGGGAACCTGCTCGGTGCCGAAGCACTCGACGAACAGCCCGACTGGCTTGGCCTTGCCGATCGCGTAGGCGACCTGCGTCTCGCAGCGTTCCGCCAGCCCGGCGGCGACGACGTTCTTGGCGACCCAGCG
>Ga0181532_10003581_pt1 | contig 13908 bp, 15 predicted proteins | sample PEATcosm2014_Bin_33_FD_119768 | JGI IMG/M metagenome (GOLD analysis project Ga0181532, IMG submission 119768) | Peatland microbial communities from MTU Mesocosm Facility, Houghton, MI, USA - PEATcosm2014_Bin11_30_metaG | ecosystem: Environmental > Terrestrial > Soil > Wetlands > Peat | place...
AAGCGACCGATGCGGACCAGGGACAGGTCAGGGACCAGGCCATTACACGGTCCGGATGGATCACCAGAGGCGCGATCGACACATCGCGCCGGTGATCCGATGCGATCCCGGCGAAGAGGTGATCCTCGAAACTCGCGATGCCTTTGATGGGCAGTTCGGGCGCGACGCTTCGCTCGATGTGGTCGCCGCGCCGAATCTGGATCGGCTGTACCCGCTGACCGGGCCGGTGTACGTCGAAGGGGCCGAGCCGGGCGACGACCCGGGTATCTGACGGGCGCGATCGGCCCCTTTAGGCCCAATTATGGCTGTGTGAGGGGAATCCAGAGGCGGGCGACTAGTGCGAGCTGACATCGTAGTTGGAGGGGTTTTTCCCAACTACGCCCTGCCGGATCACACCGACACTGTGCGTAAGCTCAGCGAGCTCCAAGGCAAGGACCCGCTCGTCCTGACACTTGCGCGAGGCAATTACTGTCCGAAGGAGCACCAGCAGCACCTGGAGCTCGCTGCGAACTATTCGAAGGTCGCCGTTGCCTACAGCCAGGTCGTCACGATCTCGACCGACGACCACCACTCGACACAAGAGTTCCGCGCTTCAGTCGGCGCCCAGTGGCCCTTCCTTTCCGATCCCGCTCGGACGATTCAGAAGGACCTCGATATCCAGGAGTACACCGATCCCGAGCACGACCCGATGATTCCCCACACGTTCGTGCTCAAGCCGGGGCTGGTGATCTTCAGCGTCTACAACGGGTACTGGTTCTGGGGTCGCCCGTCGTTCGATGACCTATGGCGCGACCTGCGTGCTGCGTCGAGCGAGATCCGCCCCGACTGGGACCTGAGCAGGCCGGGCCTGCGCCAGGCCTGGGACGCAGGCGACTACTCCATTTTCCACGGATGGAACAAGCGGGCTCCTCAGTCGATGCCGACCTCCTATCAGGCATAGGTGAATAACTATCGGCCCTGTGCTGGCCCGACAAGCCCACGTTTGGGGGCCGCTGGAGAGCTCTGTGAACCGAAGTGAACAAGGAGGTGGCGTTGGTGCGGACGCCGGTCTGTAAATTGCTCGGGATCGAGCACCCGATCGTGCAGGCTCCGATGTCGGCGGTGCCCGAACTGACGGCAGCCGTCTCGAACGCCGGGGCGCTCGGTATGTTGGCGCTCACGTGGTCCACTCCCGCCGGAGACGTGGTTCGCGAGACGGCGGCGCTCACCGGTCGTCCGTTTGGAGGAAACCTGGTTCTCAACTCCGATCAGCATGATCGGCTTGACCAGGTTCTTGAAGCCGGAATGCGGATCGTGTCGCTGTTCTGGGGAGATCCCGCCGGCTACGTTGAACAGGTCCACGATGCCAATGGAGTCGTTCTGCATACCGTCGGCAGCGCCGAAGAAGCGCGGCGAGTAGTCGACCGCGGAGTTGATGTCGTCGTGGCGCAGGGCTGGGAGGCAGGGGGTCACGTGTGGGGTCAGGTCGCAACACTTCCCTTGGTGCCCGCCGTGGTGGACGCGGTGGCGCCGGTGCCCGTGATCGCAGCCGGTGGGATCGGGGACGCTCGCGGAGTGGCCGCGGTGCTGGCGCTGGGCGCCCAAGCGGCGTGGCTGGGTACCCGGTTTCTGCTTGCCCAGGAGATGCCCATCCACGAGGAGTATCGCCGCCGAGTGATGGACGCGGCCGAGACCGATACTCGGTGGTACGCCAACCTGTACGACATCGGCTGGTCGGATGCCCCCAACCGCTCTCTCCACAACTCGACAGCCGAGGCGTGGGAGGCCGCCGGCCGGCCCCCACAGGGGAATCGACCGGGTGAGGGCGATATCATCGCCCACTTCGCCTCTGGCGAGGAGATCGCAAGGTATGAGCCGGCGGCGCCGATGGTCGGTACGACCGGCGATATCGAGGCAATCCCACTGTGGGCAGGGCAGAGCGTGGCGCTCGCCCGGCGGCCACAATCAGCAGCGGAGATCGTGGCCGACCTCGTGTCTGGTTTGTAACCGAGAGTGGTCATACCCGCCATGGATCGGAGCCACAACGCCTAGAAACACGAGAAGTACCGAAACCCAACTACATGCGAGCCCGATGTTCGAGCAGGCGGCTTCCAGCCGCACTGAACGAGTCCATACGGTTGGGTCCGGGCCCGCTTTCGGGTGGCAGCACCTGCGGGAGAGAGTCCGACGAGTAACCACAACCTAGGAGATGGGGGGTCCAATGAGTGATCTGATCGTGATTGGCTATCCGGATGAGGACACCGCTGAGAAGGTCTGGCGCGAGCTGGTCGCGTTGCAGTACGACTACTTGGTGGATCTCGACGACGCGGCCATTATCAGACGAGATAAGAATGGCAAGCTCCACGTCACCACGCCTGCCCACCACACCGCCACCTGGGGCGCGCTCAGTGGTCTGTTTTGGGGGGTGGTCATCGGCCTCATCTTCTTCTTCCCGCTCGCGCCGTTCATAGCCCTCGCGGGCGGCCTTATGGGTGCGGCCATTGGTAAAGCGAGTGATCTCGGCATAGAGGACGATTTCAAGGGGCGCGTGCAAGAACTGGTGAAGCCGGGGACATCAGCCGTTCTGGTCGTCGTGCGCAAGGCGACCCCCGACAAGCTCCTCGAGGCTCTCAAGCCCTACGGGGGGACGATCCTCCAGAGCTCGCTCACGCACAAGGCCGAAGACGAGCTCATGAAGGCTCTTCACGGGGACAACACGGCCTCGGGCACATGGGAGCACACCCAACAATCGGGCTCCTCCTGAGGGCGAACCGGGAGATCACCTCGTGGCTGGTGATACTGGTTGATTGATCAACCTTGTGCCGGCCCCGCCGCCGGCGGCGCCGGGAAGCGCCCGGCGTTCGGTGTGAGCGCGCCGACATGGCGGTGAATCTCGTCGAGAAGACCCGTCTGTTGGCTTATCGATACCTGAAGGTCGTGCACTTGCTTGGTCAGCTCGGTGTTCTCTGCGATTGCGTCCCTCAGCCCTTGTTCGATCGCGGCGTCCCGTTCGACCGCGGCGCGGATCTGTGCCAGCAACACGGTCAACGCGTCCTGCGCCCGATTGGCGGCGGCTGCCACGAGGAAGCCGATGAAGAGTTCCGCGACCGTCGTGATCAGGTTGAGCGGGAAGTTGTATCCAGTCGAGGTGAACCACGCTGGCAACCAGTTACCAGAGGCGAGGTGCCGACCGCCCAGGGCAAAGACCAGAGTCCAGACGACCACCAGAACGAACCAGAACGCGATGTTGACGGGTTTGCCCATTGCCTCGGAGACCCAGTTGGCGAACTTCAGGAACGTGCCGGGTGGCTTCTCGAGCGCGATCGGCTCGGTCGGCTCGAGGGTCGGGTCGGGCGTTGTAATCGCCGTGTCAGATGCGGACAAGGTTCCTCCCATTCAATGAGCAGAGCGGCACATTCTCACCTTGTGCCGCGCTTGGACGGTATTTAGCCAGCTGTGCCTATGGTCAATGACACGCGTTCACGGATAAGTCCCGGAGCAAATGTCAGTTTCCCACCTGCCTTCCAGGTCTGCCCCTCTGGACGGAGACAGAGCCTCGTGACGGATACTAAGTATCTCGTAGGTCGTTGGATCTACCTGAGCAAGCGCCCGATCTCTTTCAGGCCGGCGGTCCTGATGGGCCGCTAGTCGAGCAGGGCCTGCCGAGTATGCGCACCCTCTAGCTACTTGGAGTCGCTGTCGACAGGCGTCGTTCTGCGTGCCCAGTTTCCGGCGTTCTGGAGCACTTGCGGGCCAGAATGACCTGCGATAGCAGTTCATACCCTTCACGAGGAGGCTCCGGTGCCTGACTTGCCGACCATCGCACACGTGACTCTGACAGTCAGTGATCTCGACCGCAGTGTCCAGTGGCACGAACGACTCTTCGACGTGGCCTTTCATCGGGACGAAGACCCTGGCCCGTTTCGACGAGCTGTCTGGCTTGTCGAAGGCCAAACGCTCGTCGGGCTTAACGAATTTCCCGATCGATCTGACGCCCTTCCGTTCGATGAGCGCCGAATTGGTATGGATCATCTGGCCGTCGCCTGTAGAGACCGAGATCAGCTTGAGGTGTGGGAAGTTCGCCTCTCAGAACTGGGTATCGGCAATGGTGGAATCGTTGACGCCGGCTACGGCTCTGCGCTCTCTTGACGCGACCCGGACAACATCGCTTTGGAATTCTTCATTCCTGCCATTTAGAAAGGCAGGCGGTCAGGCGTGCCGAGAGATTGTGGCTGGCACCGAATTTCCTTTTTGGTTGCAACCCCAGATCAGTTGGCGAATCAGTCCCCCGCGGACTGACCACCGTCGATGTGGAGGACAACTCCCGTGACGAATGAGGCGTGCTCGAGATAGAGGATTCCCTCTACAACGTCGCTAATTTGGCCAACTCGGCCGAGCGGATGGAGCTGTGCTAGGCCCTCATACGACGCTTGGTCGTCGACGGGGTTCTCTATGACTCCGAGGGCGACTGCGTTGAACCGCACACCGCGCGACGCATACTCGATAGCCAGTGAGCGCGTCACGGCCGCCAGTCCACCCTTGGTAAGCGATACAAGAGCAGACGGGTTCATGCTCTCAGGGTGGTCGACAAGACTCGTCGTGATGTTGACTACGTGACCACCGGTGCCCTGAGTGAGCATCTGCCGGATGACGGCCTGGGTCATATGGAAGAATCCGGTCAGGTTCACGGCAGAGATCGCCAGGTAGTCCTCGAGTGTGTAGTCGGTGAATGGCTTGCTGATGAAGATCCCAGCGTTGTTGATCAGACTGTCGATGCGCCCAAAGCGATTGACCGCCTTTTCCACGATCAACAGAGCCGTCTCGACCTCTGCAATGTCACCCCTCACAGTGAGGAAGTCGGACGCGTTAGAGGGGCTGATCGAGCGCGACGCGCCCACGACTGCATATCCGGCGCTACGGAAACCTTCTGTAACGCCCGCGCCAATGCCTTGGGAGGCTCCGGTGACGATGACGACTTTGCGCGAGGAGTTAGATACGCCTACGCGAGGTGTCGGCGGTAGCCCTCGGGAGTCGCTTGGATGGCTCATCTGACGAGATACACCTCGTAAATCACACCTTCGGGCCGACGACCTCCGACACCGATGAATATGCCTTTGTTAAACCAGTCGAGGCTGTCGGCCCCCGTCTCGATCTTGACTGAAGTGCGGAAGGTGTACTCATCTGCGTCGACGTCTTCCCCGCGTCCGAGACGCTCGAGGACCACCGTGCTCCCGTGGCGCACACCCTGTGATTGAACATAGAGCAGATCTCCGCGCTCGGTCTCCAGCGTGTAGCGGACATCGCCGAGCGCGGTGCCGTCCGGAAGAATGATCTGCCAATCGGCGCTGGCTCCCGGAAGCAGTATCCCGCGCAGCTCAGGTCCGCTGAAGGTCCCGCCGGTCAATGGAACGATGCGTCGGTGATCAGCAGAGATCTCGCCGACATCCTGGGGGTCGCCGACAGTCGCTTCCAAGCGGTAGATCAGGTTCAGGCGTGGATCGGGAAGACGACTGTTCACGACGTCACTCCCGATTCGGTTTCGTCTGCTGGGCCCGCCCACGTCGGAAGGCAATCAGGCCCCCACGACGAGGGACCGCGCCTTTGCGGGGCCGACCACAAGATCGTGAAGATCGCCGCCCACCTCGAGTCGGCTCGACTGTTCGACCCCGCCGATCCTCATCGGCTCAAAGCCCGCCGTTCGGATCAAGTGCTCGACTTGGTTGCTCCCATGCTTGTCCTCGGACACGTAGAACAGAACCGCGGGCTCGGGCGACCGGTGGCTCGAGGACTCGAAGAGATCGGCCGACATGGTGCCGAACGCAATGGCAAAGCGTGTCTCGGTCGGCAACCACCCAGCAACAACTTGGCCCGATGACTGCCCTTCCGGTAGGAGTCGCACGACCTTGCCTTGTGCGTCGAGTCCGACCGGATTGCTCGGAACGACGAGAGTCGTGTCTCCCAGCGCGTCGGCGATCTCGTCGATGACGTCTTTCAACACGGAAAACCGCAGCGCAAGGACGACGGCGTCGGCTCCCTGCAAAGCGCCCCGGTTGTCGAGCGCGACGACCGCCGCTCCACCGATTGCCGCGGCCAGCTTTCGCGCCGACTCCTTGTCGGCGCTCGAGAGCTGGAGGGCCTCGCCACCGGCGGCAAGCTGACGCGCGACCGCCGATCCGATGCCTCCGGTGCCGATGATCGCCGTGGTCATAATGAAGACCTCCGGACCGTCAGGAAGCTCACTCCCACTTGCTCGATGGCCATTGATCTGGAAACCAATCTCCCCCCGGGTCCGTCGTTTGTCCCACTTCGATCAGATGACCATCGGGATCGCGGATATAACAACGGATCTCGTACTGGTGCTGCTTCGGGGGCGTCAGGAATTCCGCACCGCGCCCGCTCCATTCGGTGTACACAGCGTGCATGTCCGTCACTCGAATATTGAGGAAACTGCTGACCCGGTTGGGATCGGCGGGCGTCTCAAGGGTGACCTCCGGCTTGTCGTCGGTCGGCCCTCCGCCGACGTTGATGATGATCCAACTGTTCGACAGTTGGACATACGTGAGCCCTCCGGGTCCAAAGAACGCATCCCTGCCCCCGAGCACATCGGTGTAGAAGCGGCGAGAGCGCTCGACATCGTCCGACACGATGAAGTGAGCCAGCACGATCCCCTCTGGGGGCGGTGGGAGCTCGTCGTCGGGCATAGTCGATGGCCAGTGATCGGGCACCCAGTCCCCCTGCGGGTCGGTGGTCTGCCCCACTTCGATCAGGTGACCATCGGGATCACGGATGTAGCAACGGATCTCGTACTGGTGCTGTTTCGGGGGCGTCAGGAACTGAGCACCTCGCGCTCTCCATTCGGAGTACACCGTCTCAATGTCCTTGACCCGGATGTTGACGAAGCTGCTCACCCGATTTCGGTCGCCGGGTGTCTCCAGGGTGACCTCCGGCTTGTCGTCGGTCGGCCCTCCGCCGGCATTGATGACGATCCAACTATTGGACAGTGCGACGTTGGTCGGCCCTCCGGGGCTGGAGAAGGCGACCCGGCCCCCAAGGACTTCGGTGTAGAAGCGCCGAGAGCGCCCGACGTCGTCCGACACGATGAAGTGTGTGAGCAGGATTGCCTCTTGGGGCGGTCGGACCTCGGGCATCGGCTACCTCCGTTGGTTACCCACGGTCATGGCCGTGCCATCTGCGCCTGCATGGGCTGCAAAGGCGGCGGCATTTTGGCGATCTCCATCCGAAGAGTTTTGAAAGCCGAATCGAAGATGGTCGAGAAACTCGGGAAGGGCTGGATGACGTCGCTCAACACCCCCAACGGAACGCGGGCGCGTATGGCCAGTGTCGCCTGTTGGAGCCACTCGCCGGCCTCGGCTCCGAGCGCATAAGCGCCGGTCAACCGGGCGCCGTCGCTGAGCAGGGTCAAGAATCCGTTCGACTGGGCGTACCGGTGGCTGTATGTCGCGGTCTTCGCCACGTCGGTCAGGAGCGTCGTGCTGCTGTAGGGTGCCTCCGCGGCACCAACGGCGGCCGCCTGCGGATCGGTGTAGGTGACACGCGGCACGGCTTCGTAGTTCGTCGGGTGGATCTCTCCGGCGATGTTCGCCGCCACAACGTCTCCCTCGTACTCGCCGACGTGTGTCAACGGCCAGATCCCGTTGACATCCCCAATGGCCCAAATGTTGTCGCCGGCACGCAGATACTCGTCCACCACAATGCCGTGTGGGTTTACCTCGATACCGACCGTCTCGAGCCCGATCCCTTCCACGCGGGGACGTCGGCCGGTCGCCACGAGCAGTCGCTCTCCTTGTACCGATGTCCCGTCCGAGAGCCTGAGGACGTAGTCGTCGCCGTCGCGCGAGGCCTCCGCGGCCTGGACTCCGAGGTGCAACTCGATCCCATCCCTCCGCAGTGCCTCGGTCAGAGCCAGGCCGAGGGGGGCCGGCTCTCGTGGGATCAGCCGGTCGGCGCCCTCGACGAGCACGGCCTGACCCCCGAGCCGCCGTACCACCTGTGCGATCTCGACACCGGCTGAGCCACCGCCGAGCACGATGAGGCGGCTCGGAACCTTCTTCATGGACGTCGCTTCGCGCGTGCCCCACACACCGACCAGGCCGTCGAGCCCCGGAATGGGTGGCACGAAAGGATCCGCGCCCGTCGCTACGACGACATGCTCCGCCGTGTGGTGCGTGCCGTCCACGTCGACCACGCCGGGCCCGGCGAGCCTTCCCACGCCCCGGATCAGCGCGATGCCCCGATCCGCCAGCCATTTTTCCTGTCCCGCATCGGAATAGCCGGACACCATGTAGTCCCGCCAGTCCAGCGCCGCCTGCACGTTCACCTCGGCGCTGGCGCCGACGTCTCGGGCGCCCTGGACCGCCTCCCCCGGACGCAAGAGGGACTTGGACGGGATGCACGCCCAGTAGGAGCACTCGCCGCCGACCAGCTCCCGTTCGACGACGGCGACCCGAAGCCCACGCGCCGCAATGGCTCCGGCGCAGTGCTCGCCGGGCGCCCCGCCGCCCAGCACGATCACGTCGAAATCGCTCATACAGGAAGCTCTTGGCCGCTCTGTTCGCGCACCATGTACTCGGCGTACCAGTCGGGCCAGTCCGAGTCGGCCCGGCCGATGCGCTTCTCGTGCTCAGCGTGGGCCGACTCGGCCCGGGGCAATGCCGCAGCCAGGTCACCGGCGGAGTTGAACGAGGTGGTGGTCGCATAGAACGTTTTGGAGCGATCGGCGTCGGCCACGGAGATGACGACCGCCTCCAGCTTGAGATCGGCCGGTTCGCTGCCCGTCGGTCCGCTGGGTGCACTCTGTCCATCGACGGTGCTCATCCGGCTCCCCCCTGTCTGGGTCCCGAAGGACTCCCCCCTGCCTGGTCCCGAAGCAATTGTCGCGCCCAGGCGAGCGCTTTGCATCTGAAACGTCCCTCGCGCTCGGGGTTCGACGTCGTTCCAGCGTACGGGGGTCGAATGGCGATGCAACGGTGCCGTCTCAACCTTTCCGCCCGGGCCCGCGAGCAGCTCGAGTTCCTATGGACGAGAACTAGAGCGGAGGACGGGCGCCCCGAGCCCCGGGATCGAATCTGCCACGGGACGGATGGAGCACCATCTCCTCCGCTTGCACATCTGCGGGATCGGCATCGGGCAGCTTCGGTGAGGCTCGGGGTCCCGCTCAGGCGGTCGGAGTCCGAGCCCCAGCCGGGGATGTTCAGCGCACCTGACCCCGAGAGACGAGGGCCGAGAGGCAGTGTCGTTGGGGGGTGTCGAGCCGGTCTCATCGCGCTACAGTTCCCAGGCATCATCCTGACGGATGAGCGGTGCAGACGTTGGGCCACTCCATGTACGAAATCGGGAGCTCCGCCAACGATGGGGGTCCACCAGCCAGATCAGTCCGATTTCGGATCGGTCCTAGCCGAGGGGGGTTTCAGCTGCGGTGACGTTGAAGCGACGAGGAGTGAAGGACACGATGCCACTCTCGCCTTCGGTCCGCCTCCTCCTAGCTGACGTCGACGGCACCCTGATAACGAAAAACAAGGTTCTTACTGACAGGGCGGTAGCCGCGGTCGCCAAGCTCAACAAAGCAGGCGTCCTGTTCGCTCTCACGAGCGGCCGTCCGCCACGGGGGATGGCGATGTTCGTCGAGTCCCTCGACATCACCACGCCTATTGCTGCCTTCGAAGGCGCCCTGCTGGTAAACCCCGACATGACCATCATCGAGCGGCGAACAGTTCCGAGCGATCTCGTCACGCCGATATTCGATCAGATGGCGTCGTTCTCTCTCGACGTTTGGCTGTACCGGGGCTCCGACTGGCTGATCCCCAACCCGAAGGGACCGCACGTGGACCAGGAGTCGGCAACGGTCAAATTTGGTCCGACCGTCGGTAGCAATCTCCGCCTCGTCACCGACGGCATCGTCAAGATGGTCGGCGTAAGCGACGACTACGGATTGGTTGAAAAGGCTGCCGCTGCGGTCCGGGACCGGTTTGGCGATCACGTCTCGGCGGCGCGCTCCCAGCCGTACTACGTCGATGTCACCCATCCCGACGCCAACAAGGGAATGGTCGCCCGGTACCTCTCGGCTAGGTACTCGATTCGTCCCGAGCAAGTTGCGACGATCGGGGACATGCCGAACGACATCTTGATGTTCGCCCACTCAGGGCTGAGTATCGCCATGGGCAACGCGGACATGCAGGTGCAGCGCGCCGCCAGGCGAATCACAGCCTCGAATGACGACGAGGGTTTTGCCAAAGCGGTGGAACGCTTTATCTTGCACGAGCCTCCGGATTAGGGCCGGACAATCTCGACGAACACGGCTGACTCTAGGAGCACCGCTCAGCAGACCCCGAGCAGCGACGGATGCTAGGGCAGGGGCCGCGAAGTGGGCGCTAAAGATGAGCACGCGGCAGTCGGATGCCACTATGAATGACCGCTGCCGTCATGACTCGGCATCATGCCCACGATCGGCGCATTGGTGAGTTGCGTATCTTGATCTTGTTAGCGTCACGCCTGTGGGCGACACGCCTGGGCCGGCCCCAGATCCCCCGGTCTTTCACGGACGGGAGTTCTGGGTGCTCATGGGGTATGCCGCCGCCCTCGGGGTGTTCGGAGCGTTCGCAGGACTGGTTTACCTAGGGATCATCAAGCTCGGGTCACGGTGGAGCGCCGACTCGAATCCCGGCTGGTTTGACGGGCACTGGTGGTGGGTGGCGGTCACCGCCGGAGCGGGCATCGTGGTTGGACTGCTGCGGCGACTGACTCGGCTGCCCGAGGATGTGCCCGGCTTTTTCGACGACGTGCGAGCCGGTCGCGTCGACCCGCGCCTCGTGCCAGGGACCGTGGCCATCTCGGCCGTGTCACTGATTGGTGGCGCGAGCGTCGGTCCCGAGAAGGTGCTGACGTCCATAGGCGGCGGCGTCGGCAGCTGGGTGGCCCAGCGACGAGGGCTGAGCGAAGAGGATTCGGAGGTGAACACCCTGGCCGGCGTCGCCGGCATCTTCGGTGGGCTCTTCTCCAGCCCGGTGATCGTGGTCATGCTGATCCTCGAAGTTGCCCGCCCGGGCGGACACCGGTTCAGCAAGACTCTGGTTACGGACATCGTTGCCGCGAGCGCCTCCTTCGGGATCTACTTCGCCATCGCGGGCGCCGTCTTCCTCGGGGCTTACCAGGTGCCCCGGTACACGTTCGAGGACTGGCAGCTACTCGTCGGCATCCCCCTCGGCCTGTTCGGTGCCTTGCTGATGACCCTGACAGTTTGCTTCGTGATGCTGGCGTCGCGGCTGTTCGGTCGGCTGAAGGTCCCGATGATCGTGAAATCGACGCTGGGCGGCATCGCGTTCGGCATCGTGGGCGTGGCACTCCCGCTGACGATGTTCTCAGGCGCCGATCAGCTCGGCTCCGTGTTGAAGCATGCACGCGCTCTGGGCCTAGGCCTGTGCATCGCGATCCTGATCGCAAAGATGCTCGCTTACGCGATCAGCCAAGGCAGCGGATTTCTGGGCGGCCCCATCTTTCCGACGCTGTTCATCGGCGGTACCGCCGGGGTCGTCGTCCACCTGATCATCCCTAGCGTTCCGCTCGGACTGGCGTTCAGCTGCCTTCTTACGACGGTCTTGGGGTCACTCGCTTCGGCCCCGTTCGCCATGGTGCTAATGACTGCGATCCTGACCCGTGTGGGGCCATTGCAGACCTTCCCCATCCTGATTGCCGTTGTTACCGCGTTCCTCGGCGTGGAAGCCGCGAAATACTTGCTGGCAAGCCGCGAGCAGGGCCGCTCACGGGGGGCCTCGGGTGTCAATTGACGCAACGCTTAGAGAAGTACTGAGACGAGATCGCTGGAGCTGTTGGATGTTCGCTTTCCGGGGATCGACCGGTGTCCGGACAAAACGCGATGGAACGTTAGCCTCGATCGGGAGCGGCGGCGTGCGTGTGGATGGGTTGCGCCCCGCCGAGTTGAACCAGCGGTGATGGCGGGGCCCTGACAGCGGGCTCGCGCCGCTTGAGATAGCAGTTTCAGATGTTGATTTGGCCTTACCGGTCCCGGCAGCGGCGGTCGTCCAGCGCCTATATACGAAAGGTGGTGGCATGGGCACATTGTCCTACAGCAAGGCGCAGTCCTCTTTGACGCAGACGAACTTGAACGCCGTCGCACCTTATGTGTTCTGGCTGATGTTCCGAAACGTCGCCTCCGATGGGCTCGTCTTCGAGGACCCAGTCAACAACGGTGTCGTGTCCCAACCCGGTTGCGTGCTGGCCTCACCGACGTGGGATAACAGCGGCGACCATGTCTCCCAGGACTACGTCTACAACTGGACCCGGGATGCCGCGATCGTGGCCATTGAGCTGGCTGCCGGCGCCATACCCACCAACCAACCGCTCATCGACTACGTGCGGTTCGCCCAGTCCTGCCAGACCTCGCCCGGCGATTTCGATCGCGCTTCGTTTCTGATAAATGGAACGCATCGAGCATGGACCAACCAGACCGACGGGCCGGCCCTGCAAACCCAGGCTCTTCTGGCCATGCACAGCGATCTGGACGCGCCGACCCAGGCCCTGGCCACGTCGCTGATCGCCGCCAACCTGAACTTCCTGCAAAACGCCTACCAGGGCCAGACTGTCAACCTCTGGGAGGAGGTGCAGGGCTACTCCTTCTTCGCCCGCTCGGTACAACTGGCGTGCTTCGAGGCGATCACTACCAATACATTCGGAATACCCGTCCCGGATTGGCTGGACACGGCGATTACCTGGCTGGAGAACGCACTGGCCGGCCACTGGAACGGCCAGTACTACCAGTCCATCCTGCCCGTCCCGACCGTCAAGACCCCCTACGATCCAAACATAGACATCGTTATGGCCACGGTCTACGGAGGGGTTGCTGTTACAGGCACGAAACTCCTGGCCACCGCCGGTCTTCTCCGGAACCAGTGGGCGGACCCCGCCTCGCCGTACTACTACCCGATCAATGGCGCCGATCAGCAAGGCCACATCGGACCTCTGCTCGGGCGCTACCCGGGCGACCTGTACGACGGCGACACCGACGAACAGGTCGGCGACCATCCCTGGGTCATTTCCACTGCCAACTTCGCCGAGCTCTACTACCAACTGGCCAAGCACATCACCGCCACTGGAGCGACCCCGCTCGATGACTTGTCGGCGAGTTTCTTCGCCCAGGTTGACATAACCGAAGCCACCACCCCGGCAGCGGCCGCCACCGCGCTCGAAGCTGCGGGCGACCGAATGCTGCAGGCCATCGTTTACCACAGCGACCACCTCGAGCTGAGCGAGCAGTTCGACGGCAACACCGGCTACGAGAAGAGCGTCAGCAACCTCTCCTGGAGCTATGCCTCCTTCCTTTCCGCGGTACGAGCCAAAAGGTCCATTCGTCCATGACATCCATCAGCGCGTTGAAGCTGCCCGTCGAACTGACGGAGCAACCGGATCTGGTCCACGACGGAACTGTGGCTTAGCCGAAGAGTTCAAAGAGCGTCACGGACGACTTTGTGGGACATATCGGATGGGCGACAAAGCGGCACGACACTTGAGAGCCGGGTGACGAAGGAAACTCGACGTGAACATACCGGTAACAATTCGGAACAAACGGCGCAATCATCAACGGAGCGTCCGGGGAATGGGCGCAGGTGTCCAACACCTCGAAAAGCCAGCCGAACTAGGGATTGTCACGGGTGCGATACACGACGCTTGCGGGCATGCTTATGGCGTGAACCAGCCAAGCAGCCTTCAGACAGCCAGCCCGGCCAATGGACAACAACAGAGCCGGGTCGACGCATTGGGGTTCTCGGTTCTGCTCGACGACCCCGAGATCGCGCTGTGGGCGAACGAGACGTGCTCGAGGTATCGGATCTCCTGCCTCGAAGCCCTAAGTGTCCTGGCGCATGCCCTTGTCGTCGATACCTCGACGGTGACGCGGCC
>Ga0181532_10003582_pt1 | contig 13901 bp, 17 predicted proteins | sample PEATcosm2014_Bin_33_FD_119768 | JGI IMG/M metagenome (GOLD analysis project Ga0181532, IMG submission 119768) | Peatland microbial communities from MTU Mesocosm Facility, Houghton, MI, USA - PEATcosm2014_Bin11_30_metaG | ecosystem: Environmental > Terrestrial > Soil > Wetlands > Peat | place...
AGGTCGATCTGGTGTTCGGTGGACACTCGATATTGAATGCCAGGCACGAACTGATACCCGGGGTTGATGTAAGAACCATAGCCAAGGTAGAAGAGACCCGTGGTGATGTCGCCGACACCATAGGGAGCGATTCCGTATAGCCCCACACCGTAACCACCCCCGCCGGTGGATTGAAGTGTCAAAAGGAAGTCGAGCATGCGCTGGAGGTAGAGCGCAGGACTGTAGTCTTGGGTGAGTTGCATGTAGATGCAATAGGCATAGCACACCCAGGCCATGGCTCCAGCACGAACATAAGCTTGATCCACCAAGCCGTTGTAAGTGTCGTAACTGAAGGCAAGGGAATTCGCAGGCTGAACATTCCCGGCGGAAAAGTTATCAAAGTACAGGTCGCCTGCGGCCGTCAGGGTAACCACGAAGCTATGGATCGAATTGAGCGTGTCACCGGCGAGTGTCGAGACCAGTCCGCTCACGTTCAGAAGCTCGAAGCGGTAGAGGCCATTCCCAGGACCCACGGCGATAGTGATCACGGTTCCGTTGAGAACGGGATCCGCCGGAGTGCCTGAGGTTACCTGGAGGCTCGTGACCTTCCGAGCCGCCGTAGTGACGCCAAGGGTGAAATTAAAGGTGACTGCTTCGGCTTCTTTGTGCTGGAACTGGACCTGTGCGTCCGTGGTGTCGGGCAGGCCGGCGCCACTGTAAGTGAAGGTGTCATTGGCAGCAAGCGCATGAAAATCGACCACCAATCCTTCACCATAGGGCGGCTGCGTTGGATCATTGATGTCGGTCACGGTATCTGCCTGATTGCTCTTCGTCCAGCGAGTTGCGGAGTGCCCATCTTCACCGTTTTCGAAAATGATCGACGCCAGATACCCGGGGCTGTCCAAGATCTCGTCAAGCTGCTGGATGATTTTCGCCGCTGCTACAAAGTTCCCCGAGGCCGTGAAAGCAATAATCGCCAGCGCGCAATCGTAGATATAGCTGCGATTCTGGAGGGCCGCCCCGTTGGTCATGGTCGGGTCAGGGAAGTAGAGGGGGTCGGAAGTGGGAACAATAAAGCTGAGAGGCAGAGAAGGGAAAGCCCAATCCGCCGCCAGTGAGGTGCAAACCTGGGTGGGGCCCTTCACCGGATCGTTGTACATCACATGCACCGTCGGCGTGCCCGGATTCAGCGGATGGCTCGACCCACACCGGGCGTGGTAGTCGTCCTGGACAATGATCGGGATGTTGTCTTCTTGCAGGTACTCAACGTCCGTTTTGGCGTAGATGCGCGCAAAATAATCCGTCAGCTTGTAGCCAACTCCGGTATTCGAGTGGCACAGCCAGCCGGTGGGCAGATACTCGCCGGACCAGCTCGCCTCGGGCCGCGGCACGGTGCTCGGGTAGAGCACCGCAATCACCAGTCCCGGATTGGGTACCTGCGCTCCCCAGTATCCGTAAAGTCCCTGTTGAACCAACAGCGATTGAAATTGCGAGGGTGAGGGATATTGCCCCAACATCGGCCCTGAAGTGTAAGGCCCAGTGCCTACTGCGGACCCCTGGTAATAAAAGAGATCTGTCTTGGCGAAGAGGTCGACTCGATAGTTCGTCATGACCTGTTGAGGGTTGAAGAGGTACCCATAGATCGTAAGGCCCGGCAGCACTGGGCAAGTGACGCCATTGATTACCGAGCCATTTGGGTTGTCGGCTACCATTTGCTCGTAGTAGGCGCTGATCTCGGCAGCCGTAACGGGCAGCACAGGCGGAAAGAGCAGACCGTAGGGTAGAGGGATCGGCGACAGGTCGATGGGGCAGCCGTCCGGACCAAGCTGGTCATCGGCTCCGAGCATCAAAATGCCGGGTGGAACCACGGCGATGCTTTCGCAAGCGGTTTGGGCAAACTGGCTCAGATCGTTCTGAGAAACAATTCCGCACTCGATAAAAGGCGGCGTGGTCGGGACGCAGGGCGCCCCCGGCCACGAAGTTGCGGGAAAGCCCGTTTCCATTGCATTGGCTTCCCAGCCCTGGACCAGCTTTTCCTGTTGCCCGTAGAGCCACGCGAGCGACTGGGCAGCGTCGCCATAGAAGTCGCCGGGATAGTATTGCGAAACAGTAGCCATCTTTAAGAGGTTAAGGTGTAAAGTGTAAAGGCTGACAGAATGCTTGCCTTTATGCTTTAACCTCTATCCTTCACCCTTTTTCAGGTTCCGTACCCCCCAACACCATACAGCGTGATGCCATACCCCCCGAGGGTTGTCACCACGTTAGCCGTTGAGGAAAAGCTCGCGATGGCGATGGCGAAGTCCGGGATCTCGACTAAGTAGTAGGGCTGTTTTTGCGCTTGCGCCAACGCCTGCGTCCATGTTTGGTTCCCTTGAATCATATAAGTAGGAAACTGGAAAATGGAAAATTGAAAATGGCACAGCTTCTATTTTCCAGTTTGTCCTCACGAAACAACTTGTCGGAACTTCAACTTAAAAGAATACTGTCCGGGCGCTTTATAGCCTGCCGTCCAACTGGTGTCCTCGAGCCAGTAATTGGTGAAGGCCGGTTGGGAGGCGTCCGGGTAGTAGCCGAACTGCCCACCACCGAGGGCAAATTGCATGAACTGATTCCATGCCTGCACATCTGCACCGACTCCCACCCACTCCATCTCCAACTCCAGGAAGGCTTCGATACGTTCCAGCACTGCCTCACGCACACCAGCGCTCGAGATGTTGTCGTGCCGTACGGCGTTGTAATCGTAAGCCGGAACCTTGCGCGGGGGACGAGTGAACGTCAGCATCACGGGGCCAGTTCCGGGATCGTAAACAATCTGCGGGTTTGCCATAAAAGTCTAAAGTGTAAAGGGTAAAGTCTGGCGGCTGTCATCTCGGCTTCAGCCCCCGGTGCTTATTCCGTTACCCTTTGTCCTTCTCCCTTGAGCCTTTAGCCTTCATCCTTTAACCTTTACGTTAGCCTGCCGCATACGGCGACTTCTGCACCGTCGAGGCGTTCAGCGACACGCCACGCTGCACTGCCGTGTTTAGTGTGGAGGCGAGCCATTGGCCGGCTTGCGCGTCGCCGACGACCATGACCGTCAGGTTGCCGCTGGGGGGATTCAACGCCCCCGCCGCACCTGGAGCAAGGCCGTAGGTGCCGGTCTGCGGAGTGTTGCCATAACCGCCCCCCGCAGATCGGCCGCCTGCTTGGCGATTGGAGCTGGAGCTTCCGCCGCCGGGCATCGCGGCGGCCGCTGCGCCAGCCACTCCGGCAATGGCGCCCCATTCCGCCGCCGCTTCAAAATCTGTGGCCGCAGCGGCCGCTGCATCGGGGTCTCCGAAAAAGATCGATTGTGCGAGAAACCAGAGCCCTTGCGCCAGAGCATTGAGCGCGTTGACGCCGGCCTGCTCAGAGATGGAGGCCAAGGCTGCTTTAGCCGCCTGTTCCATCGCTTTGCCGACATTCTCACCATAGACTGAAGCCGCGATCCCCGCCGCCGTCATGGCATCGGCGGTTGCCATGAATGCCCCGCTGGCCACCATCTGGAAATTCTGCATGGCGTCTTGAGCGGCGTTGATCGACTCGGTCGCTTCGCTCGCCCAGGTTTGCATGCTCGGCGCCAGATCGTTCACCATGTCCTCGGAGACCTGTCGCGCCAGGCTATCGAACTCCTGAAGCGGGGCGACGATCTCCGATTTCAGGTCAACCATCGAATCTGACGCCGGCCCCGTCATGCCCGACGTCCTTCCCCTGCTTTTGGATCTGTCTGTGGCCATTTTGTTTCAGCTTTCAGCTCTCAGCATTCAGCAACGAGCCTTCAGCGCCGGCGCTTTTGTCATTGCGCCGCCTGAGCACCCATCGTGCACCAGGTTGGTGAAGGCTGGTAGCTGACGGCTGATAGCTACCAAAAGACTTGTTTTTCCTTCTTCTCATCTGCGTGATCCACGTCATCTGCGGCTAGCAGCGCCTGGGTTGCCGCTTCGTCGATTCGCCAAAGCGCCACGGCACGGAAGAGCATTTCACTCGGTGTTCTGCCGTACATCCGGCCCATCGCAGCCGCTTCCCTCAATATGCTCCGGCTTGTGGCGACGAAAGGACTCCAGATCCTGGCCGTTTGCCAGAACCTGGCCTCGCAGGTACTTCAGAGTGAAATCCGCGTCCTCTTTAGGGAGCCAATTGGGATCAAACTGACTTGTACCTGGCTCGAAGGAGGGCTTGGGGTCAACGAAGGCCTCCGCGAGCATCTGCCGGTCTTCGCGAACAAGTAAAAGTGTTTCCTCGGCCGTTAGTTCGGACCGCACGCCGACGCCGACCAGGTCCAGCTTCTCGCGTAACTCCGCCGGCCACCCGCTGCGGCGCAACGCCCAATAGAATTTCGTAGGCCGTCGAAGCATTACTGCATAACCACTCTCAGGCAGCACCACGCGCCTTGCTTCCTCGAAGGCACTTTCTTGGGCCAGCTTGCGGAAGTCAGCGGCCGTCGCGATTTCGTTTCCAGTTGTCATAGCAGCCTACCGTCGACAAACTCGTGGCCGGAAGAACTCCTGCCACACCAATCCGAGCGAGGAATCTCGCTCTGGCTCTCGGGCGCCCCTTCCGACAATCAATCAGGCCGCCGATGCAACTCCAACTCTTTGTCGCGCCGCTGGGCCTCGAGCGCACGCAAGATTGCTTCCGCCATGCCCACCGTCATAAGTTCTTCCACCACGTCGGCCCTCTCGTGCTGAAGCATCGCCAGCCCATCGAGGCCAACGAAAATACTCAGTTCGTCTACCGGGACTTTCATTCTCTCCGTCCTTCTCATCCACTGTCCGGTGCCACGCCGAGGTCGGGGAATAACTTGGTTACCCCAATCACCTCGGGGAAAGTCGAGGCCGAGCACCGTTCTCCCGATCACCCGACCACTAGGTCAACTGCTCTCCGGTCACACTTGTCTCCAAACCATACCCACCTGGTCCCCTGCTGGACGGCTGGAATCTGCGACACCCTTGAACTTCACCCCAAAAGTAGTTTCCTTCCCGCGCTGGAAGGGGAGTTTGACCGCCTCTGCCTGGTAGGCCTGGTAGAGATGCGAGACTACGAACTTCCCCGTCACGTCACGGCGTGGGGAGATAACTGCGACGCCCAGTTTAAGTACAGGAATAATGCCTCCGAACGTGATCTGCTCATAGGCCTGCGCGCCGGAAGGCTGGTTCGCGTCCGAGCCAGTCGAGAAGGTACCCGGAGCAAAGAAGCTAATCAAGTTGGCCAAGTTCGACTGTTTGATGGTGACGTCGATCTCGTAGGCATCGGCAGTCATTACTACGTCGATGGGAGAGGCCACTTGGTCAGCTCCGATCTCTTGATACTTGGGAGTCAAGGTGGAGGTGATCGCGCCCTCCGTCGCTCCTGCAAAGTAGGCCCCGTAGGGTCCGACGAACATCCATGCAGTCCCGCCATCGCTGACGGCTGGGCCAACAGAAGTCGGCCAGGACGGTGCGGAGGAGCCGGAGGCGCCCGCCGCCAGGCAAAGCTCCGTGTTGTTGTTGGCGTCTTTGATCATCTGGCCGACCACGTAGGCAGTTGTCGCCGACCAGGACCCCAGCCCGCTCGGCTGCGTCGGCGAACCGTCCGTCCCGACAACCAGCCGGTTTCCGTGTGCAGGTGCGGGCACGTAAAGCCAAAGCCGGCCCGGGCCTTGATGTATTGAGGTTGGAGACAGTGTTGGAGCCATGTTCGGACTGCTTTCAGCTCTCAGCTATCAGCTATCCGCGAGCCGCCGCCAGCCTGCTGAGAGCCGAGAGCCGGCGGCTGATAGCTTCTTTCAGTTTTCTTCGATCTCCGCAACAATCGACATCGTTGCCGCCATCACAAACCCGCTTTGGGGGGCGCGGCGAATTTCCTCAAACGTGTGGCGCTCCGCAAAGAGCCCCGTGAGTTTTCCGTTTGCCAGGCCGGGCGAAAGTGCGCCCTGCGAAAAAGGCGGCGAAGGCAAGGGAAGACTGGTGAGCAAGAAGTCGCCCGGCGTCAGTTCCCAAAGTGAATCGAGCACTGCACGCACGGCGCGCACGTAATCCTGGAGGAGTTCCGCCAAGGCATTGCGGTCCTGATGCGTGACTGTAACCACGCACGTGAGCCGCATGCTCTGGTGTAAGGTAAAGTTCGCTTGTTCATCGACGGCCACCGTATCGGGAGTCAACAGAAGCGCCGGGAACTGCTGCACAGGAAGCAGCGCCAGGTCGTATTCGGCGAAGGGCACGTAACTCCCAGGCGTGCCCGAAACATAATCCAGCGCCGCCTGAATGTCCCGTTGGATCACCGCAAGGAGTTGCCTGACCACTTGCTTCGATAAGCCCGCGTTGTAGTATGAGATCCACATGTCAATACCTTGAACCTCGGGGTGCTGGCGGGACCAGCTCCAAGAGCCGGTCAAATGTCAAAATTCAAATGTCTTTCAATTTGCCATTTCGAAAATGAAAAACCATTTGCCATTTGACTTTTGCCATTTGAATTCGCTTTTCCCGCGCTCCCGCTTCTCAAAATACTTGGTCTTTGCTAAACGCTTTATTCTCGCTTCGGTCGAACGCCGTGGAGCGGTCCGTCTCGCCGCCTGCCGTCCCGCCGAGCGTCGGCTCGATTTCTACTGTTCGGGCAAGCTGGCTGAAGAACTTATCGTAGAGACCTTGCTTGATCTCTGCGACTTGCCGCTCGAAGGATCCCCGCCGCTGCGCGGCGTGGGCGTCCTCGCCTGCTTGCAGCGAAACGTTTCCTTGCAGGGCGTCGGCCAGGTCCGCAATCGCTCCATCACGATTGAGCGCTCGAAGGAAGTTCGCCTGGTCGGGCGTCAGTGCCATCGCGTCGGGATCGATGCCCCGCGCGTAAAGCGCGGAGCGGATACGCGCCTTTCGGTCATCGATCCAGTCCTGGATCTGCGTGTCCTGAATCGAATTGGCCGCATTCCGAACGAAACGCGGGAACGCGGTACAAACGTCATCAACGGTGCAGTAGCTCATAGAAATCCGGCAGAGGGTGAGATGGGCAGTCAGTGAGGTCACCATCTGCCGACCTGCCGACCTGCCCACCTGCCTACCTGCTGACCTGCCTTTCAGTATTCAACATAGATGTTGCACGACGTTCCCGACCCCGCCCCGGCGCCGACATAGATGTTCGTGCTGTCGGCAGCCTGATACTCATAAAAGTTGTTGTTCGAACTGGGCTCGATCGATACGGTGATCGGTGTGACGGCGTTGCCCTTGCCATCGTTCAGGCCGTGGGGCACGCTGTTGTTTGCACCGGTCGTGAGTCCGGTCACGGTGAGTTTGGCATTCTTAATGTACGGACCGGCCAAAGTCTCTTCGATGAACTGCTCTGTCAGTGATACGCTGACTGCCATAGAACCTCCGGTCGCGCGGAGTTCCCTTGGGGATTTCCGCGGGTCTTTGGACTGGTGTAGGAGCTGTGCTAAGGGCCCCCACATTCGGAACGGTTGACTGCCTGCTACTTCGGTTTACCCGGCGCGGTCGCCGGAGTTGCGGGGAGCCCTGTCACACCGGCTGCCGGTGCGGGCGTCTCCACCGCGCTGAGGGTCGCTCGCGCGGCATGCTTGAATTTCAGAAAGATCTTGGCCATCTCGTCCGCCAGCTCCGCCACGCCGCGCTCAAACAGCTTGCCATCATGCTCGATGGGATTCAGAATCTCGATCTTCATTTGCGTTTCTCCCTAACGCCCGCCACTCGGCCGGCATGCCGAGCCTGCCTGGCCCGCCGGCAGGCGCTTCAAGCTGGAGGCTGGGCTTCTGAAATCTCAAATCGGTAATCTGAAACTCCCGAGAGCCACAGCCCCAAGTCACTAAATGCAGGACAGCCACATGTACGCCGCTGCAGGCGCCACGAGCTGTTGTGCGTAGTACTTCTTCACCCGCAGGAAATCCGATTCCAGCGAGAGCTCGCGCCATCTCAGAACTCCGCTGCGCTTCGCCCAGAAGAAGGTATAGCCCAGGCTGGGAACGCGCAGGCCAGGCCGGGGCGGGCGGTAGAACAGCAAGGCATTGTTGGCCATGAGGTAGCCCAAGCTGTCCGCCTCGCCCTCGTTTGAGGTCTGGTAGATCGCTGCTGAAACCAGCACTTTGTCGACCTTGAAGACCCGCGCCAGGTCCTGCTCGTCAAGCTGGTTGCGCGCGCCGTTGGCGGTATACTTCACGCGGTCCAGAATGCGGGGGTGATTGGCGAGCGTGTCGAGCACCGGCTGTGAGAGCAGGAGGTAGTTCGGGAAGTCGCCGATCTGCTGCTGCACTGTGCGCCGCGCCGCCAGGATCACACTGACCGGGTCCGAATTGACGTAATCCGACCACTTGGAGGTCCCGGAGAGCGTGAGGTTCTGCGTGATGTTCGCAGGGGTAAGAATGTTGTTGAAGAGATTGATTTCCTCGTTGAGCGCGATGATGTTGGTGAGCTTCTCGGTCTTTTCGATTTCGATCTGCGCGCTCGGGTCCGCTTGTTCGCGTTCGTCGTCGGTGATGGAGTCTTCGAGGGCGTGTCCGTCGGCCATGTAGAAGCCACGCGCGTCGAGATCGACTTCGATCTGCTGCGCCCGCTGGCCGGCCGCGTAGGCGTCCTTGTACGCGCGGAAGTGCTGCTTGGAAAACTTGAAGAACACATCGTTCTTCTTCATGACGGGCACGACCGGCAGCACCTCCTCCGCAACAAACGCCTGGTTGCGATAAGCAATGCTGATCTGGGTTAGCGCCTCGTCGACGTGTATCTGGTTGAGACTTGGCATGTAATTTTCCTCCAAAGGATTCGGGATTCAGGATTCGGGATTCAGGCAACGGCCGAATCCCCGCCGTGAATCCATACTCGCCTCGGAGTTATGCGCGGCAACACCACGAGGCTCTATGTCGGGCGAACGCCGCGCCGGACGCCCGAAGGAAGGGAAGAGGGAATAGGGAGTAGGGAAGAGCGAACGGAGCGTGTCCCCTGTAACCTGTTCCCTGTTCCCTACATTTTGTAGGTAAACGGCATCACCAGCACGCGGATCACGTCGCCGGCATTGACAGCGGCGTCGATGGCGATGCCCACCACGTTGATGTACGTGCCGACGGCTTCGCTGACCGCTTTCACCTGGCCTTGCGCGTTGGCGATGTTCACATAGGCGCCGCGCGAAATCGCGCCCGACGCCACCACGCGTGAGATCCCGAAGATGCGGGTGCGGAGGTTGCGCCCCAGCCCGCTCGACGGAATGGAGTTGGCGGGCCAGGCGGTGCCGCTGGTGAGCGTGTACACGCCTCCGGAATAGTCGGCCATGGCGTCCGGCAGAATGGATTCCTGCGCCACGCCCAGGAACGCGCCGTTGGCCCCGCTTGGCACGTTGCACCCGTCCGCAGACACGGTGGTATCCGGCGCCAGGCAGGTGAACTTGCCGATTTCGATGTTGTAATTCAAATGGTAGCTTTGGTCGATCGCAGTGATGTCACTCATTCGGTTTTCCTCCGTAGCGCCGACCTTTAGGTCGGCATCTCAAGTGCTGCTGACCTGAAGGTCAGCGCTACATCTTCGGCGCGGGTAATCAGGAGATCGGCGGCTCTCAGCAAGCCGCTCGCTGAAAGCTGACGGCTCATCGCTGAGAGCTGGCTGCCCGATCTCCCGATCCGCGGTTAGGGCTTCGGCACCGGAGCCGCCGTGGTTCCGGTGGGGTTCACCGCCGGCCTTCCGGTTGCCATGTTGGACAGCACGGCGGTGATGGCAGCGGTTACGGACTGGGTGATTTTGGCCAAGTCGTCATCGCTGATCACGGTGCTGGTTGCCTGCTCCTGCCACTGGTCGGCCGCGGCCAGTTCGGCATGGCGCAGACCTTGCTGCGCGGCGGCGTGAGCTAGCCCGACCGCGTTGAGCAGCGCGAGATTCGCGGCGTTTTGCGCGTCCGTCAGAATTTTGGTCTGCGACGCCAGCGCCGTATCGAACATTAACTTCACGTTCGCCGGCCAAGCCCCTCCGAGGCACGCCTCGGGCGGAGCCGACGGTGTGTTAAAGGTTCCATCCGACATAGTATGTTCTCCTTCTCTGCCCTGTACCGTTTGGTACGGGGCTCCGCGCGTAAGAGGCGCGGATCCCTGATCTGATCGGTTGATCGGGTGATCGGGAGATCGGGTAAACAATTTGCAATTTGTGACTTCTGATTTGCGATTTCGTTCTTCTATCAGCGATCGCCAATCAGAACGTGTTCACCCGATCATCCGATCTCCCGATCCCCCGATCTGTTATTCTTCTTCCTCTTCTGCTGCCTCGACGGCGGTAACGATTTCTTCCGAGTACTGCCGCCAGAGATCCGGGTTGCGCTTGGTGATATCCGAAAGCGCCACGCTCAGCGAACACTTGTTGTCCTTGGCATACGCGTTCACTTCCGCCATCAGCGCCTGTTGTGCGGTGGGTTGTTCGCCGCCGCCCGCATGCCCGTGGCTGCGCAGGTCGACCACCGGACGGGCCTGCTCCACCAGCGCGCTAAACACCGCGGCATCGGAAAGCGCCAGCTTCAGCGCCTGAGCGCGGCTTCTGGGCAGCACCTTGCCTGCCTTCACGGCCGCGTCCACTCTGCGTTCCGCTTCCTGAGCTCGCAGGACGGTGGAAAAACTGACGCGCCCCGCATCCGCCAGCTTGCCGGCTTCCAGCAAGTTGATCCGGCCGTCGTGGATGCTTTCGGAGAGGGCGGCGAATTGGTCCAGAGGGGCTTCGATCCCGCGCTTCACCAGAGCCGCGATATCCACGAACGACATTCCGGGCAGCCCGATTTCTGACGCGAATACCTCCGCCAGCTTCTTGACGTCTTCGCCGTCGCCGTGCTTGGCTTCCCAACCCTCGGCGCCGTCCGCAACGCCGATCAATTCCTCGCCGTCGAAGACTCCGATCTTGCCCTTCAGTTCCGGCTCCAGGCCGTGCTTCTCGATGTGTTCGTCGGTGAGGCACTTCAATTTCAGAGTTTTTGCCATTTCCTTCTCCTTTTCTAACAGTGACGAGTGACGAGGGACGAGGGACGAGCCTGTTTTTCCTGACTTCTGACTTCTGACTCCCGACTCCCGCACTTCTGTTCTTCCGATCTTCCGATCTCCCGATTTTCCGGTCCCTGAATCCTGAATCCCGAATCCCGAATCCTGATTTACGGGCGCGGGAACGTGGAGCTGGCCCAGACTCACAAAGGCCCTCGTGCCGTCGACCTCACACAAATGGATCTCGGGCATCTCTTCCAGGAAAGGCTTATTGACCAGCGCCACGCTGGTGAGAACGGTTCCCGCGGTTTTCCCCGTCACCTTGTCTTTGGCGCCCCAACGAATGGCCGGCGATATGTACCGGTATTCCTTGGCCGCGATTAGCTGCCGCGCCCTGTCCGTAGGCTCGTACCAGCCCCACAGGATGAAGCGGGCAGATGGTGAGGTCGGCAGTTCGGCAGTTCGGGTCTTCCCGATCTGCCCACTGCCGATCTGCCCGCCGAACGGCTCCGGCTCATCCAACTTCACGATTCTTCCCGCCGACAGGACCGGGCCGCCGGTTCCGAAGGGCACTTCCGAGGCGTGTTCGTAATCAACGTTGATTTCGCGCGTCGGCTTGTGCGCAAAGTTCTCGCGAATCTCCTTCAGATCGTCGAGCCCAATCGAGAATTCCTTCTCCGCGCCTTTCCATTGACCCGTTACGGCAATCGGAATCCGAATCAAGCCCGTGCCTGGCGGCTCAGAAAGCATCATCACGAATCGCGGCCCTTCCGGCTCGCCGCTGGGCACCGGCCGCTGATCGCGGGCCGTTCGATGGCCGTTCTCATCAACAATCAAGTACTGCTTCAAGCTGGCACGTCCTGCCATGGTCATTCTCCGTTTGCGATGTCTGGTCGCGGCAGAATCTCAAATCTCAAATTTCAATCTCAAATTTCAAATTTGAAATCTGAGATCTTGGCTACCTGTAAATCACGCTGATATTCACCGCCGCGGCCGTTCCGTAGCTCGAGCACGAGAAGCTGAACGCCGTCGCTTGTCCGAACCCCAGCGCGGCCGTCGAACTCACGGCCGAAGTCGTTACGGAGTTTGTTCCCAGTTGTTCAATGAGGGTCCAGGCGTTGACGGCGCCGGTCGTTGCCGTCACCGTAACGGGAGAACCCAACGTGAGGTAGTTCGTGCCGTCGTAGCTGGTTTTGGCTTGCACCGTGCAGCTCGAATAAGTGCCGCTCACCGTGCCAAATGCCCACTGAACCTGGGCCTCGTGCGCACTCGTGGTGGGCGTAGCGCTGGTGGTTGCCGTCGCGTTCGTGATCGCAATCGCCGGCGTATCCGTCACGGCGCCCACCGGCCGCGACTGCACGTTCGCCGCAGGCGCCGCTTTCACAAAGTAGGCGGTCGGCAGTATGCAGTACGCCGCCAGAAGCAAAATCGGCGTTCCCATGAGCGGAAATGCAATTCTCGACCACTGCCTCGCGCTGAATCCCGAATCCTGAATCGTCTTGTTCATTTCATCCATCTCCTTCAATCGCAAATCAGCAAGCACAAATCACCAATCCTGGATTTGTTCCTCTACTCCACCACCCGCAGCGTCACATCTCCCTGGTACTTCTCTCCCACCGTGGTAACAATTTGCACTGAGATCAGGTGCGATTCCCCAATCACTCCTCCGGTCACCTCGAACGCCACCGCCGTGCCGGAAGAAGAAATCGACGGCACGGGCGCGGCGGCAATGACCTCCGCAGTCGAATCCGCCTGGGTCAAATTGTTTACGGCCGTCACCGCGCTGATGCTGGTGACGGTGTTCCCCGCGCCAATATCCGCGCTGAAGTCGAGTGAAACCCCGAATTGTTCGTACGGAGATTTATAAATCGTCATAGTGCACACCCGAAAAGCGAACTTCGAAAATCGAAACTTGAAATTCGGCAACAACTGGTCTGGCGCAGACTCTTGCAATCGCAAATCACAAATCACCCCTCAGAAATTCAGCGTCCACACCACCTGAAGCGTGTCACCGCTGTTCATCGCCACCGCACTGAAAGCATTTTCGAAGCAAAGCGTCCCGCTGCTTGCAGCGTTAAAAAGACCCGCCTTCTGCGCGGATTGCGTTCCCGTCGCCGTGAACGTGTAGGTCAGCGTATAACTCGAGGTATTGCCTGAATGCGCAGGCGTGGCGCCGGCTCTGGCCAGGCCGTTGGTCGTGATCTCGGCGGCGAGGGCCGTGTCGGTGGCGGAAGGTGCGGCGGAGTCGTTCGAGAGTGCAATGTAAGTGCAAACTCCGGCCGTCGTGCCCGCCATCTGGTTGAACTGCCAATTGAGCCCGGCGTTGGTGCGCAGGTTGTGGACGGTTTGATCGTAGAAGATCGTCCCATCGGCATGCCGGGCGATAAGGTGCACCAGGTTGGGCACACGCGGCGTGACGGAGTCTCGAAACTCGAAATTTGAAATTCCAAAATCGCCGCGAAATGCGTGCTGCCGAGCCGGGGATTTCGCCTGCTCGCCTGATCCTGCCGGGGCGCTCTGCGCATAAACTGCGCCATCGGGCGCCATGATCCGGGAGAGCTCGTGGCTGGCGACCACCGACTCAACCGCTATGGCAAGGCTGAGGACGAGCAGAACGTAATGCAGAACGGTAATTTGTTTTTCCACGGCATTAGTTCCTTCCGCATCTGATCGGGCCGGCAGAGCGTCGCTCTGCGTTCGAGCGTTCTACTTCCTGCCCGCGGCAGAGCTTGGTTCGGCGCCAGCCAGGGTCTCCGGCTGGATGGCCGCATCGCTTTGCGCCATTTCTTCAATCCGCTCCTGCACCGGGGCGTAGCGGGCCCGCGGCGCCTTCGACTTCAGCGGCAGGCCGCACTTCTTACGAATCCAATTCTCCGTGTCGTCATCCGGTTGCAGCAGGTCCACGTCGAACTTCCCCACGTCCTTGGCCACTTCGAGCAGCTCGAGCGGGTTAACCACCAGGATGTTCGAGGTGACGAGGCGGGGG
>Ga0181532_10003583_pt1 | contig 13895 bp, 11 predicted proteins | sample PEATcosm2014_Bin_33_FD_119768 | JGI IMG/M metagenome (GOLD analysis project Ga0181532, IMG submission 119768) | Peatland microbial communities from MTU Mesocosm Facility, Houghton, MI, USA - PEATcosm2014_Bin11_30_metaG | ecosystem: Environmental > Terrestrial > Soil > Wetlands > Peat | place...
ATTGCGGGATAATGCGCCCCAAAAATCTCGCGATAGACCTGCCCGAGCGTCTTCTGGTTGGCGAGATATTCTTCGATCTCGACGACATACCAGGTCAGGCGGACGAGGTGCTGGGGTTTTGCACCGCCTTCGGCCAGAATGGCCGCGATGTTGCTCAACGTCTGGCGAACTTGCGCGATGAAATCCGTCGGCAAGTGGCCGTGGACGTCCCAACCGATCACGCCGCCGGTCACCACCAGGCGACCCTCGGCGGTCATGCCGTTGGCGTATCCTTTGGGCTCCAGCCAGCCGCTCGGCAGCAAAATCCGGGACTCTGTTTCGCTCCCAGTCACCGGGCGCACAGCGGACACTGGGCCTTTCGAAGGGTTCACCGTCTCCTCCTCCTTCATTCAGCGGCCACGCCGGCCGAGGGGCTTTTGCCTTGCGCGATCTGCCGCAAGGCAAAACGCTTGAGCTTTCCAGTTTCGGTCTTTGGCAGTTGGGCGACGTATTCGATCGCGCGGGGATATTTGTACGGCGCGATCGCGTTCTTGACGTGGTTCTGCAATTCGGCGGTAAGCCCATCGCCGGGGGCAGCGCCTGCCGCCAGCACCACATACGCCTTGACGATCATGCCGCGCGCCTCATCCGGCGCGCCGACCACGCCGCATTCGGCAACGCTGGGATGGCTGAGCAGCGCGGCCTCGACTTCGGGCCCGGCAATGTTGTAGCCGGACGAAATGATCATGTCGTCGGACCGCGCCACAAAGGAAAAGCGACCCTGTTCGTCGCGGGTGAAGGAATCGCCGGTCAGATTCCAGCCGTCGCGCACATAATCCGATTGCCTGGAATCCGCCAGATAGCGACAGCCGGTCGGGCCGCGAACCGCGAGCCTGCCGACGGCACCCGCCGGCAACTCGTTCATGTTCTCGTCGACAATCTTGGCCTCGTAACCGGAAACCGGAGTCCCGGTCGAGCCGGCGGCAGCACTTCCGACACGGTTGCTGATGAAGATATGCAACAGCTCGGTGCTGCCGATGCCGTCGAGAATGGTTTTGCCGGTCTTGCGCGTCCAGTTCTCGAATACCGGCGCCGGCAGGGTCTCGCCGGCCGAGACCGCCAAACGCAGCGACGACAGGTCCGCGCCCTGATCCATCGCCGTCATCATCGCGCGGTAAGCGGTCGGCGAGGTGAAACAGATCGTGGCCTTGTAGGTTTCGATGATCTTGATCATCTCGGCAGGTGCGGCGTTTTCAAGCAACGTTGCGGTCGCACCGAACCGGAGCGGAAAGATTGCGAGCCCGCCGAGCCCGAAGGTGAAGGCGAGCGGCGGTGAGCCCACGAACACGTCGTCCGGCGTCACCTTCAGAACTTCCTTCGCATAACCGTCGGCGATCATCAGGAGATCGCGATGGAAATGCATCGTCGCCTTTGGCTCGCCCGTCGTGCCTGACGTGAATCCCAATAGCGCCACATCGTCCCGGCCGGTCTTGACTGCCTCAAAGCGAACCGGCTTGCTCAGCGCCACCCGGTCAAGCTCGGCGTCATGGTTGGAGGTGCCGTCGAAATTGACGACCTGCTTGAGGAAGCGGCTGGTCTTGGCGCAGGCGACCAGTTCGTCGGCGATGCGGCTATCGGTCAGCGCCAGCGCAATCTCGGCCTTGTCGACGATTTTGCTCAATTCGCCGGCGCGAAGCAGCGGCATGGTGTTGACGACCACCGCGCCCGCTTTGGTCGCGGCCAGCCAGGCCGCCACCAGCGCCGGGTTATTGCCCGAGCGGATCAGCACGCGATTGCCGGGCTTGACGCCGTAATTTTCCACCAGCGCATGCGCCAGGCGGTTCGACCAGTCGGCGAGTTCCTTGTAGGTACGCTGACGGCCATTGCCGATCAGTGCGACCTGATCGCCCAGTCCCTTTTCGACAATCCGGTCCGTCAGTTCGACGGCAGCGTTGAGATATTCCGGATATTGAAATTCCGCGCGGTCGAGCAACAGTTTCGGCCATTGCTCTGACGGCGGCAGGTTCCGCCGCGTAAAATCATCAACGTGACCCGACGGGCCAAGCGAAGGGGCTGTTCCACCTGCCATGTCCATCATCTCCCGATTTCGGGATAGCGGGGCTACCGTCATTCCGGGATGGTGCAAAGCGACAAAATTGATATTCAATTTTGCGCTGAGCATCAGACCCGGAATCTCGAGATTCTCCGATGTGCAATTGCACATCGGAGTTCATGCTTCACATGCCCCCGAATGAGGGCTGCAAATCATTTTATACTTAAAGTAATTCGGCGCAATAGTCCCGTGCGCCACTGTCCCAACTTTTAACGATGTGCAAGTTCTTTGAGCCGCAGGGTCATGGAAGAGGCAGGGTCCGCAAGCGGCGCAATCGCGGTGAAGTGATTGGCGGCGGGAACGGTGCCGAACTGCGTGGCGAGACCGGCTTTGCCCCAGGCCTCGACAAGGCTTCGGCTTTGCCGGTGATATTCCGCACTTTCCAACTCGCCCACCACCGCGTCCAGGCTGCCATGCGATGGCGGCTTCCAGAACAGCGGGCTTGCGGCTTTGGCTGTGGTCTGATCGAGCCCCAAAGCCTTGTTGATCGACGTTGGCACCAGCGGCGCAAGGTCGAACAGGCCGGAGATCGCGTAAGCGGCACGCACGAGACTCGATGGCAAAGACGCGTCGTAAGCCTTCCAGTCGGTCGCCAGCATGCAGGCGGCCAGATGTCCGCCGGCGGAATGGCCGCTGATGACAAGCGTCTCCGACAGCTTCGCCAGCTCACGCGCGGCCTGGCGCATTTCCTCGATGATCTCGGCAACCGAAACCTGAGGACAAAGATCGTAGGTCGGAACGGCAACGCCGACGCCGTGGGCATTCAGCCCGCGCGCCATATGGCTGAAGGACGAACCATCCAGCGCCTGCCAATAGCCGCCATGAATGAAGACGACGACCGGCGCTTTGCCTTTGTCTCGACCCTCGCCTGCAAAAAAATCGATGCTCTGCCGCGGGCCCGGTCCATACGTGATACGGCGCGGCGTGCATTGCTCGCGATAGGCCGCCGCATCCCTCGCCCAGCCTGCCATCAGCGCGGGGTTTTCCGGAACGCGGGCCCGGTTGTTATATTCGACCTCGTAATCGATCCCGGTCACAGCGAAAACCCAGATCCTTAAGCTTACGCTTTGCTCTGCGCGGATTTGTGCGCGGATGCCTTGGTCTTGGCCAATAGCCGCATCAATTCACGAACGTCCTTTGGCGAAAGGTCGGAAAAAATATCGGCGATCCAGTTCTCGTGCTCGGCCGCCATTTTGCGAAACTCGGCCCGGCCGGCCTTGGTCAGCCGGATCACCTGCACCCGCCGGTCGTTCGCAGAGGTCCGCCGGTCGAGATGGCCGGATTCGACCAGCCGCTCGACGAGGCCCGTGACGTTGCCGTTACTGACCATCATCCGCTTGGAGACATCCGACAGCGTCATCCCTTCCAGCACCTTGTCGAGCTGGGCCATCAGGTCGAAGCGCGGCAGGGTGATGTCGAACCGCTCGCGCAAGCGGCTGCGGACCTCGCCCTCGATCAGGGTCGTGCAGGTCAGGAGCCGCAGCCACAGCCGCAGCTCGCTGCCGTGATCGCCGGGAAGTTCGACGGCCTTGGTCTCGGAATCGAGGATCATGATGCAACCATGTCTGACTTGCGCGAGCCGCCGCTATCCGGATTCCGGCGGATATTTTGACCTTCAAGTAATTGAAGACCCACTTCAAGTCAAAACGGCCGTCCCCCAGGTCGGGTTCGTGCATGCGACTTATTTCTTTAAGTTTCAAACAATTGGCGCGGCCTTTGCATGTTCACGTGCTGGTCGAAATACGGAATCTTAGTGGGACGGGTTTTTGCGGGCCGCATCGCTTGCCGCAAGCGCCGTCGTCAGAATAAGCTGCCAGCGCCTAAAGGTTCCTGCGCGGGCGATCAAGGGAGATGAGGTCATGCGTCAGCTGTTGAAATGGGCCGCGGTTGCGGCCGCCTGCGGGGTTTTCGCTGGTCCTGCGGCCGCGCAGGAGAAGCTGAAGATCGGCCTGATCGTGACCCTGTCGGGTCCGGCGGCCGCGTTGGGTGCGCAGGTCCGTGACGGCTTTACCCTCGCGGTGAAGGACCTCGGCGGCAAGATGGGTGGCCGCGAGGTCGAGGTCGTGGTCGCCGACGACGAACTCAAGCCGGATTCCGCCGTCACCAAGGTCAAGGGTCTGCTCGAACGCGACAAGGTCGATTTTGTCGTGGGTCCGATCTTCTCCAATATCCTTCAGGCGATCCACAAGCCCGTCACCGACACCAAAACCTTCCTGATCTCACCGAACGCCGGTCCGTCGAGCTATGCGGGCAAGAACTGCAGCCCGTTTTTCTACGTAACATCCTACCAGAACGATCAGGTGCATGAGATCCTCGGCAAGGTCGCGCAGGACCGCGGCTACAAGCGCGTCTATGTCATGGTCCCGAACTATCAGGCCGGCAAGGATTCAGCCGCCGGCTTCAAGCTCGACTACAAGGGTGAGATCACCGAGGAAAGCTTTGTGCCGCTCGGCACGCTCGATTTCCAGGTCGAGCTCTCCAAGATCGCCTCGCAAAAGCCCGACGCCGTCTTCACCTTCATGCCCGGCGGCATGGGCGTGAGCCTCGTCAAGCAGTACCGGCAAGCCGGCCTTGCCGATCAGATCCCGGTGCTGTCGGCTTTCACGGTCGATGAATCGACACTGCCGGCGCAGCAGGATGCGGCGGTCGGCATGTTCGGCGGCGCGGACTGGGCGCCCGATCTCAACAATCCCCAGAGCAAGAAGTTCGTTGCTTCCTATGAGGCGGCTTACAACGGCGTGCCCGGCACTTATGCCATGCAGGGCTATGACGCTGCGCTGCTAATCGACAGCGCGGTGAAAGCGGTGAAGGGCGATCTTGCCAACAAGGATGCGGTCGCGGCCGCGCTGAAGAAGGCCGACTTCATCTCGCTGCGTGGCAACTTCAAATTCAACGTCAACGGCTATCCGATCCAGGATTTCTATCTGACCAAGGTTGCCAAGCGCCCCGACGGCAAATTCCAAACCGAGATCGTGCAGAAGGTGTTCGAGAATTACGGTGACCGCTATGCGAAAGAATGCGTGCCGGGCAATTAAGTAAAGGCGTAATAAAGGAAGGAAACCAGCGATGACGAGCGAGATCACCGGCATCACCCGCGCCAACGAAGGCATTCAGGGTATCTCCTGGAACATTCTCGGCCAGACCTATGTGCCGAAGAACCACACCGATCACTGCTTCTCTTGGCATGCGACGTTTCCGCCCGGCACCTTCGTGCCGCCGCATATCCATCCTGACCAGGACGAATATCTCTACATGCTGGAAGGCAAGCTTGATTTCATGCTTGGCGGCGCGGATGCGCAGGCGACACCGGGCGATCTGATCCGGCTCGGCATGGGCATTCCCCACGGCATCTTCAACAAGTCCGATCAGACGGTGAAAGTGCTGTTCTGGGTCTCGCCGACGCAGAAGCTCTATGACCTGTTCTGGGGCATTCACAATATGAAGGAACAGACCCCTGACGCTGTGGTGGCATTGGCCGCCGAGCACAACATCCACTTCCTGCCGCCGCCTCCGGGGGCATAGCCTTCTCCTCGCCCGCCGGCAGCGCATGAAGCGCAATCGCGCCCTCAAAATCTCAAGAGCATTTCCGGAGTTTTGATGTGATCACCGAGCTTGTCTTCATCGACTTGCGCAAGGGCACGACGAGAAGCGATGCGCTCGCGATGTATCGCCAGACCGCCGAGTCGTGGCTAGCGAATAAGGACCTCGTCGAGAAGTACTACTTCTTTGACGAAGAGCAATCGATCGGGGGTGGCGTCTACATCTGGCCCAGCCGCGCCGAGGCCGCGAAATGGCACGGCGAAGAATACAAGCAAAAGGTGCTTTCGATTTACGGCGCACCGCCGCGGATCCAGATATTGGACGCTATCATCCACGTTGACCCACGCCGCGGGCTGCTTGAGGAATTATGACGCGGGTTGCCACGGCACAGGCGCAGAACCGGGTTTGGTCGGTGCGGCGGCCGCTCTGCCAGGCCAAAGGAACTCTTGAATCCTACCGGCCTTGGAAATTCGCTGTCACTGCACCCACGACAGGGCCGGCTGAAACAGCCGCTTGATCTTCGAGGAGAAGCCGTGGCGGCCCTGTTCGCGGTCGACGACGGACTGGTCGGTAACCCAGTTGAGCTGGATCGCGCGGCGCTTACCCTTGTAGGGGTGATGCCCGTGCCATGAGTTGTCGGAACGCTTGAAGATCAGCAGCGTCCCGCCGGCCGGCTCGACCTCGACCGCATAGTTTTCGAGATCCGATCCATTGCGCAGCAGGCGCAGGCGGCCGGTCGGGCTCTCCCAGGAATCGTCGTTCATGTAGAGCAGGACGGTGATGATCTTGGTTTTGGAATCGGTGTGTATCTTGCCGTCTCTTTCCCGCAGGAAGCCGCGGATGGTATACATCGTCGGCCTGCCCGTCAGATCGACGGCGAACTTTTCCTCGATCGCATTCCGAAAGGGTGCGTCCAGCATTTCGTCGATCAGATCCTTGAAATGCCCGGCAATCTTCAGGCCCGATGGCGGATGCGAGCCGGGACCTGGGACTTCCGGATAATCGGCCAGGACTTCCTTCAGCTTCTCGCGCTCGATGAAATCCTTCACGACCACAAATTCGAAGGGGTCGCGCTCGATTGGTGTGCTGCGCAGCACGTCAAGTCTCAACATGGTTCCTCCTAACGCGCTGGTACCGGGTCTCGTTGGTATTGCCCGCGAGTTTTGTTCCAGCCGTGGTTTGCTGCCCATTTCGTGACAGGCCGAGCGGCCTTTGCCCTTCGGTCCATAGGCGATCATAGACCGCGCGGATGCCGCGTGCCTCGGCTGAAAGCGAAAAATTGGCGTGCACGAATTCCAGCGCGGCTCGCCCCTGCTCCTTGGCCAGATCGGGGGCCCGTAAATAGGGTTCGATCGCCGCGACAAGGGCTTCCAGATCGCCCGCCGGCACGATGGCGCCGTTGACCCCGGGCCTGATCATCGAGGGAAACGATCCGGCGTCCGATGCGACGACGGCCGTCTGCGAGGCCATCGCCTCCAGAGGCGTAAGGCCAAAGCCCTCCTGGCGCGAAGGCGCCACGAACAGCGTGAAACGCCGATACAATAGCGAGATGTCGTCGACGTCGCCAAGGAAGACGATACGCTGCGTAAGGCCCGCGGCAGCGATCTGCGCCTTCAATTCACGCTCGAAGCCCAGATTGTCGGAGGTGGTGCGGCCGGTAATGACCGCTGTCCAATCCGGATAGTTCGGCAAAAGCCGCAGCATCGCGTCGACGAACAGATCAGTGCCCTTTTGATGGCGGATCCGCCCCGTACAGCCAACGGCATATTTCCCCGGCAGTCCGCTCGCCGCGTAGTCGTCCTCGGCGCCGCGCGGCGGATGAAAATGTTCAAAGTCCGTTCCGTGCGGCACGACCGTATGAGGAACTTCGAGGAAACTGCCCGAGCGTTCGCTCGTGGTGATAACAGCGTCCATCCGTCTCAACATCCAGCGGGTCAACGCCTTGTGCCGACGCTGACCGGCGGAATTGAAGATCAGCCGCAGTGGCGCGCGCAGGACATCCCTGAGCAGGAGCCCCATCATCATCTCGTTGTTGCGTCGGCAATGATAGATTCGAAATGGCCGGTTGGCCGGCCGGCGAAACAGCTTCGGAACGTCGCGCCAGCGCATGCGCGGCACCCGCTCAGGCAGATCGAAGCCGAGGGCTACGATGTTCAGCGTCTTCGCCTGCTCCGGGACCAATTGCACGACAGCCGTCGTGCCTCCCGATTGGCGCCAGTTGAAATTCGTGGCCACGACTTCGATTTCGGAAAAATCGCTCGTCATGCGACGGATCCTTCCGCGCGGCAGCCTCTAGTACCGCCGATCTGAAGTCCCTGCGTCACAAGCGGCTGGTCCGAACCAGGGACTTCAGATCGAAGCGATACTAGAATCATAGATTTGCTAGTGCCCTTGGCTTTCCGAAGTTCGTGCACGAGGGTGCGGCGGTGTAATACGAACTTCGGAAAGAGGGCACTAGTACGCAAGGCGTGAGAGAGATCAACCACCGGGCAGCCCGTCACAGTTCGGGCCGCGAAATTGGGTCGTATCCAGCATGAAAATTTATAACGCTGCAAAGCCCTCGGGTCAAACACGGATGGAACCCTCATCTCGGCTCAACTTCGTTCCAAGAGTGTATTGCTGCGGGTCTTGCCCGCTTCCCGGTAGCCGCGCGCGCGCATGTCGGCGATGCAGTCGTCGAGCCATTCGTCTTTCGACAGATGCTCGATCACCACCGCGCGCGGCCACAGCGCCTGTGGAGCGTCACGGAAGAAGCCGGTCAGCACGCGGTCTTCAAAACCTTCGACGTCGATCTTCAGCCCGTCGACCTTCGATACGTTTGCCTCAGTGAGAATGCGCTCAAGCCGGAGCGACGGCACCTTTATGGCGCCGGTCGAGGGTTGCCCCGACACGACATGGCTGGCACCGAGATTGTCGCCATCGGTCTCGATCAGCAATTCGCCGTCGGAGGGGCCGGCAGCGGCGGCCACCAGCCTCACCTGTTCAAGGTGGGAGGCCGCGCGGTTGAACGAAAGCCGCGCATAGGCGATCGGATGCGGTTCGACCGCGATCACCTTGCCGCCAGTGCCGACATGACCGGCCAGCACCATGGCATAGGTGCCGACATTGGCGCCGATATCGACGAACACGCCGCCTGCGGGAATATGCGCGCGCAAAAACGCGAGCTCCTCAAGATTATAGTCGGGATTGAACAGCACGCCCCGCTCGGTGGCGCTGGCCTGATGATAGAGGCGGAAAGCGGCGCCCTGATATTGCGCGTCGACGGGACCACCGCGCACGAGGTCGACCAGCCGCGACATCATCGGGCGGAAGGCGCCGCGCTTCAGCTTCGAGCGATGCGCGAGCGAAATGATCAGGCCTTGCGCCCGCGTCGGCGCAAACGCGCCGAACGGCGGCGATGAGGGATCATTGGCAGCAGCTGTGCCGGAGAGAGGGGTCGGTATTGTCACGATTTTCTCAAGGCTTTGACGGTGATGAGAAACAAGCCGCCGACATAGGCCATATTGAGCGCCATCGCGCCATAGGGAACGGGCCCGGCATGTCAGAACACTTCCAGAACCAATGGGTCTTGCGGCTCGGATGCGGCCAAAACGGAGGGTTAGGCCCTCACCGCCGCCAGGCCCGGCACGGCGGCAAAGCCGGCCTTGTGGGCATAGCCGCGCACAATGGCTTCGCGCTGGGCATAGCTCAGCACCTTGTCGATATCGGTGAAGCCATCGGGGGCAAGCTGTTCGACCGCATCGATCACGCCCTCGGGGCCGCCGCGGCGGTTGGAGCGGACGATCTCGGCGGTCATCGGCAGGCGCTTCTGCTCATAGGCGACCAGTGCCTGGCGCGGATGTTCGGAACGCGCCAACAGATCGGCGAGACACCGCGCATCGAGAATGGCTTGGGAAGCGCCGTTTGACCCCACCGGATACATCGGGTGGGCGGCATCGCCGAGCAGCGTGACGCGGCCGCTGGACCAATAGGGCAAGGGATCGCGGTCGCAGGTCGGATATTCGTAGAATTCGCTCGTCGCCGAAATCAGGCTCGCGACATCGACATGCGGCACCGAGAAGCGCGCCACATGCGGCATCAATTCTTCGCGCCGGCCCGGGCGCGACCAGTCCTCACGGCGCGGCGGCGGCGTATTGCCATCGCCGATTTTCACCAGCACCGCCCAGTTGGTCAGGCGGGTTGCCGGGCTTGAGCCTTCCGCGATCGGATAGACCACGACCTTGGCGTTGAGGCCGCCGGCAACGATCATCGAGCGGCCGGTCAGGAACATCGGCCAGTCGCGCGCGCCGCGCCAGAGCATCAGGCCGTTCCAGCACGGCGGGCCTTCGTTCGGGAATAATGTCTCGCGCACCCGCGAATGAATACCGTCGGCGCCGATCAGAACGTCGCCGCGCACGGTCTTGATGTGGTGGCCTGTGCGATCGAAGAAATGCGCGGTCACCCCGCCCTCGTCCTGGGTGAAGGCGCCAAGGCGATGCCCGGTGTGAATGACTTCTCTGCCGAGCCGTTCTTCGACCGCCTGAAGAATGACGTTTTGCAACCGGCCGCGGTGGATCGAGAATTGCGGCACATCGTGACCGGCATCGATGCCGCGAACGTCGCGCCAAACTTCCTGGCCATGGCGGTTCAGATAATAGAGCACGTCGGTGCGGATCGCGACGTCATCGAGCTTTTGCAGCAGACCAAGACCGGCGAGTTCGCGGATTGCATGCGGCAGCGTGTTGATGCCGACGCCGAGTTCGCGGATGGTGTCGGCCTGTTCGAACAGCTCGCAATCGATGCCGCGCGCGCGCAACATCAAGGCCGTGGTCAAACCGCCAATACCGCCACCAACGATTATCGCTTTCATCGCCTTAACTCCACTCACTCTATCGAGTTGCCAGCGCGCGTTAGCCACTCGGTTCACCTCTCCCCGCAAAGTGCGGGGCGAGGGAGCTGATATAGCCTGCCATCCGGCCTATTCGGCCGCAAGCGGCTTTGTGGCCTCTGCCTTGAGCTCGGCCCGGGTCTTCGGCTTAGCCTTAATTTTAAGCTCTTCGAAATCCTGCCGGTCCCGCACGCTGTTGCGGAAACTCTGCTCCTTGCCTGGCTGATATTGCGGCGGGCAGAACGTATCTTTCGCGCCGTACCAGGCCGCAGCCTTCATCGTAAATGCGGGGTCCACCAGATGCGGCCGCCCGAGCGCGACAAGATCGGCCCGTCCGGCGGCGAGGATCGTGTTAACCTGATCGGCCGTGGTGATGTTGCCGACGCACATGGTCGCCACCCTCGCCTCGTTGCGGACCTGGTCGGAAAATGGCGTCTGGAACATGCGGCCATAGACCGGCTGCGCGTCGCGCACGGTTTGACCCGTCGAAACATCGACGAGATCGACGCCGGCCTCCGCAAAAGCGCGCGCGATCGCAACCGCGTCGTCGCCGGTGATGCCGCCCTCCGCCCAGTCGGTTGCGGAGATACGCACCGACATCGGCTTGTGCGAAGGCCACACCGATCGCAAGCCATCGAATATTTCGAGCGGATAGCGCAATCGGTTTGCCAGCGATCCACCGTAGTCGTCGGTGCGCTGGTTGGTGAGCGGCGAAATGAAGCTCGCGAGCAGATAGCCGTGGGCGCAGTGCAGCTCCATCATGTCAAACCCACACGCCTCGCCGCGCTTTGCCGCGGCGACGAATTCGGCTTTGACCTTGTCCATCGCGGCGCGGTCCATCTCGCGCGGCACCTGGCTGTCCGGGAAGTAAGGAATCGGCGAAGCCGAGATCACGTCCCAACCGCCCTGCTCCAGCGGACGATCCATGCCGTCCCACATCAATTTCGTCGCGCCCTTGCGGCCGGCGTGGCCGAGCTGGAGGCAGATCTTCGCGGCTGAATTCGTATGGACGAAATCGACGATGCGCCGCCAGGCCTGCTCCTGCTCGTCATTCCACAGGCCCGTGCAGCCCGGCGTGATCCGCCCGTCGCGCCCGACGCAGGTCATCTCGGTGAAAATGAGCCCGGCGCCACCGAGCGCGCGGGAGCCATAATGCACGAGATGAAAATCGTTCGGCACGCCCTCGTCAGCCGAATACATGCACATCGGCGAGACCACGGCTCGATTCGCCAATGTCATCTCGCGCAAACGTAACGGCTGGAACATCGGCACCAACGGCTTCTCGACATCCACGTCAAAACCGCGGTCGCGGACATGTCGCGCGAAAGCCCTGTCGACTTGGCCTACAAACTCCGGCGCGCGCAGCGTCAGATTGTCGTAGGTGATGGCCTTCGCCCGCGTCATCACGCCGAAAGCAAACTGGACCGGATCGAAATCCCAGAAGCGGTCGACGTGCTCGAACCAGACCAGAGAAACATCCGCCGCGTGCTGGGTCTTCTCGACCTCCTCGCGGCGGCCCTGCTCGTAAAGAGTAAGCGCGGCCTCAACCGTCGGCGCGCGATGCATGGCGTCGGCCAGCGCAATCGCGTCTTCCATCGCAAGCTTGGTGCCGGAGCCGATCGAGAAATGCGCGGTCGCCTTGGCGTCGCCAAGCAGCACCATGTTGTCCTTGACCCATCGCTGGCTGCGGATCATCGGAAAATTCCGCCACATCGAGCGGTTGGTGAGCAGCGGATGGCCTTCGAGGAACCAGCCGAAGATCTCCGCCATTCGATCGGCGGATTGTTTCTCGTTCAGGCCTGTAAGCCCGGCGCGCTTGAAGGTCTCGGGATCGGTCTCAAAAATCCAGGTCGATCGGCCCACTTCATATTGATAGGCGTGCGCGATGAACGGCCCCCACTCCGTCTCCTGGAAGATGAACGTGAAAGCATCGAGCGGCCGGGTCGATCCCATCCAGGCGAACATGTTGGAGCGCAGATCGACCTCGGGCTGAAAATGCGTCGCATATTTGTCGCGGAAGCGACTATTGATTCCGTCGGCCAGCACAACGAGATCGGCATCCGCAAAACGGGACTCGTCCTCGATATCCGTCTCGAAGATCAGCCGCACGCCGAGTTCACGCGCGCGCTCCTGCAGGATCAACAAGAGCTTGCGCCGCGAGCAGCCGCAAAAGCCGTTGCCGCCGACGCGATGCACGGTGCCGCGAAAATGCACGGCGATATCGTCCCAATAGGCGAATTCCTGGGTGATCCGGCGATAGCTTGGCGGATCATATTTTTCGAAATTGTCGAGGGTTGCATCCGAGAACACCACGCCGAAACCGAAAGTGTCGTCGGCGCGGTTGCGCTCATAAACCGTGATGTCGGCCTCCGGGCGCTGCTTTTTGAGCAGGATCGCCGAATAAAGACCCGCCGGTCCACCGCCGATGATCGCGACCTTCATGGGAACCTCGTTCGCCGTTTTCGAAAGCCGAGAATTGTTTTAAACCTAAAATAATTGGCCGGCAAGCCTTGGCGAATTGGAAGCCTGCCTCCCGGCGGCAAGGCCCCCACCCGACCGGCGTCAGCCGGTCAGGGTGGGGGTATTGGACGCGCGAACAGCGATACCTTTTTCTAAAGGCATCGTTAGCCCGCTTCAATTCCCCTTGAACACCGGCTTGGTCTTGTTGGCAAAGGCCTCGAACGCGCGGGTAAAATCTGCCGTCGTCATGCAGAGCGCCTGCGCGATGGCTTCGGCCTCGATCGCTTCCTCCACCGACATCGCCCATTCCATCGCCAGCATCCGCTTGGTCATGGTGTTGGCAAAGGTTGGCCCGGCCGCAATGTCGTTGGCCAGAGCGTGCGCCTGCGGCAGCACCTCTGATGGCGCGACGACGCGGCTGAAAAAGCCCCAGCGCTCGCCCTCCTCCGCGCTCATGAAACGGCCGGTGAACAGGAGTTCCGAGGCGCGCGACTGGCCGATGATGCGCGGCAGGATCGCACAGGCACCCATGTCGCAGCCCGCAAGCCCGACCTTGTTGAACAGGAATGCGACCTTGGCGCCATCAGCCGCCAGCCGCATGTCGGAAGCCATCGCGATAATGGCGCCGGCGCCGGCGCAGATGCCTTCCACCGCCGCCACAATAGGTTGCGGGCAGGCGCGCATCGCCTTGACGAGGTCTCCGGTCATGCGGGTGAATGCGGTCAGCCCCTTGGTGTCCATCTTCACCAGCGGCCCAATGATTTCAAACACGTCGCCGCCGGATGAAAAATTACCGCCGGCGCCCGATACGACCACGGCCTTGACGTCATCATCGAAGGCGCAAGCGCGAAAGAAATCGGTTAGTTCGCGGTAACTTTCAAACGTCAGCGGATTTTTCCGCTCGGGACGGTTGAGCGTCACCGTGGCGACGCCCGC
>Ga0181532_10003585_pt1 | contig 13891 bp, 24 predicted proteins | sample PEATcosm2014_Bin_33_FD_119768 | JGI IMG/M metagenome (GOLD analysis project Ga0181532, IMG submission 119768) | Peatland microbial communities from MTU Mesocosm Facility, Houghton, MI, USA - PEATcosm2014_Bin11_30_metaG | ecosystem: Environmental > Terrestrial > Soil > Wetlands > Peat | place...
CGGATGAAGTTCTTCCGCATCTTGCCCGAGATGTGCGCCAGCACCTGGTGCTTGTTATCCAACTCCACGCGGAACATCGCATTGGGCAGAGCTTCCAGCACCGTTGCCACAACTTCGATTGCGTCTTCCTTCGCCATACTCGCTCCGTAGGGGCACGCCATAATGTGCCCTACCCGGACGCTATTGCAGCGTCAATATATCGGGGCCATTACGAGTGACCGCCACCATGTGCTCGAAGTGCGCGGACAATGTCCCGTCCGCAGTCACCGCGGTCCAGTTATCGTCCAGCACGCGGACCCCAGGTCCACCTTCGTTCACCATGGGTTCGATGGCCAGAACCATCCCTTGCTTGAGAACTGGTCCGTGTCCGGGCTGCCCGAAATTGGGGACCTGTGGCTCCTCGTGAAGCTCCCGTCCGATCCCATGCCCGACAAACTCCCGCACCACTGAATAGCCGTTCTTTTCCACGTGCCGCTGCACGGTCGCGGAAACGTCGCCCAGGCGATTTCCCAACCGAACCTGCTCAATGGCCAACTGCAAGGCTTCCTGGGTGACTCGCAGCAACTTCTCGGTTGATTCCGGGATCTCGCCCACGGGGACGGTGATCGCCGAGTCCCCATAAAAGCCGTCGATGATCACACCTAAGTCCAGGCTTAGGATGTCGCCTGTTTTGAGCGGGCGCTCGGAGGGGATCCCGTGGATCACCTCGCTGTTCACAGACGCGCACAAACAACACGGGAAGCCTCTGTGGCCCTTGAATGCCGCCCGAGCACCAGATTGGATGATGCGCTTATCGATGTATTTCTCCAAGTCCAGCGTACTGACTCCCGGCTGCGCGCGCTGCCGCAACTCTTCCAGCAGTCCTCTCACCATCCTGCCGCTGCGCCGGAGTCTTTCAACCTCCGCCGGTGACTTGCAGATAATCATGCCGTCCCCAAAAACTCGATCAGTTCCTCCGCAATCACTTCCGGCTTGCGGTTGCCATCCACCTCGTGCAGGAGACCTTTCGCCCGGTAATATTCGATCAGGGGACTGGTCTGCTCTTCATACGCCACCAGCCGCTGGCGAATCGTCTCTTCGCTGTCATCGGCCCGCTGCAAAAGCTTCCCACCGTCGATGTCACAAACGCCCTCGACTCGCGGCGGGTTGAAGTAGACATTGTAAATCTCGCCACACACCGAGCAAGTGCGGCGTCCGGTCAACCGTTTGAGGAGCAGATCCTCATCGACCTGGATGTCAATCACCAGGGGGTTGCCTCTCCCCTTAGCTTCCAGCGTGCACCCCACGCAATCCGCCTGCGCGATAGTGCGGGGAAATCCGTCCAGAATAAAACCGTTCCGGCAGTCGGGCTGGCCGATCCGTTCGTCGACGATTCCGCACACCATTTCGTCAGGGACCAACTCTCCCGCTTCCATCTTAACCTTAGCGGCGAGTCCCAAGGGAGTCCCACTTCGCACCGCTTCGCGCAACATGTCTCCCGTGGAAATCTGGGGAATCGAGAAGTGCTTGGAGACCTCGCGCGCCTGGGTACCCTTTCCTGCTCCCGGAGCGCCTAGAAATATCAGAGCCTGCGGCCTCAATACGCCCTCCGTCCTCGCACCCGGCCCTTCTTCAGGAAGCCTTCGTAGTGGCGCATGATCAATTGCGCTTCGACCTGCTGGACGGTGTCCATAGCCACGCCAACCACAATCAACAAAGATGTTCCGCCGAAATAGAAATTCACGTTCAAGCCGTGCAACAGCCAGGCAGGAAAGTTGGCGTCAAACCACGCTCCCCCCAGCCAAACCGGCAAGTGGTTAACCCGCAGGCCCGCCAGCATGATTTCCGGAATCAGTGCGACCAGGGCTAAGTAGAGTCCGCCCACCCAGGTAATCTTCGTGAGCACATCGTCCAGGTGGTCGGCAGTGCGTTTGCCGGGTCGAATCCCGGGAATGAAGCCGCCTTGCTTGCGCACGTTGTCGGCGACCTCATCAGGGTTATAAACAATCGAGAGATAGAAGTGCGCAAAGAACATGATCAACAGCACGTAGCTAATCGTATAGAGGGGCTCGCCCCAGGCGAACAAAGTGACGAACTTCTGGATCAGCGTACCCACGACGCTGCTCTTCGCCATAAATAACCCGATGGTTTGCGGGAAGGTCAGAAGCGAGACGGCAAAGATGATCGGCATCACGCCCCCGCTGTTCACTTTCAGCGGAAGGTGGGTTGATACGCCCCCCATCACTTTTCGCCCCACGATGCGTTTCGCGTATTGGATAGGCACGCGCCGCTCCCCGCGTTCCACGAGCACAATAAAGGCGACAATGGCCACCATGAACACCAGCAAGAGCAGGAGCGTCAGCGGGCTCCAAACCCGAGTGACGAACACTTTCTCGTAGAGGTCAGCGACGCCTCGCGGCAGACCCGCCACGATCCCGGCGAAGATCAGCAGCGACATGCCGTTGCCGATTCCTCGTGCAGTAATCTGCTCGCCCAGCCACATGATGAAAACCGCTCCCGTGGTGAGCGTCAAAACCGTGGCAAGAACAAAGCCCGGCCCCGGGTTGGTGACCAACTGCGAACCCTGGCGCTGCAAAGCCAACGCAATACCGAAACCCTGAAACGCGCTCAGCAGCACGGTGAGCCAGCGTGTGTATTCCGTGATCTTCTTCCTGCCCAGCTCGCCTTCCTTCTTCAGTTTTTCCAAGGTAGGCCAGACCACGCCCAACAACTGAAGGATAATGGACGCCGTAATGTAGGGCATGATCCCCAGGGCGAAAACCGTCATGCGCTTCAGGCTGCCCCCGGAAAACATGGCCAACAATCCGAACAGACCGCCGCCCAATGACTGATTGAACATTTGTTCGAAGGCCTCGGCGTTGATCCCGGGAGTAGGGATGACGGCGCCCAGGCGATACACCGCCAGCATGGCGAGAGTAAACAGCATTCGCCGGCGCAGATCCGGAATCTCAGTGATACTTTTGAGGGACTCCATCATGCGGGAATAACCTCCGCCGCGCCCCCCGCCTTTTGGATCTTTTCCAGCGCCGACTTGGAAAAGTGGTGGGCCGTAATGTTTAGAGCGACTTTCAACTCGCCGTCGCCCAGGACCTTCAAACCGCTGCCCAGCTCCTTGATGTACCCGCGTTCGATGAGCAGCTCAGGGGTGATCTTGTCCTCCGGGCCGAAGTCGTTCAGGTCCTTCAAATTCACAATCGCGAAGTGCTTCTTGAAGATGTTCGTGAAGCCGCGCTTCGGTATGCGCCGTTGCAGCGGCATCTGCCCGCCCTCAAAACCGGGGCGCAACCTCGCGCCGGCCCTCGAGCGCTGTCCCTTGGAGCCACGAGTCGCGGTTTTGCCGTGCCCTGAGCCCATCCCCTGGCCAATCCGCTTTCGGCGGTGACTGGCGCCGCGAGGCGGGTGAAGTGTTCCGATGTGCGTTGCCATAAAGTTGTAGCCTGCTTCGTTCAAACTTAAGACTAACCTTCGCTCGGCGAAGGCCCTGCGCTCGTTGAACCGCTTCCCTCTTCACCAGTGTTTGCCGGCTCGCTGGGTATTGGGCCGGGTTCCGCCGGGGTTGCAGTGCCGGCTTCAATGGGCGCCTCGATCTTCTCGCCTTCGACCGCAGGAGCTTCCTGAGCGGTGCCCGCGCGCCTCGCGGGTGCGTGAATCGTGTATTCCGGCACCAGTTTCCAGGCGGGCTGCTTGGCCGCTTCCACAATCTTGACCAGATGCGGGATTTTCGCCACTACGCCGCGAGTCTGCGGAGTGTCCGGCCTTTCAACTTCCTGATTCAATTTCGTAAATCCCAAGCTTCGCACGATCCGCTTCTGGTAATGCGTGAGGCCTATCGTGCTGCGAATCCATTTGATTCGGACGGTCTTTTGAGCCTTGTCAGACACAGTTGCTTGACCTCGATAGGGATAGGGCGTGCCCGATCCCGTCGTTGAACTCCCCTTCGCCCGGAGGACGGCAAGCCGTCACTCTACCAAACCTAAAGTTCTTCTGCGGTCTTGCCCCGCATTGCTGCCACTTCCGCGGCGCTGCGCAACTGCAGGAGGCCATCCATGGTTGCCTTCACAACATTATAGGGATTCGTCGTGCCCAGCGATTTCGTCAGTACGTTCTGAATCCCGGCGGCCTCGATCACGGCGCGCACGGCCCCGCCGGCAATGACGCCGGTTCCAGCCGCCGCCGGCTTGAGCAGCACCCTGCCGGCCCCGTAATGTCCAATCACCGTATGGGGTATCGAGAGGGCCGTGGTGTGAATCTTCACCAGCGCCTTCTTCGCGGCTTCGATGCCCTTGCGAATGGCCATGGGGACTTCGCGAGCCTTGCCGGACCCGTACCCGACGGTGCCCGCGCCGTCGCCCACCACCACCAACGCCGAAAAGCTCAGGTTCTTGCCGCCCTTGACCACCTTGGTGACACGATTGATCGCCACCACTTGATCCTTGAGCTGCAACGAATTTGGATCAATCCGATTACCCAACGCTTCCTCCCTATCGCTGCTTTGTAGCGCGGGGCTTCAGCACCCCTCACCTGCCTCGCTGCGCTCGCCGCCCTCTCCCTTGGGGAAAGGGCGCCCGACGTAAGAGGGTGGGTGTGGCGGCATTTGACGCCCGCACCACGTCCTAGAACTTCAATCCCGCTTCTCGCGCCGCATCCGCCAGGGCTTTGACCCGCCCGTGGTAGGCGTAGCCTCCGCGATCAAACACCACGCGCGAGATTCCTACCGCGCCCGCCCGTTTCGCCAGCGCCTGTCCGACCACTTTCGCTGCCGAAACGTTCCCGCCCGTCTTCAGCGTCGTCCGCACTTCTTTGTCTCGCGTCGACGCGGACACCAACGTCTGGCTCCGTGCGTCGTCAACGATCTGCGCATAGATATGATTGAGGGAACGGAAAACGCTCAGCCGGGGCATTTCCGCTCGCCCGGCCAATCGCGTTCGCATTCGCACGTGAATCCGCCGCCGCGCGTTGTCCTTGGAAACCATTCGCAACATATTGCGTTCTCCTGAAAACCACCCCCGCCGGCAATTACACGAGCACGCCATGGCGTGCCCATACGCGAAGGTCTAGCCTGCCTTGGCAGCTCCACCGCCTCCAGCCGCAGCGGCGGCCTTACCCACCTTCTTCTTCAGCCGCTCGCCCGTGTAACGGACGCCCTTGTTCTTATATGGATCGGGAGGCCGCAGCCCACGAATCTCCGCCGCCAACTGTCCCACGCGCTGCCGGTCTGCGCCTTTGATTACGATGTGGGTGTTCTTCTCAACGGTGATCGCCATCCCTTCGGGAATTGGCACTTCAATGGGGTGTGAATAGCCGAGGGTAAAAGTTACGGATGGACCTTTGACCTCAGCCCGGTATCCGATCCCCACGATGTCCAGGTGCCTCTCAAAGCCTTGGGAAACACCGCGCACCGCGTTGGCCAGGAGGCTGCGCGTCAAGCCGTGCAACGCCCCCTCATCCTTGCCCTCTTGCTTCACGACGCATTGGCCGTCCTGTTTCTCGACCTGGAACCCCCGGGGCACGGGCACGTGCAGAGTCCCTTTGGGCCCTTTGACCACCATCGCTTCCCCCTCCGCCTGCACCGTCACTCCGGAGGGTACTTGAACTGGCTTGGTTCCTATTCTTGACATAGCATTTGTTCCGTTGCTCAGTAGCACAGCCACTCTTACGATATAACGCCCATGATCTCACCGCCTATGCCGGCGCGGCGAGCCTGCTTCCCGGTCATCACTCCGCGCGGGGTGGTGACGATGTTCACTCCCAGCCCCCCCTGCACCTTGGGGATCTCCTTCGCCGCGGAGTAGACGCGGCGTCCCGGCCTCGAAACACGGTCGATCGTGCTGATGACGTTCACCCCGTCGGGCCCGTAGCGGAGAACAATTCGCAGCACCTTCTTCTTGCCCTCCTCATTCACTTTGTAGCTGCTGATGTAGCCCTCGTCTTTCAGGATGCGCGCCACTTCAGCCTTCAGTTTCGAGGAGGGCATGTCCACCCGCTGGTGCCGGGCCTGAATCCCGTTCCGAATTCGCGTAAACATGTCCGCTATAGAATCTGATACCGCTGCCATAAAACTCCTGCCACCTGAATTTGCGTCTCCACTCCACCACTGTCATTCTAAGCGCGGCGAAGAATCTGCATCAGTTCGCTTCAAAACCTTACTACGGATCCTTCGCTTCGCTCAGGATGACAGGGACTTTCATTTCCCTCGGTGGCCAAAGGCCCCTGCCCGCTCAGAGTGACATCCGCCGGACGCCAATCACCAGCTCGACTTCACCACTCCCGGGATCTCGCCCTTGAGAGCCAATTGCCGGAAACACAACCGGCACATCATGAACTTCCCCAGGTAACCGCGAGGCCGGCCGCAAATCAGGCAGCGATTCCTGTGCCGGATTGCGAACTTCGGCTTCTTGCGCAACTTGGCCATCATTGAAGCTCGAGCCACGAAATACCTCCTGAGTGCAGTGACGAGTGATGAGTGACGAGTGACGAGCCCGTGCCATCCCAGCTGTAATTCTTGCTTCTCTTTCTCATCGCTCGTCGCTCATCTCTCTCTATTGCTGTTTCCGGCTCGTCACTTGTCACTTGTCACTGCTTTTTCTGCAACCCCTGGCGCTTTGGCGTCAGTCGCTACGGGCTTCCGCCGCTGCGCCTCAGTCCGGAAAGGCATCCCCAAGTGTCGGAGCAGGGCCATAGCTTCCGCGTCGCTGCGAGCGTCAGTCACGATAGAAATATTAAGTCCCTTCACTTTTTCGACCTTCGCGTAGTCAATTTCCGGGAAAACCATCTGGTCGCGAAGACCCATGGTGTAGTTCCCACGGCCGTCAAAAGCCCGAGTCGAAAGTCCCCGGAAGTCGCGCACGCGCGGCAGGGCCACGCTGGTGAGGCGGTCGAAGAATTCGTACATCCGGTCGCCCCGCAGAGTCACCATCGCACCGATCGGCATGTTCTTGCGCAGCTTGAAATTCGCGATCGACTTGCGCGCCCGGGTAATGATCGGCTTCTGCCCCGTAATCAAGCCCAACTCCGCCGACCCTGAATCCAGTAGTTTGGCATTCTGAATGGCCTCACCCAACCCCATGTTCAGCACGATCTTCCTGAGACGCGGGGCGGCCATGGTATTCGGGTAATTGAATTCCTTCAACAAGGCCGGCACGATCTCGTTCTTATATCTCTCTTTCAACCGCGGCGCCATTTTCCCTCGAGTTCCTCCCGCCTAGAGCCGCAGACCTGAAATCCCGGTCTGCGCTACCCTTACTTACTTATCCAAAGACTTCTCGCACTTCGCGCAGATGCGCACCTTCTTGCTGCCCGCCATTTCCCGATGCTGGATACGAGTGGGTCCGCATTCGCTGCACACCAGGGCCACGTTGGAAACACTGATCGGCCCTTCTTTCTCCAGGATCCCGCCTCGGATTTGCTTGTTCGGATTGGGCCGAGTGTGGCGCTTGATCATGTTCACATGCTCAACGTATAGCCGCTGCTTGCGCGGCTCAACTTCCAGCACCCGCCCCACCTTGCCCTTATCCCGCCCGGCAATCACCTTGACCTGGTCGTTCTTGCGAATATCCAATGCAGTTCCCATTACAGAACCTCTGGCGCGAGTGAAACGATTTTCAGAAACTTCTTCTCGCGAAGCTCTCTGGCCACCGGCCCGAAAACGCGTGTCCCCACCGGCTCGTTCGTGTCGTTGATGAGCACGGCGGCATTCTCATCGAATCGAATGTAGCTGCCGTCCCGCCGCCTCTGCTCTTTGCGCATTCTGACGATCACACACTTCACCACTTTGCCTTTTGGAATGGCGCTGTCGGGAGCCGCTTCCTTCACCGAAGCCGTCACCACATCACCCAGCCCCGCCTGCAAGCCCACATCGCCTCCCACAGGGAGAATACAAGCCAGCCGGCGCGCTCCGGAATTGTCCGCCACATGCAAAATCGTCCTCATCCCGATCATACGGTTGCCTCCGGAAGCGGAGCCACTTCCACGGTCTTGTGCACGATTTCCACCACCCGCCAGCGCTTCAGGCGGCTGAGGGGCCGCGTCTCCTGAATTCGCACCCTGTCGCCCGGCTTGCACTCGTTCTTCTCGTCGTGGGCCAGGAAAGTTTTGGAGCGCCGCACTACCCTCTTGTAAAAGCGGTCAATAATCTGCCGCTCCACCGTAACCGCTACGGTCTTCTGCATTTTGTTGCTGGTAACAACCCCGACCTTTTCCTGTCGTCTTTTCTGCATGGTCCTTAGCTGTCAGCCTTCAGCTCTCAGCTATCAGCGAACATCTTCCAGCCTGCCACAACCTGTCTGCTGAAAGCTGATAGCCTACGCCGCCCCTTTCGCCTTCAGTTGCCGCTCCCGCGCCACGGTCTTCACCCTGGCGATGCCTTTTCGCAACGCTCGCAGGGTATCCAGACTCTCCGCCTGCCCACTCGCCATTCGGAACCTCAACCGGCCCAGTTGACCGACAAACTCGGTCGTGCGCGCCTTCACCTCGTCGTCGGTCCATTCGCGCATGTTCTCAGCCGGCCACTTCCACTTCTTGTCTTTTTCCAGTTTCATGACCATCTCTCTTTGTACGGGCGCGCCCTGGCGTGCCCCTACATGCCGCCGATCTTGCGGGTAACAAATTGCGTTGGCAGAGCCAGCTTGTGGCCGGCCAAGCGCATCGCTTCGCGCGCTTCCGCCTCCGGCACGCCTTCCATCTCGAACAGGATTCGTCCCGGCTTCACCACCGCCACCCAAAACTCCGGAGCGCCCTTGCCTTTTCCCATGCGGGTTTCCGCAGGCTTCTTCGTCACCGGCTTGTCCGGGAAAATGCGAATCCAAAGTTTTCCGCCGCGCTTGATGAAGCGCATGATGGCCACGCGGCTGGCTTCAATCTGGCGGTCGGTGATCCAGCCCGGCTCGAGCACCTTCAACCCAAAGTCCCCGAACGACAGGCTCGACCCTCGCCACGCCTTGCCGCGCATGCGGCCGCGCTGCTGCTTTCGGTACTTTACCTTGCTTGGCATTAACATAGTTTCGATCCACTCTATACGGGCGGTTCGCGAACCGCCACTACTACTGCGATTCGCAGCGCCCCAACTTTAGGCGACTGCCGGAGCCGGGGTCGGCGGCGCTGGGGGAACCGCAGGCGCAACCGCAACCACGGGTTCCTCAACCTTGGGTTTCTCCCGCCGCTTCTTCTGTTCCAGAATTTCTCCGTTGTAGATCCAGCATTTCACGCCAATCACGCCGTACGTGGTCCGCGCCTCCGCCAGTCCGTAATCAATGTCCGCGCGCAGGGTGTGCAGAGGCAGACGTCCCTGGAGGTACCATTCCGAGCGCGCAATCTCAGCCCCATTCAGGCGCCCCCCGCAGCGAATCTTGATCCCCTTGCAGCCGAAGCGCAGCGCGGAATCAACCGCTTTTCGCATGGCGCGCCGGAAAGCCACGCGCTTCTCGAGCTGTAGACAAATTGCTTCCGCCACCAACTGGGCGTTCAACTCGGGGCGGTGAACCTCCTGGATGTTGATGGGCAGTACCTCGCGTCCCGTTCGCTTCTGAATCTCCTGCCGAAGCCGGTCGATCTCCGCGCCCTTGCGGCCGATAATGATGCCCGGCCGCGCCGTGTGGATCGTGATCTTCAACTTGTTGCCCGGCCTCTCGACTTCGATGAACGCCACTCCCGCCGCCTGCAGTTGATCCTTCAGCCGCTTCTTGAGCTTCAGGTCCTCGTGGAGAAAACCGGCGTAATCCTTCTTCGCGAACCAGCGCGACCTCCAGGTCTTGTTATATCCAAGACGGAATCCGTAAGGATGTACTTTCTGGCCCATCCACTCCTCCTTGACTACTCCCTCGGCTCGGGCGACTGCACCACGATCGTGACGTGGCTGGTGCGCCGCTGGTAGCGGTACGCGCGGCCCATGGGTGCGGGACGAACCCGCTTCTGACGCGGTCCGTCGTTGACGTAGGCCTTCGAGACGATTAACTGGTCCACGTCCAAATGCTCGGCTTTCTGCTCGGCGTTGGAGATGGCGGCGCGCAAAATCTTCTCCACCGCCTCGGTCACGCGCTTCTTCGTGTAGGTCAGCGTACTCAGCGCGTCGCCCACGTTCTTGCCGCGAATCAGGTCTATGACCAGGCGCGCCTTCTGCGGCGAACAGCGGATGAATTTTTGTGTGGCTCGTGCTTCCATAGTTTCTCTCAGTCCAACTGGTCATTCCCGCCTGGGCGGAAATCCTAATTGGTGGCCGATGTACGGGCCCGCCAGGGCGTGCCCCTACAATTTAGCTGGAGGTTCCTCCCGCCGCCGGCGCCGGTGTGGCGGCCGGCCTCGCGCCTCCCACGGGCGGTGGAGCGGCAGCGGCGGCCCTCTCCATCGCTACCTTCACGCTATGCCCCTTGAAGGTGCGAGTCGGTGAGAACTCACCCAACTTATGGCCAACCATGTTCTCCGTGATGTACACGGGTATAAATTTCTTACCGTTGTGAACGGCAATCGTATGCCCCACCATCTCGGGAACAATAGTGGAACGTCGCGACCAGGTTTTCACCACTTTCTTCTCGAACCGCCGGTTGAGCAGTTCGACCTTCCTCATCAAGTGGTCATCCACGAAGGGACCCTTCTTCAACGACCTTCCCAAGGCTTCCTCCCTTTATTTCTTCTCACGGTGCTTCACAATAAACCGTTCCGTCAACTTGTTGTTGCGCGTCTTGTAACCGCGGGTGGGCTGGCCCCAAGGTGTCACGGGGTTGCGCCCTCCGGAGGTCTTCCCTTCCCCGCCACCCAGGGGATGATCGACGGGGTTCATCGCCACGCCGCGTACGGTGGGCCGAATGCCCATCCAGCGCTTGCGTCCCGCTTTGCCGATCGTGATATTCTCGTGCTCGAGATTCCCCACCTGACCGATGGTCGCCACGCACTCCATGAGAACTTTCCGGACTTCTCCGGACGGCAGACGAATCTGCGCGTATTCGCCCTCTTTGGCAAGTAATTGGGCGGAACTTCCGGCGCTGCGCACCATCTGGCCGCCCTTTCCCGGGCGCAGTTCGATGTTGTGGATCAGAGTGCCGGCAGGGATACTCCTCAGCGGCAATGCGTTGCCGGTGACAATATCCGCTTCCGGACCGGAAACGACCTTGTCCCCCGCTTTCAATCCCGAGGGAGCAAGAATATACCGCTTCTCGCCATCCGCGTAATGCAGGAGGGCAATGAAAGCGGATCGATTCGGGTCGTATTCGATGCTGGCCACACGAGCCGGAATCCCCGTCTTATCGCGTTTGAAGTCGACAATCCGATAGTGCCGCTTGTGCCCGCCGCCGCGGTGCCAAATCGTCAGTTCACCCTGGTTGTTGCGCCCCGAGATGCGCGATTTGGGCTCCAACAGCGGCCGGTGAGGAGGCACTTTGGAGAGTTCCTCAAAGGTCAAGCCAGTCTGGAACCTTCTCGTCTCGGTGTAGGGTCTGTAGGTTTTTATTCCCATAGCATTTTCTTTGCTGTGGGACAGGCACTCTTGCCTGTCCGACGTTCGACACAGGCATGAGCGCCTGTGCCACTCCTCTACTCACTCTCAACGTACTCCGGAACTTTCTCCCCGGCCTTCAGTTTCACGTACGCCTTCTTCCAGTCCGGCCGGTAGCCGAACGTCTTTCCCCGGCGCCGCATTTTACCCGCGTAAGCGGAGGTGTGGACGGACGCCACCTTGACTTTAAACAGCGTCTGCACGGCTTCCTTGACGTCGATCTTGGTAGCCTCGGGGCTGACCTGGAAGCAGAGCGTTCGATGGCGCTCTTTGGCGTCCACGCTCTTCTCGGTCACGATCGGCTTGCGCAAAATATCGTAGGGGCTCTTCATAGCAACGACTCCTGGAGCCGGGTGAGAGCTCCTTCCGAAATCAGCATCTGATCATGGCTCAACACCTGGTAGGGATGCAGTTCGTGGTGGCGAACCAGCTCGCATCCCTCGAGATTGCGCGAGGAAAGCTCCAGATTATGGTTCGCCGCATCGTTCACCACCAATACGGTCTTTTCCACTCCCAACTTCTTCAGGGCGCCGGCAAACAACTTGGTCTTCGCCTCGCCCAAACCGAATTGATCCACCACCGTCAGTTTGTGTTCCAGGAACTTCGACGCCAGAGCGGAACGCAGCGCCCCACGCAGCATCTTCGCCGGGAGCGCATAGGAGTAATCGCGCGGCATGGGACCGTGAGCGATTGAACCGTGCCGCCACAATGAACTGCGAATGCTCCCCACGCGCGCCCGCCCCGTGCCCTTCTGCCTCCAGGGCTTCTTGCCGCCGCCCCTCACCTCGCCCCGGCTCTTCGTCGAGTGTGTCCCGCGCCGCTGGCTCGCCCGGTACTGCTTCACGGCTTCCCAAAGCAGGCTCTGATTCGGTTTTACCGCGAAGACCTCGTCCGCGACCTCTAGCTGCTTCACGGTCGCCCCGTCCATGTTTTTGACTTCGACTGTCGCCATATCAGTTCTCAGTTATCAGTTATCAGTTATCAGTTCTCAGTTTTCAGTGGCCGGCGATCTGCCGACCTGCCCATCTGCCTACTTATGCGGCGCCTTGGCCTGGTGAACAACCACATAGCCGCCTTCAGGACCCGGTACCGCGCCGGCTACCAACAAAGTATTGTCCTCCGCATCGACCTGCACCACTCGGAGGTTTCGCACCGTGGTCCGCGCATTGCCCATGTGGCCGGCCGCCTTCATCCCTTTGAGCACGCGTGAAGGCCACGCCGATGACCCAATCGAGCCCGGCGCGCGATGGAACATCGAACCGTGCGAACCGCTGCCGCCACCGAAGTGATGCCGCTTGACGAATCCCGCAAAGCCCCGTCCCTTGGACACTCCCGTCACGTCCACAAAGTCGTCGGCGGCAAACACGTCAGCCAGAACCTTGTCCCCGATGTTGACTTCCCCGGCGTCCGCGCCCAGGCGCACTTCCCGCAGAAAACGGACCGGGTTCGCGCCCGCCTTCTTGAAATGCCCTTCCCGAGGCCGGTTCACGTGCTTCGGAGGCGGCAATTCCACCAAACCGAGTTGGGCCGCGTCATAACCCTCGCGCCCTGCGGTCTTCCTTTGGATGACAATGCACGGTCCCGCCTTCAACACCGTCACCGGCGTCACGTCTCCATTCTTGCCGAAGACCTGCGTCATGCCGAGCTTTACGCCTAATATCGCCTTTACCATTGTCGTTACCAGCGCATCCGTTCCGAGGCCGAGGCCGCAAGATGTCTGCCCTAGCCCCTAGCACCCAGTCCCTACTTCGTGTGCTCCTTGCCAAACGCCTTGATTTCGATGTCCACGCCGGAAGGCAGGTCCAGTTTCGTCAGAGCTTCGATCGTGTTCGAAGTAGGCTCCAGGATATCCACCAGCCGTTTGTGCGTGCGGATTTCAAACTGCTCCCGCGATTTCTTGTCGGTATGCGGCGAGCGCAGCACGCAATACTTGTTCTTAATGGTGGGCAGCGGAATTGGCCCCGCCACCTGCGCCCCCGTGCGCTTCGCAGTTGATACGATCTCAGCCGCCGATTGGTCGAGAATCTTGTGATCGTATGCCTTCAACCGAATTCTAATTTTCTGATGCAGCATCATACCTCGTTTTAGCTGTCAGCCATCAGCTTTCAGCTTTCAGCTTGTCTTCCACTGCCGCCATCTCTTGCCTAACATCCCGCTAATTTCGTCTGTCATCCTGAGCGTAGTGAAGGATCTCTGTAGTTAATCTTTCCGAAACTGCCGAGATTCTTCGCTGCGCTCAGAATGACAAGCCGTGCTCGCTAAGAGCTGACAGCTGAAAGCTGACAGCTACTTCAAGATCTCCGTCACGCTTCCGGCGCCCACCGTGTGGCCGCCTTCCCGGATGGCGAACCGCAGGCCTTTCTCCATGGCGATGGGCGTGATCAACTCGATCTCCAGCGCCACGTTATC
>Ga0181532_10003586_pt1 | contig 13891 bp, 10 predicted proteins | sample PEATcosm2014_Bin_33_FD_119768 | JGI IMG/M metagenome (GOLD analysis project Ga0181532, IMG submission 119768) | Peatland microbial communities from MTU Mesocosm Facility, Houghton, MI, USA - PEATcosm2014_Bin11_30_metaG | ecosystem: Environmental > Terrestrial > Soil > Wetlands > Peat | place...
AGGAGGTGTTTCCACCGGGACGGATGGCGCCCTCCACTGCACTTTGCTTTCTGTCGCTCGGCGTTGCGCTGACGGGAAGCGGCGGTGCTCAGCACCAGCGGGCTTCCCACGCGACTAGGCGTATCGGCCCCGCCGCCGAGTTGCTCGCGCTGGTCGCCACTGTCATCGCTGGCTTGTCGTTGATCGCCTTTCCCACCGGGGCCATCTACCTGCGCCAATGGCCGGGCTTTGTCAGCATGGCTCTGCCCACGGCTGTTGCGTTCGTGGTGCTTGGGGTGGGCATCCTCTGCGCTGCCGAGGGGATGGTTGTGAGGAGCGTGGGTCTGCGAGGCACAGGTGGCGTGCTGTGGGTCGGCTTTGGCGTGCTCATACTATTGCTGGCAACCGTCGGCATCGTGTTCGCGGTCAACCTTCAAACGCTTGCCGATGACCTCCACTCCCAGGCGAACGTCGCGCGTCCTCGCAGAGAGGCAACCCTCGAACTGGAGAACGGGGTCTTGGGCTATGGCCAAGCCATTCATCCGGCTATGGCTGGCGACACGCAAGCCCGGCAGACTGCATCAGAAGAGGCCCTCGAGATCGACCGCCACCTCGCCGAGTACCAAGCGCTCGTCACCACCGACCACCAGCGAGACTTGGCCGCGCGCTTCGCAGCCGAGTGGCGGGACGTTCACGCGCTGGGCGCGGCGCTGCTGGAGGCCGGCAGCCAGGCGAGCCCGGAGGACCAGGCGCATTTTGCCGCCCTCCGTATGCGGCTGCAGAACCTGGTCAAGGATGAGATGCGGAGTGATGCCGTTGAGAGCTTCGAAGTGCGCAAGAGCACTACGCTCCGTGACCTGCAAACCACCAGCCACTTACCGTTGCTGCTTCTCGTGGTCAGCGTGCTCCTCGCCTTGTTGACCAGCGGGGTTGTCGCTCGCGCCGTCTCGAAGCAAGAGCAGGCCGTGCGCGACCAGCGCGAGTGGCTGCGCGTGACTCTTTCCAGTATTGGCGACGGCGTGATCGCCTGCGACACGGAACGCCGGGTCACCTTCCTCAATCCCGTCGCTGAATCGCTCACCGGCTGGAAGACCGACGAGGCTCTGGGAAAACCGATCGCAACCATCCTCCGGCTCATCAAGGAGCAGACCCACGAGCCAGCAGGTGACATCGCAGAGCAGGTTCTGCGCGAAGGGCGAGTTGTCGCGCTGGCCAACCACACAGCCCTGATCACCCGCGACGGTCGTCAGATTCCCATCGAGGACAGCGCGGCGCCCATCACCGACGATTCGGGCAAGGTGTCTGGTGCGGTGCTGGTTTTCCACGACGTCACGCAACGGCGGCGCGCCATCGACCAGTTGAAGGAGAGCGAGGCGCGTCTCCGATTGTTGTCGGGTACTGCCGGCCGGCTGCTCGCAGCCGAGAACCCTCAGACCGTGGTCAACGAGCTGTGCCAGGGCGTGATGGACCACCTGGACTGCCAGGCGTTCTTCAACTTCCTCGCCGACGAGTCCACCGGCCGGCTGCGGCTGAATGCCTGCGCCGGAATTCCCGACGAAGAAGTTAGCAAACTCCAATGGCTCGACTACGGCGTGGCGGTTTGCGGCTGCGTGGCACGCGACAAGCAGCGAATCATTGCCGAGGACATCCTCAATTCCTCCGACCGCCGAACCGACCTGGTCAAATCCTACGGAATCCAGGCCTACTGCTGCCATCCGCTCATGGTCCAGGGACAGCTCATCGGCACCCTGTCGTTCGGGACCAGGACTCGGTCCCGTTTCAGCCCCGAGGATGTCGAAACCATGAGAACGGTCGCCGACCAGGTCGCCACGGCCATGGAGCGCATGCAGGCACAGGTGGCCTTGTCTGCGGCCAACCAGCAACTGGTCGAGGCCGACCGGCGCAAGAACGAGTTCTTGGCGGTGCTGTCGCACGAACTGCGCAATCCGCTGGCGCCCATCCGAAACAGCCTCTACATCCTCGACCGCGCCACGCCGGGCAGCGAACAGGCGCACCGCGCTCAGATGATCATCGACCGCCAAGTCGGACACCTGTCGCGTCTGGTGGATGACCTTCTCGACCTGACCCGCATCTCGCGCAGCAAGATCCGGCTCGAGTGCCGGCCGCTGGAGCTCAATGACCTCGTCCGACGGACCGTCGAAGACCACCGTTTGCTCTTCGAGAAGAGCGAGATCCAACTCGAGATCAAAGTCGCAGCCGAGCGTTGTAGCGTGAATGCCGACGGGACGCGCCTGGCGCAGGTGATCGGGAACCTGCTGCAGAACGCGGCGAAGTTCACCTCTCGCGGTGGGCGTGTCACGGTGTCGGTTTCCGTCGATCAGGCGAAGCGGCACGCCGTTCTTCGTGTGTCGGACAATGGAATCGGCATACCGCCAGAGTTGATTGGCCGTCTCTTCCAGCCCTTCATGCAGGCGGACAGTACCCTGGATCGGAGCAAGGGCGGGCTGGGCCTCGGACTGGCGTTGGTCAAGGGACTTGCCGAACTGCACGGTGGGGAGGTTGGCGCGCACAGCGACGGGCTAGGAAAGGGCGCCGAGTTCGTCGTGCGCCTCCCGCTTGCCATCGACAACGTCATCGCGCCCGAAGCAGGCGGCGGCCATGACCGTGCCGCCGGTCGCCGCGTGCTCATCATCGAGGACAACGTCGACGCCGCGGACAGCCTGCGCGAGGCACTCGAATTTGGTGAACACGAGGTGGCCGTGGCCTACAACGGGCCCGACGGGCTCGCCATAGCCCGCGAGTTCCGGCCCGAGGTGGTGTTCTGCGACATCGGGCTGCCTGGCATGGACGGCTTTGAAGTTGCGCGTGCGTTTCGGGCCGACCAGGCACTCAATGCGGCGTTTCTGGTGGCATTGAGTGGCTATGCGCTGCCCGATGATCTGCAACGCGCTTCCGAGGCTGGCTTTCACCGCCACCTCGCCAAGCCGCCGAGCCTTGAGAAGCTCGAGGGTGTGCTCGCGGAACTGGTTCCTTGGAAGGTTTGTGCTGCTCAGCCCGGTGCGGGACGAGCCTTCAGTGGGGAAACGCCAGGCTGACTCACCTCGGGGGCAAACCGGTCCGGCGTTGCTGCCATGCCACGTCTCGGCCAGCTTGAGCATCGAACGGCGAAGCAATCTAACCCAGCGTTCAGGGGGAGCAGCGGCCACCGAGGAGAGAGACATGACGATGACAATGGAGCGACGGCAGTTTCTGACAGCAAGCTTGGCCGGTCTGGGCAGCATCGTGTTCGCCTCTGATCTGCTCAGGGGCAAAGCGGCGCGAGCGGCCAGCCGGAGCGGCGAGGATTTCTTCTTCGTGCAGCTATCGGACACGCACTGGGGGTTCAACAATCCCGCCATCAACCCTGACTTCGCCAGCACCTTGCCCAAGGCCATCGCCGCAGTGAACGTCTTGCCGCACCAGCCGGACTTCGTCGTGTTCACCGGCGACCTGACCCACACCACCGACGACGACAAGGAACGTCGGGCGCGCCTGGCCAAGTTCCGCGAGCTGAGCCGCGGGCTGAAGGTCGACAACATCAGGTACCTGCCTGGCGAGCACGACGCCTCGCTCGACCGGGGTGCGGCCTATCGCGAGCAGTTCGGCCCCTCGTACTACGTGTTCGATCACAAGGGGGTACACTTCATCGCGCTCGACAACGTGTCGGACGCCGCGGCCCATCTGGGCGATGAGCAGCTACGCTGGCTCGACGCCGACCTCAAGAAGCAGAACCACGCGGCCCCCATTGTCGTGCTCACCCACCGGCCGCTGTTCGATTTGGCGCCCGACTGGGACTGGGCGACGCCCGACGGAGGCCGGGCGGTTGAGCTGCTCATGCCCTACCAGAACGTCACCGTCCTGTACGGACACATCCACCAGGAGAACCATCACCAGAGTGGACACATCGGCCACCACGCGGCGAAGGGGCTGATGTACCCGCTACCGGCGCCGCATTCGGTGCCCAAGAAGGCGCCGATTCCCTGGGATCCGGTTCATCCCTACCAGGGGTTGGGATACCGCCAGGTCCAGGCGCGCGTCCGGCAGACGGACCTGGCGCTCACCGAACTTCCCGTGGTGCCGGCCAAGCAGCCGTTACCGTCGGAGCAGGTGGTGAAGGTGACGGCGAAGAAGTTCGAGTATTCTCCCAGCGTGATCGTGCTGAAGCGGGGTGTGCCCGCGGTTTTGCAACTGACGTCGCTCGACCGACGGCACGGCTTCAACTGCCCTGGGCTCAATTTGCAGGCGGAGATCAATCCCGGGACGGTCACCCGGGTGAAGTTCACGCCTGACAGGGTAGGCGAGTTCCCCTTCCACTGCGACGTCTTTTGCGGCAGCGGTCACGACCAGATGGAGGGCACCATCAAGATTACCGAGTAGCCAACCTGCGATATCAATGGCAAGATCTGCTCCGCCCCTACCCGGAGGTGTGTGTCGATGATCTGCTATCGCGTCCCGGAGCCGTTTCGTCCGATCTTCGAGAAGGCTGAGAGCTACGTTCAGAGGCTGTTCAACGATGTCGTGCGCAAGCCTGAGCAGGGTACCATCCACATCGGTGGCGAACGCTACGTCTGGCTCCGCTGTGAGAGCCTGTATCTGAGCTGGTTCGAACGTATGGCCACAGCCTTTGGCGCCGACGCAGCCCGGGAGTTCATCTACAACACCGCCCGCGAGATCGGACGCTCCGACTCCGAGGCGTTCGCGCAGCGCCTGAAAGTACCACCGGGGGTGGAAAGGCTCGCTGCCGGACCGATCCATTTCGCTCATGCGGGCTGGGCTTTCGTCGACATCTTGCCCGACAGCGCTCCGGCCACCAACGATTCCTATTTCCTACACTACTATCACCCCAACACTTTCGAGTCTGAGGTGTACAACAAACGGGGCAAGCAGAGCGACAGTTGCATTTGCTATTTCAGCGCCGGCTACTCCGCCGGCTGGTGCTCGGCGGCCTTTGGCGTGGACGTCCACGGCCGGGAGATCCGCTGCACGGCACGCGGCGACAAGTCCTGCGAGTTCATCATGGCGCCGGAAGGCAAACTGGATCCACTTCAGAAGAAGCTTTTGGGGTGAACCTTGCCTGCCTTCGGTTTCGCCGGTAACAAGCCGGAAGGCCTCTCGATCTTCTCAAAAGAAGTATTCGACGTGGTGGCCAGGTATACAGCGTTCCCCTGGCCGATTATTTCCGCGCAGTGCCGCCGCGCCAATGTTGACCCGGTGAATCTAGACGGGGAGGGTCTGCGGAAGGTTCTCGATTTCATCGCCGAGGGAGTCGGATATTTCACGTCGCCGGAAAAGGCGATGCTCGTGCGGCGGGAACTCGCCCTCCTTGCCAGGGTTTGAATAGCAGCCGACGTGGGATACCCTCGATCTGCGCGCATGTCGGGCAGCAAGACCAGACTTGGCTTTTCCGGCGGCGACGAGCCGCCTCCCTCGGATTCCGAGGGCGAGGCTTCGCCACGTGCGGCTCGTACCATGATCGGACATGACATCCATCTGCGTGCGCCGCTCGATCTGCGTCCCGCGGGCAGCGCCCCGCTGACCCCTCGGCAAGGGACGCCGGCCCGCGTGCCCGAGACCCCGCGGCAAGAGGCGCTGGGCGGCGTGCCCGAGGCCATCACCGACGACACCACCGAGGAACTTCCCGCGCGTCCCAGTCACAGCGGCAAGACCAAGTTTCCGGCGCTGGCACGGTTGTTCGGCCGCTGGACCACCGGGGGCCGCTTTCTCTCGCGCAGTCGCATGTCGGGCAGCGATGACGATTTTTCGGACGTGCCGCGCGAGGCCTGGGTTTCCCGCGCAGGCGTCTTTCTGCTGGCCGCCGTCTTCAGTTTCCTCGTGGCATTGGCGGTGCTCAAATTGCACCGATGCAGCACAGCGGCCTCGGGGCCGTCTGTCCCGACGCAGGTGTCGGCGACGTCAGCCCCTTATGTGCCACCCGCCGCTGGCGTGGCGCCGGAGGTCTTGCCCACGCCGTCTCCGGCGCCGGGTCCGTCCGCGGCCGCGCCGGTTGCTGCAATCTCGGTTGCGTCTGCGGCGCAGTTTCAGGGCGTTGGCCCCACGATCAGCCATCGGCCCGCGAGACGGGCAGGGTCTGACGCCACCGGGAAGCCTGGCAGCAAGCCCAGGCCGCACGATCGCGTGACGTCCCCCACGGGGAAGATGGCCAGGGACGCCCTCCTGCCGCTCAACATGTAACAGCCAGCCCGTCTGCGTTCACACCGTCCGGAAACGTGGCACTAGTCTTGCCCGAAGCTGTAAGCCATGCTACGGGACACTAGATGCAAATCAGGCCCGACCAGATCGATCCAGATGCCGCCAAGGTGGTCGAGCGGCTGCTCCAGTCCAAACACGAGGCCTATCTGGTCGGCGGTTGCGTGCGCGATCTGCTGCTGGGGCGCAAGCCGAAGGATTTCGACGTGGCGACCAGCGCGAAGCCCAACGAGCTGCGCCGTTTGTTCCGCAATTGCCGCATCATCGGTCGCCGTTTCCGCCTGGCCCATATCTTCTTTGGCAGGAAGATCATCGAGACGTCTACCTTCCGCGCCAATCCGCGCGCAGCCGTGGACGACCAGGGCGGCAATGGCAACGGCTCCGACGCGAAGGACCTGCTCATCCGGCACGACAACGAGTTCGGCAGCGCCGTTGAGGATGCCCGCCGCCGCGACTTCACCATCAACGGTCTTTTCTACGACATCAGCACGGGCCAGGTCATCGACCACGTCAACGGGATGGTCGACCTGGAAGCGCGGTTGGTGCGAACCATCGGCGATCCCGATATCCGCTTCCGCGAGGATCCGATTCGCATCCTGCGGGCGGTGAAATTTGCCGCCCGCTGCGATCTTACCATCGAGCCGGAAACCTACCGACGCATGATGGAGCACAAGGGCGAGATCGCCAAGTGTGCCCAAGCTCGGGTTTCCGAGGAGTTCTTCCGTCTCCTGCGCGCGGGCGCGGCTCGCCGCTCCTTCGAGCTTCTGCTCGGCACCGGCCTGCTCGCGGTTCTGTCGCCCGATCTGGCCAGGGCGCTCCAGCAGGAGCCGGCCGACGAAGCCGCTCGGGTGCGCCTGGCTCGTTTCTGGGCCTACCTCGCGGCCGTCGACCGCTCGACCACAAGCCGCGAGGAAACTCCCTCGGATGCGTTGGTGCTGGCCACGCTCCTCCTGCCGCCCTTGCGCGACGCCTTGCACCCCGACAGCACGGCCTTTCCCGACCTGGGGCAGTTGGTCCTGCAATCGGCACAGTCCATTGTCGAGCAGCTCAAGGCCTCGCGTCGTGATGCGGAGCTGTCGCGTCAGATCTTGCTGGCCACGCGCTACCTGTTCCCGTCGAGCAACCGCCAGCGCCCCAATCTGGAGAGCCGCGATTTCTACCAGGACGCGCTACGGTTGGTGGAAATCGTCACCGACGCGGAAAGCAGCAACCCTGCTCTGGCAGGCCGGCCGCTGCTTGCCCCCGAGGGCAGCGCCGTGGCCGTCGCAGATGAAGCGCTGCCCGCCGACCTGCAGCCCTCTCTCGATCGTTCGCGTCGTCGTCGTGGCCGGCGCGACCGCCGCCTTGCCCAGCCCAGTGCTCCGCTGCGCGCGGGCGAGCTGCCACCCAGCGCGCCCCCGCGCGAAGTGCCAGCAGCGGGGCTTGCGCCTGACCTTCGTTCTCCGGGATTGACGCCCATCCCAGGCCTGACCGATCTGTTGCGGCCGGTGTCTCGTCGCCCGGCGTTCCTGGGAGCAGGACCGTTCGGAAGTCGCTGGGGCGCCCGCGCAGACTAGACGATCACGGCAGGTAGCGCGTGGGATCCGGGACACCGGCTTCCTGGAAACCGCGCCGCCGGATCTGACACGAGTCGCACGCGCCGCAAGCCGCGCCGTCGGGCGCGGGATCGTAGCAAGAATGGGTTAGACCGTAGTCGACCCCGAGAGCTGCACCGGCGCGAATGATCTCAGGCTTGGTCATGCCCACCAGAGGCGCCACCAGTTCGACCGGTCGTCCCTCGACGCCCGCGCGGGTGCCCAGGCGCGCGACCTCTTGCATGGCGCGCAGCCATTCGGGCCGGCAGTCGGGGTACCCGGAAGAATCGAGGACGTTGATCCCGAGCGCGATGCGCTCGGCGCCCATGATCTCGGCCACCGCCAGCGCGTGCGCCACGAACAAGGTGTTGCGTGCGGGAACATAGGTCACAGGAATTCCATCCCCGATCTCCGCGTCGCTGCGGCCCTTGGGAACCGCGCCCTGGCCAGTGAGCGCCGAACCGCCCATCCCTCCCAGATCGATCTTGCACACGCGATGGGAAGCCGCGCCCAGCGCCCGGGCCACGCGTGAGGCCGCCTGCAATTCCACCGCGTGGCGCTGGCCGTAGTGAAAACTCAGGGTGTGGCACAGAATCCCCTGGGCACGGCACATGGCGAGCACGGTGGCCGAGTCGAGCCCACCGGAAAGCAGCACGATGACCTGCATGTCGGGAATCTATTGCATACTCTGACCCCTGCCCATGCCCGTGAAGAACGTTTTTCCGCGCGCCGATGAGGAAGCAGGTTCCCGCGAGGCCTTCGAGGACGCCGCGCTGTACGATTTCGAGTACCGCCGCCGCCGCGCTGACATCAACTTCTACCGGCGCCTGGCCCAGGACCGCACGCAGTTCGCGCCGCCGGGTCCGATCCTGGATCTGGCCTGCGGCACAGGGCGGCTGCTGCTGCCGCTGCTCCGCGACGGTCACATGGTGGTCGGGCTCGATCGGTCGGCGTCCATGCTGGCCGCGGCTCGGCGCCGGGTCGCGCGCCTTTCGGCCACCCGCCGCGCGCACTGCCTGCTGTTGCGGGCCGATCTGCGCAGCTTTGCCCTGCGACCGCGTTTTGCCTTGGCGGTGGCCGCCTTCCACAGCGTGCAGCACATCTACGCAGAGGCCGATCTGCGGCGCTTTCTACGCGCGACGCGGGCCTGTCTGGTTCCAGGCGGCTGGCTTGCATTCGACGTGTTGCCGCCGGATCCGGCGTGGATCGGACGCGATCCCCATCGCCGCTGGGGCCGCACCGTGTTCCGCCACCCGGTATCGGGGCAGCGGCTGGTCTCCACCAACAACCACCGATTCGACCCGCGCAGGCACGTTCTGCACATGCGCCTGTACTACCAGCCCATCGACGAGCACGGCCGCCCCTCGGGGCCGGAGCGGGTGGTGCCGCTGTGCCACCGGCAGCTTGAGCCGGCCCTGGTCAAGGGCCTGCTGGCCAAAACGGGCTTCCGCCTGCTGGCTTGTTTCGGCGGCTTCGACGGCAGGCCCGTCGATGGAGATCCAGGCCTGGCAGACGAGCATATCTACCTGGCCGCGGTGCGCTAGTCGGTGCCCTGCGGTAGCGCCTCCCTCGGCCATGGTTTCCTCGCCCGTCGAGCCCACTCGCGTTCCCCGACGGAAAACTCTTGACGAACTTTGGCTCCTGGCTACGATGCGGGTAGTTCTGATCTCCCCACATAAAGACGGAGGGCGGAGAAATGCAGGAAAAAGTAGCAAGGCTGGGAATCGCTCGTGAGAAGGACATGATGTACTACGTGAAGGACGGAGCCGTCTGGAAGGTCCGTCGCAAGCAGCCGGGTGTGCCGAAGGGAAAGCCCGAGAAGGTTGCGGACGGCGGCTTCGAGATGGACAACAACTACATCTATTTCCTCGACAAGGCCGGCGATGCGGCTCGCGCCAAGCGCGCCGTCGGCGGGCAGAAGCGCAAGAAGGCGGCCAAGAAGGCCAAGAAGGCGGCCAAGAAAGCCAAGAAGGCGGCCAAGAAAGGCAAGAAAGCGGCCAAGAAGAAGCGGCGCTAGCCTGCTTCTCCTGTAATCTCGCAATCAAGAGAGCGGCGGTACCCATCCGCCGCTCTTTTTTTGTCTCGTCGGTTCCGCCGGGTGCATGCCGTCCACGACCACGCAACTTTCCCCTGCTGAAGCCACGGAGTGTTGTTAGGACATGACAGGCTCTCCCCGATTTCCTCACAGCCGCGCCCCGACCTGGCGCAGGCTTGCCATCGTCGTCCTTGCCGCTGCGTCGTGCAAGCTCGCGCCGCCCAGTAATTCCCACGGGAGCACCGGTCAGGGCGGCACAGCTGCAGGCAGCGGTGGGTCAGGCGGCAGCAAGTCCGGCGGCAGCGGCGGGTCAGCCGGGCAAAGTGGCGGCAGCCACTCCGGCGCAGGCAGCGTGGGCTCGGGCGGGCTGGCCGCCAGCGGCGGAAGCACAGCCATCAATGGCAGCGGAGGCGCTGGTGGCACGGCAAGCAGTTCGGGCGGCGGAGGTGCGGGTGGAACCTCGGGCAGCGGCGGGACCTCGGGCAGCGGCGGAACCTCGGGTGGCGGCGGAACCTCGGGTGGCGGTGCGACGGCCGGGAGTGGCGGGGCCAGCTCCGCCGTCGAGGCGCGCGATGCCTCGGTCCCAGACGTCGCGGTCGATACGGCGCCGTCGCGAGGCCCCGCGCAATCGACGACTGGACACAAATTTCCCTTTCCGCAGAATCGAGAGTCCAGCCGATGTGTCTATCCGGCCGGGTACCGCAATGAGGACGTGCAGGCGGCTTACGCGCAGTGGAAGAGCGACAACGTGACCTCGACTGGCGCCAAGAACTACCTGCGCGTGCAGCGGCCGAACGAGCCGGGGGGAAACCTTCAGAAGGGCTCCACCGTTTCCGAGGGCATCGGCTACGGCATGCTCATCGCCGTCTACATGGACGACCAGAATCTGTTCGACAATCTGTGGATGTACGAGCAGCAGTTTCTCGATGGCACGACCGGTCTTATGAATTGGTACATCAGTGCCGACGGCTCGGGTCCTGGCACGGCCGCGGACGGTACCTCCGGATCCGGTCCCGCAACCGACGCCGACGAGGACATGGCTTTTGCGCTGATCATGGCCGACAAGCAGTGGGGGGGGCAACTGGCCATGGCGGGCAAGAACTACATCGACATCGCAAAGGGCCAGCTCACGAAAGTCTGGGACAACGAGATCTTCAATTACATTTACCTGAAGCCGGGCGCCTGGGGCGACAACACGACCATCAACCTTTCATACTTCGCCCCAGCCTATTACAAGCTGTTCGCCACGGTCGATACGGCCAACGCAACCAACTGGACCAATGTCGTCAACACCATGTACACGGTGCTCAACGCCTCGCTGAATTCCAGTAATGGCAACTCCAGCAATGGGCTCGTGCCTGCCTGGTGTAACAGCAACGGGCAGCCCAATGGGGGCGCCTTCGGGCCCGGCAAGACCGCGCCCACGAACTATCAGTACGACTCGTGCCGGACGCCGTTCCGCATTGGCCTCGACTATTGCTGGAATGGCGAGACGCGCGCGAAAAATTACGTGGCCAATACCAGCAGCTTCTTCAGCGGCATCGGCGCGACCAACATGGTCGACGGCTATGCTCTGAACGGAAACGCGCAGGCGCAGTACCAGACCGGTTCGACCCAGTCGTCGGCGTTTGTCGGGCCGGCCGGCGTGGGGGCCATGAGCAACTCAAACTATCAGGGCTTCGTCAACGACGCCTATGGCGTGCTGATTACCGGCAAGGCGCTGGTGGGCGGCACGTACTACGACGATTCATGGATGGTCATGTCGCTGCTCATGATGACCGCCAATTTTCTCGACTACACGGCGTATTGAGTTCATCCTTCATAGATTCGGTCCGGACGCGCGAAGCCGGCAATCCTCAGGAGATGTTCCATGCCTAGACTGCCACGATGCACGCTCTTCGTATTGTTGTTCGCGGGGGGGTGCGCTCTCACGCCGGCAGGGGGCGAGAACGGTGGAAACAGTGGAAACCCGCCGCCGGCCGGAGGCAGCCAGGCAGGGGGCGCGACGGCTGCGAGCACCAGTACGCCCGCCGGGAACTCCGGCGGAGCGGGCGGCAACTCTGGTGGCAGCACTGTCGCCAGCGCCGGTGGTAGCTCGGGCGGCAGCACAGCCAGCTCCTCGGCCGCGCCGGCCTGCGTTCCGAATGTGACCAACCTGGTGACTGGCAAGACGCTGATTTGTGACTCGGACCCCAGCTTGAACCCCGATATCGAGATCCAGGGCTCGTTCTATCCCTACGGCGACGGGTCGTCATGTGTCACGGCGAACCCGTTTTGCTCGCCGACGGCCGGTTGCTGCATCAGCGGTACCACGGTCGTCGACCCGACCTACGCGAAATGGGGTTGCGGCATCGGCCTGGGACTGAACACATCGAGCGGAGCCGCATCGGTGAAGAGCGTCTACAGCGGTCCCGTGCAGTGCTTTGACATCACACTGACTGGCAGCAGCGGAAACAACGAGGTGCGCATCGGCTTCACCCAAAGCGCGGCTACGACGAACCAGGTTGCGCCGTATACCTCGGTTGCCGCGTTCACCAATGGATGGACCGGACGGGTGTGTTTCAACAGTTCCGAGTGTCCTGTCTGGGCGACAGCGGCCCAGTGCACAAAGGCGGTTGGCACCGAGGGCACGCCGTACGACATGCAGATCCAGATTTCCGCGGGCAGCACAGCGGCGTCAGTCGGCGCCTTCAACGTGTGCGTGACCGATATCGCCCCAGTGATCAATCCTGGTACTACCGGCACGACCAATAGCTGCAGCACGGTTTCCGGCCAGGGCACCCTCAGCGGTCAGTACGACGCAGCCCATGTGACGTGCAACGGCCAAGACTACATCGTTCAGAACAACGAGTGGGGCTCGACGGCCGGCCAGACGATCACCTACGGCCCGGGGACGAACTTCAAGGTGACCGTGCAGAATGGCACCGGCGTCGGCGGCGCACCGGCGTCGTATCCTTCGATCTTTATCGGTGCCAATGGAGGCCGCAGCACTGCGGGCAGCGGATTGCCCAAGGCGGTAAGCGCGCTCGGCACCGTGCAAACCTCCTGGACCTGGGCCGCGAACGGCGCGTCGGGGGCGTACAACGCTGCCTATGACGTGTGGTTCAGCACGAGTAGTGCAGGTGATCCGTCGTTATCGGCTCCGAGCGGCGGTTACCTGATGGTCTGGCTCTACAAGCCGACCGCAAATTCGCCGATCGGTTCGATGATCAAGTCGGCCACGATAGGCGGCCAGGACTGGAACGTCTGGTACGGTAACAATTCATCGAATGGCAAGCCGTGCGTCTCGTATGTGGCGCAACAGAACCTCAACTCGCTATCGTTCGATCTTAACCAGTTCATCCAGGATGCTGTCACGCGCGGCTATGTCCAGAGCTCGTGGAGCCTGACCAACGTCTTCTCCGGGTTCGAGATCTGGAGCGGCGGCGTCGGGCTGCAGACCACCGACTTCGCAGTCACCGTCCAGTGACAAGGACTTCGACCGCATTCTGACCATCGGGCACTCACTCGCGGCCGTCAGCCTGTCTCTCACCGGAATTCTCCTGGCTGTGCGGGCGGCGTCGCCCAAGCGGGCCGATATCGAGAAGCGCGTGGAAGCGATTCTCAAGCAGATGACCCTGGAGGAGAAGATCGACATTATCGGCGGGGTCAACGGCTTCTATGTGCGGGGCAACCCGCGGCTCAGTTTGCCCGAGCTCAAGATGGCCGACGGTCCGTTCGGGATTCGCAAGAGCGGCCCGTCGACCACCTACGCGGCCGGGATCGCGCTGGCCGCGTCGTGGGACGTGGCTCTGGCCCTTCGCGTGGGCGCGATGCTCGGGCGCGATGCCCGGGCGCGCGGGGTGCACTTTCTCCTCGCGCCTGCCGTGAACATCTACCGGGCGCCAATGTGCGGCCGCAACTTCGAGTACTTTGGTGAAGATCCGTGGCTCGCGTCGCGCATGGCGGTCGCCTACATCAAGGGCGTCCAGTCCCAGGGCGTGAGCGCGACCATCAAGCACTTTCTGGGCAACAACTCGGAGATCGATCGCCACCACGCCAGCTCTGAGATGGACGAGCGAACCATGCGCGAGATCTACCTGCCGACCTTCGAGGC
>Ga0181532_10003590_pt1 | contig 13884 bp, 11 predicted proteins | sample PEATcosm2014_Bin_33_FD_119768 | JGI IMG/M metagenome (GOLD analysis project Ga0181532, IMG submission 119768) | Peatland microbial communities from MTU Mesocosm Facility, Houghton, MI, USA - PEATcosm2014_Bin11_30_metaG | ecosystem: Environmental > Terrestrial > Soil > Wetlands > Peat | place...
GACGATCAACGGCGGCCCGAAAGAGGACGTGACCTCGGCGACGGCCCTCCCGATGTCCTCTGGCTCGGTCATGTCGGCGGCGATCCCCATGACTGTGCCGCCCTCCGCCTCGATGCTCGCCACCGCGCGGTCGATGTGCTTCTGCGTCCGGGCCACGACCGCCACCTGAGAGCCTTCGCTCGCCAGCATCCCGGCGACCTCGAAGCCGATTCCCTTGCTGCCACCGACCACCAGGCAGACCTTCCCCGCGATCTCGAGATCCATGAACTTCCCTTCCTGTGGCCGACCACCTGGACGTTCCCGGGTTCGCAGTCGTCCTCGACCCCGGCTGCTCGAGGTCTTCGTACCTGACCGCGCTCGTGACGACTGCCGATCCATACGGCCCGTGAGGCTCGGCGTCTTGGCAGGCTACTTCGCCAGGACCTGACGATATTCTCGCCAGACAGTCCCTATGCTGACGCCATGACCGAGAGCGGCTGGGAGCGTCGACGTCGCCGGGTGGCGCACGACATCGAGGAGATCGCTCTGGCTTGCTTTGCCCGTGACGGCTACCACGAGGTGACGGTCGAGCAGATCGCCCAAGCGGCCGGCATCCACGAGAGGACGTTCTTTCGGTACTTCGCCTCCAAGGATGACGTCATGTTGGCGTTGCCTCGCCGGTCCATTGAGACGCTGGCGTCATCGCTACGCAACCGGCCCGGGGAAGAGTCTCTTTACGACGCGTTCGTCTCTGCCGTGAGGGAGGCCGCCAACGAGTTGGGGGATGACACCGATCTGCGGGTTGTCTCCGGTCGCATCTTCTTGGACACCCCCGATCTGGTCGCCCGCGCCTCTGGCGAGTTCGGAACTCTGCTCTCGGATTCCGTCGCCGCCGCCGTTGCCTCTCGGCTCGATAAGTCACCGGAATCCCTTCGGGTGGGGGTGGTGACCGCCGTGGTGACGGGGATCACCTTCTATGTATGGAACCGGTGGCTGCTGGGCGGGGGCCGGGACGACGTGGCAAGCATGTTGAAAGCGGCGTTCGATCTGGTAGAGGCGCCGCAGCTCGGCGGCGGGCCCTCGGACGAGACCGAACTGGAACGATTGCGCAGTGAGGTGGCTGAACTCACCATCGAGCGGGAAATCTTCAAACGAACTGCGGCGCTTCTCGTCCAGGCCGAGACGTAGGAGTTTCGCCATCTACTGGTGATCTGTTGACAGAATCTGCCATTCAATGGCAGTTTGTCCGGATGACAACGCGCCCACTGATCACCACCGACTGCCACATCGCCCCGCCCCCGACCCTGGCAGATGAACTGCCGGAACGGATGCGAAGCCGTGTGACCCACCTGGAGGAGCGCAGTGACGGTGTCTACCTCGTCCGCCCCGAGCAGATACCCGAGGGGATGCGCGAAACGCTCGAAGCCGGTGGCGCCACCGGGATGACCGCCCTCATGGAGCAAGGCGTCAAGGTCGATCCCGACGACGAAAGCGCGCTCGCTCGCGTTCTCGCCGGCGACTGCTGCGCGCAGGCACTCGTCGGTTTCACTGCCCAGCGCTATATCGACGAGCTCGATCGCGACGGCGTCGTCGGGGCCGTGCTCATCGGCGGAGCAGCGTTCGCGACGCACAGCGACACGGAGATCGACGTCGCCTGGACCCGTCTCGTCAATGACTGGGTTCACGACGAATTCAAGGACCACCTCCACCGCTTTGCACCCGGCATCAGCCTGCCGCTGGGTGACATTGACGCATCGGTCAAGGAGCTCGAGCGCGCCGCGGGCCTCGGTCTTCGGCCCGTTCTCCTCCCCGACGTCCTGCCTTCGCGCCCGTACACCGACACCGCATGGGAGCCCCTCTGGGAGGCCGCCGAGGATCTGGGCGTCCCGTTGGCGACTCATGTCGGCCCGGTCCGCGCCCTCTATCCATGGGCCATGCAGACGCACTTCACCCCAGGTCAGGGTGCGACGACCGCCTTCGTCCTCACCTCGATCGGGATGGCGGAGACCGTCTGCTGGTTCGCCTGCAGCGGAATCCTCGAGCGCCACCCGAAGCTCCAGATCGTCATGACCGAGTGCTCGGCGGGGTGGCTCGCGTGGCTGATGCACTTCCTCGACCATCACTACGTGGGGCGTTTCGGTAACGAGTTCCTCACCGAGCAGGGTTTCACCCCTATGAAGGCAACGGAAGCGCCTCCGAGCTACTACATCCGTCGACAGATCGCCTGCACTTTCATGGACGATCCGATCGCCATCTCCAATCGAGACGTCACCGGCCTCGAATGCTTGATGTGGGGGAACGACTACCCACATCAGGAGGGCGTCTTCCCCCAGTCGCAGGAGTGGGTCGACAAGCAGTTCGCCGGGGTTCCCGAGAACGAGGTCATGCAGATGGTCCACGACAACGCGGCCACGGTGTTCGGTCTGAGCGTCTGACGGTCCGGCGCGGTGCACGTCACCGCCCCGCCGATTCGAACTCGCGTTGTGCTTTGCGGTTGAGATCCAGAGCTGCCTGATCGAGTCGGTCGGGCCTGCCTGCTGGACCTCTGACGGGTGCTTCGCTACGTTATAGAATTACTTACCGGAAGCATTACAACAAGTAATGCGATGTCAGGGGGAGCCCATGTCCGGTCCATTGAACGGCTTCAAGGTGGTCGAGCTGGCTGCGTGGACCTTCGTCCCCGCCGCAGGGGCCGTGTTGGCGGACTGGGGTGCCGACGTCGTCAAGGTGGAGCATCCGGTGACCGGCGACCCCCAGCGCGGGCTCATCGCCTCGGGGATCGTCCCGAGCGCCGGCGGAGTGAACTACCTGATGGAGCAGCCCAATCGCGGCAAGAGGAGCATCGGCATCGATGTGGCGACCCCGGGCGGCCTCGAAGTCCTGATGCGCCTGGTCGAGACCGCCGACGTCTTCCTGACGAGCCTGCTCCCCGACTCCGCCGGCCGGCTGGGCGTGGGAGTCGAGGACATTCGACGCCGCAACCCCGGAATCGTCTACGCCCGTGGTCTCGGGCAAGGGATACGGGGCGATCACGCAGGGCGCGGGGGATTCGACATGGCCGTCTTCTGGGCGCAATCGGGTATCGCGGACGCCTTGACCGTGACCAGTGGCGAGTATCCCCCCTTCCAGCGGCCGGCTTTCGGGGACATCGTCGGGGGTCAGACCATTGCAGGCGGCATCGCCGCGGCCCTTCTGCAGCGCGAGCGGACGGGCGAGACGAGCATCGTCGACGTGTCGCTCCTCCATTTGGGGTTGTGGCAGCTGTCGCCCGACGTGGTGGCCTCGGGCGTGCTCCAACAGCCGCTGCCGAAGTTCGACCGTGCGGAGATGCCCAGCCCTCTCACGAACTCCTACCGGACCAGTGATGGGCGCTACCTCTTCCTGGTCTACCTGCAGGCGGACCGGTTCTGGCCGGACCTGTGCGTCAAGGTGTGGGACCGGCCCGATCTGGTGGACGATGCGAGGTTCGCCAACGCAGCGGTGCGATTCGAGAACCGACGCGAGTGCATCCGGATGCTCGACGAGATCTTCGCAGCCAAACCGCTCGCCTACTGGGAGCAGCGCCTCAATTCCATTGACGGCGTCTGGGGGCCGGTGCGCAACGCGCTCGAGGTCCATAGGGATCCCCAGGTCGAAGCCAACGGGTACATGCCCGAACTGGTCGACGACAACGGTGCTGCGTTCCGCCTCGTCTCGAACCCCGTGCAGTTCGACGAGACACCCACCGAGCTGCGCCGAGCCCCGAATCACGGCGAGCACACCGAGGAGCTCCTCTTGGAGCTCGGCGATGAATGGGATCAGATCATTGCCCTGAAGGAAACGGGCGCCATCCTCTGAGCATCCCACCCGTGCAATGGGTCCCATACCCGAGGAGGAGCGACGTTGCGCCTCGCTATCACTGAAGAGCAGCAGGAACTGAGCCGCGTCGCCCGAGCCGTGCTCGAGACGACCGGGGCGTTGGCCGAAACGCGGGCCGCTCTCGATGGACGCGTCGAGGGCCGTCCGACCTACTGGAACGAAGCCTCGAGCCTGGGCTGGCTGGGTCTCCATGCTCCCGAGGAATACGGCGGGCAGGGCTACAGCCTTCTCGAGCTTCTCGTCGTGGTCGAGCAGCTCGGGCGGGTGGTCGCTCCGGGACCATTCGTCTCCACCGCCGTGGCAGTCGCGCTGCTCGTCGAACTCGGGTCCGATGCGGACCGGACGCGGTGGCTGCCGGCTCTGTGCGCCGGAAAAATGACTGCCGCCGTCGGACTTGCCGGCACCCTGACGTGCAGCCGCGACCAGGTCACAGAGGGCATCGCGTCCCCGGTGTTGGGGGATGAGCAAGCCGACCTCTTCTTCCTGTCCGCCGGCGACGACGTCGTCGTGCTCGAGTGGGCCGAGGTCGCTTCGGTGCAGGCGCTTCCTTATGTCGATCGTTCACGACCGACGGTGTCCGTGTCATGTCGCAAAAGCCAGATCGCAGCCCGTCTGGAGGGCGGCGCGGCAGCGGCCCGTCGCACGATGTCCATCGTGGCCGCCGCGGAAGCGGTCGGCGCAATGGGGGCGTGCGTGGACATGACCGTTGCCTACGCCAGCATGCGAGAGCAGTTCGGCCAGCCCATCGGAGCCTTCCAAGCGGTGAAGCACCATTGTGCCGACATGCTGGTGGAGACGGAAATGGCGGCGGCCGCCACCTGGGATGCCGCGCGAGTATCCGGCGTCGGGGAAGAGGCGTCGTTGGCGGCAGCCGTGGCCGCCGGATACGCGCTCCCTGCGTTCCACCGTGTGGCGAGCATGACGGTCCAGGTGCACGGGGGCATCGGGTACACGTGGGAGCACGACGCCCACCTCTATTTGCGGCGAGCAGCCTCTCTGTCGGCCTTTACGGGTGCGCCGGTGGCCGAACCCGCCCGTGTGTTCGAGCTCATGATGGCAGGAGTCCGTCGCCACTCGGCCGTCGACCTCCCGCCGGAGGCCGACGAGTTCCGCCGTGAGGCTCGCTCGTTCGTCGAGACCCTCGTGAACGCGTCGCCGGAGGAATATCAGATGACGTTCGCTCGCTCCGGGTACCTAGTGCCCCACTGGCCAAGGCCATTCGGACGAGCGGCCGGGGCAGTGGAGCAACTCGTCGTGGAGGACGAGCTCTCGAAGGTGGAGCGCCCAAGTCTCGGAATCGGCGAGTGGGTGCTACTCACCGTGCTCCAACATGCAACACCCGATCAGGTTGAGCGTTGGATCTGGCCGAGCCTCGAGGGAACGCTGCGGTGGTGTCAACTCTTCAGTGAGCCGGGCGCCGGCTCGGACGCTGCCGCGATCACCACCAGGGGGCGCCGGACAGATGGCGGATGGTTGGTTTCGGGCCAGAAGGTCTGGTCCAGCCTCGCCCATGAGAGCGAGCTGGGACTGGCCACCGTTCGCACTGAAGTCGACTCGGCGAAACACGCGGGCATCACGACGATGATCATCGACATGAAGGCCGCCGGCGTTCTCGTGAGGCCGCTGACGGAGATGACGGGCGAGAAGCTCTTCAACGAGGTGTTCCTCGAGGACGTCTTCGTGCCGGATGAGCATGTCCTCGGCGAGGTCGACGACGGCTGGCGGGTTGCCCGTGCGACCCTCGGCAACGAGCGAGTGAGCATCGCGGCCAATCCGGTCACTGTTCAGGCGGACGCGCTCATTGCTCTGGCGATTCGCCATCGGCCGGGAGACGCGTTTGCAGCCGCGGCGGTCGGTGACCTCCTCATAGAGGAGCAGGCTCTGCGCGCGCTCATCCTCAAGGGTGCGGCGCGCCTTGTCGCCTCCGGTGGGCATGGACCCGAGGGCAGCGTGGGGAAGCTCGTACTGGCCGAGCACTCCCAGCGAGTAGCCGAAATCGGAATGGATCTTGCTGGCGATGCGATCCTCCGGGGCGAGGAACCCACGCTGGTGCACGACTTCTTCTTCAGCCGATGCCTGACCATCGCCGGCGGCACTTCGGAGATCCTGCGCACGCAGATCGGAGAGCGCATTCTGGGGTTGCCTCGAGAGCGCCGTCGGACCTGACGCTTTGGCACGTCCGTGGTTTCGACGCCATCAGGCGAGGGCCTTGCGGGAGCAGCGCTCGACTGGCCAGGCCGGCCCCGATTATTCGTGGATCGTGAGCTTGGTGTAGCGACCACCGATGAGCCACTCCGAGACGTAGAGGTTGCCATCTGCGTCCACAGCGAGTGAGTGTGGCGAGTTGAACGTATGCGCAGCCGGCGGATATGCCCGCTCCACGCGGCCCCCGTTGCTCAAGGCATTCGGCCACCCGGGCCGTTCGGGCCAGACAGTGCCCTTTTGGGCACTGTCTGTAGCGCCGACGTAGCCGACGAATGTGTCCGCGGCATCGAATACCGCCAGCCGTGAGTACAACTCCGCAATGACAAGCATGTCTTCGGACACTGCGAAGCCGCTGGGGCTGTTGAGAAAGCCATCTCCGAATGTTCTGAGGTACCGACCGTCCAGGTCGTAGACCTGGACGCGCCTGTTCTCCCGGTCGGCGATGTAGAGCTCCGCGATCTTGCCGCCTCGCCGATCGATGAAGACGGCGTGGGGGCACAGAAAGCGTCCACCGCCTTCCTCACCCGTCAGGCTTGACCGGTGATCACCGTGCTTGTCGAAGCGATGGACCAGGCTGGATCCATATCCGTCCGCAACCCAGAGGTCACCGGTGCCTCCGAGCCGTTCCTCGTCCACGGCAGTGCCGCACGGGCAGTAGTCGCCCATCATGCCCGGGGGCGATTCGGGGTCTCGTGGCGGCAGTGGCAGCTCGACCAGGACTTCGCCGTCGAGGGTCATCTTGACGACTCGAGGTCGGCCGGACTCCACACGAACGCCCTTACCGAATACAGCCGACCACTTCTCGTCGCCGTCTTCACGACCGACCTCGAAGACGAAACCCGGGTCACTGACCCAGAGGCGCTCCTCGTCTCCCTCTCGCACCAAGGTGATGCCGTGTCCCTCGGTGAGTCCGGGCCTGACCGACCTCGAGACACGACCGCTGCGGTCCAACGCCACCAGCTGCCCGGCGTGAAAACCGATCAGCTCGCCTGCAGCAGTGACAGCGATCCCGTTGTGAGCCCACGAGGTCACCGCCTCGGGGACCGCGGAGAGATCGGCCCAATCGTCTGTCATGTCATGAACATGCAAGTCGATCTCCTCTTTCACGGCTGCAGAAGGGTCGTCTTCAGGCCCTCCATGACAGCGTCGTAGCCGAGCTCGAAGAGTTCCTCGCGTGAGAACGGTGCGGAGCGTGTCACGTTGTCCAACGTCGCCGTCGCAACTCTGTCCACGACGAAATGCGACATTGCGTCCAGGTCGATCTGACCCGTCATGAACGTGAACAGCGTCGCGAAGCAGACGACAGCGCCCTCCGGGTTGAATCCGCCATCGGCCAGTATCGTGAGCACGCCGTCCGCCAGTCGAGCGCCCTCACTCGATCCTCCGTCCCCAAAGTGTGCCGACACCCCGGGGTGCTCGGCGAACACTCGGCGGGCATCATGGAGGAGCTTCCGGAGTCGTTCCTCCCAGTTGCCGTCATCGGTTCCCGGGATGCGAATCTCGCTCAGGATGTCGTCGACGACCAGCGCGTGGAGGTATTCCCGACTCGGTGCATAGTGATAGATCGTCATCGGCGGGACGCCGAGCTCTCGGGCCAGCGCTCGCATCGAGAGGTTCTCGAGGCCGGTGTCGCGAGTAAGCCGAAGGGCTGCCTCGACAACTTGATGCGTGCTGAGCGACGGCGGTCGCCCCCTCGAGCGTGGTGGGTCACTCGCCGCGGATCGCGTGCGAGCGCTGGGAGCATGGCTATTCGTCACCGTTTGCTAGCCCCTCTGGTTATTTCTAGTATGCCGTACGAGAATTCTACCCAAAGCCGGCCTCTGGGAGTGAATTGGACACTCTGGTGGAGGTGCGGCAGAAGAAAGGAACCAGGTGGAGCAGGAGATCCCAGGAACGCTGCTGCTCGACCCGGAGGTGCTGGGCGACCCGTACCCCTTCTTCAGACGGCTGCGGGAGCACGCCCCGGTGTGGGAGGCGGCCGGCACCGGGGTCTTCACGGTCAGCACGTACGAGCTCCTGGTCGAGGCGAGTGCTCGAGTCGACGATTTCTCGTCGAACATGAAGTGCCTGCTCTATCGCGACGAGGCCGGGCTTCCTGACCGGTTCACGTTCGGAGACGCGGGCGGTCAGGCACTGGCCACGGCCGATCCGCCCTTACACGAGATCCATCGCCGAGCCGTCTTTCCCGAGCTGGTGACCAAGCGCATGGAGGCGCTCGATCCGGAGATCCGCGAGCTCGCAGACGGACTCGTGACCCGTGCGATGCAAAGCGGGACGGTGGAGTTCATGACCAGCATTGGCAATGTCGTGCCCATCACGATGATCAGCCGACTCATCGGGTTTCGCGACAGCAATCTCGACGAGCTTTGGCGCTCGGCAGTGCAGATGACGAGGTTGGTCGGGTCGACGCTGACGCTCGACGAACTGGTGGATGCCGCGAGCCGCGGCGACCAGGTCCAAGCCTGGATCGCCGATCAGTTGGCGGTTGCCATCAATGAACCGGCCGAGGACCTTCTCGGCGCCGTTGCTCGCAGCGTTGTTGACGGAATCCTCACAGCGTCTGAGGGCGCTGGCATCTTGACGATCCTGTTGAGCGCGGGCGGAGAGTCCACCACGAGTCTGCTCGGCAACGCAGTGCGCCTGCTTGCCGAAGACCCTGAGCTTCAAGAGCACCTCCGTCAGAATCTCGATCTCGTAGCGGTCTTCGTCGAGGAAGCTCTTCGGCTCGAGTCCCCCTTCCGCTACATGATGCGAACCGTGCCGGCGGGGACGTCGCTCGGCGGTGTCGAGATTCCAGCCGGGGCCACTGTCTTGTTGCTCTGGGCTGCCGGGAATCGCGACGAGCAGGAATTCGAGCGGCCCGACGAGGTCGACCTGAGCCGTCGGGTCCCGCGTCGTCATGTCGCGTTCGGGCGGGGGATCCATCACTGCGTCGGTGCACCCCTCGCCAGAATCGAGGCACGCAACGTGCTCTCCGTGCTGCTCGATCGCACCAGGAGCATCTCCCTCGCCCCCGACTCTTCGCCGCATTGGGTCGACAGCCTCTTGGTCAGACGTCACCAGGAACTCCCAGTGCGGCTCCAGGCCCGATGAGTCGAATGAGCACCCATGTACCCCAAGTCCAGGGAGGAGACGTGTGCCGACGACGTGCTGTGCGCGTGTCACTACCGGCGACCATCGTGAGCATTCCGTTCTTCGTCTTCGGTGCTGCGGCTCCCAGAGCGACGGCGTCCCCGGCACCGATCACCATCGCGTACGTCACGGACGTGACGGGCCAGGCCGCCTCCGAAAACGGGCCGTCGCCCGTGGCGTTCGAGGCTCGGCTCGACATGCAGAACGCCGAAGGCGGTGTGAACGGGCACAAGCTGGTACCCCTGGTCATCGACGACCAGACGAATCCTTCCGAGATCACGACCGCCGTGCAGGATGCAATCTCGAAGGGGGCGTTCGGCATCGTCTCCCAGAGTGTCTTGATGTTCCTGGCGGCCAAGTACGCGCAGCAGGCGGGGATGCCCGTGACGGGCGCCTATACCGACGGTCCCGAATGGGGTACCCAGCCGTACACGAACATGTTCGCCTCCGACGAAGGCAGCGTGGACCCGAAGTACCCCGCCAACACGACGATCGACTCCATCTTGAAGTCGCACGGCGGCACGGTGCTCAGTGCCTACGGGTACAGCATCTCGCCGACCTCCACCCGGGCGGCGGAGGGCGACGCAGAAGCCGCCACCCACCTGGGCCTCAAGGTGGGTGTGCTGAACACCACCGTTCCCTTCGGAAGCGTCGCGTTCACCAGTGATGCCCTCGTTGCGAAGCAGGACCACGTGAACGCGCTGGTGCCATCGCTCGACAACAACTCGAACTACGCCCTGGCGGAGGCGATGAAGCAGGCCGGAGTGAAGCTGAAGGCGGTGGTCTTCACAACCGGGTACGAGCCCGACGTCGTCCACTCGCCGGCCTGGGGCGCCGTCCAGGGTGACTACTTCGTGTCTCTGTACCGTCCCTGGGTCCTCCCGAACGCGGGCACGGAACAAATGCAGGCCGCGATGGAGAAGTACGCGCACTTCACCAAGAGCGACTTCCCGAGCTTCAGCCAGTACGAGGCGTGGGCCGGGGCCGACCTCATGATCAAGGGCCTGGAACTGGCCGGCGAGAACCCGACGCGGGCCGCCGTCGTCGAGGATCTCCGGGGTCTGAAGTCCTACACCGCGAATGGTCTCCTCCCCGAGCCCATCGACTACTCCACGATCTTTGGGCACGACCTGCCGCGTCAATGCTCGTGGGTGATGCAAGCAGAGAGCAATGGCTTCGTCCCCGTGTCGTCGCAGCCGGTCTGCGGGATGGACATCCCGGGGACCTCGACGGCGAGCTCGTCGTAGCGCGGCCGACCTACGACGACACGAACTTGGCTGCTCGCAGAAACTGAGGAGCCCCGCACAGGCGGCAGCAGCCGCCCGCTGCCAGCTAGAATAGTGATTGCTTCCTAGGAGAATCCGATGATCCGACACCGGTCTTGAAGCAGCACTCCATGGCCACCTACGTCAACGACGGCCTCACCCTTCACTACGAGGTCATCGGGAGCGGCGAGCCGATCCTGTGTGTCCACGGCGCCACCGGCGCCGGGATGCATGAGTGGAGCAAGCTCGCCGCCGGGCTCTCGGACAGCTTCCAGCTCGTGCTACCCGACCTGAGGAGCCATGGGATGTCGGAGCACCGCCCTGGCGCGGTCGGGATCGAGTACGTGATCGACGACCTGCTGGCCCTCGTCGATGAGCTCGATCTCGGGCGTCCGCACGTGATGGGTTTTTCCTTCGGTGCCGAGGTCGCCCTCGATCTCGAGCTCACCCATCCGGGCACCTGCCGCAGCCTCGTCCTGTTGAGCCCGGGCCTGGGTGATCCGAAGTCGAGCGTTCCCACCCGTGAACGCCTCGTCGCCACATGGCCGAACTCGCTGCGACGACTGCATGCAGACACGCACGGCGATGATCACTGGCTCGAGGTCATGCTCGAACTGTGCCAACGCGCTGCGGCGCGCCCCAAAGCCGATCTGGCGCAGATCGCCACCATACGATGTCCGGTGCTCTTGGTGGCGGGGAGTGAGGACGACCCTCGCCGCATCCGTCAGGCACAGGTGATGGAGGAGCACCACGAACGATCCCAAATGGTGCTCGTCGATGGAGCAACCCACGCAGTGCATAAGAGCCACCCCGAAGAGGTGGCCCGGATCATTCGCAGTCTTCTCGGCCAGCGTACTGCCGGCGCTCCGAGCGAGACGGGCTGAAAGGCGAGGACATGCCCGACGGACAGAAAGCGATGAGACGAGTCTTCGATCCGGAGAACATGCCGGAGTGGAAGAAGAACAGCGTCGAGCGCTCGTTGACGAGCGCTCGTGAGAGAGCGCAGGATCGGAGCGACCGTTTTGTGGCCGCCGCCATGGAGCTCATGCAAGAGCGGGGCACGACGGACTTCACCGTGCAGGAAGTCATTGACCGCTCCCGCATGTCCATCCGGACCTTCTACAAGTTTTTCGCCAGCAAGGACGACCTCCTCGTGGCGGTGCACGACACCATCCTCGCCACAGAGGTCGTGCCTAGGCTGTGGCGGCGCTGTGAGGCCGTGAGTGACCCGGTCGAACGCGTGCGCGCCTACATCGAGGGTCTCTACGACCTCACGGCGGATCGGAACCCCGCCTCGCGCGCGCTCAGCACCTTCAGGAACCGCCTGGCCGAGACCCGGCCCAGCGATCTCGAGCAGACCATGCGTCCGCAAATCGAGCTCGTCGTGGAGCTCGTGCGCGGAGCGGCGGAGTCGGGGCGGCTGAGGTCCGACCTCGTACCAGAAACCGCCGGGTTGCTGATGCATCACACCGTCCTGGCGGCCGTGCACGCCCGGATCCTGGGCAGCAATGCCCTGTCGGCTCAGGACCTCTGGCGGTTCTGCGCAGCTGGCATCGGCGTCGCCTACGACGACCAGAGCCTGCACTGAGCTCTCGACCCGCTCAGGGTGAGCGGAACCAACCTTCGACCTGGTCCCTGACGACCTTGCCCATGGAGTTGCGGGGTAGCTCCGCGAAGGCCCAAAGATCCGGGATCTTGTAGCGGGCCAGCTCTCCGGCGCAGAACTCAGCCAACGTCGCCTCGTCGACCCGAGCGTCGGGGTCGAGCTCCACGGCCGCGGCAACCCGGTGCCCCAGACGGTCGTCGGCGACGCCCACCACGGCCGCTCCCTTGACCCCGGGAACCAGCAGGAGGACCCGCTCGACCTCGGCGGGGTACACGTTGGCGCCGCCGCGCAGGATGAGAGCATTGCGTCGGTCGGTGACGAAGAGCCGACCGGAGTCGTCGAGGAACCCGACGTCCCCGGTCACCAGCGTGCCATCGCGAAGTGCGTCCGCCGTGGCTACTTCGTTGCCCAGGTACCCGAGCATGGGGCTGTAGAGCCCGGCCCACGGACCGGAATCGGCTGCCCGGACGGTGATCGTCCCCACTCGACGCGCCGCGAGCACGCGCCCATCGTCGTCACGCACCTCGACGACGAGATGGGGGAGGGCTGTCCCGCTCGATCCGTCGCACGGCGCCTCGTCCCGGTCCTCCATCGTGGCGATGGTCGGGACCTCGGACAGACCGTAGGTGGCGTGCGGCCGACGGCCGAACCGGGTCTCGAACTCGGCCCGGGTGAGAGCGGGAAGGAAGGTGCCACCGGTCCACACGTCGGAGAGGGAAGCGAGGTCCTCGGGTGCAAGCTGGTCGGAGCGGGCCAGGCCCTGCAGCAGCGTGGGGACACCGAAAAAGGCGTTGACCTTCTCGGACCGGATCCATCGCGCCACGGCGGGCGGGTCGGCGCGGTCCATGACGATCTGCGTCCCGCCAGCCTGCGCGACGAGCAGCGTGCTCGTCACCTGCATGTTGAGGATCGTCAGCGCGGCGCAATCGCCTTTGCGCAGCTCGGGCCCGAACCGGCGGGCCGCCACGAGGACGGCGCCCGGGAGCAGGACGTTGCGGTGCGAATGGAGCACGCCCTTCGGCCGCCCCGTGGTGCCGCTGGTATAGGCGATGGCGGCCAGGTCCGTCGGGTCTCGCCGGATCCGCCGATAGGAGCCCGGGTGTCCCCAGAGGCGCTCCCGCCAATCGACTTCCCCGGCACCGGAGACCACGACGACCGTTGGGTCCGCTGGCACAGGTGACCGTGCCAGGGCACCGGCGACGTCTGCGCCCGCCAGCATCAGCTGCGCACCTGCGTCATTGAGGACGTAGCGCATCTCGGGCGGCGCCAGGTTGCGGTTGACCCCCAGCCACACCGCGCCGAGCCGCATGAGCGCGTGGAAGGTCACGACGACGTCACTGGCGTTCGGGAGGCTGACCGCCACCACGTCACCGGCCCCGATGCCCAGAGCCCCGATGGCCGCCGCCGCCCGTTCGATCTCCTCGTCGAGCTGTTCGTACGTGAACCGGCGGTCGATCGCCACCAGGGCCTCGCGTGTCGGCTGCTCTTTCAGCGCCCGCTCGAGCACCTCGCCGGCGCAGGGGGGCATGGTGTGTCTCGCCACGACTCTCAACGGGGAGAGGAGCCGAATCGCGGCGACCCGAAGAGCTCTCGGAGAGCCGCCAGGTCGACCTTCCCTGTCGGGAGCAGGGGCACGTCGGCATCGTCGACCACCTGAATGTGCCGGGGCACCTTGTAGCCCGAGAGGCGCGAGCGCGCGCCGGCCCTGAGCTCGTCGACGTCGAGCCGGTCCGGGCCTCTGCGGACGATGACGGCCGCCACGTCCTCACCCCGGTCACCAGCGGGGACCCCGAACACGAACGCGGCACCCACGTGGGGCAGCTCGAGGAGTACCGACTC
>Ga0181532_10003592_pt1 | contig 13880 bp, 13 predicted proteins | sample PEATcosm2014_Bin_33_FD_119768 | JGI IMG/M metagenome (GOLD analysis project Ga0181532, IMG submission 119768) | Peatland microbial communities from MTU Mesocosm Facility, Houghton, MI, USA - PEATcosm2014_Bin11_30_metaG | ecosystem: Environmental > Terrestrial > Soil > Wetlands > Peat | place...
CAGCTTCTGCGCGTACAACACCGGCATCGGGTGGCGCAACATCATCGAAAATATGCACAAGAACGCGACCGTTGCCGAATGGTACAAGCAGCACGGCAAGCACGAGATTTATGCCAAGGGCAAGAACGTTAGCCTGCAGTCTTACGAGCACTCGCTGGTAATTGACGCGGAAGACGCGGCACGCGTTCGCCACATCGAGCACGATATTCCCGTAACTGCGGCCGAAGAGAACCGCATCCGCCGGAAGAAGGCGCTCGAAGAGCAAGCCAAGGTTCGCGCGATCTACGAAGAACTGGTGCTGAAGAAGCCTCAGCAGGCGGTCGTGCAGATCGGCACCATGGGCGATATCGCCAAGGCCGTTCCGGCGAATTTCACCAACGCAGGGAAGCCAGTCTCCATTGCCCCAGCGAATGGCAACGGCAATGGCCATTCGAATGGCAATGGTGCATCGGCAACCAAGACTTCCGAACAGGCAGCCGAAGCCGTTGCCGGCGACTAACTCAGCTGACCAAACCAAACCCTTTAAAACGGCCTCGACTCGATCGAGGCCGTTTTTGTATTTCTGCGCTATTCTTGCGCAAGGACAATTTTCGTTATGGCTAAATTAGTACAACGTGCGGCGCTGGTGACCGGAGCGAGCCGTGGTCTTGGGCGCGCCATTGCCGTTGCACTGGCCGGCGCGGGGGTGGATGTCGCCGTGAACTATCGGAAGGAACAGGCGGCTGCAGAAGAGGTCTGCGCGGAAATCGGTGGGATCGGTCGGCGGGCGATTCCTGTGCAAGCGGACGTATCGCTTGCCGCCGAGGTCGACGGACTTGTGATGGCGGTTGAGCGCGACCTTGGACCCATCGACATCCTCGTCAACAATGCAGGGATTTCCCAAGTCAAACCCTTCGCGGAATTGAACGAAGCCGACTGGGACGAGATTCTCCGCGTCAACCTGAAGTCCGCCTTTTTGGTCACCCAGAGAGTCCTGCCGGGAATGCGCTCACGTGGCTGGGGGCGCATCATCAATCTATCCTCAGTCGCCGCGCAAACTGGGGGTGTCATCGGTCCGCACTACGCCGCTTCGAAAGCCGGCCTGATCGGCCTGACACACTCTTACGCTTCGCTGCTGGCCAAAGAGGGTATCACGGCCAATGCCATCGCCCCAGCCCTCATTCTGACGGACATGATCACTCGCAATCCAAATGCGACCGCTGCACGCATTCCAATGGGGGTGTTTGGAAGCCCCGGCGAGATCGCGCGTGTGGCAGTGGTTCTTGCAGAAAGTGACTTCATCACCGGGCAGACCATCAGTGTCAATGGCGGATGGTACATGACGTGATGTTCCTGCTGTATAATCAACGCTGACGCCAATACCCGTATATTTGGCGCACTTTTGGAGATATTCCCACATGCCGATTTATGAATATATCTGCGACAGCTGCAACGAACGCTTTGAAAAGATCGTGATCAACAAGCAGGCTGAGATTACCTGCCCCAAGTGCTCCGGAAAGAAAGCCACGATTCAGCTTTCCGTATTTGCCACGGCCGGCTCCGGCTCGTCCACTCCTTCCGGTGGTTTCTCTGGTGGTGGTGGCGGCTGCTGCGGCGGTGGCTGCTCCTGCCACTAGTTTTTAATTGCGGCGCTTTGCCGATGCTTTTGCGGTCTGTGGCATAGAGGAGACTCCCACCGGGTCACTACCATGTCCATCACCACTCCCGAACAACTCGAAAAACTGAGAGCTTGTGGGCGTATTGTCGCCAAAGCGCTCCGGGCCATGGCTACCGCGGTGCGCCCGGGCGTGACCACCGCGGAATTGGCTGCCATCGGGTCAAAAGTGCTAGCCGAAAACGGCGCGCGCTCTTCGCCCCCGCTCGTCTATGGTTTCCCTGGCGAAGTCTGCATTAGTGTGAACGACGAAGTCGTCCACGGAATTCCCGGCAGCCGCGTGTTGCAGCGCGGCGATCTGGTGAAACTGGACTTGACCGCCGAAAAAGATGGCTATCACACCGATTCGGCGATGACCGTCCAGGTCCCGCCTGGCACACCGGCCGCGGCTGAGCTTTCTCACTGTGCCGAGCGGGCATTTCGCCAGTCGCTCGCCGCCGCACGCTCCGGCAATCCCGTGCGCGAAATTGGCAGAGCGGTCGAGCGAGAAGTGCGCCGGCGCGGCTTTCACGTGATTCGCGAACTGGGCGGACACGGCATTGGCCACACAATCCACGAAGATCCTTCCGTGCCCAATTTTCCGGACCCATTCAATCACGCCTGTCTGACTGAAGGGCTTGTACTCACCATCGAACCGATTATTGCCGCGAGCACCAGCCGCATTACCCTGGATGCCGACAAATGGACCCTGCGCACGAGCGACGGCTCACTCGCCGCGCACCACGAACACACGCTAGTCATCACGCGGGGGAAGCCCATTGTCCTCACCTCTGCCTGAGCCGAACCGGCTATTCCCGTGCAACTGAAAGCAAAAGCTGGATTCACGCTGGTTGTCTTGGGAATTGGGATCTTCGGTGCCTGGAACCTCTGGACGAAAACGCGAAGGCTTGTACCTGTAGACATTCCGGTTTCCTTGACCTCAGGCCAGAGCATAGCTTCGGAATTCACGCTCAACTTTGATGGGTTGTACCTTATCGAAATCGAGGCGGAAAAGACCATTCCGCTTGATACTCTCCATTGTCTGATGGGTGTGGAGGCGGATCCCGCCCTCTGCAAAGAAGTGGCGCCGACAATCGCGGCGACGTGGATTCTGTCTAGCCCTGGGCGACAAATCAGACGCGGCAATTCCTCCGAATTGCACAGTGCTCCAGCCCAATCGGACCGGGTTGCCCGCGTAATTGGCGAATTTCAAGGCATAGCCGGTCAGGTTTACACGTTGCAAGTCACGTTTACTGCCGACACAGGAAACCTGGCAGCAGCGCACCCACGGCTGAAAGTGGGCGTAGCGAGCATTGCGTACACGGATTTTCAGTCCGCCAGCGTGCTGGTTTTTTCGATGGGGTTCATTTGCGTGTTGTTCGGCGCGATTCTGTTGGCCACCGCGTACTACGCAAAGAGACGTGTTCGCGTCGTGTGACGTAGATCACTATGCGGCGTGACAAACCTCACATCCCTCCCCTCCTCCCAATTGCAGAATCCCCCTGCACGTTATTGATTTCTCCAGTTCTTTAACTCCACTCTCACGCCTCCTGACGTGCTTTTGATTGAATTTTGGCTAGGGACTGCTCCGGGCAATTCTTCCCGGGAGTCTCGTAAGGCTGTAGAAAGGACCCCGGAATGTCTAAACCGCAGATGGAATCGGAAGAGAGAATGGAGCTTCTGGCGTATCTGGAAGCGCTGCTCGGTTGCGTGAAGTCCCTTCACGCGAGTGTCGGCGCGGTCATGGCCGATGTTGCGGCGATGCGCAGCACTATCTTCGAGGAGCCAGACGAAATTGCCTTGTACAGAACCAACCTCAAACAAGCCGTGGCTACCGCCAGGCCGATGGTGGAAGAAGCAATGCGTTCCTACGATGATTTGATGCAGGAGATTGCCGGTTCGCAGCAGTATAAGAATTGATCTCTGCTGCTGGAATGTACACACAGACGTCTGCCCATGGGGTTCACCTCTGTCCCGCCTAAGTGAACCCCGTTTTCTTTTCCGAAGGAAATATCAACGAGAGTAGTTCTTGAGATAGTCTGGAATCGGCGGATCATTTTTGCGTTGCGCATCCGGCACGGGCTGCCCCGCTACAGTCTGCAGTGGCAACACCCCAGCCCATACGGGCAGATCGTAATCGGCCTCATCGTCCAGGGGTCCACCGGTGCGCACCTTGGCGCTGACCTCCTCAAGTGGCAGAGCGAGCACGGTCGTACCTTTCAATTCCTGTTCGGTGGGCTGGCGCACATCGTCCCAGCGGCCCTTCATGACGTGCTCCGTGAAAATCCGCAAGGCTTCCCTCTTTTCGGCAGGGTCGTCCACCAGCCTGGCGGTGCCCAGAATGACCACGGAGCGGTAATTCACCGAATGATGGAAAGCGGAGCGGGCGAGCACTAGACCATCGACGTGTGTCACGGTCACGCAAACCGGCACACCAGCGCTCAGCGTCTTTAACATGCGGCTAGCGGCACTCCCATGTAGGTACAATATGTCTTCCGCGCGGCCGTAGTTTGTGGGTATCACGAAGGGTTGGCCGTCGACAGAGAACCCGACGTGGCACACGAACGCTGTGTCCAGAATCTGGTAGACGGTCTCACGGTCGTAATGGCCGCGCTTCGGCAGGCGTTTCACCTGCGTTCGCTCGGTAGGTTGAAATTCGCTCATGAAGCTATTCTAGCGGGAAGGGGCCGTGGCGCCAGAGCCAACTTGGCCGCCTGCGGGTGCGCTGCGCTTCTGGGCGGATAGCCAGGGGACCAGCTCGGGCTCCGCGAAGGCTCTGTTCCAGACCTCATGATCTATCTTGTGGTACTCCGTATACCGGAGGTTGGCGTGTGCCTTTTTGAGTTGAGCCATCATGGAACGGACCATAGTGACCGGGACGGACGGGTCTTCGTCCCCCTGGAATACCCAGAGGGGCACTTCGGCGATGGCGGGAATGTCGGAAAAGGTGTCATAGGCAGACATCACGATCGCGCCGGCCCATTGCCCACGGTAGTTCTGCAGGAGGGACCACACACCGAGGCCGCCCATCGATTGCCCGGCAAGGTACACGCGGTCGGGATCGATCGAAAAGTCTTTTTCCAACTTCGCCAGGGCTTCCATCGTCAGGACGAGCCATTTGCTGGGTTGGTTGAACTCCGGTTCCGACCAGTTCTCTCCGGATGGACATTGCGGCGCGAACACAAAAACGGGGAATTTTGTCTGGACTTCACTGCTGATCCAGAAATGGGTGCCAAGCTGATTCTCTTTGCTCAGTTGCTTAATGTTGTCTGAGCCCCGGCCATCGACGCCATGCAGCCAGAGCACCAAGGGATACTTGCGGTTGGCGTCGTAGCCCAACGGAACAAACAGACGATAGGACAGCCGGGCGTTGCTCTTGCCGATATAGACTCCCTTGCGGAAATCGATATCATCCTTGGTGAGTTCCGTCGCCGCGGCGATACCGTGCGCAAAGAAAAGCAGCAGAATTGCCACACCGAGGGTTCGCGAGAACACGCGCACTCTATTCATGCTATTCATTTGTGCTCGCGGCTGGCGGTGCCGCACCGCGCACCACGCGGAAGCCGACGTATTCCGGGGCTGGGGTGCAAGTAGAACGCGTGTCGGCAGGGCAATCGGCGCTGCCCCCGACCACCTTGTCCTTTCCGTCTGCGGTCAGCACCCATTCCGCGACATTGCCGCCGAGGTCGAACAGTAACTGTTCATTTTCCTGCCCTTGCCCCGCAAAACTCCCCACTGGCTTCAGCAGTGGTGCCGGCCCTGGAAGTTCTTTCAGCTTCTCTCGCAAATGCCCCGTGTCTTCTGGATTTGGGGCGTAGCCAGCCCAATAATCTAGCGTGTTTTCGCCTTCTTTTCTGTCGTATTTGCCCCCCAACTCGGGTTCGTTAGGCACGCGCCAAGTCTGTCCGGTGAGTTTGCTGAGCCACTCCGCATAAGCTTTGGCCTGTTCGATCGTCAGGCAGTTTGCGGGATAGTTCTCCGCACCGCGTTCCGTTTTGTAGTTTTTATCGAAGGCGGAATACTGGGCGCGGGTTACTTCAAAGCGCCCAATCTCCAGACCGCCGCGTTTTACAACTTCCGGGATCAGCACGGATTTGCCTTTGTTCGTGAATGTTGCGCCGTAAATTTCGCCTGTACGGGCAACATCCTTCGTTCGCAGAGCGGTGTCCAGCGGCGAACCGGCTTTGACCGCTTCGTCTTCCGGTGGAGCGGTCTTGAAGAAATACTTGTCGAACCACGCCATCTCTTCTTCGATCTTCCGCGTCTGGTGAGTCAGTTTTCGTGGGCCATGGGGTTCGCCAGGAAACACCACGAACTTCACCGGCACTTTGCCGTAATACTGCAGCGCGCGGAAGTACGACCAACTTTGCGAAGGCGGCACGTTGGTATCGGCCGTGCCGTGAAAAATCAGGACCGGCGCCTGCACCTTGTCCAGCTTGAAGAACGGAGATTTACGAATGTAGAGTTCGGGATCCTGCATCGGCGATTTTCCGAAGTAATAGGAGTCGAATGAATCGCCGAAGATCACGTTGCCCCAGTCGCTGATCCACTCGACGTCGCCCGCGCCGACGCTGGCCACTTTATAGCGCGATGGGTACGTGGTGATCAGGCTGGTGGAAAGAATGGAGCCGTTCGACCAACCCATGGTGGCGACTTTGTCTGGATCGACAAGACCTTTCTGAATCAGATAGTCCACGCCACTGTTGATGTCTGGGGTTTCCAGATCGTAGTAATTCCCGCAACAGATCGATTCCGCCCATTTCAAACCGTAGTTGCTGCTCCCGTGATAGTTCGGACTCAGAATGAAGGCCCCGCGCTGGGTTAGGAGTTGATAAGGATACGCCCAGCGGTCGCTCCACGCATCCAGATCTTGTGAGGTTGGGCCGCCATGAATCGCCGTGATCACGGGATATTTCTTGCCCGGTTCGTAATCGGCCGGGTAACGCAGAATTCCTTCAACTTCTTCGCCGCTCGGATTTTTCCACCGAATAACTTCGGATTTTGCGAAGCTCCGCGACTTGATTAGGTTTTCATTTAGTTTGGTAAATTGCTTCGGCGCGAATATGTTCTTGCCGTCCATCTGCGCCTGGAAAAGCTGGGGCATACGGCTGGCCGTCGAGGATTGGTAGACCAAGGTCTTCCCGTCCTCGCTGACATCGAAAAATTGAATATTGGGGGCGTTCTCGCCCTCCAATGTCGTGCGTTTCCAGCGCCAGGTATCGCCCACTTTTTCGCGCGTGTAGTGCGCCACGTCGAAATGTGCGCCAGCCGCGAGCATCGTCACAAACCCGTCGACCGTCGTGTGCAAGTCGCGGCCCGCCCCGTTTTCCCAGTCGAGCGGCACGGCCACGCTTTTGCCGTTGGCCACATCACAAAAATAGAAAAGCTGGATTGTCGCCGTCAGAAATTTTGCATCATTGGAAAACGGAGCAACCGCGTAGAAGCCGGAATTGTCCGGAGCCCAAACCAGGAGATCGGGATAGACGCGGCCCCCCGTGAAGATCTGCTTTTTGGTGCTATCCGTCAGGTTATAAAGAAATGTAACCGGCGGAACTTTCTGGTCGAAGGTGTAATGCAGGCTGCGCGCGTGGACGGCGACCGCGTATTTCCCGTCCTTCGAGGCGCTCCACCTCTCAATCCAGTCGGTGTTTGTGGTCAGGCGCGTAATCTTTTTGTCCTTCACCGTGATTTTGAAGAGGCGTACGGGTGGCGCATGTTCGGCATCATCCACCACTTCGGAGTCGTCCTTCTTCTTTTTCTCGGCCTGCTCATAGGCGCTCGGATCTTCCTGTGCACTGAAAATCAGGGTGTCTTTGTCGAGCCACTGCACCTGGCGGGGAGCACGGTCGAGTTCCGTGAGCGCATACGCTTCGCCGCCGTGCGTGCTGATCAGCCAGATTTGTGTTGCCGCAGTCTCAGGCTTGGAACCCGGCCGCGGATGTGAACTGAGGAATGCAATCCACTCTCCGTCCGGAGACCATTGGGGAACAGAAACGTTGTAGCTGCCGCGGGTCAGTTGGACGGTTCGCTCCTCGGTCAATCTGGTCAGGAAGAGATTAGAAGTGCGCTCGTCCTTCTCCTTGTCGCCTTCGCCCTTGATCCAGGCGACGGAACGGCCATCAGGGGAGAGAGAAAAATCATTGAGGGTCTCGGCATATACGACGTCTGCAGCTTTCCATGAGCTGGTTTTGGAGGATGCTTGGCTCTCATCGGCCCCGAAAATGCAGCCGGTATTCCAAAAAATCCCAATAACAATCGCAACAAAACACAATCGTTTGCAAGTCACGTGATTCACCCGTTCCGGAGAGTCTGTGCAGCGCCTCTCTGCATCACCAAAGCTACGGCGGAAAAAGAATAGTACCAATCGAGCGGCAATGGAAATGGTGTAGTCTGGGACGCTTACATTTTTCGTGAGGTAATTCCATGCCAGCCGTGAAATCGCCGTTCACCAAGGACACGTTTCAATTTTTCCGTGAATTGGGCAAGAACAACCGCCTGGACTGGATGAACGAAAACCGCCAGCGCTACCGGGCTTGCGTCGTGGAGCCCTTCCGCCATTTTCTTGAGGATCTCGCTCCCAGCGTTCTGGAATTGAACGAGAATTTTGATGTCAGCGGCAGGACCGGTGTCAATTTCTCTCGCATCAACCGCGATATCCGGTTTGCGAAGGACAAGACCCTTTACAAGACGCAAATGTACGTGAAGTTTCAACTGCCCTCGCTGGGTGATCGCGAGAGCGGGCAACTGTATGTCGGACTGTCAACAGACACGGTGACGGCCGGGTTTCGCATTTACTCGGGTGGGAAGCGCAAGGAATCGGTGCTGGCCGCAATTGCGGAGCCGCGCGTGATCGCCCATCCGAAATGGGTGGCTCAGCAAAGGAAACGTCTGAGCCGAAGCTACGAAAGCTACTGGTACACCACTGTGAAGGGCGAGTGGACCAAGCACGAGAGCTGGCCAACGGAACCCGAGGATTGGAAGAAAATCCAGGCGTGGATCGTGCGCAAGAAAATGAAGCCAACCGCGGCCAGGCAACCCTCCTTTCGCAAGGAAATCCTAAGAGTATTCGAGGATGTCTATCCTCTGCTGGAATTCACTGGCATTCCCGATTGAGTCAGCGGGATTTCTCAGAAATACAGTGAGGCGACGTTGACGGCGTGCGTCTGCTCGCATACGATTTCGCGATGCCCGGAGCCGAAATTGGCGCAGGCATAGAGGCACACTTTGAAACGAGTCCTGCAAATTCTGGTTTGGCTCGGCCTGGCGTCTATTGCGGCCGCCGCGCTGGCTATGATTGCGCTGCACCGCGGCGAACCCATCAGTGCAACGTGGTTTGTCCTTGCGGCGGTCTGTTCCTACTTGGTGGCGTATCGTCTATATTCCGCCTTTATCGCCGCAAAATTGCTTGCGTTAGACAACACGCGGGCCACGCCTTCAGAGCGCCGCGAGGATGGCCGCGACTTTGTGCCCACTAACAAATGGGTTTTATTCGGTCACCACTTTGCCGCGATTGCCGGCCCCGGCCCGCTTGTTGGGCCCACGCTGGCCGCACAATTCGGCTACCTTCCGGGGACCTTGTGGCTGATTGTCGGCGCAGCTTTTGCTGGTTGCGTGCAGGATTTTGTGATTTTGTTCTGCTCGATCCGCCGCGATGGAAAAACGTTGGGCGAAATGGCGCGCGAGGAGGTGAGCAAACGAGGCGGGATTATCGCGCAGCTTGCAGTCCTCGCCATCATGATTATTCTGCTTGGCGTGGTGGCTCTAGTGATCGTGAACGCCTTGAAGAGCTCGCCGTGGGCCACCTTCACATTGGCTTGCACGATTCCAATTGCGCTCCTTCTCGGAGTGTATTTGCGTTATGTGCGCCCCGGCCGCGTTCTGGAAGCATCGCTGATGGGTGTGGCGTTGGTGCTGTTCGCGGTGGTAGCGGGACAGTGGGTGGCGGACTCGGCAGGCTGGTCGCGGACATTTACGCTGAGCGGGTTAACGCTCACGTTCGCCATTATCGTTTACGGATTCGCAGCCTCAGCCCTTCCCGTGTGGCTGCTCCTGGCACCGCGCGATTACTTGAGTGCGTTTATCAAGGCCGGCGCGATCTTCACGCTGGCGGCGGGGATCCTGCTGGTCCGGCCGCACGTCCTGATGCCGCCGTTGACGCGCTTCGTGGACGGCAACGGGCCGGTGTTTGCCGGGAAAATTTTCCCGTTCTGTTTCATCACCATTGCATGCGGGGCGATCAGCGGCTTCCATTCGCTGATTTCGAGTGGCACAACTCCAAAGATGATTCAACGCGAGGCGCATGCCCGCTTCATCGGCTACGGCGCAATGTTGCTGGAATCGTTCGTCGGAGTGATGGCAATGGTTGCGGCCTGCGCGATGACGCCGGGCGTGTATTTCGCGATCAACAGTCCCGCGCAGATCGTTGGCGCTGCGCCGGAAGCGGCGGCGCAAACCATTTCCAATTGGGGCTACCCGCTATCGGCCGCGACCATGGCGGGCTTGGCTCATTCCGTGGGCGAACAGACTCTGTGGAACCGGGCCGGCGGCGCGCCTTCTCTGGCGGTGGGCATGGCACAGATTTTTTCAACTACGATTGGCGGCGATCGCCTGCTCAGCATCTGGTATCACTTTGCCATCATGTTCGAGGCTCTCTTCATCCTGACAGTCCTGGACGCCGGCACGCGCGTCGGCCGGTTCATGATTCAAGAGCTCGGAGGGCGTGTCTGGAAACCGTTCGGGCGACTGAACTGGTATCCCGCGATTCTGCTTTCCAGCGCGCTCATTGTTGCGGCGTGGGGATATTTTCTCTATCAGGGAGTTGTGGATCCACTGGGCGGCATCAATTCGTTGTGGCCGCTGTTTGGCATTTCGAATCAGCTACTGGCGGCGGTGGCGCTGGTGGTGGCGACCACGATTTTGTTGAAGATGGGGCGGCTCAAATGGATTTGGGTGACGCTATTTCCGATGGTCTGGCTGGTGATCATCACCATGACGGCGAGCTATCAGAAAATTTTCAGCCATAATCCACGCATCGGCTTCCTGACCTTTGCGAACGGTCTTGCCGCGCAACTTGCCGCGGGTCAGATTCCCGCAGCGAAAATCGTGGAGACGCAGCGCGTGATTTTCAATCAGCGGCTGGATGCGGTGGTGACTGCTGTGCTGGCCATCATGATCCTGGTGCTGCTGGCGGAAGCAGCCGTCCAATGGCATGCAATTCTGAGCCGAGGCCAGCAGCCCGTGCTTCACGAAACGCCCTATGTGGCCACCGAATGGGCGGAGGGCGACTGATGCACCGCCTATGGAGCAACACAAGACCGAGACTGGTGCGCTTTTGGGAAGGGCTGCGGGAATGGTGCGGTGACGCAGCTTACGAGAATTACAGGAAGTGTGCCGAACGCAAGGGGCAACAGAGTGTTCTATCTCCGGCGGAATTCTATGTGGAGCAGCTGAATAAGAAGTATTCGCGGCCCAACCGCTGTTGCTAAGCTTTTTGCGTTCTACTTTCTTTTTCTTGGCATGGAGCGACTCGGCGGCGTAAACTCAGTTCAGGGCCCGCACACTTGCTGCGCGGGTCTCACTTCACCGCTGTACGAAGGGCGGCTGCGCTTATCCTACGCGTAGCCGTTTAGTCGAAACTCCCCCTGCTTGTTTGTCATTTGATCCAACAGAATTCGCTACAGAATTTCTTCGTCCTCCTCGGGCGGCTTCAGAAGCGTGGTTCTGTGCGTCAATCGGATGCCATGCTTGCGCAGCCCGCTCAAAATGGCGCGGCGCGTTTCCACCGATAACTGCTCCGGTGCGAATACCCCTTCCGCATCGCGCGGAAAAAATTTTACGAATTGCGCGGCAACATGAGCCGTACCGTAGGCAACCGCTGTGGTGAACAGTCCCTGCTGGCGAATCTGGTACAACGTGGGGAACTGGGCATCACTGCGCAGGACAAAATATTCGTCTTCTTTCGGGCCGTGATTCACACCACGCACCAGCACCGCTGCAGCGAATCGCGCATTCTGGAGAACGCCCTGGCGGATCAGCGACGCGATCTTGCGCGGCGAGGAAGTCTCTGGAAAACGTTGCCGGGGGAGACCTCGGGATTTGGAAAGCTTTCCCTGTTTGTGCCAGCGGCGCAGCCGGTCGAATTCGTTGCCGCCGATTTTTACATCGAGCTCATTCATGGGAATGAATTTGGGCAACGTGGCGACTTCGTCTTGTGCTGCCAGAACCACATTGGCCACGCCGATGGGATCCGGGAAACGGAATTTTTCCAGTTCCGAGAAGCGCTTGGCTAGTTTGTATTTCTTGTGCAGGTAGACGCGCGGCTTGGAAATGGCCTCATCGAAGGAAACCTCCGGAGACCACTGGGAGATGGGGTCGTCGCTCTCCGTGCTCTCGTAAAGGCGGATGTGCACGGCATGGACTTCGTCGAGCTGCTCCGCCGCGCGCTTCACCAACAGGTTGGTGAGTCCGGGGGCGGCCCCCGTATTGATCAAGGCCGCGCGATGCTTGGCCTGGAATTTCTTGGCATAGCGAAATTGCTCAGGTTGAAACGGATTCCGCGTCAGATGGGAGCTGAGATCGAGATAGTGAGCGCGCAGCCGCAACGCCGCACGCAGCACGGTTTCGTTGAAGACCGAAGCCGAAGCATTGACGATGAGGTGACAACCCCGCGCGGCGCGCACAAGGCCATGAAGATTGCGGGCGTTAACAGGAGTCACCGCAATCGTCGATCTCTTCCCCAGAAAGCGATGGGCGCGGACGGGATCGCGATCGCCACACCATACATCGTGGCCCTGACGCTCCAGAAGTTGAGCTAGAAGAGAGCCAGTCGCGCCTGCTCCCAGAATGAAGATTCGCATGCTGTTAGCAGACTTTATCATACTCAGAAGCGACCGCAGGAACGGTTGCAGGACCCGTTCCCAGATTGTGAATAGGACGCAAAAACCGCTCTTCCGGACGCAATCTGCAGGTTGGCAGCAAACGGAGGGAAAGGCTGGATTGCAAGGGCTCGATGACAGGCGTAGGATTTTAGAGAACAACTCCGATTCCGCTGGCCTACGGGGAGACAACCCAGGACGGCGGAGCGAGGCGGTCGAATCAGTGCCGCCGAGGGTTTGGGTGGAAACGCCCAAGCCTCCCGTGCTTGGAAAGGAGCCAGTAAGCCGGAAATGTGCGGAATTTCGGCTGCAGGCCCGATTCCTTGCTCGAATCGGGTTTTTCATTTTAGGCGACTGTTCATGAGCCTCTTTGACAAATACGGTCGGCAGATCACCGACCTGCGCATCTCGATCACCGATCGCTGCAATTTCCGCTGCGTATATTGCCGTTCCGCCGATCCGGAAAATTATCGCGAACACGACGAGATTCTCAGTTGGGCGGAACTCGAACGGCTGGCGCGGATTTTTGTGAGCGTAGGGATTCGCAAAGTGAGGCTGACGGGCGGCGAACCGTTGGTGCGCGATGGCCTGGAAAAATTCCTTCGGTATCTGAAAAGCCTCGGCGTGCACGATTTGTCCCTGACCACCAATGGTCATCTGCTCGCTGAGCGTTGCGAGCGGCTGATCGAGGCGGGATTGCAGCGCATTAACATCAGCCTGGATTCGCTCGACCCGCTCAAGTTCGAGAAAATCACGCGCACTCGCTCCTACAGCTCGGTCATGCGCGGAATCGACAAGGCCCAGGCGACCCGGCTTGCTCCGGTGAAAGTCAATGCGGTGCTGGTGCGAGGGTTCAACGAAAATGAAGTGGAAGCGTTCGCAGCGTTTGCGCGGGAGCGCGGCGTAATCATGCGCTTCATCGAATTCATGCCGCTGGACGCTGACCGGCACTGGTCGCGGGAACTGATGGTGCCTGCGGCGGAAGTGTATGAACGCATCGATGCGCAGTGGCCATTGGCGCAGATTCCCAACGAGAAAAGCGAGACCGCGCGCAAGTATCGCTTTGCGGATGGCGCTCCTGGCGAGATTGGCTTGATCGCCCCGGTGACGCAGGCGTTCTGCGGGCATTGCTCGCGCATCCGCCTGACAGCCGATGGGAAGCTACGGACTTGCCTCTTCAGCAAGGAAGACCGCGACTTAAGGGCGTTGCTCCGTGCGCACGCTTCGGATGCGGAAATTGTAGAATGGGTGAGTGGCGCCGTGAACGAAAAGGAAGAAGGACACCGCATCAATGAGCCGGGATTTGTGCCGCCCTCGCGCACCATGGTGTTTATTGGCGGCTAGTCGGTTCGGCCTGACCTAGCAGCCGGGCG
>Ga0181532_10003593_pt1 | contig 13880 bp, 12 predicted proteins | sample PEATcosm2014_Bin_33_FD_119768 | JGI IMG/M metagenome (GOLD analysis project Ga0181532, IMG submission 119768) | Peatland microbial communities from MTU Mesocosm Facility, Houghton, MI, USA - PEATcosm2014_Bin11_30_metaG | ecosystem: Environmental > Terrestrial > Soil > Wetlands > Peat | place...
GCAGCCTCTTCCCAGTTCCAGCGGGATGCTGCGGGTGGGCGTCGCCATGGGATAGAGGTGAAAAGTGGGCAGCGGCAGCGCGTCCATCTCGACCGGCAGGGGCGCATCCGGATGGCGGCGGGGCTCTCCGGCGCTGCGATAGGTGATGCCGGGCACGGTCTCGGGCGGCAGTCCGGCGGCGAGGCGCGTGACAAACTCCGGCAGGCTGCGATCCGCTTCGCCACGCAGGATGAAATCCACGAAGGGGAAATGCCGGAGCGTGGCTACATCCACCACGGACGCCTGCGGACCGCCGAACAGCGTGACGGCACTCGGGCGTAGTTCCTTCAGATGCCCGGCCGTCTGGATCGTGACCGGGTAACTGTTGCAGATGGTACTAAAGCCGTACAGATCCGCATCCAGCGCGGCCAGGCGCGCGGCCGCATATTGGCTGAACGAAGCACGGTTCAGGCGCGCATCGGAATCGAGATACTCGATGTACCAGGCATTGGAATCGACAACTTGGGGAACAACCCCAATCTCTTCCAAGACGGCCGCGAGCGAGAGCACGCCGAGCGGGATGTCGGCGGCGGTTTCGCGAACGCCCTCGCTCTCGAATTGCACCGGGTCTTCGAAGTCGGTGGCGGTGGGTATGCTGACCAGGCAGACCTTCAGCCGGGCCGTGCCGTTGGCCCCGACGTCAGCGGGGACGCTTGGGCTTGTTGGGCTTTTCAAAGGCCACATCGTCTTTCAGGTGCAAGCGCAGGGCGCTGGCGGTCATCTCCAAAGTCTTGGCGACAAAGTCCGCCTCTTCGGAAGTGAGTTCCCGCTGCAATTCCAGATTGACTCCGTAGGTGTCGCCCTTCTTGCCGATCTTGTCCGTTGCCATATGGCGCGTCTCCTTTCGATGTAGCAAATGTAACGCAAATCGGACGGCGCGGCAAACGCTCGCGCCTACTGTGGCGGACAATAGAGGAGGAATCGTCGTGAAGAAAGCAATCCCCGCACCGAAGGCGCGCCGTGCCAGTCAGGCCGCTCTGAATGAACCGATCGCGCGGATCGTCGTCGATGCCTATGGAGAGGACGAGCAACTCTGGGCTTTTCGGCAGGCGTTCGAGGATGATGTCGCCGTGCCCACCGGTGCCTTCGTCATCGGCGAGCCAGTTTCCGTGGTGGAGTTCGACTACGACGGCAATGAGCGGCGCGGATTAACTGCCAAATGTCGTCGGCCGGATGGCCGCGAGTACGTCGTCGCGGCTTCCGATGTAGTGTTTCCGCACGGAACGGACGGCCGGAAGTACGTCGCCGCGTACCGCAAATGGATGGGGCTCGCGCCATTTCCGCCGAAGATGACCGGAGCCTCGCCCATCCGCACGGGACATTTGCTGGAGTTGGCAGTCCTGTGGGTGAGACAACAGACCGCGCATTGCCGATTCCTCGACAGCGGCCGCACCGTCACACTGCGAAGCCGAAGGGTTTGGGTGCCCGGCGAAATCGTCCGAGTCAGGCCTCGCAAGGAGTGGAGCGAAGGAAATCCGCACCTCTCGGCGGAAATCGAGTGCACTAGCATCGATGCGGCAGCTCTGGCGTTGCCGCCGCTCCGGTTGGAGGACCGTGGCACATGGGATCCGCGCAACGAATACTGGGGTGAGGGGACGATCGCACGGTGGGCCAAGGCAATCATCGCCCGTGGCCCGCGACAGGCGTTCGAGATGGAGCAGGTGCTGCCCGGATATGACTTCGCCGATCCGGAATGCGACCCGATCGGTGTGTCCAACGACCTCAAAGACTCTGGGGATATCGAGGGTTCGTATCGGATGCTGATGGAACTCTGCCGGGCGGATCTCCGCTGCCTGGACGCCCACGCCCACCTGGGTAACTTGGCCTTCGACCGTATGCCTGACGATGCGGTACGCCATTACGAAGTGGGTTTCCGGATCGGGGAATTATCGCTGCCCGCCGGCTTTGACGGCGTCCTGCCCTGGGGACACCTCGACAATCGGCCGTTCCTTCGGTGCATGCATGGATTCGGGCTTTGCCTTTGGCGTCTAGGTCAGTTTCCGGAAGCCGCGCGAATTTTCAAGCGCATGCTCTGGCTGAACCCGTCGGACAATCAAGGCATCCGATTGTTGATCGACGATGTGCGCGCGAAGCGCTCCTGGGAAGACAGGCGGGGAGAATAGACCCAGCCCAGGCATCGTGGAGCGGTTGATCGAGCTGCAATTGCGGGGATTCAACATAAGTTGGTGGAATCAAAAGCACGGGCCACCCTAGCTCACTTGGTAGAGCGGCTGATTCGTAATCTTGGAATCCAGCCGTACTTGTGCCGTAGATAATCCTGCCCAACGTCACGTTGTTCACAAAATGGAGGGCGGGCAATTCTGCCCGCAGCCGGCTTTCAGCCGGCTCTGGCCGCCTGAAAGGCGGCTGCGGCCAAGATTGGCCGCCCTCCAAAACCAAATTGACCCACTACCCAAAGTTCCTTCGGCATATTCGGCCTGACGGACGCTAATCGAATCGGATTTTGAATCGAACTCTTCGGTGGGGCGTTAGCCTCCGCGGCCGTCCGCGGCCGTTGGCGATTCTCGCGCGACTCCCCTTGGGAGGGGGAGGCCAAAATTCCTTGAGTGTCCCTAAGCGGGCCGCCCGAACGCGCCAAGAAGGGTCGAGATCGCCCGCGCGAGGCGATCCTGATCCACCGTTTGGGGCAGCGGAATCGAGAGGACCGGGCGGTTCGTGCTTGGGTCGCGCGATATCAAGCTCGAAATGCCATGGCTGGCGGGTGCGGTTCGTGCCACAGCCGCAAACGATTCCAGGAATCGCACGCCGGTTTCGAGAAGCCCAGCCGCGGCCTGTTCGAATTCGGCCAACTGGCCCGCTGCCGCCGGAGCAGCGGCCGGAGGCGTCAACGCCGGCACGGGTTGCATGGGTACCGCCTTGGGGGGCTCTTCGTCGGTCACAGCCTTCGGGCGGCCGGCTTGATCCGCGAAGATTTCCTTCACTGCCTGGAAGACGCTCTTCTTTCCAAGCGCCGCGAAGCTCACCTCGCCTGTCGGCGAATCGAACACCCCGGCGAACAGGGATTTCTTTAGCTTCAACGTTTCCCACACCCGCTCTTCAATGCTGCCCTCGGTCAGCAGGTGCACCACGTGAACCGGATGCGCCTGCCCAAGGCGGTGGACTCGACCGATCCTCTGCTCCAGACGGGCAGGATTCCACGGGGGCTCAAAATTAATGACTGCCGAGGCTGCCTGGAGGTTCAGGCCAACGCCTCCCGCGTCCGTCGAAAGGAAAACGCGGCACTCCGCTTCGCATCGGAATTTCTCCATGAGCGCGCCGCGGTTGCGCGAAGGGACGCCGCCGTGCAGCGACACGAATCCTATTCCCAGCCTTTTCAGCTCCTCGCCGGCCAGGTGAGTCATCCGTTCATACTCGCTGAAGACCACCACCTTGCGATTCTCTTCGATCACTAACTCGCGAACGAGCTCGCGAAACTCGGCGAGCTTCGGCGAGTGATTCGTTTTCTTGTCGAAGAGGAACGTGGAATTACAAAGCATCCGCATATTCTGCAAACAGCAGAGCACGCGCTTCTGATCGATTTCCGAGAGCCAACCCTGGCGCTCCCACTTGCGCATTAAGGCGGCCAGAATGTCGTTCTGTTCCCAATATGGTTCCGCCTGCTGCGAGGTCAGGTGTACGTGCAGGATCCGGTCGGTGCGCTGGGGCAGGTCCTTGAGGACCTCCTGCCGGGTGCGCCTCAGCAGGATCGGCCCCAGTCGATCGTGGATGCGATCCAAACCGCGGTAGCCGATCAAGTGGCCTTGTTCGTCCTCCGTCCGGTGCTCGTGCAGAAAACGGAAGGCGGGACCGAGCCGCCGGCCATCGATGAACTTCACCACGGAGAACAATTCTTCCAGCTTATTTTCGAGAGGGGTCCCCGTGAGGACGAAGGCGTAACGGCTTTTCAGTTGTTTTATGGTGCGCGCGGTGGCGGTGGTCCAGTTTCGGATGCGCTGCGCTTCATCGAGGATGATGAGGTCGGGCGCCAGTTCGCGCATGTAGCGCACATCTTTGAGGACCAGTTCGTAGCTGGAAAGGTTGAAGAACTTGGGTGAGGCATACAGTTCCCGCCGCCGCGGCAGCAAGCCGTCGATTAGCTGTGCCGGAACGTCGGTGAACTTTTCGATTTCGGTTTTCCACTGATACTTCACCGAGGCCGGAGCAACTACGAGCACTCTCGCGATACCCCGGCGGCGCCGCAACAACTCGGCAGCGGCAAGGGCCTGGACGGTCTTACCTAAGCCCATGTCGTCGGCCAGAACGACCCGGCCGCGGCAGGCGGCGAAAATGGCGCCCACTTCCTGGTAAGGCAACAGCTTCGTCTTCAGCAATCCATTCAGGGGGTCCTGCCCGCGGCGGAGCTTGGTCAGAAGCTGACGTTCCAGATCGAGCCCCTCGGCAAGTTCATTCTCCCGGTCGAGGTACTCGAGCACGTCGCTGTAGATGACCGCTTCCACGTCGGCCTTGCGGAAGGACTCGATCACTTGATGAAAACTCTGGAAATGCTCCCTCCGCAGCAACCCGGCTGGATCGAAATACTCCTCGGCCAACTTCGCCAGAACGGGCGACGGAGCGGCTGGAAGGCGCAACCGCACGTCAATGGCTTCGCCGTATTGCAGCGAGATGGATGCGCGCGACCGTGCATACCTCTTGCTTTCTAGGGTCCTGCCATATCGTTTGCCAAGCCGCAAAAGAAGCGCCTCAATGTGCTTGCAGGTTCCCAACGTGTTGACGGCGAAGTCCGGACACGAGCAGTAGTTTTCGAACAGCCCCGGCCCGCGCATGGCAACCCGGTAGGTCTTCCCGCTCGCGGATTTGACGCGATAGTCGCCATACGGCGCCCCGACTGGCCGTTCCAGAATCTTGGCGATGGCGGCGCCCGCTCGTTCCCGCCGTTCGGCAATCTGTTGCTCGACCAACATAACGAGCCAGGATAGCAGAACGCCGTGAGGGATGACTTACACCCGCAACCGCGTGCGAGCGAGTTGTTATGATCAAAGGCGTGGGCCACCCTGGCTCAGTTGGTAGAGCGGCTGATTCGGCCGCTTATTGAATCCGATTTTGAATCCAACTTCCCCCTCACGCAAGCAACGCACGCCGAACCGCGTCAGGTTCACGCGCGATCGCGGTAAGGAAGGCCCGAGCCGGGCCACCGGGGACTCGCCGTCCATGCTCCCAATGTTCCAAGGTCCGTTTACTCAGACCGAATAGTGGAGACCTACAGGTTGGGCAGGGAGTCGAGATGAGGAAAAGGAAACCGGCGGCGGGCGAACGAATGATTGAGAGCGCCCGACATCGCCCAGGGCCGCGAAAATCACGGCGGTGAGGTACCGGAATGTCTGTCCCAGAGAAGAACGTTATTACCCGGTAGCCGCCACGTTCCCCTTGCCCCTTCCAGCAAACCGCATTTTGCGGGCAGCGCCCGTTCCTTCGATTACATCGCCGGCCGCAAGAAATCCATGTCACAATGGCGAGCCGTTCCCCGTGCGATAGCCGCAGCGACCGCGCGTCACCGGGGAAAGGTCACTACCCTCGGTTGCGGGACCAGATCGACGATGCGCGCACGAAGCGTTCCTGTGAAGACCGGCGCGAAGAGTAGATCCAGCCCAGGCATCGTGTGGAGCGGCTGATCGAACTGCAATTGCGGGAATTCCCCCCAAGTTGGTAGAATCGAAAGCACGGGCCACCCTAGCTCAGTTGGTAGAGCGGCTGATTCGTAATCAGCAGGTCTCCGGTTCGATCCCGGAGGGTGGCTCCATAACTCACACTAAACACAAGACTTCAGAGCGGTTGCTGCATAATACGTTCCGGGGTCCCAAGTCATGGGTCAAGTCTCCAGGCAGACAAACCTGCCGCGCGGAAGAAATCAGGCGACGTCCGCGATTAGTCGGCCACGGGCCGGACGGCTTCAATCTAGTGCACCTGCGTCGTGGCAATCGCTCCCGCGGCGGACCGGCAAACGTTAGGGTGGGTTATTAGGATCGCGGACGCCGGTTGCACGAAGCTGGCGTTAGTTTGAGCGGTCAGCTCGCTTTCCGTAGTACATCCTCTACCGCCTCCGGATGCTTGGCGATCACTGCCAGCAGCACGCGCGTGGGAGCGTCCGGCCGCGACCGGCCTTGTTCCCAGTTGCGCAAGGTTGCCGGCGGGAAACCGAACTTGGTGGCGAACTGCGCCTGGCTGAGACCCATCTTTGTCCGGACCTCGCGCACGTCAACCTCGGGTACCTGGAGCAGCGTGAAGCGGACATCGCTATTCTCGCCGCGCGTCCACGCGATCGCCTCCTGCAGTCCTTCGATGATGCTTTCGCCGACTGTCTGACGCTTCCGCGCGCCCGCCGTTTTCTTCGCGGCCCTGGGTGTTTTCTTTGTAACCATCTCAGATCTCCTATGCCTTCTTCGGATAACCCGCGACGAGAGCCGGCGCCAGTTTCTTCATTGCATTCCGCTCGGCTTCGCTCAGGTTCTCCTTCCTGTTCTTCGCATACGCAGAGAGCAGGAAAATTGGAAGTTGCTCGTTGTGATAGTAGTAGATCACGCGGGCGCCGCCACGCTTACCCATGCCCGACAAAAGCAACCGGGGTTTCCGCACGCCACCAGTTTCCGGGATGATCTCTCCGGCTTCCGGATTGGCGCCGATGATAGCCACCAGGTCGGCCCGCGCCGAACCGGACATTGGCGGCTCGCCTTCCGCAGGAACGCTCGAGTCTCAACGACCGTCATCGGCGCGTTCGCCATGAACTCCAACTATACGCAATCTGCGCACAACAAACAAGGAGGATGGTATGAAACACGTGATCCCCACATTCGTAATTAGCCCGGTTCAAGCCCGGAGGGTGGCTCCACTCCATTCGATGCTTTGCACTGGCGCTCTGTCGGAAGTGTCGCGAGGGCTTTCATCAACAAGTCGAGCGCGGCTCCGTTATCTTCCCGTTGCTTTCGAGCCGCCGGCAGCCAGGATTCGCCGATAATCGGATTCGTCGATAATCGTAGGATACGTGGAACTGGAGATGAAGGCATGGATGGACCGGCTTTTTGGCGAAACCGCCAACACCGGCGCCGCGAGGCTCGTCGAGCTCGATGAGTTTTGTGGGCCGGACCTCATTACTCTGCAGCGATTGGCCACCTTGTTCGAAAACTGCGCGGCATGGTTGGCCCCGTACTCCGACGAACGACTCAATCGGGCATTCTGGGATCTGAGCGGCAACGTTCTGTTTGTTCTGGGGGACGATTCGATTGAATGGGCATTGCGTCAGCGCGTCATTAGCTCTTTCGAGATACTATTCCGGGAGTTCTTTGCCGTGCGCTGCAGGCCTGTTTTGGGGCATCTCAGCGAAGCAGGGAGCCCGTTGAACTTGGCCTGCTATATGTGGTGGGATTTCGATTGCTGGTATGCCACGCCCGGTTCGGCACTTCTGGCGGTGATGCGATCCAGTCTGGCGATCGGCCACGTTGCTTGCCAGGAAAGCGCTCTCCACGGGCTTGGTCACTGGTACCATCGCGGGCAGGCTGAGGCGGTGCGGAGCATTATCGACGAGTTTCTCGAACGTGAGCCGCACATTCGCGCAGAATTACGCGAGTACGCATCCTCGGCACGCAGCGGGTGTGTGCTTTGACGGGAAAACCATACGTGCTCCGATCCTGATCGGAACGTCCGACTACAGGTTGGCATTGGGTTCCAGGCTGCGCCAAAGATACCAGGCGGCCACGGTGCAGTAGGGATGCCAGCGCGCGCCCATCGCTTCGATCTCGGCCGGTTTCGGCAACTCCGGAAGGCCGTATGCCTTTTGAATCGCGGAGCGAATCCCCAGATCGCCCGTGGGCAGCACATTGTGGCGGCGCAGGGCGAAGATCAGGAACATGTGGGCGGTCCAAACGCCCACGCCTTTCACCATGGTGAGGCGCTCGATCACCTCGCCATCCGGGAGCGCGGTCAGCGCGGCGAAATCGACGGTACCCTCGCGGGTGTGGCGCGCCAGATCCCGGATGTAAGCGGTCTTTTGTTTCGAAAGGCCCAGCTTGCGCATCCTGGCGGGGCGCAACGCGAGGATGTTTTCCGGCGTGAGCAGTCGTCCGGGGACCGCGGCCACCAGGCGCTCGAAGATCACCTGCGCGACGCGTCCGCTAAGCTGTTGGTATACGATGGACTTGACCAGCGTCTCGAAGTCCGGATCGCGAAATTCGATGCGATAAGCGCCGACGCGCTGGACGATGCCGCCCAGCACGGGATCGGCCGCTTGCAGATGGCGGATGGCTTTGCGCATTATTGTAACAGGGCTGCTGGCAGCCACGTCCGTCATTGTAACCCTTATGGCCCTGACCAACGTCGCGCTTCAGCGCGCAATTGTATCCTTGATCCTGCTGGCGCCGCCCGTCTGGCCGCAGCAGAAGCCCGCCGACAAGCCGGAGGAAGAACCGCCGCCGCCCGCCATTTCCGTTGAGGTGGCGCTGGTCAACATCCTGGCTTCGGTGCATGACAAGCACGGCGGCCTCATCGGCAACCTGACGAAGGACGACTTCACCGTCATCGAAGACGGCAAGCAGCAAACCATCAAATACTTCACGCGCGAAACCGACTTGCCGCTGACCATCGGCCTGCTGATCGACGTCAGCGCCAGCCAGAGAAACCTGCTGGATATCGAGAAGCATGCCGCGCACCAGTTCTTCTCGCAGGTGCTGCGCAAGAAGGACGAAGCCTTCCTGATCAGCTTTGGCGAGGATTCCGAGCTGTTGCAGGACTACACGAATTCGCCCAAGCTGCTGCAAGCGGGGCTCTCGCAATTGCAGGTGAACTCCGGGGTGGGCGGTTTCGGGCCGGGCCCGGTGCCGACCATCAGCCAGCCGCGCGGCACGGTGCTGTACGACGCAGTCTATCTGGCGGCGAACGAAAAGCTGCGCGCCGAGGTGGGGCGCAAGGTCATCGTATTGATCACCGACGGCATCGACGAGGGCAGCAAACTGAAGATCGAGGAAGCCATCGAAGCGGCGCAGAAGTCGGACGTAGTCATTTATAGCATCGACTACGCGGATCCCAGCGCGTACGGCCCGTTTTCGTTTGGCAGCGTCAGCGATTTCGCGCTGCAAAGGATGTCCGGCGAAACTGGCGGCAGGGTGTTTAAAGTGGACCGCAGACACACCCTGGACGACGCCTTCAAGGAACTGCAGGACGAGATGCGCAGCCAGTATTCCATCGCCTACACGTCGAGCAATCTGGAACAGGACGGCCGGTTCCGCAAACTGGTGGTAAAGGTGGCGGACAAGAACCTGAAAGTGCAGGTGCGCAAAGGCTACTACGCGGTTAAGCCCGAGAAGAGCTGACATGCCTTCGTGGGGCGGGCTCGCATCCCGCGCGGGCCTCGCAGGCCCGCTCTTCGGAGAGCAAACCGCGGCTGAAAGCCGGCTGCGGTTACCCGGGACGCAGGACCAGCTTCTCGCGCGCCGCGAAGTACAGGCGCAACGCGTCTTCGAGCGGCGGCATCGGATCGAGTCCCGCGCTCTCCATCTTGGCGTTCGATAGCGCCGAAAACTTAGGACGGTGCGCGGCGGTGCGGTATTCGCGCTCGCTGGTGGCATGCAGTTCCACGGCCTGGGCCGGCCGCGCCACGGCGAAGATCGACTGCGCGTAGCGATACCAGGAAGTAGGCGTGCCGCCGCCGATGTGGAACACGCCGGTTTGGCCCAGATCCACCAGATCGAGGGTGCGGGCGGCCAACAAGGGCGCGTAGGTGGGCGACGCTACATGATCCTCCACTACGCGGATGGGCTGCCCGGAGCACGCCAGCCGCAGCATCACTTCCACGAAATTGCCGCGCGCGGTGCGCAATCCGCCCGGGCCGAAGACGCCCGACGTGCGCACGATCAGCGGCGCATCCAGGTAAGCCTGCGCGTAAAGCTCGCCGGCCAGTTTGGAGACTCCGTAAGCGCCTAACGGGTGCGTTGAATCGCTTTCCACATACGGCCGGCCGGCCGCTCCGTCGAAGACGTAATCCGTTGAGAAGTGCACGAAGTGCGCGTCCAGTTGCCGGCAGGCTAGCGCCAGATTGCGCACCGCGAGGGCGTTCACCAGGAAAGCCGCCTGCGGTTCGCTTTCGGCCACGTCCACTTGATTGTAGGCGGCGGCGTTGAAGACAATCTCCGGATCCCACGGGGTGAGCACGCTTTCCACCTGCTGGTTATCGGCGATGTCCAGTTGGTTGCGGTCCCATCCGATGGTGTCGTATCCGCGCTCGGTCAACTCGCGGACCAGTTCCACGCCGAGCTGTCCGCCACTTCCGATTACCGCCGCTTTTCGCGCCATAGATAGGTAAAACAGGCCGTGCGGCCTGTGTCTTGGCTATTCTACCAGCTTCCCTGGCGAGAGGGCTGAATCGGCGGAGCGGCGCAACCGCGGAATCCACCGCGGCACTTTCGGGGAATATTTTTCATAGGCGGATTCCCCATCGACCAAAACACACATGCCATCGAAACCTCTTGTGGGGCGGCCAATCATGGCCGCAGCCGCCTGTTAGGCGGCCGAGCCGGCTGAAAGCCGGCTGCGGGCAGAATTGCCCGCCCTCCAATTCGTGCAGAATCGGGGCCAACGGCATTCGCAGCGCAAAATGATCACATATGCAGGCTGGCCAGCGTCGCGGCGCGCAAAGCGGGGCGGCCGCGGAAATCGCCGGCGCTGGAAAATGGCGCTTTGGCGCGTTCCGCGATGAAACGCGCGATCTCGTCCTCCGAGACTCCGGGCACCAATCGCAGAATGCCCTCTTGCACTGTATTCACGTCGAAGCGCAGCGCTGCATCTTCACCGAAGGCCACCAGCCGCACGCTGACGGCGGGTACCGTACAAACGATCTCCGGCCCGATGCGCGAGTAGAGCACTTGCGGATCGGCCATGACCTGCTCGCGCCAGCGCTTGCGCGCCGCATTGATGGCGTCCCGGTTCAGATGTTCCAGGTCCAGCCGGAGGCTCGCCAGATAATGCTCCCGCCACAGCGCAGCCGCGCCCGGATCGACGAACACGCCGTGGCTCAGATCGTTCAAAGCGTCCACGATTTCGGCGCGCTCCTCGGGAAACAGGCGCATGTATGCGGTCGCCACATCGAGCAGCCAAGGCGTGGAAATATCCGTTTTCACCGCCGCGAATGTGGCCGCCATGGCGCGCAGCATCTTCTCCTCTCGTTGGGCTACGGTTTCCTCGGTAGGCAGGTCCGCGCCGCGCATGGCGAACAGGAAGAAGAAGCTGGCGTAGAAGCCTTCCGATTGCAGCAGTTGGTCCGCGTCGCGCAGGGTGGAAAAATCGCGCGCCTTCTCCAACTGCACGCGCAGGTAATCCGGTCCGTGGAAGGCGCTCTCGAATGCGAAATAGTTTTCGCGCACGTCGTAGTAGCGCGCCAGGTCTTGCGAGAAAGTCGTCAGATCGGACGCGCCGTGGTAATACTCGTTCTGGCGATAGGGCGCGTCTCCGAATCCCACGGCGCGATGCTGGTAGCGCCAGCGCAGTCCTTCGCCTCGGGCCAGATGGGCGGCGAGGGTTTCCAGATGAATGGCATAGCCTTCGCTGAACGCGGTGGTGCGGTCCGAGAGCGCGGCGGTGCTGTGGGGAATGGAGGCGATTTCCAGCCCGTCCAGGCGCCGCCCGCCCGCCAGCATGTCCATGGCGACATGGCCGGTCTCGTGATACATGGTGGTCTCGAACCATTCGGGTCCCGGTTCGAGCAGGATGTATGCCGTGCGCGGATATTCCTTCACGCCATCGGCCGTCTCCAAACGGAATCCAACGGCTGCATGATTGCCGCCCGGCACCAGCGCCACGTAGTAATCCGGCACATTCGCGCCCGGCGCGGCGATGCGGGCCGCCTGCCCGTACAGACGCAGCGCACGTTCGGCCGATTCGTTATGCAGCCATTTCTCGTATTTCGACGCGTCGGCCACGCGCCGGTACAGCGGCATACTCTCGCGGATCTCGGCGGACGCCGTGTTCACCTTCCCGGCCGGCTCGAGGAAGACCACGTTAGGCAGTTCCGCGGCGGCGGCGCACGAGGCCATCAGGCACACCCACAGCAGGCGCATATTCCGTAGACGATTTTACCCCGTTACTATTACCGGCTCCGGATTGGGGACAATGGTTACGCGATGGAATTGAATGGAGAGCATCTCACAATAGAAGGAGTCTGCGCAGTGGCCGGGGGCCGCGCGGAAGCGGCGCTGGCGGCGGATGCGGTAGAGAAGATGGAACGCTCGCGCCGGGTCGTGGAGCGCCTGGCCGAGGGCGACGCGCCGGTCTACGGAGTAAACACGGGCGTCGGGCTGCTGGCGGATGTGCGGATCGCGGCTTCCGATCTGGATCGGTTGCAGCGCAATGTGGTGCGCTCGCACTGCGCCGGAGTCGGCGATCCGCTGGCGCGAGAGGAAGTGCGGGCCATGATGCTGATCCGCGCCAACGTGCTGGCGAAAGGTTATTCGGGCATCCGGCCGGTGGTGGCCGAGCGGTTGTGCGATCTGCTGAATCGCGGGGTGACGCCGCGGGTGCCATCCCAGGGCAGCGTTGGCGCCAGCGGCGATCTGGCGCCCCTGGCCCATATGGCCGCGGTGCTCATCGGCGAAGGCGAAGCGGAGTACGAAGGCGCGGTCTATGCGGGCGGCGAGGCCCTGCGGCGCGCGGGTCTGCAGCCTCTCACGCTGCGCGCCAAGGAAGGCATCTCGCTGATCAACGGCACACAGGCTATGCTGGCCATCGGTTGCCTGGAACTGGCGGCGGCCGAGATCCTGGCGGACTCCGCCGACGTGATCTGCGCCATGACGCTCGACGCCTTACGCGGCACTCCGCGCGCGTTCGATCCGCGGCTGCATGCCGCGCGGCCGCATCCCGGGCAGATCCAGAGCGCCGCCCGGCTGCGGCAACTGCTGGAAGGCAGCGAGATCCGGCAATCGCACATTACTTGCCGGCGGGTGCAGGACGCTTATTCGCTGCGATGCGCGCCGCAGGTGCACGGCGCGGTGCGGGATTCGCTGGCAGAGGCGCGCCGGATCTTCGCCATTGAGCTGAACGCGGCCACCGACAATCCGTTGGTGCTCGACGACGAAATCGTCTCCGGCGGCAATTTTCACGGCGAGCCGCTGGCATTTCAGTTGGACTATCTGGCAGTGGCGCTCACCGCGCTGGCCGGCATCTCCGAACGCCGCATCGACCGGCTGGTGAACCCGGCCCTCAACGAGGAGCTACCGCCCTTTCTGGCGGGCCACCCCGGCCTGGAATCGGGACTGATGATGGCGCAGGTAACGGCGGCCGCGCTGGTGGCGGAGAATCGCGTGCTTTCGCATCCGGCTTCCTCGGGATCCATCACCACCAGTGGGAATAAAGAAGATTTTGTTAGCATGGGCATGACTTCTGCGCTAAAATATAAAAATATCGTGCGCAACACCCGCGCCGTGCTGGCCATTGAAGCTTTGTCCGCTTCGCGCGCGCTTGATTTGTTGAGACCCTTAAAGAGCAGCTTGCCCATAGAACGGGTCCGGGATCGCATCCGGGCGGTGTCGGCGCCGCTCGATGGGGATAGAGCCCTGCACCACGATATCTCCGCGTTAGAGAAGCTACTGGCGGGCGATGGTTTCCGCCAATAGCGGTTGTTACAACAAATCATATTCTGCCAGTGTTTTGCCTTCCATTGATCGTATCGGTGGGCGTCACGGTTGACGCATATTCTGGAAGAATCGCAATTGAATACCAGCTTTCAAGTTTTGGGCCTCTACCTGCTGTCAGGCTGCCCATCATTTTCAGGCTAGTGAGACACAACCGTAAAGGGGAACATATGAGACACCTACTCGCGTGTGGTGTATTGCTGTTATGCGCTGTTA
>Ga0181532_10003594_pt1 | contig 13878 bp, 11 predicted proteins | sample PEATcosm2014_Bin_33_FD_119768 | JGI IMG/M metagenome (GOLD analysis project Ga0181532, IMG submission 119768) | Peatland microbial communities from MTU Mesocosm Facility, Houghton, MI, USA - PEATcosm2014_Bin11_30_metaG | ecosystem: Environmental > Terrestrial > Soil > Wetlands > Peat | place...
CCCCTCCACAGACCTAACTTCCCGCCAGCCCGGCGGTAGACGCTTGCACGCGACTACAGGTTACCCCAGCCTCCGGGCTAGACCCCGTCCTGAACGACGGGGCTTGCGCCCGGCTCATGGTCATCGCTCCCGCTGGTGCTGGTCAGGGTCCGGGCCGGGCTGGCGCCGGGGGCGACGTGGCAGCCGGGCTGGACGCGGTGCCGTTGCTGTCCCAGGTGACCGAGAAGTCGTCGCCGTTGGTGATGGCCGAGGGCGTGGCTTCGGTCGCCCCGGCCGCCGAGACCATGGTCAGCTCCGTGGGGCCGGCGCCGGTCAGCGCCGCGTTATTGATCATCGCGTCAGCGAAGTTCACCGTGCCGAAGTTGGACAGCGGCAACGCGCTGTTCGTGTCGCTTGGCGCCTCGGCGATGATCTCCGCCGAGCCGAGCTGAGCGGTCGTCGAGGTCTGGTCCGTGGTCTGGGTCCAGCCCTGCGTCTGGTCGCTCAGGGTCAGCGTGAACGCGCCGCCGCCGTTCGCGACGACCGACGCGCTCATCGTGTCCCCGGGCGCGACCGGGCTGTTATAGAAGACCGGCGCGTTGGGGAACATTTCGAACCAGCCCTGGTAGCTGGCCGCGCCGTTGTTGCAGTCCGCCTCGGTGCCGGTCTGCTCGACGGACTGCGTGCCGTCGCCGTCGAGACCGACCCAGAAGCTAGAGAACGCCTGTTGCGCGCTGCAGGTCACGGCAGGCTCGGTCCAGGAGGACGATACGCTGGTGAACGTGCCGGGCGTGCCGGGCGTGCCCGCCGCCGCGTAACCGGACCAGTTCTCGCTGGTGGCGGCCGCGTTGGCGGCGCCGCCCTGGCTGCCGTCCGTGCCCTGGCCGCCCTGGCTGCCGTCCGTGCCCTGGCCGCCCTGGCTGGCCGGCGACCCTGGACCGGCGCTCAGGGAGCCGCGAGGGCCGACGGTCATCAGGCCGCCGGGACCACCGCGGATCCCGCCGCCGGGCGACACCGCACCCGTTTCGTCGGCCACCCGGACGGCCCGTGCGGGGCTGGACGGCCTGGTCAGGGAGGCCACCATCGCGAAAACGACGCAGCCGGCCGCCGCCAGGAGCCATAGCCAGTTCCTGGCCTTTCGCCGCCGGGCGGCCACCGTGCCGCCCCTTCGGATCACCTGGTGCTTCACGGCCTCGAAAGCTCCCTTCGCCGATCGCCTTCTCGCCCGTATGCCCGTGGTTATCGTGCGCAGGCGGCCCGGCTGCCTGCCAGCAACACGGGGCTTCGTTAGACATTCTTAAGATCTGCGGCAAGATCTGCAGCGAAACCCCGCGAGATGGTTAGTTACACGCGCTTAATATCGCCGGGTTAGGGTTCCGGCATGCTGATTTCGCCGCATGAGCAGGAACGGCCGGGCTCGGCCGGGCCCGGCTGGCCAAGTCGGTGCACGACGCGGGCTGGCCGGCGTTCACCGGGATGCTGGAGTACAAGGCGCGTAAGCACGGGCGCACGTTCGCCCGGATCGGCCGGTTCGAGCCGTACAGCCAGGTGTGCTCGGCCTGCGGGGTCAAGGACGGTCCCAAGCCGCTGCACGTCCGCGAGTGGACGTGCTCGGCGTGCGGGACCGTGCACGACCGGGACGTGAACGCGGCCCGGAAGATAGCCGCCCTGGGACGCAGCGAGACTCTAAACGCCTCATATGAAGCGGGAGCACCCGAGACGGAAGACGACCGGGAGACGGGGGGAGCCCGGGATGCGGACACAGGGCAAGGGCCCGAGGTTGGGAAGGGTCCCGACACTGGAAAGCGTCCGGACACGGGGAAAGGGCCGGACACGGGGCGGGGGCCCGACGTGGGCAAGAGTCCCCACACGGGCCGGAGACCCGACACGGGGCAGCGCCCGGATTATGGCCGGGGCCCAGACGTTGGGACGAGGCCGGACACCGGGAAACGGCCCGACACAGGCAAGAGCCCGGACGTAGGGAAACGCCCCGACACCGGGAAGCGGCCCGACACCGGGAAGCGGCCGGACACCGGCAAACGGCCCGACACCGGCAAACGACCCGACACAGGCAAACGACCCGACACAGGCAAGAGCCCGGACGTAGGGAAACGCCCCGACGCCGGGAAACGCCCGGACACCGCGAAAGGGCCCGACACCGGGAAACGCCCCGACAGGGGGAAGGGGGGTGACGCGCTGACCCTGCGCCGGCGACTCTGCCTCCCCGCCTGGGGGACGGCCCCGACCCAGGTCCGTTCGGCAGCGAGGGGCTAGTGAGTGATCGTCCCGAACGTCACGTCCGACGACCAGATGGTCTGCATGCGGATACCGGATCCCGCGCCGACGGCCGAGACCAGGAGCCCGCCGCCCTCATAAACACCGACGTGGTACACGTAGCTATTGGGGTCTGAATTGTCGTGGAAGAACACGAGGTCCCCGCCCCACGCCCCGCTGCGGCTCTCACGGCGGAAGGACCGGAACTGCGCGTCGGCGGTGCGGGGGATCGAGTTGCCGTAGTGCCGGTAGACGTACTGCGTCAGGCCGCTGCAGTCGAATCCGGAGCCGGGAGAACTGCCGCCATAACGGTATGGGACCTGTCCGATAAACGTTTCCACATAGGTAGATGCTGCCTGGTTGAATGACAGTGTCTTGGCATTGGCAGGTGAGTTAGCCAGTGCTGGGAACGCGGCCAGAAGTACTGCCATCGATCCGGCGATGGTGCCTATCTTATGTCGGATTGTCACGGTTTCTCCCCTAACTAGATATCCGGAGCAGCATGACCACAACACCGTCGGCAAGTCTGGCAAATCGGCAAATAAGCCGTTATTTCGCCGATCACTGTTAGGTAAATCACATCTCAAATAGGGCATTTGAATCACAAGATTAAAAAAGGCAACTGGGTTAACTTAGGTCACACTAGCATCACGGGCTCGCTTCGAAGTGGCATCGCGGATGCCACAGGTGTCCCTGGGGTGGCCGCATCAGCGCAGGTCAGCGGGCGGCTAACCCGACAGCGGAACGGACCGGCGGGCGGGCTAACCCGACAGCGGAACGGACCGGCGGGCGGCTGGCCCGACAGCGTAACGGGGCCACCGGACGACTACCGGGAGACGGCGGCGGGCCAGCGGGTCGTCAGCTCGCGGGTGAGGGCCGGCCAGGCGACCGGGTCGTGACCGGGGACCAGCCGGTAGCCCCGCTCGGCGGCGAGGCGCTTGAGCTTGCGGATCTGGGCGACGGTCTCCTCGGGCTCCACGTCGATAAAGCCGCCGGCCGCCAGTTCGTCGTCAATGTTCTGGGTCAGATCGGCGGCGTCGAACGCGAAGACGATGCCCCCACCGCCGACCGAGGCGTCCAGGTCGACCACGAAGCTCTGGTGGCCCGGGGTGTGCCCGGCGGTCAGCACGGCCGTGACGCCGGGCGCGATCTCCGCGTCGCCGTCCGCCTGCCGCCAGTCGATCCGCGGATCGTCGTAGTCGACCCGGAAGATCCCGTGCTGTTCCGGCGCCGCAGTGCCGCTCATCCCGAAGGACAGCTCGGTGCACTGGACGTGCACGGGGACCCGCCCGGCGAACAGCTTCAGGCCGCCGGCGTGGTCGTTGTGCAGATGACTGACGGCCACGGCGCGGACATCGTCCAGGCCGATCCCGGTCCCGGCGAGCGCCTCTTCGATCGGCTCGCCGGGACCGGGCAGGACGGGCTGGATGAGCGGGTCGCCGTGGTAGCGGCGGCGCAGGGCCGGATCTTTGATCAGGGCGATGTTGAAGCCGGTGTCGAGCAGCAGCCAGCCGCCGTCGCACAGCAGCAGCACCCCCGGCACCGGCTCGCGGAGCATGCCGACGGAGGATGCGCCGTGGATCGACACGCTCAGCGGCAGGTCCTCCCAGCCCAGCGTCAGCGGAACGATCCGCCGTACCCCACTCCCCATCCGCCTCTCCTCTCCGCTCAACCTCTCATCCCGGCATGCCCGCTGGCGCGATCGCGCACGCCCTGGCAGGCCCAGTTCCCGCTCGCGGGCCACCCCGGTTTCCCACCCCGTGCTGGGCAGTTGCTCCTCGGCCGCGACCGCCGAACGGACCTGCCGCGAGCCGGCCCGGGTCCGGGGTAGCGGCTGGTCCGAACTGACCTGCCGCGAGCCGGCCCGGGTCCGGGGTGGCGGCTGGTGGAAGATGAGGACATGGATCTACCGGTGAACCCGCCGATCGCGCCGATGCTGGCCAAGGCCGTCGGGGAGATACCCGACGGGCCGTTCAGTTTCGAGCCCAAGTGGGACGGCTTCCGCGCGGTCGTGTTCCGCGACGGGAACGAGGTCGAGATCGGCAGCCGGAACGAGCGGCCGATGACCCGTTACTTCCCGGAACTGATGGCCGCCCTCAAGGCCGAACTCCCGGAGCGGAGCGTCGTCGACGGCGAGATCGTCATCCCGGACAGCACGGGACGCCGGCTGGACTTCGAGGCTCTGCTGCAGCGCATCCACCCCGCCGAGTCCCGGATCAAGCTGCTGGCTGAGCAGACCCCCGCCCATTTCGTCGCCTTCGACCTGCTGGCTCTGGGAGACGAGGACCTGACCGGCCAGCCGTTCGCCGCGCGCCGCGCCGCGCTCGAGCAGGCGCTGGCCGGGGCGGGCACGTCGGTGCACCTGACCCCGGCCACCAGGGACCGGGACACCGCCACGGGCTGGTTCAGTCAATTCGAGGGGGCCGGGCTCGACGGGCTGGTCGCCAAGCCACTGCAGGGGCCCTACGTCGCGGACAAGCGGGTGATGTTCAAGATCAAGCACGAGCGCACCGCGGACTGCGTGGTGGCCGGATACCGCGTCCACAAGAGCGGGCCGGACGCGGTCGGATCGCTCCTGCTCGGCCTGTTCACCCCTGCGGGCAGCCTGGCCAGCGTGGGCGTGATCGGCTCGTTCCCGATGGCCCGGCGCCGGGAGCTGATGGCCGAGCTGCAGCCGCTGGTCACGAGCTTCGACGATCATCCGTGGAGCTGGGCCCGGCAGGAGGAGGGCAGCCGGACGCCGCGCAAGGCGGAAACCAGCCGGTGGAACGCGGGTAAAGACCTGTCCTTCGTCCCGCTGCGGCCCGAGCGGGTGGTCGAGGTCCGCTACGACCACATGGAGGGCCCACGCTTCCGGCACACCACCCAGTTCGTCCGGTGGCGTCCGGACCGGGAGCCCGCCTCGTGCACCTACACCCAGCTGGAGGAGCCGGTCAACTTCAACCTGGCCGAGATCCTGTCCACCAAGGGCCCCTAGAGCCGACGTCGACCCGGTCCAGCGCGCGCTGGACGGCCTTCCGCCAGCCGGCTACCCCTCCTCGCGCTGCTCGTCGTTCCAGGTGAGCCCGCGGTGACAATCCGCATCTCCCGTACGCGGCCGTTTATGCGCCGATGTGCGCGGTTTTGTGGGCGAATTTCCTCAGTGGGCCCCGATCAAAGGTTGACGATGCACGTACGTTGACGATGTACATACACTGACAGCAAGGCCAGTGCGATATGTCCATTCCAAAAGTACGTCTTTGGTAATTAGGAAGAAGGAAGCGCCTCATGGCCAACAACGGCAGGCTCGACGCCCGTGACCGCGCCCCGGTCCTGGATCGTCTGGCCCGCACGGAGTTCGACGTCCTGGTGATCGGCGGTGGCGTGACCGGCGCGGGCGCCGCGCTGGACGCCGCGTCCCGCGGGCTCCGGGTCGCACTGGTCGAGGCGCGCGACCTCGCCTCGGGCACCTCGAGCCGGTCGAGCAAGCTCATCCACGGGGGCCTACGGTACCTGGAGCAGTTCGACTTCAAGCTCGTCTGGGAAGCGCTCAGGGAGCGCGACCTGCTCGTCGCCAAGCTGGCACCGCACCTGGTCAAGCCGGTCTCATTCCTCTTCCCGCTGCACCGCAAGGTGGTCGAGCGCCCCTACGTGGGGGCCGGCCTGGTGCTGTATGACGCCCTGGAGGGGACCAAACGGCCGGTCCCGCACCACAGGCACCTGAGCGTGCGCGGGGCCCTGCGGCTCGCGCCGGCCCTCAAGCCGTCCGGCCTGGCCGGGGCGCTGCTGTACTACGACGCGCAGGCGGACGACGCAAGGTATACGCTGACCGTCGCGCGGACCGCCGCTGCGCACGGCGCCCTGATCGCCACCCAGGTGAGCGCGCGTGAGCTGCTGCGGAGCCCGGACGGAGCAAGGGTGACCGGTGCACGTGTGCACGACGAGGAGTCCGGGCGCGACGTCGACGTCTCGGCCCGGCGGGTCGTCGTATGCGCCGGGGTGTGGACCGATCTGGTGCACGAGCTCAGCGGCATCCAGGCCGGATACAGGGTGCGGATGTCCAAGGGCGTGCACATCGTGGTGCCGTACGAGGCGATCCGGTCGGACACCGGGATCATCCTGCGGACCGAGAAGAGCGTCCTGTTCATCATCCCGTGGGGACAGCGCTGGATCGTCGGGACCACGGACACCGACTGGACCGGCGACCGGGCCGAGCCCGCCGCCACCGGCGAGGACATCGACTACATCCTGGAACACGCCAACCGCATTCTGGCCCGCCCGCTCACCCGCTCGGACGTCATCGGCGTCTACGCGGGACTGCGGCCGCTGATCGCGGCCAGCGACAGCACGCCCACGACCAAGCTATCCCGCGAGCACGTGGTCGATACGCCCGTTCCCGGCCTGACCAGCATCGCCGGCGGCAAGTTTACGACCTACCGGGTGATGGCCCGCGACGTGATCGACGCGGCGCTGGCCGACTTCGGCAAGTGGGTGCCCGCCTCGGTCACCGACCAGTTGCCGCTGCTCGGGGCGAACGGCCTCGCCGCCGCAGCGGCCGAAGCGGAACGATTGGCCGAGGACTACGGGGTGCCGCGCGCGGCGGTCGAGCACCTCCTGGACCGGTACGGGACGCTGTCGGAGGAGGTCCTGGAGCTGATCCGGGACGATCCGGCGCTGGCCCAGCCGGTAGCAGCCGGCCATCCCTATCTCGGCGCGGAGGTGGCCTACGCGGTCACCCACGAGGGGGCCCTGCACGTGGAGGATGTCCTGGTCAGGCGCGTTCGGCTGTTCATCGAGTCGGGGGCGTGCGGGGCCGAGGCCGTCGGGCCGGTGACGGACATCATGGGCGGCCTGCTCGGCTGGGACCGCAGGCACCGCGCCGCGGAGACAGAACAATACCTCGAGCTCCTCCAGGCCGACACCCGGGCGCTGACCGAGCTGACCGGGGCGGCCAGTGCCGGGCGCGAGACGGCCAGGTAACGGGCACCCCTCTGCGGGGAGAATATTTCCTCATAAAATGAGGGCGCCCGGCCAGGAAGGAGGGCGCCGTCATGGGAACTGAGACCCCGAGCCGATCCCGTCGGCTGCTGACCTTCCGCCTCGACGGGGACCTCCGGCAGCGCCTGAAGGCGAGGCTGGCGGGCGAGGGCCGGACCATGTCCGAAGTTGTGATCCGCGGCCTCCATCTGTACGTCCAGCGGAGCGCGTGGCTATCCGGATCAGGCCCGCTCGAACTGGACCGGGATACCGATGCGCCGCCTGCGCTTTCTGAGGTTATTCAACCGTCTGAGTCGCCTGAGGTGCCTGCGATGCCTGAGGCCCCGGCAGCGGCTGAGGTTCCTGCGGGGACTGAGGTAGCTACGGGGACGGAGCTCGCGGCGACCGCTGAGCCAAAGGCTGACGCCGAGCTCCAGGCCGAGGCCAGGGTCAGGGCGACCGCTGGGGTCCCGGCGGGCGCTGAGGTCGCGTCGGGGGTCGCGGAGCCGGGGACAGCTGCGGTTCCGGCGGCTGGGACTACCGTGGTGGCGAGCGTGAGTGACCTGGTCCTGCCCGATCAGGTCGCCGCTTACCTCTGTGACCTGCGCGCTTCCGGGCACAGCGACATGCTGTCGGCCGCGCTGGCGAGGCTGCACGACGTCGGCTGGCCGCTGCGCCCGCTGGCCGTCGCGCTGGGGATCAGCCGCCAGGCGGTGCAGGCCCGGATCCGCCAGGCGGTCCCGCCTCCGCTGCGGTCCCAGGTACCGGACATGCCCCCGCCCTCGGCGTTCCCCCGGCGTCGGCCGGCCCTGGCGAGTGGCCGGCGTCCCCACCTCACGGTCAAGATCGATCAGGCGCTCCGGTCCGCAGCGCAGAGCAAGGCGATCCGGGAGGGCAACTCGCTGAGCCAGGTAATCGAGAAGATCCTGGACTACTACCTGCGGCACGGCATGCCGTCCGGTGAGGTCAAGCTCGGTGACACGACCCCGACCCGCCCGGCGCGCCCCGCACGCCGCCGCAAACGCCGCACCTAAGCCCTGGCTCGCCTCCCAGGCCGGCCGAATCGCCAGGATGTGCGGGCAGATACGTCCGTTCGGCATCATCGGGGCCGTCAGCGGGGCCGGCCGGTCACTCGTCGAGCATCGCCATCAGCTTGGTCACGGTCGTCCAGTTACGGGCGGTGCCGGCCTTCATGGAGCTGGTCCGGGACAGCTGGATGGCCAGCTCGCTGCGCCCGATCCCGTCCGGGGCATGCAGGAACAGGGTGCGCGCAGCCACCGTGACCTCGTCGTGGCAGCCCTTATCGCTGGCCCGCTGCCTGGCCTTTTCGACCCGGTCGAGATCGTCGGCGGTCAGGTCCGACTTGCGGAACACCGCGTGCAGGGCTTTGGGGTTGGACTCGTCCGGATACGGGTTGTCCGCGATCACCTGGGCCAGCTCGTCGCGCGACACCACGACCACCTGGCCGGGCACGCCGAAACGCTCGGCGATCTTTTCGTCCAGCAGGTCGGCCAGTTTCCCGCTGTCGGTGTCCTGGCTGGTGAACACGACGTTGCCGCTCTGGATGTACGTCGCGACGTCGGTATACCCGAGCGAGGTCATGAGTTCACGCAGATCGGTCATCGGGACTTTGTTCTTGCCGCCGACGTTGATGCCGCGCAGCAGGGCCACGTGAGTACGCACGCCTGCATTCTCTCAGAATCCGGCGACCGCGTTCCTGGCCTGCGCCGGCTCCCCCGGGCCATTGAGCAGGGGCGACGAACCGCGGCTGGCTCACGTAAAGTAGCCACATGCCGGGGGCTAAAACGGTGGTTGAGGCGGCGGGCCGGGAAGTGACGGTCAGCAATCCGGACAAGGTCTTCTTCCCGCGCACCGGCCACACCAAGCTAGATCTCATCCGTTACTACCTCGCGGTCGCGGACGGCGCGGTGCGCGGCGTCGACGGGCGGCCGATGGCGCTGAAGCGGTTCGTGAACGGCGCCGAGGGCGAGCCCTTCTTCCAGAAGCGGGCGCCGGAGAGCCGGCCCGACTGGATCGAGACGGTGGAACTGCGCTTCCCGTCGGGCCGGACGGCCAGCGAGGTCGTGGTCCGTAACGCGGCGCCGCTGATCTGGGTCGTCAACCTGGGCTGTATCGACCTCAACCCGCACCCCGTGCGCGCCGGGGACCTCGATCATCCCGACGAACTGCGGGTCGACCTGGACCCCGTGCCGGGCGTCGAATGGCCGCAGATCATGGACGTCGCGATGGTGGCCAAGTCGGTCCTGGAGGACTTCGGGCTGACCGGCTGGCCCAAGACGTCGGGCTCCCGCGGCTTCCATGTTTACGCCCGGATCGAACCGCGCTGGCCTTTCGCCGACGTCCGCCGCGCGGCCGTGGCACTCGCCCGGGAAGTCGAGCGCCGCGCCCCCGATATCGCGACGAGCAAGTGGTGGAAGGAGGAACGGCACGGCGTCTTCGTCGACTACAACCAGAACGCCAAGGACCGGACCGTCGCGTCGGCGTACTCGATCCGCCCGCTCCCGGACGCCCGGGTGTCGACGCCGCTGCGCTGGGACGAGGTCGCCGGGTGTGACCCCGCCGCCTTCACGATCGACACCGTTCCGGGCCGTTTCGCCGAGATGGGCGACCCGTCGGCCGGCATGGATTCGGCTGTGGGGTCCCTCGAAGGGCTGCTCGGCCTGGCCGAACGGGACGAGGCCGCAGGACTTCCGGATGCGCCGTGGCCTCCGCATTTTGTCCGGCAGTCCGGCGAGGAACCCCGCGTCCAGCCATCCAAGCGGCGCACGGCGCGAAACGCCCCGGCCAAGAGCGCCGCGGGTAAGAGTGCCGCGGCCGGTGGGGCCGGGGGTGCTGAGTCCGCGCGTACTGAGCCCGGGCGTACTGAGCCCGGGGGTGCCGGGCCAGAGGCTGGCAGCGATGAGGGGGCGCCCGGCGGCGGGAGTGCGCGCGGATCGGGACCGACCGGCCGACGGCAGTCCAAGATGCCGCTGGTCGAGGTCGCGCGCGCGGCGACGAAGACCGAGGCCATGGAGGGCCTCGAACGTTGGAAGGAGCGGCACGCGGACGTCTGGCCGCACCTGGCGCCCGCCGATGTACTCGTCGACTCGATGCGGGGGCGCAGCTACAGCTGGACCCGGATTCGGCTGAACCTGCAGCACGTCCCCGAAGCCGAGCGCCCGTCCCAGGAGCCCCTCGAAGTCGATTACGACCCCTGGGGCCCCGGCGGCCGCTGACCGTGCGCGGCGCCTTCCCGGCCTTACCCTTCCCCAGTTTGACCTGGCCGACAGGTTCGCTCCTGGCCGCTGTCGGCTGCCGTACTGCCTGGTCTCGGGGCGCTCGAGCATGAGAGCGTGCGCGGCGGACGCGAACCCGGCCTGGGCGCCGATCCGGTGCGCGAGCGGCGCGCTGGGCTCGGTGACGCCGGGCGGCTAGGACGCCGGGTGCGGAACGTCGGCGAGGGCGGCGAGGCGCTTGGGTGCGATCAGCCGGTAGCTGTCCACCAGCAGTTCGGCGATCTCGTCCCAGTCCTGGTCGACATCCAGCCGCGCGCCCACCCAGCCCTTGGAGCCGACGTACGGCGGCACATAGAACCGTTCCGGGACGTCCCCGACCAGCGCCTCCTGCACCCCGGCGGCGGCCTTGAACGTCATGGCGGTGCGATCCTCGCTGATCGTGGCGAACATCTTGTCGCGGACCCGGAACGCCGGGGACGTGTGACCGCCGAACGATTTCTCGGCCGCCTCGGGCAGTGCGAGGCAGATCTCCCGGACCCGGGCGACGGCATCAATCTTGCTCACGTGAGCGATGCTAGCCCGGCGACGATCGCCAGATCCCCGGCTCCGCGTACGGAATGCCCGGGGTAGCCGGGGGGCCGGGGGACCTACTCGACTTCCTTGAGGATCTTCTGCAGGGAATCGTTCTGCTCACGCACGTAGTCGAGCTGCGCACCAAGTTTCCCGAGCTTGAGGTCGGTGTGCTCCTGGGCGGTGATGGCCAGGTCAGACCCGCTGGAGGGCGGCGGATCCCCGCGCGGACCGGCACCGGGCCCGGGCCCGCTGGAGGGGCGCCGGATCCCCGGTCCTGGGTCCCGGCGGTGGGGAGGAAGAATCCCGGCCCTGGGCCCCGCTGACGGTGGGGGGCCGTAGGATCGCGGGCGTGGCAGCAGTCGCGGAGACCGGCTTCGGCAGCGCGGGGGCGGCGGATGACCGGCCGCTGGAGATGTTGCGGCGGGTATTCGGATACGAGAGGTTCCGGGGCCGGCAGCGGGAGATCATCGACCACGTGGCTGGCGGGGGCGACGCGCTCGTGCTCATGCCGACCGGCGGCGGCAAGTCCCTGTGCTATCAGATCCCCGCGCTGGTCCGTGCGGGCACCGGCGTGGTCATCTCGCCGCTCATCGCGCTGATGCAGGACCAGGTGGACGCGCTGACCGCGCTGGGGGTGCGGGCCGGATTCCTCAACTCCACCCAGGACGCCAGCGAGCGGCGGCGGGTCGAGGCCGCGTTCCTGGCGGGCGAGCTCGACCTGCTCTACCTGGCGCCGGAGCGGCTACGGTCCGAGTCGGCGGTGCGGCTGCTCGACCGCGGAAAGATCTCGCTGTTCGCCATCGACGAGGCGCACTGCGTGGCGCAGTGGGGGCACGACTTCCGGCCGGACTACCTCGAGCTGTCCACGCTGCACGAGCGCTGGCCGGACGTGCCGCGGATCGCGCTGACCGCGACGGCCACGCAGGCCACCCGGGCCGAGATCGCGGCCCGGCTCAACCTGGACGGGGCCCGGCACTTCGTCTCCAGCTTCGACCGGCCGAACATCGGCTACCGGATCGTGCTGAAGAACGAGCCGCGCAGGCAACTGCTGGATCTGCTCCGCACCGAGCACCCGGGTGAGGCCGGCATCGTGTACTGCCTATCCCGGGCGTCGGTGGACAAGACCGCTGAGTTCCTGACCGGCCAGGGGATCCCGGCGCTGCCCTACCACGCGGGACTGGACGCCGGCACCCGCGCCGCGCACCAGGCGCGCTTCCTGCGCGAAGACGGGCTGATCATGGTGGCGACGATCGCGTTCGGCATGGGGATCGACAAGCCGGACGTGCGGTTCGTCGCCCACCTGGACATGCCGCGATCCGTCGAGGGCTACTACCAGGAGACCGGCCGGGCCGGGCGGGACGGGCTGCCGTCGGTCGCGTGGCTCGCCTACGGGCTGTCCGATGTCGTGCAGCAGCGCCGGATGATCGACACCTCCCCCGGCGACGACACCCACCGCCGCCGTCTCGCCACCCACCTGGACGCGATGCTGGCCCTGTGCGAGACGGCGGAGTGCCGCCGGGCGCAGATGCTCGCCTACTTCGGCGAGCAGGCTCCCGCCTGCGGCAACTGCGACACCTGCGCGGCGCCGCCGCAGGTCTGGGACGGCACGGTCGCAGCACAGAAGTTCCTGTCGGCGGTGTACCGGCTGGCCCGGGAGCGGGGCCAGAAGTTCGGCGCTGGTCACATCATCGACATCCTGACCGGCAAGAAGACACCGAAGGTGGCCGAATACGGCCACGACCGGCTGAGCGTCTTCGGGGTGGGCACCGACCTGCGCGAGCCCGAGTGGCGGGGCGTCGCGCGGCAGTTGCTGGCACAGGGGCTGGTCGGCGTGGAGGGCGACTTCGGCGTGCTGACACTGACCGGGGCCAGCGCGGCCGTGCTGCGCCGGGAACGCGAGATCATGCTGCGGCGCGAGCCCGAGCGGGTCCGGGCGCCCCGGCCCGGCCGCTCGTCGCGGGCCGGGACGGCCGCAGATGCGCCGGGCGGGACCGGCGGCGCGGCCGGCGCGGACCTGACCCCGGAGGCGGCCGAGATCTTCGAGCGGCTGCGCGAATGGCGTGCGGGCACGGCGCGGGAGCAGAATGTCCCGGCCTACGTGATCTTCAACGATGCGACGCTGCGGCAGATCGCGGCGGAGAAACCATCGACGCTAAACGGACTATTTGGCATCAATGGCGTCGGTGAGGTCAAACTGTCAAAGTACGGGCAGCAGGTCCTCGACGTTCTCGGCGCCTAGGTGTCACATCTGGGACGTCTTCATCCACAGGCCTGGCGATGTATCCCAAATCGGTACGTATTAGCCAGTGAGCAGACACCGGCCAGCCCCGGCGCGTCCACCGGTTCGTCACCTTCCCGACAACTTGTCTAGCCATGATGTGGACCGATCCAGCCACAATCGATGGCTTTCGGCCGCCATATGGCCTGGGCACGGGAGGAAAATTTTGCGCGGAAGATACGCGATCGCGGCCACAGCCGCGGCCGGCAGCCTTGTTTTCGCGGCCGGATGCAGCAGCAGCTCATCCAACGGCGCCAGCGGCTCGAGCAGCAGCGGCAGCACGAACGTGGCCACGGCCTCGTCCTTGTCCGCTGCCGGGGGCATGAACGCCCTGGTGGCGGCGGCCAAGAAGGAGGGCCAGCTGAACGTCATCACGCTGCCCGCCACCTGGGCAAACTACGGCACGATCATGAAGGACTTCACCGCCAAGTACGGCATCAAGATCACCGACGCCAACCCCGAGGGCTCCAGCGGGCAGGAGATCGCCGCCGTGGAGTCGCTCAAGGGCCAAAGCCGGGCTCCTGACGTAGTCGACGTCGGATCGGCGTTCGCCGTCGAGGGCGCCAACGACCATCTGTGGGC
>Ga0181532_10003599_pt1 | contig 13867 bp, 12 predicted proteins | sample PEATcosm2014_Bin_33_FD_119768 | JGI IMG/M metagenome (GOLD analysis project Ga0181532, IMG submission 119768) | Peatland microbial communities from MTU Mesocosm Facility, Houghton, MI, USA - PEATcosm2014_Bin11_30_metaG | ecosystem: Environmental > Terrestrial > Soil > Wetlands > Peat | place...
ATCGGCCGCGCGGGGATGCGAGTCAATTGCTTTGCGGCGGCAGTGCTCGCGGTCGCCCGATAGCCTGGGAATTGGGTTCAAAACGGTCGATGTTTATATTGGATTCAGCAAATTTGGTCGTGTAAGACCAATTGGAGCATCGTGAGTTATGGAGTGGGCGATGGGAATCGAACCCGGGTCCGATTACTGCTATGTTTCTGAAACTATGAGCTATACGTGCAGCTACCGTCCAAAACCGTCCATAATCGAGTGACGGAAGCGAAAAACCCGCAACAGATCGTCTCGCGCAGCCCCTGGTGAGGTGAGTCAAGGGACGCAGCATTCACCCCATGTCCGAAGCTTGGGAAGAGCCTAACGTGAAATTCGAAATGACGCAACGAATGAGCACGGTGACCCTCGCAGATGAGGTTGGAGGTTCGCCTGGGCGACTGGCGTCCTCCCCAATCTGCTTCCATGGCGTTTCCGACATCTCTTGGGCGGCATCCCGGCTTTATTCCACGACCCAGATCGTGAATCCTTTGCCTTGGCGGACAAGCTTTTCCGCAGGGTGCGTGTTTATGAGTTCCCCTAGCCACGAGAGCGACCTTCTTCCAATGACCACGGTGTCGCATCGCCGTGCCCTCGCCAGTGCCAGGATTTCCTTGGTCGCGCGTGTTCCGTCCACTAGATAGCAAAAGTGAGTCTCGATTGCTCCACGAGCTATTCCACCCTGACGAAGAACTACGTTGGCGCGGTCCAAGGCACGCTGCTCGGTGACCTCGCGTGCGGAAATCCATCGGGACTTGTATGCTCGAAGGCGTCCTTTTTCTGCACCCCTCAACTCAACTAGTTGGCGAGGAGGTGCCAGAAGACTATGAGCCAGACAGACTCTGAAATGCGGTCGCCCCGCGGCCATCTTAGCCACATACTGCAATGCCTTTCTGGTCGCCAGGGACTCATCTACAACAACAAGTAGTTTTCTATTCTTCATTTCAATTCCTTGTCTGCGATTTTTACCACCTGCCATTTACCCTGGATTTCCATCCGGGTTCCCTTGTGATCGCACTCTAGGCCATCTCAACGTTTCAGCGGCCTCGGCGTGAGAATGCTATTTCCTCGACGATGCCGCGTGCGCCTTGGCGATAGGCTTGTTGGCTCCAGTAACAACCGCCGGGCTGCCGGCGGCTTCGATCCCGCCTGCTTCGCGAACAGCAGTCTCACCTTCTCCGGACAAACATGGCTTCGTCTCCACGCGAACGCATTTCGCAGGAGCCGCTCTGGGCATCACTACCTCGAGTCTTCCATCGTTGAATGACGCCTTGGCCTTCGATAGATCAACCTCACAAGGCAAATCAATAACACAGAACATGAGTTGCACGTGCCTATGCGAATGGGGGTGTTTTTCCGATTCTTGGTTTTCCAGGGGCTCGGTTCTTCCGCTAATGCTCAGTCGGCGCGGCTCGAGGCTCACCTTGATCTCTTGCCTGTGGAATCCGGGAACTTCGGCGCGTGCTGTGAGCCGTTCTCCAGATTCTGAGAGGTGGAACTTCACGGGGGTGAGCAGCTCGGACTCCGCGAGAAACCAATCCTCCCGGTCGTTTCCGTGCACGTGCCCGCGGTTCTCGAAAATCTCATAGGCGCGCTTGGCAATCAGATTGAATACGTCTTGTGTATGTTCAAATAGCTCATGCATGGATACGAGATTCACATCAGCACTGATTTCTATGGATGATTCGGGTGACGAGCGGTGTGTCATGGCTTACTTCCTTTCCGCGAAATACAATCTAGGTTCCGCGCTCGAGAAGACTGGGGCATTTTGCGCGTGGGCCTCGAGTACTCTGTTCAGCTCGCCCAGGCGTGAATCAGCAGCGCAGATCAATGTAGTAGTTGTGGGCGAACGGGGTTTTTGGTTCTTAACCTGGAGTTCGTTCACCAACTGCTGAACACAGTTCTTATTCGGACGTTCTGCCCTTGCAGCCGGCGTGCCCGCACGCACAATCGATGTCCGGCGTCTTTTCCATAGCCTCACACTCGGGGCTGCAATACTTGCCCGAGGTGACCACGCACGAACAAACGGGATGCGCACACTTCTGGCCTTTTGCAGTCGTCATTTCCTTTTTTCTATTCGGAGTCTCCATCTCTTTCCTCCCGGCTACGGGTCAATCAGCGGGTGATCCACGCCCGTATCTTAGACACAGGGAAACAGTGCTACTGTCCAAAAAGAAACACATTTCAATCCTGATCGCAGAGTGACAATCGCAGATGTGCATGGTCGTAAGTCGGCTTTCGTCGTAGGTTCTGCCGATTCTCTCGGAATGGTTGTGACGGAATTCAAGTAGCTAAAAAGATGCTTGAGAACCTGGTTTCTGAGCGTGTTGGCTCGGTGCTGCATGTGGCCGTGCCCCCGGGGCCGTCACGCCCGCGGTAGTTCTCTCCTTGAAGCAGCCCGAAGCGAGTGAAGCAGCTTTTCAATTACGCGCTAAGAGGAGCGGCATGGATTCTCAACATCAGCTGTTCAATATGGGACAGTTTTGATTGTATCGTAATGCGATACTTAGAGTTAGGACTTAGCTTGATGGCCTGAGAACGATGGCAAGTACCTGAGGAGATTCAGCAATGCCTACAACCAATTCAGTTGTCGCAATCTATCCCACGCATACGGAAGCGGATCAAGCAGTGAAGGAGCTTCAACGCGGCGGAGTCGACCTGCATAAATTGTCGATCGTTGGGAAGGGGTACCACACGGATGAGCAAGCGGTAGGCTACTACAACACCGGCGACCGCATGATGTATTGGGGCAAGATTGGCGCGTTCTGGGGAGGCTTCTGGGGGCTTTTGTTCGGCTCTGCTTTTTTCATGATCCCGGGTCTCGGACCAATCTTGGCGGCGGGACCGGTGGTTGCATGGATCGTGGCAGCGTTGGAAGGTGCAGCAGTGGTAGGAGGGGTGAGCGCACTGGGAGCAGGGCTGTACAGCATGGGAATTCCCAAGGACAGCATTGTGAAGTACGAAGCAGCGCTCAAAACGGATCAGTTCCTGCTGATCGTCCATGGGACGGCCGCAGAGGTAGCGAAGGCGAAGGACATCATCGAAACTACGCATCCCGCCCAATTCTCGCTGCACTCCGGTCAAGCGGCAGCAGCGGCAAAAGTTTAGCTTTCCTGCGAGTTGTATGGGCAAGGCTGTCTCCCTGGGCTTTGCCTACTGGCGTGTTTCGTGGCCGACAGTCCATCTGGCTGGATTGCGTCCGAGGGGACCTGATCGCCTCAACGTGCCCAGGCTTCCGAACGGGAGGAAGGATTGCAGAGGATGACCTCGAATCCCTCCATCTTCGAGAACGCGATTGGCAGAAACCATGAGCAAGCAAACTCGCGTCAGCCACCCGATCTACAGTCTTCTGCCAACGGAAGTCGCGGGGTTCGATTCCCTGGCAGAGCTTGCCCTGGACATGCGCTGGTCGTGGAACCATGCCACGGACGAAGTGTGGCGCACCCTTGATCCCATACTGTGGGAACTCACGCAAAATCCTTGGGTTGTCCTGCAGACGGTTTCGCGATACCAACTCGAGCGCGTACTTGCCGATCCTGCCTTCCGTAAGAGCGTTGATGACCTGCTGCGAGCCAAACATCACGCGGCGGAGACTCCCGCGTGGTTTCAGCACAAGCACCCGCAAGCTCCCTTGACCTGCGTCGCGTATTTCAGCATGGAATTCATGTTGAGCGAGGCTCTCCCGATCTATTCGGGCGGACTTGGCAATGTGGCTGGCGATCAGCTCAAAGCTGCCAGCGATCTGGGCGTGCCAGTCGTCGGAGTGGGGCTGCTCTACCAACAGGGCTATTTTCGCCAGGAGATCGACAAGGACGGAGCGCAACTTGCTCTTTACCCGTACAACGACCCCGGACAATTGCCGATCACGCCGTTGCGCCACCCGAACGGCGAGTGGTTGCGGTTGGAGATTGCGTTGCCCGGATACTCGGTCTGGCTGCGCGCCTGGCAGGTCCAAGTCGGTCGCGTCAAGCTTTACCTACTCGACAGCAATGACCCGGCGAACATTCCTGTTCATCGAGGCATCACCAGCGAACTCTACGGGGGCGGGCCGGAGTTGCGCCTCAAGCAGGAACTGCTTCTCGGGATTGGCGGATGGCGCTTACTTTGCGCGCTCGGGATCCATCCAGAGGTTTGTCACCTGAATGAAGGGCATGCGGCCTTCGCCGTGTTGGATCGCGCCCGGAGCTTCATGGAAGAGACAGACCAGCCCTTCGAAGTGGCAATGGCCGCAACTCGAGTCGGCAATCTCTTCACCACCCATACGGCAGTAGCCGCGGGCTTTGACCGTTTTGCTCCAACCCTCATCGAGCAGTACCTCAGTGGATATGCCCAGCAGAAGCTCGGCATTCAAATCAATGACTTGCTGGCTCTCGGCCGGCAGAATCCGGACGACTTGTCGGAGAGTTTCAACATGGCCTATCTGGCAATCCGGGGGAGCGGGTCGGTGAATGGCGTCAGTCGCTTGCATGGGAAAGTTAGCCGGCAGCTCTTTGAGCCTCTTTTCCCCCAGTGGCCAGCGGACGAAGTGCCCGTCGGACACGTAACCAACGGAGTCCATATGCCGACCTGGGACTCGGCCCCAGCCGATGATTTGTGGACGGGAACCTGTGGCAAGGGGCGATGGCTGGGGACAACGGAGAACTTGGAGCAAGACATTCGCCACGTTTCCGACGCCACCCTTTGGCAGTTTCGCATCGCCGCCAGCAAGTCTCTTGTTGAATATGCACGCCAGCGATTGTCCCGGCAGCTAGCCGCTTCGGGCGCGTCACCCGAAGCGGTCGACGGTGCCAAGCATCTCTTTAATCCCAACACCCTGACGTTAGGATTTGCGCGCCGCTTCGCGACCTACAAGAGACCGAACTTGCTGCTGCATGACCAGCAACGACTGCTTCGCCTATTGAGCAATTCGCAGCGTCCGGTGCAACTCATCATCGCCGGAAAAGCGCATCCGGCGGACCAGGCGGGTCAGGCCCTGATCCAGGAATGGATCCATTTCATTCGGCGGCCTGAGACACGTTCCCATGTCATCTTCCTCAGCGACTACGATATGCATTTGACCGAGCGTTTGGTGCAGGGCGTGGACGTCTGGATCAACACACCACGCCGGCCCTGGGAGGCTTGCGGAACAAGTGGAATGAAAGTGCTCGTCAATGGCGGCATCAATCTCTCGGAATTGGACGGTTGGTGGGCGGAAGCCTATTCGCCAGAGATTGGTTGGGCTTTGGGGGACGGCCAGGAACATGGCGACGATCCGGCCTGGGACGCGGCCGAAGCGGAAGCCCTGTACGACCTTCTCGAGCGGGAGGTGGTCCCCGAGTTTTATACCCGAGACGCGAGCGGTATTCCCACCGCATGGGTCAAGCGCATGAGGGAAAGCATGGCCCGGTTGACGCCTCGCTTCTCAGCCGAGCGCACGGTGCGCGAATACACCGAGCAACACTACCTCCCGGCTGCTAACGACTACCATTTGCGCATTGCCAATAAAGGCGCCGTCGGCAAACAAATGGTCGATTGGCAGCATGCAGTCGATCGGAATTGGCGCTCATTGCGCTTCGGAAACGTGCGGGTCGAAACCAATGCGGATCACTACGTGTTTGAAGCCGAAATCTTTCTGAACGGTCTTGACCCGAATGCGGTGCGAGTTGAGCTTTATGCGGACGGAATCCACGGGAGTGATCCTCTGCGAGAGGAAATGAAGTACGCGCAACCGCTTCCTGACGCATCCCGGCCCCACGTCTATCGTGCAGCGGTACCAACGACACGTCCAGCAGGAGACTACACGGCACGAGTGATACCTCAGCGCTCGGGCGTGGCAGTTCCATTGGAATGCGCGCGAATTCTATGGCAGCGATGATGCGATCGGCGAAAGAAAGAACGATGAAGAAAGCGGCTGCAATCACGTGCTTGTTCCTGGATATCGGCGGTGTCCTGCTCACCGACGGCTGGGATCATAATGCCCGCAAACGGGCGGCGATCAACTTCAGGCTGGATTTAGCCGAGATGGAGGACCGGCATCACTTGACGTTCGACACCTACGAGGAGGGAAAGCTCACGTTGGAAGAATATTTAGGTCGCGTGGTCTTCTACCAAAAGCGACCGTTCACACGAGCCCAGTTTCGGCGCTTCATGTTCGCGCAATCGAAACCTTACCCCATGATGATTGAGCTGGTCACTCGGCTCAAGGTCCGCCATGGGTTGAAGATCGCTGTGGTTAGCAACGAAGCGCGGGAATTGAATGTTCATCGGATTCGCAAGTTCAAGCTGGAGCGCTTCGTGGATTCTTTTATTTCCTCCTGCTTCGTCCACGTCCGCAAGCCCGACGCGGACATCTTTCGGCTTGCGCTAGACGTCGCTCAGGCCTCAGCACGGCAGGTCGTCTACATCGAAAACACTCCCATGTTCGTCCAGATCGCGGAAGGTTTGGGGATTCGAAGCATTCTTCACACGGATTACAGGTCCACGTGCGCGAAGCTGGCTTCGTTCGGATTGCAGAATGACGACGGAGTCATCCATGAAATCCGCTAACCCACGCATCCTGACGATCAATGGCGGCTCGTCGAGCATTAAGTTCGCGCTGTTCGAGGCCGGTGACTCGCTCCGGCAGATTCTGGAAGGCGGCATTGAGCGCATTGGACTGCCGGAGGCCACCTTGCAGGTGAAGGGGGTTGAGCAGGCAGACAACTTTTCGCGGTTAGTGAAGGCGCCGGATCACACCGCGGCGGTGGGCGCTCTGATGGATTGGATCGAGGAACGCAGCGGGCGTGATGCGTTGACCGCAGTGGGACATCGCGTGGTGCATGGCGGGCCGAAATATTACGAGCCGCAGCGAATCACCGCGGAAATGGTTGAGGAATTGCGCCGCCTGAGTCCGTTCGATCCTGACCATATGCCGGAGGAGATTCTGTTGACCTCGGCATTTCATTGCCGATTTCCTGATCTGCCCCAAGTAGCGTGTTTCGACACGGCTTTTCACCATGATCTACCGCGCGTGGCGCAGTTGTTGCCGATCCCGCGCCAGTACGAGGCGCAAGGCGTGCGGCGGTACGGGTTTCACGGGTTGTCGTATGCGTTCTTAATGGAAGAACTCGCACGTTTAGGCGACCCTGCGGCAACGACGGGCCGTGTCATCCTCGGCCACCTCGGCAATGGCGCGAGCCTCGCGGCGGTGCGCGACGGCAAACCCTTGGACACAAGCATGAGTTTCACTCCGACCGCTGGGGTGCCGATGAGCACGCGGTCAGGCGATCTCGATCCCGGACTGGTTTGGTATCTGGCGCGAACTGAAAAAATGAGCGCGAGGCAATTCAACGAAATGGTCAATTTCCAGTCCGGGCTGCTCGGGGTATCCGAGACCAGCTCCGACATGCGTGACTTGCTCGACCGAGAGACGCAAGACGTGCGGGCGGCTGAGGCGGTCGCGCTGTTTTGTTACCAGGTCAAGAAGTGGATTGGCGCATTCGCGGCGGCGTTAGGTGGACTGGACACGCTGGTCTTCGCCGGTGGGATCGGAGAGAACGCGCCCGCAGTCCGCGCCCGGATTTGCGATGGGCTGGGATTCCTCGGAATCGGAATCGATGAAAAACGAAATGCAGCGAATGAGGGCGTGATTTCCGCGGCGGCCAGCCGGGTCGTGGTTCGCGTCATTCGCACGGATGAAGAACGCATGATCGCCAAGACGGTTTGCCGCGTTCTTGGCCTTGGCTGAAAAAGGAGAATCGAACCATGAAAATGAACGCACTCACTCCGGAACACCTGCACAAGAAACCCGGCGCGGTGAACAAAGAGGAGTTGACATTGAACCTCGATGGACCCACTCCGGAACTGCTCCACAAGATGGATGCTTACTGGCGCGCCGCCAACTATCTCTCGGTCGGCCAGATTTATCTCTACGACAACCCGCTGTTGAAGGAGCCGCTCAAACTTTCGCACGTGAAACCGCTGGTGGTCGGACACTGGGGAACAACGCCGGGCCAGAACTTCATCTACGTGCACTTGAACCGGGTCATCAAGAAGTATGACCTGGATATGTTCTACATCGCCGGTCCCGGGCATGGTGGTCCTGCGCTGGTGGGCAATACGTACTTGGAAGGCACCTACAGTGAGATTTATCCAAACATCAGCCAGGACGAAGCCGGACTCAAGAAGTTGTTCATGCAGTTCTCCTTTCCCGGCGGGATTTCCAGCCATGTGGCACCGACGACGCCAGGGTCGATTCACGAAGGTGGAGAGCTCGGGTATTCGCTTAGCCATGCTTTCGGGGCGGCGTTCGATAACCCCGATCTGATCGTGGCCTGCGTCATCGGTGATGGTGAAGCGGAAACAGGCCCTCTGGCGACCGCATGGCAGTCCAACAAGTTTCTCAACCCAATTTCCGACGGAGCCGTGCTGCCAATTTTGCATCTCAATGGCTACAAGATCAGCAATCCGACGGTGTTGGCCCGCATCGAGCATGAGGAATTGGAGCAATTTCTGCGAGGTTGCGGCTGGACGCCCTACTTTGTGGAAGGCGATGAGCCGGAAGCGATGCACCAACTCATGGCCACCACCTTGGGTAAGGCCATCGAGGACATCCGGCGAATCCAGAGCAAAGCACGGACCAAGAGCGACAACACTCGGCCGCGCTGGCCCATGATCGTCTTGAGGTCACCCAAGGGCTGGACGGGACCCAAAATTGTCGATGGCCTGCAAGTCGAGGGCACGTTCCGAGCGCACCAGGTGCCGCTCCTGGTGGATTCCGAGCATCCCGATCATGTCAAGCAGCTTGAAAGCTGGATGAAGAGCTACAAGGCCGAGGAGTTGTTCGACAAAAATGGCCGGCTCATCCCGGAATTGGCCGAACTGGCGCCGAAGGGCGACCGGCGGATGGGCGCCAATCCGCACACCAACGGCGGAGTTCTCTTGCGCGACCTGCGCATGCCCGATTTCCACGACCACGCGGTGAATGTGCCTTCGCCGGGAGCCGTTGACGGCCAAGACACGCTCGTACTGGGGAATTTCCTCCGCGATGTGACCAAACTGAATCAGGCTCAGCGTAATTTCCGGGTCTTCGGTCCCGATGAAACAGTCTCGAATCTATTGGGCGCGGTTTTTGAAGTCACCAACCGTCAGTGGGATGCCCGGAAAGTGGAAAATGATGAATTCCTTGCGCCCGCCGGTCGTGTTCTGGACTCGATGCTCAGCGAGCACCAGTGCGAAGGCTGGTTGGAGGGTTATCTCCTGACGGGGCGGCACGGGCTGTTCAACAGCTATGAGGCCTTCATTCGCATTGTCGACTCGATGTTCAGCCAGCACGCCAAGTGGTTGAAGGTAACGTTGGAACTACCTTGGCGCCGCAAGATCGCCTCGCTGAACTATCTGCTTGCTTCCCACGTCTGGCAGCAAGATCACAACGGCTTCACACACCAGGATCCCGGCTTCCTCGACCACGTCATCAACAAGAAGGCCGATATTGTGCGCGTGTACCTTCCGCCCGATGCCAATTGTCTGCTTTCGGTTTTTGATCATTGCCTGCGCAGCCGCCATTACGTCAACGTCGTGGTTGCAGGCAAGCACGCCCTCCCGCAGTGGCTGACCATGGACGCGGCGGTCGTGCATTGCACGGAAGGAATTGGCATCTGGCAATGGGCGAGCAACGACCAAGGCGCCGAGCCGGACGTGGTCATGGCCTGCTGCGGAGATACGCCCACGCTTGAGATTCTGGCAGCCGTCTCCATCCTTCGCCAGCACCTGCCCGATCTGAAAATCCGGGTGATCAATGTCGTCGACCTGATGAAGCTGCAGTCTGCCAGCGAGCACCCGCACGGACTGAGCGAAACGGATTACGATTCGCTCTTCACCAAAGATAAACACATCATCTTTGGCTTCCATGGGTACCCATCGCTAGTTCACCGCCTCACCTACCGCCGCACCAACACAAACCTTCACGTCCGGGGCTACAAGGAAGAGGGCACCATCACGACTGCATTTGACATCAGGGTGCAGAATGACCTGGACCGGTTCCACCTGGTGCAAGACGTGGTGGATCGGCTACCGCACTTGGGCTCCAAGGGCGCCTATCTGAAGCAGACGATGCAGGACAAGCTCATCGAGCACAAACACTACATCGACAAGCATGGCCAAGACTTGCCGGAAGTTCGCAACTGGAAGTGGAGCAACTCCAAATGAATGTACAAGAGATTATAGACACCGCAAGGGCGCTGATCGCCGGCGACAAGGGGCTGCTGGCGATGGATGAAAGCAATCCAACCTGCAATAGGCGATTTGCCAGGTTGGGGATTCCCCAGACCGAGGAGACCCGGCGCAGCTATCGTGAGTTGATTGTGACCACGCCGGGTCTCGCTGACTGTATTAGCGGCGTGATTCTGTACGATGAGACGATCCGTCAGAAGAAAAAAGACGGCACTCCCTTTCTCAAGGTCGTCACCGATGCGGGAATCATTCCCGGCATCAAGGTTGACACCGGCGCAAAGGCCTTGGCAGATCATCACGGAGAGAAAGTGACCGAAGGTCTGGACGGATTGCGGGGCCGCCTGGCGGAATACTCGCAAATGGGCGCGCGCTTCGCCAAGTGGCGCGCAGTGATTGCCGTGGGCGATGGCATTCCCAGCGGGGGCTGCATCGAAGCCAACGCACACGCGTTGGCTCGCTATGCCGCGTTGTGTCAGGAAGCCGGGGTGGTCCCCGTCGTCGAGCCGGAAGTCCTCATGGACGGCGAGCATACGATGGAACGGTGCCGCGAAGTAACGGAGGAAGTCCTGCGAACAGTTTTCAACCAACTCTATTCACAACGCGTGATGCTGGAAGGCATGATCCTGAAGCCCAACATGGTGCTTCCGGGATTGACCTGCCCCAAGCAGGAAGATCTGAATCAAGTGGCTGACGCTACCGTGATGTGTCTCTTACGTGCCGTCCCCGCCGCCGTTCCCGGCATTGCGTTCCTGTCGGGCGGCCAATCCACTGAACTGGCCTCGGCCCGTTTGAATGCCATGAACCTCAGATTTAAGTCGCGAGTGCCTTGGGCATTGGCGTTTTCGTTTGCCCGCGCCATCCAGCAACCGGCTATGGAGATATGGCAAGGCCAGCTGGCCAATGTGTCGGCGGCACAGCAAGCCTTGTGTCATCGAGCCAGATGTAATCAGGCTGCACGCCGGGGCGAATACACTCCCGCAATGGAAACGGAAGTTGGTCCGAGACAGCACCATGCCGCGCAAGCGTCGCATTGATAAACGCGCCCAAAACTTGCCGGGCGTTCCTAAGTAGAAAGAGATGGAGCCGAACAGCAACAAAGCCAGCCCAAGATCATTCGGTCGGAGAACGAGAAAGCAGGCAACTAATGCATGAAAGTAACCACGGTCACCACCACGATGAAATAGCGGATGGCGAGCATGTTCATCGGGAGATTCCTCCGTACTGGAGGCGCGCTCACCGTGATTGGCGGTTCTGGCTCGGCTTGCTTCTTATGTGTGTGGCCATCACTACCTATTTTATGAGCGATGATCTGTCGTTGGTGCCGAGCGGCAAACAGCGCCATGCGACATCGAGTGATGCCAGAAGATAGCGGAGCTTCTTAGAACATAAGAATGCTGCACGGGCTAATGGCCGGCGACAAGGTCCTGCTGGCGACAGATGAGGGCAAAGAAAGTTCCCATGAACCAAATAGTTCTCTATCCGCTGCGCTTCGAACCGATCTATCAGTATCGGCTCTGGGGCGGCAGACGTTTGGCCGAGTTGCTGACCGCACCCCTTCCAGGCGACGGCCCTATCGGGGAAGCGTGGATACTCAGTGACCGCGACGACCATTCGAGCCGCGTTGCCGATGGACCTCTTAAAGGGCGGACTATCACTCAATTGCTGGAGCAGTCTCGGGAGCAATTGCTGGGAAAGTTGGCTCAGAGTTTCCGCCGGTTCCCACTCCTGCTGAAGTTCCTCGACGCGCGTGAAATGGTCTCGGTCCAGGTACATCCCGCGGATGGGCACAAGGAGTTGTTGCCGCCTGGCGAAAGCGGGAAGACCGAAGCATGGGTTGTGCTAGAGGCGGGGAAGAAAAGCCGCATCTACGCGGGCCTGAAGCCAGGTACCACTCCAGACGATCTTCGGCGGGCGCTCGCGAACGGGACGGTAGCGGGCGATCTCGCATACTTCACTCCGAAACCCGGCGATGGCGTCTTCCTGCCAGCTGGAACAGTTCACTCTCTAGGCGACGGCGTGGTGGTGTTCGAGATTCAGGAGAACAGCGATGTGACGTTTCGTCTGTACGACTGGGATCACATTGACGCCAAGACAGGCCACCTGCGGGCGCTCCAAGTCGATCAGGCGCTGGCCTGCATTGATTTTGTAGACGGTGCAGCCGGTTTGGTGATGCCCTTGGTGGAAGCGACGACGCCGGTGCGGCGCGAGCGACTCTTTCGTTGCAAGCAATTCCGGTTGTGGCGTCTGCGGGGTCAATCGCCGTTTACCGTTGGCGCCGCGGGTCTGCCGCGCGTGTTGGTGTGCGTCGAGGGCGCGGGGCAAGTCGAGCACGGCGGCGCCACTTATGCCGTCGCAAAAGGCGATGTATTGCTCTTGCCTGCGGTCGTTGGAGCGTGTGCTTTTCGGCCAAGCGGAGTAGTGAGTTTGTTGGAAATTGCGCTGCCGGAATAGTTTACAACCGAGCAAAAGAAGGATGGCTGGCGAGGCCGGAAACTCAAATTGAGATGGCGAACATTCAGGGGTGGAAGAACATTGAAAAAGTTAATTGTTTTTGATCTGGACGGGACACTAGCCGAAAGTAAATCAGCCCTCGACGCCGAAATGGGGGCACGACTGCATGACCTTCTCGGTGTCGTCAAAGTGGCCGTAATTTCCGGAGGAGATTGGCCTCAGTTTGAGAAACAACTGCTCTCTCATCTTCCCCAGGATGCAAGCCTGGAGAACTTGTCCCTTCTTCCCACCTGCGGAACAAAGTTCTACCGCTACACGGGCCATTGGGAAAAACTTTACGAAGAAGATTTCACGGCGACTGAAAAACAAAAAATCATCAGCTCTCTAAAGAAAGCCGTCGAGGTAGCGGGCTTCAAGGTCGAAAAGTTCTGGGGAGAAGCAATTGAAGACCGGGGAAGCCAGATAACATATTCCGCTTTAGGCCAAAAAGCCCCCTTGGAAGAAAAGGACAAATGGGATCCCGATTTCGCCAAGCGAAAAAAGATCAAAGTGATTCTCGACCCTTTGATCCCCGGGTTTTCCGTGCGACTCGGAGGCGCGACTTCCATTGACGTCACTAAACCAGGCATCGACAAAGCCTACGGAATCCGAAAGCTGCGCGACCTGCTGAACATTTCATTGAAAGAAATGATTTACGTTGGCGATGCCTTGTTCGTCGGAGGAAACGACTATCCGGCGGAAGAAGCAGGTGTCGTTTGTGTCTCGGTTCGAGGTCCCAAGGAAACGAAATGCGTTACCGAAGCAATCATTGCTTGCTTAGATGGCGATCAGCCAACGTGACCTTATGGGGAGAGTTGATGAGTGGATTTAGGTTGCAACGACTGGCAATGGTGATGGAGCCGGAGCCGGGTAATCCCCAGGAAATCGAAGGCGTCCTGAATCCGGCTGCCGTTCGTGGCCCTGATGGCGCGCTCTACCTCTTTCCGCGGCTTGTCGCGCATGGGAATTACTCGCGAATTGGAATTGCGCGAGTGCGGTTCAATGAAGCCGGCGATCCCGTAGGAGTCGAGCGGCTCGGCATGGCACTGGAGCCGGAAGCCGATTATGAGCGGCGGCCCGACGGTGGCGGTGGTTGTGAAGATCCTCGTATCACGTTCGTGGAACCGCTCCAGCGCTACATCATGACCTACACCGCGTTTTC
>Ga0181532_10003602_pt1 | contig 13862 bp, 7 predicted proteins | sample PEATcosm2014_Bin_33_FD_119768 | JGI IMG/M metagenome (GOLD analysis project Ga0181532, IMG submission 119768) | Peatland microbial communities from MTU Mesocosm Facility, Houghton, MI, USA - PEATcosm2014_Bin11_30_metaG | ecosystem: Environmental > Terrestrial > Soil > Wetlands > Peat | place...
CCCCGTCATCGTGGATCCGAGCCACGCTACGGGCGTGGCCAGCATGGTGGAACCAGCCAGTTGTGCCGCGATTGAATATGGCAGCCACGGATTGATCATTGAGGTGGCTTGCGACCATGTTGGGTCGATCCGGCCGAAATGCGATGCGGCCCAAGCGATCAGCCCCGCAACGCTCCGTCATATCATCAGTTTTATTGATGCTCGCATGGAGCATGTTGCGTTAAAGAGAGCGCAGGTCGTCTAGATTCGCAGAGCAGTGACCGGCCAATCGTTCAGCAGTACGACTTCCCTCAGGACTCTTTCCATTTGCGGTAACGGCGGATTGCTGCGTTCGTCGAGCTGTCGTGCTTGAGTTGCGACTCCGTTTTGCTCTCCAGTTCCGGGATGATGCGCTGCGCCAGCACTTTGCCTAATTCCACTCCCCACTGATCGAAGGAATCAATTTGCCAAACGGTGCCCTGCGTGAACACCGCATGTTCATAGAGCGCGACCAGCTTACCCAAAGCTTCCGGGGTCAATTGCTCCAACAGAATTGTGTTCGAAGGGCGATTGCCCTCGAACACGCGATGCGGCACCAACCAATCGGGCGTGCCCTCGGCTTTCACTTGCGCCGGCGTCTTACCGAACGCGAGAGCTTCACTCTGCGCAAAGATATTGGCCACCAACATGTCGTGGTGGCGCCCGAGGGGATTCAGCGCCTTGGCAAAGGCAATGAAGTCGCAGGGGATCAATCGTGTGCCCTGATGAATCAGTTGGTAGAAAGAATGTTGGCCGTTGGTGCCCGGCTCTCCCCAGAAGATTTGGCCGGTTTCATAATTCACTTTCGCTCCGGTAAGCGTGACGTGCTTGCCGTTGCTCTCCATTGTCAGTTGTTGGAGATAGGCGGGGAAGCGCTTCAGGTACTGCTCGTAGGGCAGAACAGCAACGGTTTGGGCGCCAAAGAAGTCCGTGTACCAGAGACTCAGCAAACCAAGCAATACGGGAACATTGCGCTCCAAGGGAGCCGTGCGAAAATGCTCATCCATCTGGTGAAACCCGCTGAGCATGGACCGGAAGTTTTCCGGGCCGATCGCAAGCATCGTAGAGAGGCCAATGGCAGAGTCCATGGAATAGCGGCCACCTACCCAATCCCAAAATCCAAACATGTTGGCGGTATCAATACCGAATTTCGCTACTTCCGTGGCGTTTGTGGACACCGCCGCGAAATGTTTTGCGACGGCCTTTTCATCACCCCCCAAACCCTTCAGCGACCACTCACGCGCGGTGTGGGCATTGGTCATGGTTTCAAGCGTGGTGAAGGTTTTCGACGAGATAATGAAAAGCGTTTCCACTGGGTCCAGGTCCACGACAGCCTCGGCGAAGTCGGTGCTATCGACATTCGAGACAAAGCGAAAGGTGATGCTGCGGTCGCTGTAAAACTTCAGCGCTTCGTAAGCCATGACCGGACCCAGGTCCGACCCGCCGATGCCGACGTTAATCACGTTGCGAATTCGCTTTCCGGTGTGGCCTTTCCAGGTTCCGCTGCGAACGCGATTGCAGAACTCCGTCATCTTGTCGAGCACGGCATGCACTTCCGGGACTACATTCTTGCCATCGGCCAGAATGGAAGCATCCCGGGGTGCGCGCAGGGCCACGTGGAGCACGGCGCGGTTTTCCGTAATATTGATCTTCTCACCTCGAAACATGGCCTCAGTCCGTGCCTGCAAACCGGATTCCCGAGCAAGGTCGAGAAGCAGCTTGATGGTCTTCTCGGTAATCAGGTTCTTAGAGTAGTCCAAGTAAATCCCCAAGGTGTCCAAGGTGAAACGCTCGCCTCGCTTGGGATCGGCATCGAACAGTTTCCGCAAATGGGTAGCCTGGATTTTCTTGTGGTGCGCCTTGAGGGCCACCCAGGCCTTACGCTTCGTCAGTGGCTTAATTTCTGAAGCTTTTGAAGTGTGTTTTGTGCGTGTTGCCATGGTCCGGCTCCTTATGAGTTTTCGAACTTATCGGGATTGAGGTTTCTTCTCGGGCTTATGGACTCGACCGGCCTCTTCTTTCCAGAGACGGAAGCCGCCGACAAAGGCGTTGAAGTTGTCACCCAGACGACAGTGGGGAGGCAGCTCCTTAAGTTTCTTGGCATTCCCTCCCCCGATCACGACGTCGTCGGGTTCGATTGCTTGGACTAATTTCTCGACCACATCGGCCACCTGCTTGCGCCACTTTTTCTTACCGCGCTTCTCCAAGCTGCGGCGCCCCACGTAGTCTTCATAGGTTCGCTTCTTGTAAGGGAGGTGCCCAAGCTCCATAGGCTCGACGATGCCATCCTCAACGAGGGCTGTGCCCAGGCCGGTGCCCAAACCTAGAAACAGCATCCGTCCTTTTTTGTAACTTCCGAGCGCCTGCATTGCGGCATCATTCATCACTTTGACCGGACAGCCAAAGGCGCGATCAAAGTGAAAGCCCACCCAGCCCTTCCCGAGGTTGTAAGGTTCGACAAACGCACGGTCGCGCAGCACTGGCCCCGGGTAGCCGATCGAGATGACATCGTATTTCCAATCTTTGGTGGCTTCTTTTACGCCCTTGACCATCTCGCTCGGAGTCAGCGTTGGGCCAGATTCGAATTTCCGCGGCGTCTGCTCACCGCTGAGTAACAGCTTAACGTTACTTCCACCAATATCGATCACCAGTACCTTCATCTGCGACCCTCCTTACTGTGGTCCATCCAAGGGCGAAGCCGCCGTACGCTGCCTCCCAGAGTGTACCCAAATCTACTCCAGCACGGCGCATCTCAAACCATGAAAAAGAGGAGAGAGAAGGGGCGCTTCCCGGTGGGAAGGCCTCACGATGGTCGGTGCGCTATTTGGTGCGCTCGTGTAGAGACAAAAAGATGACGCAAGCTGCAGGAAACCAAATCGTTACCATACAAAGTCTTGCACAGGGTTTCCTCAACCTCTGCTTGACACAACCGCGAATGAGAAGTAATTTTCCACAATGTTTTTCCGGGGTGACAAAGTTTAGCTCCTGCAGTTGGGAGCTTGTCGGACGGAAACTCCGAAGAACGCTTTCTCCTAGTTGACACCTATTTTGGGGAAAGACCTGAGTCTTGAAGTAGTGAATCAGGGCGTCACGTTCTCTGCTCGTGCTTTGAATCCGGAAATGTTCTTGTTTGGGGATGCCGAGAGGGGTGAAGAGAATGGGTAAGAAATTCTTATTTGTGGTCCTAGTCTGCGTAGCTGCACTGTGTTGCGGACAGAGAGCCTACGGACAGGCAACGGGTAGTCTCTCAGGAACAATTACGGATAAGTCCGGCTCAGCAGTCTCCGGCGCTACCGTAACGGTCACTTCCCAAAGCACAGGCACGGTCCGCAATGCCTCGACCGATGATTCCGGCCACTACAGCTTGAACTTGTTGCCTGTCGGAATGTATACCGTCCGCGTTGAATTCAAGGGCTTCCAGACTGTCGAATCCAAAGACAATAAGCTGCAGGTGGACGAGGCGCGCGAACTGGACTTCTCTCTGTCTCCGGCAGTGCAGAGCGCTACCGTAGAGGTCTCGGCGAACGCCGTGGCAGTTGAAACGACAAATCCCTCCCTTGGGCAAGTCATCACCTCCCAGGAAGTTGCGCAACTCCCCTTGAACGGGCGCGATTTTGTGCAACTCGCAACACTCTCCCCCGGTGCCACGGCGGAAACCAATCCAGGCAGTTTCTTCGTGTCCGCTGCAAGCAGCGAAGTAGCCGCTCGCGGCGCTTTTTCACTTTCGGTCGGCGGTTCGCGTCCCAACAGCACCGACTGGCTGATCGACGGTGTTGACAACAATGAATTGACCGCCGGCGGTATCTCCATCCTCTCTTCCATTGACGACATCCAGGAGTTTAAGGTCCTCACCTACAATTACTCCGCGGAGTATGGGACGCGCGCGGGACCGACTGTCCTCCTCACGACCAAATCTGGTAGCAACGATTTCCATGGGAGCTTGTATGAGTTCTTCCGCAATACCGATTTGGACGCGAGAAGTTTCTTCGCCTCGTCTCGCGAAAAATTCAACTTGAACCAGTTTGGCGGGTCGGTCGGCGGGCCCATCCGAAAGAACAAGACATTTTTCTTCCTGGACGGCGAGCAGAAATATCAACGCCATGGAATTCCCTTCACCGGCTTGGTTCCGTCGGAGGCCATGCGCAATGGTGATTTCACCGACGATGCTTTCGGGAATCCAGTGACTGCCACGTACACACCGACGGGGAGCACTACTCCAGTGACAGTACCTGCAATCATCAATCCCTACATGACTGGAGCGTCTCTGAACCCAGCCACAACTCCCAATTCTTATTTCCAGTGTGGTGCCACTGGCCAACCCCTTCCGGTGAATTCTGACGGAAGTCAGGCGGCCGGAGTTCCTTGCTCCAAGATACCGGGCGCGAATCCGTTGAATGCCTCCAATTTCCCCAATGGCTTGATCGACCCAATCGGGCAGTCCCTGATGAACCTGTATCCTGCGCCTAATGCTAACAACCCAACGTCAGGCTACAACTACGTGAACGTCCCAGTCCGCAGCCTGAACGAGACCAAGTTTGACATTCGATTGGACCAAAATTTTTCCGCCTCTGACACCGCGTTTGCCCGCTTCAGCTATGACCAAGCTGGCTCTTATGTGCCCGGCGGAGCACCGGGCTTCGTAGAAGCGAGTGCGTTCGGCAGTAACCAGGGGATCCTCAACCACGCCCGCAACGTGGCCATCGGAGAAACGCACATCTTTACCCCGACAACCGTTAACCAGTTCAGCTTCGGCTACAACCGCATCTTCGACTACATCACCTCCACAGGCACGGGCACTTGCGAAGCCGCCAAGCTCGGTATCGTCAACGCCAACCTGGGCTGCGACAGTAACAACGAGTGCCTCAAGGGCGCAATTAGTTGTGGACTGACTAGCTTGCTTTTTCTAAACGGGTATTGGGCGGTGGGCGACCGAGGCTACTCACCATTCCAGGGTGGTACCAACATTTTCACTGTTAACGACACTGTTGATGTCATCCGCGGCAAGCACGATGTCAAGTTCGGCGTCGGCTGGCGTGCCAATCAGATGAACACCGGGACTGAAGCGTTCCAGGATGGATTTTGGATCCCGTTCGGCGATTACTCCAACAATCCAGTCGCAGATATTCTGATGGGTTACACCAGCTTAGCGGAGCATGACCAGACTTTTAACGGCACGGTCATCGGTCGCCGCTGGAAAGTTTTCCGTCCATTCGTTCAGGACGATTGGCGAGTCACTAAGGATCTGACCCTCAACCTGGGTTTGGCTTGGGATTTGACTTCGCCGATCACGGAAGCTCATGGCAAATTGGCTAACTACGATCCATACACCAACACAATGCTCATCGCCAACCAGAACTATGTCTCAGGGTCGGCTGGTGTAAACAGGAACTGGACTGCCTTTGAACCTCGGCTCGGGTTGGCTTACAAGATCCTCGGCAGTGACAAAACGGTCCTCCGCGCGGGCTACGCTATCTATCATGATTCGGCCTGGAGTATGGGTGCCCAGGGCCTTTGGCAGAATCCTCCGTTCTTCGCGGAGTCCGATGCCTTTGGCGGTGGGTGTCCCACCGCAACCTCCTACTGTGCTTTGCATCTCGGGCAGACCCCTGGAGGGGTAAGCATTCACAGCTTCCCACTCTTTACCGGGCCGCCGAACCTTTCCACCTTTACCGGAACCCTCTTCTATGAGCCGACCAACCAGAAGCTCGGCGAAGTTCAACAGTTCAATGTAAACATCGAACGGTCCCTGCCTGGAAACATCGTCCTCACTGCCGGCTATGCCGGCGCACGCGGGAGCCATATCCTGGTGGCCGGGAATGCCATCAACACGGGGTCCGGTTTCCTGACTTGCCCTGCCGGTGAAAGCGGTGTAATCGGTTGCGATCCCAGCGGCGGCCCCTTTGTCTCTCCATGGCAACCGCCGAACGGTAATCCCATCCTGGACTTTGCCGATTACGGCAAGACCACCTACAATTCGCTGCAAATCAAGGCGGAGACTAAGACAGCGAGGTATGGTCTGTACGCCCTCATCGGCTACACTTACTCGCACACCTATGACAATGGTCTGTCCGATGGACTGGGATCGCTCCTGAGCGCACCCTATTTCCCGCTCCCCAATTGGAGCAAGCTGGATTGGGGCTTGTCTCAGATCAACCTCAACAACAGCTTCACCGCCAGCGTCATCTATGACCTGCCTTTCGGCAAGGGCAAGAAGTTTGGCAACGATTGGAATAACGTGACCAACTCCTTACTCGGCAATTGGCAGCTTACGGTGATCGAAAAAATCACTTCCGGCTTCCCCGTCCCGCTCATCGACAGCAATAACACGTCGGGCGTGTCCTTCAACACCGGCGGCAATGGCAACAACTACGAACGGCCAGATCAGGTGCCTGGTTGCAATGTTTACGGAGCGAATCACTCTCAATTGCAATACATCAATCCAGCCTGCTTCCCTGCACCGACCCCTTTCACACTCGGCAATGCCAATCGTGTTCCAGTCTTCGGTCCGGACTTCGTGAACACGGACTTCTCCGTGATCAAGCAATTCGCGCTGCCCTGGGAAAACATGGGCCTGAACTTCCGCGCGGAGTTCTTCAACCTTTGGAACCATGCGCAGTTCGGCTTGCCGGTCAGCGACATCAACGCGGCAGGGTTTGGTGCCGTAAACTCCACGGTGAACAACCCGCGCGTGGTTCAGTTCGGCTTGAAACTGTCCTTCTAGGTTTCTCGCTCCGCCGAATAAACTTAACCGCAGATCGACCGACCCACTGCAGCACCGGTGGGTCGGTTCTTTTTGTAGCGCATTGTTCGTCTGATCAGTGGGGATTGGGGTTAGGTTCGATTGTCGGAGCGCTTGGGCTGCGCAACGTATAGACGAACTGCTGAATCTGGTGACGTTCCTGCTCCGCCTGCTTGTTCTTCTGCTCCGAGATCTTCTTGAACTGCTCGATTTCTTGGCCCGCTTTGAATGTCTCTCCCATGCGGCGGTAAACCTGCGCCAGTCGGTAGTGGGCTTCATCCGGCACCGGAGTTATTTCAATAGCCTTCTGGAGAGACGCGACCGCGCCGGGAAAATCCTCCCGTTCAAACCGAAGGATGCCAAGTTGCAAGTAAGCGTCGCCGAAGCGGGGATCGAGTTGGATGGCCGTTTTCAGCTCGGACTCGGCTAATTCCGGATATTGCTGATTCCGTTCTTGTTTGGTGAGTGCCACGGCATACAGATAATGCGACATCGGGTTGTTCGGATGAAGGCTGACGAATCGCTTCATCCTGTCCGTCCAACCTGCGGGCTCGCTGCTTTCCGTGGCCTGCAGCCTGCCGAGGAAAAGGTAGGGCGCGGGATCGGAGGGGTTCATGTCGCAGGCTTGCAGGAAATCCTGCGCCGCCTGCTCTTCGGAGCCCCGGGCAAATCTGACCGCGCCTAACCCCAAAAGCATGCGGCTGGACTGCGGATAGAGACGGCGCCCTTTAGAGAACACTTCGATGGCAGGCTCGAACGCACGATGCAGGAGCAGTTCGGCGCCCCAGGCGAACAGATGCGGCTCAGTAGGCTGCATTTCCGCCGCGCGCTGGTAATCGGTGACCGCTTCGAGGGGCCGACCCTCGGCTTCCTCGATCTCGGCCAGTTGGACGCGCAGGTCCGCATTGTCCGCTCGAGCCAGAGAAGCACGCAGAATGGCCTCGCTCGTCATTGCCGTGGCTACAGAGCCATCTGCGGCGGCGTGGGGCTGGCTGGCTGCTGCTCGGCTTAGCGAAGCGGTCTCCTTGGCCAAAGCATTGCTACTGGGCAGGACCTGAGCCGATCCATGGCCGCCGAGAGCCGTAGTATCCGTAACGCCCGCCACCGCAAAAGCGGGCTCGTCGGCAAACTCAATCGCGCTGGATGAGTTCTTCGCCTCTCCCGACTTTTGAGGATCTGCCAGCAGCAACAAAATGGACTTCACTTCCTCTGCGTGAAGGACGAATGGGCCATCTCTTCCTTCCAAATACCCGGTCTGATTCGCTCGCAGTGTATAGGTCCCGGCAGGCACGGCCTCAAAGCGGAACTTTCCCTGGGAATCCGCAGTTGAGTTAAGTGTGTGAACGGGTTCCGCACTGTCCAGGGACACCACAGCGCCTTTAATAGGACGCTCCTGGGAGTCGCAAACCTCCCCTTCGACGGTAGGGAGGCTACCCTTGCCAGCCTCCTGCCCACGGAGTACCGAAGCCAACGTGGCAAGCGTAAAAATCAGGCCGACTATCGGAAGCGTTTTGATTGTGGGTATGCTCATGCCGCAGAAGTGCGCGCTCGACAGCGCTGAAATCTCATTCTAGCGGTGGGACAGGCAACACGCAATCGGCAGAGCGGCCCCGGACTAGTGTTCCAGTTGACTCAATTCTGCTTTTGCCTGCGGGTGATCCGGATGCTGCTTGAGGAGTTCAAGAAGCACCGCCTTAGCCTTTTCGCGATCACCTTCGATGGCATAAACGCGCGCCAGATTCAGATACGCTTGGTCATAGCTCGGTGCCACATGTATCGACTCTTCAAAACTCTGTTTTGCCTCCGCGGTCCGGTGGGTGCGCAAGTAGAGAATCCCCAAGTTGTTGAGCGCTTCGGGATACTCGGGCCGGCCAGCCAGGGCCTTTTGCAAATACTGGTAGGCTCGCTCGGTGTCGTTCTGCTGGGCATACACCATGCCCAGGCTGTAATTTGCCTCAGGATCGTCCGGGTTCAAAGCCAGCGCGCGTTCTAGCGCGTTCTTGGCCTCCGCCCAGTCTTTCTTCTGGCGGTAGGCGCTGCCCAGGTTTTGTAATGCGATGGAGTGTTCGGGGTCGATCTCGAGGGCGCGTTGAAAATCTTGGATGGCCAGGTCGGTGTGCCCTTCGCGCGCGGCAAGAATGCCCAGATTATTCCAGGCATTGGGGAGTGTGCCGGGATAACTGGCATGGAGTTGCAGGACTCGCTGGAAGCAATCGCTGGCGTCCTTGGTCTTTTGTTGTTGCAGGTATGCGCTGCCGAGGCCATAGAGCGCTTCAGCACTGCTCGGGTCGTCCTGCAACGCCTGGCGGAAAAAGGCTTCGGACTGCTCATAATATCCGCGCTCGAAAAACACAAAGCCGAAGGACAGATAATTCCGCCCGAACTCGTACGATCCCCGCACTCCGGCAAAAGGAAGCGCTTTGCTTAATCGCTCATCATCGTCCTTAGGGATAGTTTGAAAATCAGTCTCCACATGGCTCTTCCCAACCTGCCCCTGGTAGACCTTGACGATGTTCCCCTTGGGATCGATAAGGAATGAAATCGGTACGCTCATGTCGCGATGGCGATCAAACAATTGACGATAGAGTAGGTTGTAAATGGCGATTACCTCCGCCGAAGATTTCAGGATTGGAAAGGAATAATTTCCGGCGGAAACTTGTATTTTCTCACTGACGTCGGGTAAAGCAGGGTCAACATGGATGACGAGCAATTGCAGCCCTTTTTGCGACCAAGCTCCCTGCAGTTGTTCAAATTCCTTCAGCTCTTGTTCAGATCCACCCAAGTTGGCGGACCAAAAATGTAGCCACACAGGTTTGCCTTTGCGGCTAGAAAGGGTTTGCAGATGTTCAGAAAGATCCATGAGTGAGAAATCGGGCGCAAGAACCGGCACGAGCAACCAGGTTTCCACCTGCACCGGTAAAACCTCGGCGGCAGGGACCGCTGGGCTTGCGCTTACGGCCGGAACCTTGGCAAAGGGTTCCATTTGAACGGGCGGGGCCCCTTCTTCAACCCAAATTCTTTGATTGACGGAAAGATCCTGCAGCTTCTGGACCAAGCCACTGGGCCATTCTATGGTGGCTTGGACGGCGCCATTCGCAGATCCCAGTCCAAAAAACAGCTCTTTCGTGTGCTGAGCAAGAAACCCTGAACCAGCGCGGAGGATGCGCGTCTGTCGACCTACATTCGTCTCTACGGTAATTCGCGCTCCGATCGCGTCGCGATTGCTCTTTTTCCCGATGAGGCGAAAAGAGATAGCAGGCGGAAGCTCCGGCAATATATTTTTCAGATAGCGCAACTGTGGACTATTCCGATTCTTGAGGACCAGTTCCAGCCGACCGTCCTGATCGAAATCTCCCAAGGCATACGTCCGGCTGTCTTCCACAAAGTTCAGCCCCAGGATTCCGGAAATGTCGGAGAAGGTTCCGTTCCGGTTGTTGAGATAGAAGACATTTCGCTCAAAGCCGCTCCAAGTGCGGTCTGACCGGATCAGTTCGTTGATGGCATTCCAACCTTGCTCGTACTCATGGCTCGGCCTAGGTTGGTTTGGTGAATTGGCAATCACCTGGCGCCAGAAAAAGCTGTTGAGATCCTCACGCGTCGTACCGGTAACCATTCCATTGGCGATGTAAATGTCCGAAAAACCATCATGATTAAAGTCCCAGGTGTCGCTGGACCAGGACCACCGGCCCATTGTCGTTCCGGACTGGACACCCACATCGTCAAAATGGCCGCCAGCGTTTCGGAACAAGCAGTTGCCCATGGCGTGCTTCTGATAAAGGGCTCGCGTGGATGGGTCCGCATCCTTTTGAAAAATGTCTTGTTCAGAGACGCGTATCCCGGCGGCGGTCCACATGTTAGCAACATAGAGATCTTCACGGCCGTCGTTGTCGAAATCAAGCCAGGCCACACTCATGCCGGCTCCAACATCTTCTACACCGGTTTCGCGAGCAACATCGGTGAAGGTGCCATCCCCATTGTTGCGGTACAGGTTTTTGCGGCCAAAATCGTTGACGACGTACAGGTCCGGCCAAAGATCGCCGTTGTAGTCGCCCCAACTGCAACAGAAACTGTAGCGGGTATTGTTTTGATCGAGGCCGGTTTGCTTGGTGACGTCGCGAAAGGTCCCGTCGCGATTGTTCCGCATCATGAAGTTGGGTGGGCCGTTCTCGGCGTCGGTATAGGGCATCGGGTAGCGGTATTGATCCGTGCCTTGGTAATAGGCGTATAGACAGAAATAGATGTCCAACCAACCGTCGCGGTCATAATCGGCGATGGCGGCGCCGGTGAAAGTGCCCTGCGGTGGGCTGGCAAACTGAAACGCCTCAGGCTTCAGGCGGAATTTCCCTCCGCCTTGATTAAGGAAAAGAAGCGGCCCGGTGGTCCGGACGACGATCAGGTCCTGCCGGCCGTCGTTGTCGATATCGGCGAAGAGTGCACACGCAGTGTTCTCGAAAACTCCCACGCCCGAGGATTCCGTGATGTCATCAAAGACGCCGCCACGATTGCGAAACAAGCGGTTCGGAAGACCTGAAGGTTGGCAGATGTAGAGATCGTCCAAGCCGTCTCCATCGATATCCGCCACAGAAACGCCGTTGTGGCCGTAGATATCGATGCCGCTGGCGCCATCTAGAACGGTTCGCCAGTAGTCCGTCCCAGGAATGAATTGCGACTTGAGGGAATGATTCGCGCCAAGAGCGTAAGAGGTGATGTCCTGAAAAACGGGGATCGAAGCACGGCAGCGTTCTTCGTCGAGAGCTATCCACTTCTGAAGCCGCAGCTCCCCGGTGGGGGACAAGCGCCAGTGCAACTCCCAATGCCCCATGCGTTGCTCACGGTGAAAGCCCGTGCCGGTGGCCACAAACTCGAAACGCATGACGCAAACGAGAGAACTATATCCTGCTCCTGCGGCGCCGGAAGAAGGATGAGAGCCTGAGTGAATTCCGACGACATGAAATTCCGCGGTCTCCATTTTTGAGAATGTGCTGAGGGTAGAACGCAGGTCGGAAAGAAACGCTTCGCTGGGTAGATTGGCTTGCTGCTGGTATTGAACCCGCCACACCTTGAGGTAGGACGCAACGTTGACCGACTTCAACTGATCAGACTTCAGGGAGCCGCCCAGAAAATCTGCGGACATCACCTTCCCCAATGCGGAGACATCCTGCGGAGATTCTCGCAGTTGAGAGCTCCAGTCGTTGAAAATGCTTTCTATCTGTTCTGCATACTTCTCTGTAATGAAATCATCAAATCCCGCTTGCACCTTGCGCAGGATTGCATCAAGCCCCCTGTTCACACGGTATTGAGGATGGAGTTGCAGTTCGAGGGGAGTTGAAGAGTTTCCTGGCGAAAGAAGTGTGAAAAAGGAACCGAGGGGAATCCCGGCAGGGAGAAAAGCCAGAGGGGCTCCCTGGCAATATTGAAGGAATTTGCGGCGACTAAGATCTACGGCGCGGCGGTTCTTCCACGACCTGCTCAGACAGGCGCTCCCTGACATGCTTTTGCAGAAACGGCAATGTAGCACCAGGGTTAAAGGGCGTCAAGTTTGCTTCACCGCACGCAGAGGGACTGACAGGGCTACCATAATCATTCCATGGAATTCAGTCCCTGCGGGGACTGCTTCTACAGGAAGCGGCGTCCGTGAAAAAGGAGCGGTAGTTTGGCTGCTCCGGCCGGAAACCTGATTTTTGACCCTCTTCAACTTGCGCAGGGTATAATGCAGGCGAATTCCCGCCCCGTAGCATTCACTCATCCACAGACACACTTAGAGGGAGAACTATCTATGGCAACTTCAATTATGGATGGCGTTCTGGCATTGGTGACCCCGGAAATGAAGCAGGCACTTGCCTCGCGACTGGGCGAATCTCCAACAGCTATTCAATCGGGGTTAGGCACCGCAGCAGCGGCAACTCTTGGAGGATTGGTGAGCAAGGCCGGCGATGGCAATTTCCTCGGCCAGATCATGAACTTGGTCAGTGGTACCTCTGGCCAAAACATCCTGGGGAGCCTATCTGCCTTGGGGTCCACGGGCCCGACGGGAGGGGTAAGTGATCTAGTCAGCAAGTTTCTGCCCGCGGTGTTCGGTAATCAGCAAAATCAGGTGACCAGCCTGCTGACGCAGAAGGCGGGTATCAGCGCAACATCAGCAACCAGCCTGCTCCAGACGGCGGTCCCCCTCATTCTCGGCTTCTTCGCCAAAATGCACGCGAGCGGCAGCTTGAATGTCGGTTCGCTCGGCAGCATGCTGACGGCAGAAGGGCCAAATCTGCAGAAATACGTTCCTGCCAGCCTCCTCGGGAGTCGCAGGAAAGGTAGCGGCCGCCGAACATGCGGTCGAAGAAAAGGCCAAGGGCACGAATTGGCTGGCCATCCTCGGCATAATTGTCGCGCTTCTTGTGGTGTGGTTTGTGTATCGCGCCTTGCAAGGTGGCAAGGTCGATACCAAGCCGGTGACCACCGCGGCCACCGATGCCGTCAACACAGCTAGCAACACGGCCAATTCTGCATGGGCCGCGCTCGGGGAGTTCTTCAAGACCAAGCTCCCCGATGGCACCGAACTCAATATTCCTCAATTGGGAGTTGAAAACAAGCTGCTGCAATTTCTCCAAGACAGTTCAAAGCCGGTGGACAAGGATACATGGTTCGACTTCGATCGCCTTCTCTTCGATACCGGCAAGGCCACCCTCCAGCCGGCCTCCGACGAACAACTTCGCAACATCGCTGCCATCTTGAAGGCCTTCCCCAAGGTCGTGATCAAGATTGGCGGCTACACCGACAATACCGGCGAGAAAGCGGCCAACCTGAAGCTGTCGCAAGATCGTGCCGACAACGTTAAGACAGAACTTGAGAAGCTGGGTGCTGCTCCCGACCGCATTGAAGCGCAAGGCTATGGGGATGAACACCCCGTGGCCGACAACGCGACCGAAGAGGGCCGGCAGAAGAACCGCCGCATCGCTCTTCGCGTCACAGAGAAGTAGGCCATCGCAGAACTAGCCCAAGTTCCGCAGTTTGAAGGATAAATACCTGTGTTTTCAATACGGACATGCCCGAGTCTTCACTACACTTGGGCCATTTCCAGCGAGCTAGGGAGGTGCAGATTCAGGTGTTGCAA
>Ga0181532_10003604_pt1 | contig 13857 bp, 8 predicted proteins | sample PEATcosm2014_Bin_33_FD_119768 | JGI IMG/M metagenome (GOLD analysis project Ga0181532, IMG submission 119768) | Peatland microbial communities from MTU Mesocosm Facility, Houghton, MI, USA - PEATcosm2014_Bin11_30_metaG | ecosystem: Environmental > Terrestrial > Soil > Wetlands > Peat | place...
CCGGCCTCTTCGGTCCCCTCCACGACGTGACCGGAGAGGTGACAGCGGCACAAAAACTTCGCGAAAGCGAAGCTCGTTCCGCGCGCATCCTGCAAAGCATCGGCGACGCCGTAATCGTTACCGACGCCGAAGGGTGCATCACCCGTATGAACCCGGTAGCGGAGCGGCTGACGGGCTGGTTCTCCGAGGAAGCCGCGGGACGCCCCTTGGCAGAGGTGTTCCACATTGTCGCTGAAAACACAGGCGAGGCGATAGACAGTCCGGTGGAAAAGATCAAGCGCTCGGGAGTTGTCGTAGGTCTGGCGAACCATACGATCCTGATCCGTCGCGACGGAAGGGAAATCTTTATTGACGATAGCGGCGCACCTATCGTCGAGGATGATGGCCGCTTGTCGGGCATGGTTCTGGTCTTCAAGGACATCGGCGAAAAAAGACAGATGGAGAGCGAACGCGAGAGGCTGCTACGGGAGGTTCAGGGTCGCTACGCGGAACTGCAAGCTACCTACAATACCGCTGCCATTGCCATGGCTCTCATCGACGCAAAAGAATTTCGGTACATTCGGGTCAACCAGAAGTTGTGTGAGATTCTGGGTCTTCCAGCGGAACAGATCGTAGGTTCGCGCGTAACCGACGTTGCGAGCCAGGTTCCGGGATTGCAGGAAGCGCTGCAGCAGGTGGCGAATGGCCAACCACTGGTTGGAGGCCTGCTGGAGGGTGAGCTTTCCACCTCGCCAGGCGTCAGGCGCTACTGGACCATGGACTATTCTCCCGTCTTTGACACATCTGGGAAGGTCGTGGCCATCGCTGCTGCTTCAGCCGAAATTACTCATCAGAAGCGTGCTGAGGCCGCGCTCATCCAAAGCGAAAAGCTGGCTGCCGTGGGCCGACTGGCATCTTCGATCGCGCACGAAATCAATAACCCACTGGAATCCGTTACCAATCTTCTTTATCTCGCCAGGTCGACCGACAACTCTTCCGAGCTGCGGAATTATCTTGATCTGGCTGACCGTGAACTTCGCAGGGCATCTGCCATCACCAGTCAAACTCTACGCTTTCATAAGCAGAGCAGCGGGCCGGTGGAAGTGGCGTGCCAGGACATGCTCAATAGCGTGCTGACGATTTATCAGGGGCGAATCGTCAACTCGCGGGTGGAAGTTGAACAGCGGAATCGCGCCAAGAATCCGGTGCGCTGCTTTGACGGAGAAATCCGGCAAGTGCTGAGCAATCTGCTAGGAAACGCCATTGATGCAATGCTGCCGCAGGGAGGACGTCTGCTTCTGCGAAGCCGCGAGCAGCAAGCCGGTCCCAACGGGAAGGGCGGAGTGGTGATCACTATAGCCGATACCGGACCGGGAATGTCTGCCGCTACCCTTGCCCGAGTATTCGAGCCGTTCTTCACCACGAAAGGCTTCAGCGGTACTGGCCTCGGGTTGTGGATATGTAAGGAAATTATCGACCGCCATCAAGGAACTCTTACCTTGAAATCGAGTCAGAAGAAGAGTTGCAGCGGTACCGTCGTCCGAATGTTCCTGCCTTTTGAGGCTTCAATTTCGTTACTGGCAAGTGGAGAGCCAGTCGCCGGCAAGACCCAAGGAACAAGCAGCTGAAGCACCACTGGGCATTCCGCCGACAAGTGAAACACCTGCCTCGATGTCCATTCGACACCATAACCTGTTACGCTGTACCATTTCGTTCCGGATGGCGAAGGGATCAATTCTGGCTTGTTTTCTGGCGGCCAGGATTTCTCTAGCTTTCAGTCAGACCAACGTCGAGAGGACCTTGAAGAGCCTCCGCAACCGCTGCAGGTAGATTTCGGGTCGAAACTACGTAGTTTTTCGGGTTTCTTCCTTCTTCGTAAATTCGTATCTTTGTGGATGCTGTGTTTTCGGTACGAACCGAATTCGTGGGCAACACCTAATGAGAGATTCGTAAAGGAAAAGTCAGAGGCACACGGAATGAATATCATCAGGCAATTCGTCGCGACGCTACTCACCTGCATTCTGGTAGCGGCTACTTCGCCGGCTGCCGGCGCGCAGGAAGCGCAGCAAGCCAACCTTTCCAGCAGCGAAATCGATTCCATCGTTTCGCCGATCGCGCTCTATCCCGACCAGTTGGTGGCTCAGATTCTCGCGGCCGCGACCTATCCCGATCAGGTCACCGCAGCCAGCAACTGGCTTAATACCAATCAGGGTCTGCAGGGCGATGCCCTAATGCAAGCCGCAGACAAGCAACCGTGGGATCCCAGCGTGAAAGCCCTAACGCAATTCCCGACGGTGCTGGACCAGATGGCGAAGAACCTCGCCTGGACGTCCGCGCTCGGCGATGCTGCTTACAACCAACAAAAAGATGTGATGGCAGCGATCCAACGGCTGCGCCAGGAGGCCAAGGCGGCAGGCAACCTGAAGTCGGGCGAGCAGATCAAGGTGGTGCAGCAAGACCCGCAGACGATCGTCATTCAGCCGGCGAATCCCCAGGTAGTCTACGTGCCGACCTACAGCCCAACTGTGGTTTATGGCACACCGTACTACCCTCCGGGATACAGCACGGGCGCCATGGTGGCCACCGGGCTGCTCGCCTTTGGAGCGGGGATAGCGGTGGGAGCCGCAATCAACAACAGTTGCTGCGGCTGGGGATGGAACAGTTGGGGCTGCGGCTGGCACGGCGGAAGCGTGACGTACAACCGCAACGTGTACGTTTCGCGCAGTAACACCTTCTACGGCTCGAACCGTCAGCAATATCGCAACAACTACTACGGCGGGAACCGGCCCACTCACTACAACGCCAACAACCGCTACAACGGTGGCAATAACCGCGTCAATGGCGGCAATAACCGGAACACCAACATCAGCGGGAACAATGTAAACATCAATGGCGGAAACCGGAATCCCAACAATAACAACCGGCCGAACGGCGGTGGCAACAATAACGCCGGTAACCGTAACCCAGGGAACAATAACGCTGGCAATCGAAATCCTAATCTCGGTAGCAACAACAATCGTCCCGGTGGCAACAATAACGGTGGTAACCGTCCGAATGCCCCCAACAACAATCGCCCGGGCGGCAATAACAATGGCCAGAACATGGCGAATCGCGGGTACGGGCAAAAGCCTGCTGCCGGTAACAACTCCAGCGCGTTCGGTGGTTCTAAGCCGGGCGGCAATGCTCGCGCCGACGGAAATCGCGGCCGCCAGAGCATGGGGGGCGGCGGCAGTGCGCCTAAAGCTAAACCGGCAGCTTCGCGCGGCGGTGGTGGTGGCGGTGGTGGCGGACGGAAGCGGTAATCCGTAACGTCGCTATTCACGACGGCATTTAGACGAAAAGCAACCAGCGATTGAGTGGAGATTGATGATGACTGATCCAGGACAAAAATTGAATAACAAGCGGCGGAGCGAATTGCGAACCACGACGACGATGGCGATCGCGCTCCTTACGATCATGTTGAGCACCCTTGCAACGGCCCAGGAGGCTGGACAGAAGACATTTGCGACTCTCCAAGATGCTTCTACAGCGCTATACCAAGCCGCCAAATCGGGCGACAAGGCTGCGGTCGAAAGCGTCTTAGGCGCATCGTCCGAAAGTGTCATTTCTTCCGGTGATACGGTAGTAGACCAGAAGAACAGCGACGACTTCATTCAGCGCTACGAACAGATGAATCGCTGGGGGAAGGAAGTCAACGGCGATCAGACGCTGTTCCTGGGTGCGGAGAACTGGCCCTTTCCTATCCCGCTCAAGAAAGCCGCCAGCGGCCAATGGTACTTCGACACCAAGGCGGGGCTGGAAGAAATTCTTTACCGCCGCATAGGCCACAACGAATACGCCGCCATCAGGGTTTGCGGCGTTCTGGCTGAAGGGCAGATCGATTACTTCGACGGCCTTCACGACGGGTCTACCGTCCACCAGTACGCACAGAAGCTCACCAGCGATCCCGGCAAACAGAACGGACTTTACTGGAAGGCCGCCGAAGGCGAGCCGGAAAGTCCCATTGGTCCACTCATCGCCTATGCCAACGGCGAAGGTTACAAAGACAAGGATGCAGCTTTCCACGGCTACTTCTTCCGTATTCTCACGAGCCAGGGGCCGAAAGCGCCCGGCGGTTCCAAGAACTACATCGTCAACGGAGCCATGACCGGAGGCTTCGGTTTTCTTGCTTACCCAGCTACCTATCGGAACTCGGGCGTGATGACCTTCCTGGTCGACCGCCAAGGTGTCATCTACGAGAAGGATCTCGGCCCAAAGACAGCTGACACAGCTGCGGCGATGACTTCGTTCAACGCGGATTCCACCTGGCGGAAAGTCAGTGCGGAAACGGAAGATGAGGCTCAGGCAGAAGAAGATGCGCAGTAGAGCAGACCTGAGGCCGGTTTTGAGTTCCGTGGCATAAACTCGGCCGCCAACGATTGGCTGAAGAATCGATCGCTGGATAAGGATCTGTAAGGAACGTGGCGGCGTTGTTGCAGCCTGGAAACTCAGCGATCTTCGCGCTAATACAGGATTGGCAATCGGCCGCACCGGTGCTATCGGGTTATAGCCACCTGGTGCTTCACACCACCACGGTTGAGTGGAAACGAAAGAAGACAAACTGAGCGGTCCGTTGCAGCAGACCGCGAATCTGCGGTTGCGATGTTCGCGGCCTAACTCTGGAGGAGAGTGATTATGGACTTCACACATATGGGCAGTCTGGCGCAGCAAGGGTATGGATTGCTGATCGCACTTGGCATCAAGGTTGTGGAAGCGATCGCGTTATGGATCGTAGGCCGCTGGCTGATCGGATTTTCGGTCAGCATGATTGGCAAGGCGATGACGCGGCAGAAGATTGATCCAACCCTGATCCGCTACATCAATAATACGGTCGCGGCCATTCTGAATATTGTCCTGGTAGTCGCGATCCTCGGCTTCTTCGGGGTCGAGACCACAAGCTTCGCTGCGCTGCTTGCCGCTGCCGGTGTAGCCATCGGCATGGCGTGGAGCGGATTGCTGGGTAATTTCGCTGCGGGCGTGTTCATCATTATTCTGCAGCCTTTCAAGGTGGGAGACTTCATCCTGGCCGGTGGAGTTATGGGCACGGTAGAAGAAGTTGGACTGTTCGTAACCTCGATCAACACGCTCGACAATATCCGGAATATTGTCGGCAATGGAAAAATCCTCGGCGACGTTATCCAGAACTTTTCGACTAATCCGTTTCGCCGTGTCGATCTGCAGGCCCAGCTGTCGCACAGCGTCGATCCCCATCAGGCGATCGCTATTCTGAAAGCAGGACTGGCAAAAATTCCCAACGTAATGACGGATCCGGCCCCCAGCGTCGAGATCCTGACCTTCACTCTGGCCGGTCCGGTGCTGGCGGTTCGTCCATTCTGCAACAACAAGGACTACTGCCAGGTCTATTTCGCCACCAACACCCTGATCAAGGATGCGTTCGGTCAGGCTGGGTTTGCCGTGCCGGAGCAGCACTACATGGTTCGCACGGCGGCGGCAGGCGCCACTGCGGCTGCGCATACAGCCTAATTACGAGCGCCACTCTTCCGCAGCGACGGGTGAGGGGTGGCGCATTTGCTACGAATTTCGATTCAGGGAGAGAGGTTGATTGTGCTGAAAATCACGACATTTGTTCTGCTGCTCTTGTTATGTGCCGGCGCGACTGTAAATGCCGAGCAGGTTTCTCTAAAGAACGGGGATCATCTTACCGGGTCCATCGTCAGCATGGACGGCAAGAAACTCGTGCTCAAAACCACCTATGCCGGAGACGTCTCGATCGACTGGGATTCGGTGCAGCAGTTTACCTCGGATCAACCTCTAGTGGTCACGAAATCGGATAAGCAAATGGTGACCGGAACGGTGAAGACCGAAGACGGTAACTACGTTGTGACTACTCCGCAAGGCGCGCAGACTGTTGCCAAGTCAGACGTCGCTGTCATGCGCTCACCCGCCGACCAGGCGGCTTACGAAAAGTCGCTGCACCCCGGCATGATGGAAGGCTGGACGGGCGGAGGCAATTTTGGTTTGGCTCTGGCCCGCGGCAACAGCGATACCACCAACGTCGCGCTCGGCTTTGACGCTACGCGTAAGACCACCACCGACGCATGGGTGATTGACGCTGCTTCCATCTATACCACCGACGGGAGCACGCACACCACAAGCGCAAACTCCTTCCAGGGCGCGATTCGTTACGACCGAAACATTAATAAGCGACTGTTCGCCTATGCTGTGTTCGCCGGCGGCTACGACGAACTGCAGGACCTGAACTATCGCCTCATGCCGGGCGGCGGCTTGGGCTTCCATGCCATCGCGACTCCGAAGACGACGCTGGATCTGCTCTTCGGCCTGGGATACACGCGTGAATCTTTCAGCAGCGGACCGACCCTCCAGGTGAACAATCTGATAACGGCCACCGTGGGCGATGAGTTTGCGTATAAGCTTGGTGCTCGCACCACTGTCATACAGAACCTCTACTACCTGCCCTCGTTGAACGAGACGAGCAACTACCGGGTCACCGGGAACTTCGGCATCGCGACGAAGTTGAACGGCTGGATGACAGCGAACATGCTCTTCAACGATCGCTACTTCAGTCAGCCCGTACTGGGCAACAAGAACAATGACATCTTGTTTACCACCGGACTTGGATTCACATTTGGAGCCAAGGCCAAGTAACTCTCAAGACAAGCCGACTGATATTGGCCGCCTAGGCCTTTAGGCGCCTGGAGGAAACAGAGAACCTGGCGTCCCCAAACAAATGAAGAACGCTAACCATGGGAGCGGGTGTAGATCGGCGGGGCGCACGCCGCACTCTATCCGCCACCCAGGATCCTAGATGTGGAGAAGACGATGGCGATAGCAAAGATCGAACCACTGCCAAAATTCGACTTAGGCAGCGAGCTGGTGCCATGGGAAGAACGGCGAGCGGAAGGAAAGGCACTGCGCCGGGCTATTCCTCGCGAGTCGCACGCAGAATGGAAGCCTGGGAAGAACCGTCCTGACCCGCTACGGCTCCTGGCCCGAAGCAACAAAGGGCGACAGGCGCATTTGGTTCCTCTGCGCATGGGACGCATGGCGGCCTCGCCGTTTGCGTTTCTGCGAGGATCGGCTTGCGTAATGGCGGCCGATCTATCCACGTCTCCGGTAAGCGGTATGTCGGTGGTTATGGCCGGCGACGCCCACCTCAACAATTTCGGTATGTATGGCACGCCGCAGCACGAGGTGGTCTTCGACTTGAACGATTTTGATGAAGCCACGATTGGCCCCTGGGAATGGGATCTGAAACGGCTCGTGGCTAGCGTAAATGTTGCAGGCCGTCAGAACGGCCTTAACCGGCGTGAGCGTGCCGCAGCCGTGCGGCGGAGCGTCGCCGGTTACCGTTTCAATGTAAAACGGTTGCAGGAGATGGGAGTCCTGGAGACTTGGTACTTGCACGCCTACCCGGGACGAGACAATCCAATCGCGAAGCCCGATCCGAAATCCCGTGCGGTCATCAACAAGGTCCTGGCGAAGGCCCAGCGCACCGACAACAACGCTCTGCTGCCGAAGGTTGCCGATCGCCAGGGAGATGGAACGTGGCAGTTCCGTGACGATCCACCAGTCCTGACTCGCGTTAGCCCTGCCACCAGGCAAAAGATCATCGATGCGCTGAACCAATATTCTCAGACCCTGCCGATGGAACGGCGGTTGATGCTGGGCCGTTACCACGTTGCCGATGTGGGCCACCGGGTTGTGGGAGTTGGGTCGGTGGGAACCAGGGCTTATCTGGTGCTGCTGTTCGGCAATGGCGATTCCGACCCGCTGTTTCTGCAAGTGAAAGAGTCGGTCGAGGCGGCCCATGCGCCTTATCTGCCGCCCCTGCCGACCGAATTTCGTCACAATGGCAAACGAGTGTTGATGGGACAACGAGCCATGCAGGCTTCTTCGGATCCGATGCTGGGATATACCTCGATGGAAGGCCGCGACTACTACGTAAGACAGATGAAGAACCTGAAAGCTTCCATTCCGGTGGAATGGCTGACCGGCGCCTCCTTCAACTTCTACGCGTGGGTGTGCGGCACGCTCCTGGCACGCGCTCATTCGCGAACGGGCGATCCGGCACGTATTTCAGGCTATTGTGGAAACACGAGCGTTTTGGATGAAGCCCTGGTCGAGTGGGCCGAGAGCTACGGTGATCAAACCGAGCACGATCACGCGACGCTAGTCGGCGCCATCCAGCGAGGAGAAGTACGCGCCGAGACCGAGGGACCTGAAGAGTAGATTCTGCGGATTTCGCCTTCTGAAGACGCGATAAAGCCGCAAAACCCTTGAGAAGAACTGATGAGTGCGATCACTGACAATCGATCCCAGGTCGAGCCGCCCGCCGCCGATCGACCAGACGTGTCCTTGATCCGGGGTGGTCCGTTCTACCGCTTTCAGCAATCGTCCCGCCTGATCAGTGCGAATGAATGGAATGTCGGCCGCCGCATCATCTTCGCGATTGCGGTCGGATGGGTGCCACTGGTTCTGATGAAGCTGCTGTCCGACCGGGGCAATCTCCTGTTCGTCCTGAAGGACTACAGAATCATCTCGCGAATGCTGATTGCGGTGCCGGTACTGCTCATCGCACAGCCGATCATGGAGTCGTCGTTTCGCAAGATGGTGGGACACATCTACGACGCAGGCCTGCTGAAGGGGCCGGACCTGGCTCAACTGGACGCCATTATCGCGAAGGTGATGGAACTGCGCGATTCTTTTCTGCCGGAGCTGCTCATCCTGTTACTCATTGCGATCCACACGGCGCTCACGTTCAGGAGTGTTGTGGGCGACAGTGCCTGGCTGACCTACCGTGCCGGCGATAGCTACCACCTGACGCTAGCGGGCTGGTACGCAGTTCTAGTGAGTGGAACAATCTTCCAGTTTCTCATGGGACTTAATCTTTGGAAGTGGCTGCTCTGGACAATCTTAGCCTTCAAAGTATCGCGATTGAATTTGCAACTGGTCGCCACTCACCCAGATGAAAATGGCGGACTGGGCTTTCTCGGTATGACGCCGCTGGCGTTCACGCCCATCTCGTTCGCCACCGCCGCAGTCATTGGAGCCACGTTCCGCAACGAGATACTGCACAAAGGCGCGCATCTGGCGAGCTTCGCAATACCTGCCATCGTGCTCGTGGTGATCGTTGCGGTAGTGGCTCTGGGGCCGCTGGTCTTCTTCGTTCCACGATTGGCGGCGGTGCGTCGCAAGGGAATCCTGGAGTACGCGATCCTGGGACAGATGCAAAGCACCGAGTTCCACGAAAAATGGATTCTTAACAGGGCTGGGCATGAAGAGGAACTGATCGACGCCGCTGAAATCAGCACGCTCTGTGACTATGGTCAGGCTTACGACCGGATCGAGGCGATGAAGCCGTTCCCCACAGACCGAAGTGCGCTCATAGCCCTGGCTCTTTCGGTAGCCATTCCCGCGTTGCCGGTGGTTGTTGCCGAGATTCCGCTGATGGTCATCCTGAAGCAGTTGCTCGGGGCGTTGAAGTGAAATTGCCTGAAATAGGATCATTCTTGTTTCGTTGGCGCTTCTGATCACTTGTTTGTCAGATGTCCGGCTTGACCGCACAGCCAAATCCTCGCAAAACAACCCCATCTTCCCTAACTCGAGTCATGGCGCGGTCAATCTACCTGTCATAATGTAAGAGAAGTTCATTCATTCAAACGAAAGAGCATTCATGGCCGAATCTCCTATTACTTCGCGCGCTCAGGATTTTGCAACCTGGTACCAGGATGTTGTCTTGCAGGGCGATATGGCCGAGCCGGCGGAAATTGTCAAAGGCTGCATGGTCATCAAGGCCAACGGTTACGCAGTTTGGGAGCTGTTGCAACGCGAGCTCGACGACCGCTTCAAAGCCACCGGCCATCAGAACTACTATTTCCCAATGCTGATCCCGCAGAGCTTCCTGCACAAAGAAGCCGAGCATGTCGAAGGATTTTCGCCGGAGCTGGCAGTGGTCACGATGGCTGGCGGCAAGCAGCTGGAAGAGCCTTACGTCCTGAGGCCGACGTCGGAGACCATCATCGGCCATTTCTTCGCCAAGTGGATCAAGAGCTGGCGCGACCTTCCGATGCTGTTGAACCAGTGGGCCAACATCATTCGCTGGGAGCTGCGCACGCGCATGTTCCTCCGCACCACGGAATTCCTCTGGCAGGAGGGCCACACTGCCCACTCCAACCACGACGAGGCGGTGCAGGAAGTGCTGCGCATGCTCGATGTGTATGCCGACGTTGCCGAGAACGTGATGGCGATGCCCGTGATCAAGGGACTGAAGACGCAGTCGGAGAAGTTCGCCGGCGCGCTGCAAAGCTACAGCATCGAGGCGATGATGCAAAATGGCTTCGCGCTGCAAGCGGGCACCAGTCACGACCTGGGACAGAACTTTGGCAAGGCGTTCGATGTACAGTTCCAGAACAAGGAAGGTCAGCTGGAGTACGTGTGGCAAACCAGTTGGGGCGTGAGCACGCGCCTGATCGGCGGCCTGATCATGAGCCACTCCGACGACAAGGGATTGGTGCTCCCGCCAAAGCTTGCGCCGACGAAGGCCGTGATGGTGCCGATCTACCGCAAGGACGAAGAGAAAGACAAAGTTCTGGAGGCGGCACATCGGATCGCGAAGGATGTGGGCGCGAAGGTCGACGATCGCGAAGGGCAATCTCCGGGCGCGAAGTTCTTCCATTGGGAGCGGCGTGGCGTGCCTGTGGTACTGGAACTGGGACCGCGCGATCTGGCGTCGGGCAATGTCGTCGTGAAGCGGCGCGACACGGGAACGAAAGAGCCGATGCCGCAGGCGGAATTAGCGGCGAAGCTGCCGGCGCTTCTCGGCGATATGCAGAAAGCCATGTACGACGCTGCGAAGGAGCGGCTAAAGGCCAATACTATGCTGGCAAGCTCGATCGAGGAAGTCGAGTCGCTGTTGAAGGACGTGACCGCCGAAAAGGGTGGCGGAAAGTTCGTCATGGCTCACGTGAAAAACGATGCGCAATGCGACGCGCGCATGAAGGAATTCAAGGCGACGATTCGCTGCATTCCTCTGGTCGATGAGTACGATGGTCCGGGCAAGTGCATCGTCACCGGCGAGCAGGTTGATCGGCGCGTGGTTATCGCGAAGGCATACTAGAAAGAGGTTTTTCACCACAGAGGCACAGAGGACACAGAGAAAAATCCCTGTTTGTTTTCGTGGATTTTGGCCCTCAGCCGAACGAACGAATTGGATTACTTTTCACGCCAATGAGGCTTGGGGCGACAAAACTAAAGACCTCAATTCTCTGTGCGCTCTGTGTGCCTGTGGTGAAGTGATTTGAGGAGCAATTATGGGCCTATACGATTTTTCCGCGACTCTGAACAACGGCAAGAATAAGAAGCTGAGCGCCTACAAAGGCAAAGTCCTGCTCATCGTCAACACCGCCAGCAGATGCGGCAACACGCCGCAGTATCATGGCCTGCAGGAGCTTTACGCGAAGTATCATGATCGCGGCTTCGAGGTGCTGGCCTTCCCCTGCAACCAGTTCGGCCATCAGGAGCCGGGCTCGGACGAAGACATCAAATCGTTCTGCGAGATGAACTACGGGGTCGAATTTCCGCTCTTCTCCAAAATCGAGGTGAACGGCGACGACGCTCACCCGCTCTACAAGTTCCTGAAGAGCGAAAAGACGGGTCTGCTGGGCGATTCCATCAAGTGGAACTTCACCAAGTTCCTCGTCGATAAGCAGGGCAAGGTGATCGAGCGGTACGCGCCCATGACACCTCCCGCACGAATCGCCTCCGACATCGAGAAGCAACTGGCGAAATAGAATGTTCCGAAGTTGTGGTGGTTACACAACTTTTCCAGCCCGGCAGGTTTATACAGACTGAATCCTATTCGGGAGGACGCATGGGCCGGCCGCATCTTACCCATCGCCGCAGGGAGGCGGGTCGCCAAGCGCGGTTGCGCTGGGTCGCTCTATCGGCGCTTCTGCTTCTGGTCGCGGTCAGCCTGTACGCCAAGAAGAATAAGGCCAGGGATGCCGACGAACAAAAGCGCGCATTGCATGCGCTCGATCGCCTCACCTTCGGCCCGCGGCCCGGCGATGTCCAAGCTATCGCGGAAATGGGAGTTGACAAGTGGATCGACCTGCAACTGCATCCGGAAAGGATTAACGACATTGCCATGCAGTCGCGGCTGGCGGAATATCGCACGCTCACCATGAGCAGCCGCGAAATGTTGTTCGAGTTTCCGCCCAACCCGATGGTAAAAGCGGTCATGGAAGGGAAGGCGCCCATGCCGCGGAATCCTTATCACCACGCTGTCTACGTGGCTGCAATCGACCGCATCAATCAGCAGCAGCAAGAAAAACAGAACGCAGCCGCGACTACGGCCTCTGCGCAAAACACCTCAACGCCGTCCCCCGGTGCACCAAGCGCTCAGCCAGCCGTGCAGACGGCAGATCTCACGCAGCGGCGGGAAGATCGCCGCGAGGCTCATGGCGTTGTGGATGAACTCGTCCTGCTGCCACCCGACGCGCGTATGCAGCACATACTGGCGCTGCCGGTTGCACAGCAGCGCGATCTGACGCAGGGCCTCGGCTTCGAGAAGCGGCACGCATTGCTTGCCGGTCTTACTCCCGAGCAGCGCGAAACTGTGCTGGCGCTCAATAATCCGGTGGGGATTATCAACAACGAGGTGCAATCAGCGAAGCTGCTGCGCGCGGTCTACAGTGACCGCCAACTGGAAGAGGTGCTCACCGATTTCTGGTTCAACCATTTCAACATTTTTATCGGGAAGGGCGCCGACCGTTACCTGGTCACCGCGTACGAGCGCGACGTCATCCGTCCGCGCGTACTGGGGAAGTTTAAGGACCTGCTGCTGGCCACGGCGCAGAGTCCGGCTATGTTGTTCTATCTCGACAACTGGCAGAGCGAGGGTCCGAACTCCGATGCCGCGCTCGGGGTCCCGGAGCACTCTAAGTACCCGCGATTGGGCGAAATTCCACGTCCCCCACCGCGTCCGCAGCCCAGCCCACAGAATAATCAACAGAAGCGGCGCAACGGCCTCAACGAGAACTACGCGCGCGAGTTGATGGAGCTGCACACGCTTGGCGTCAACGGCGGTTATACCCAGCAGGACGTGACCCAGGTGGCACGCGTCTTCACCGGCTGGACGATCGAAGAGCCGCGCCAGGGCGGCGACTTCGTTTACAGGCCGCGTTTGCACGAGCCGGGCGAAAAAATTGTCCTGGGGCACAAGATCAAGGACAGCGGCGAAAACGAGGGCAGGGAAGTGCTCGAGATTCTCGCGCACCATCCCTCGACAGCGCGATTTATCTCGACCGAACTCGCACAGCGATTCGTCTCTGACGATCCTCCGAGGTCGTTGATCGATGCGATGGCGAAGACGTTCCTGAAGAGCGATGGTGATATTCGCGCGGTGCTCGAAACCATGTTCCGGTCGCCGGAATTCTGGGCGCTGGAAGCCTATCGCGCGCGGGTGAAGACGCCGTTTGAATTCGTGGTGTCGTCTTTGCGCGCGACGCAAGCAGATATCACCGATCCGCAGCCGTTGCTGGGCACGCTTAATAAAATGGGCATGCAGCTTTATGGCGCGCAGCCGCCCACAGGCTATTCGACCAAGGCGGATGTCTGGGTAAACTCAGCGGCGCTACTCGACCGCATGAACTTCGGGCTGGCGCTGGCGGCGAACCGATTGCAAGGTACCAGCTTCGATCTGGGGCGGCTCCTGAATGGTGCAGACGTGACCGACGCCGATCCGTACCAGGTGCAGTTTGAACTGGAGCAGGCGCTGGTTCCGGGCCACATCTCCAAGCAGACGCACGAGACCATCGAGAGTCGAATCGTCGACCCGCAGGTGACAGCGCAATCCAA
>Ga0181532_10003606_pt1 | contig 13847 bp, 12 predicted proteins | sample PEATcosm2014_Bin_33_FD_119768 | JGI IMG/M metagenome (GOLD analysis project Ga0181532, IMG submission 119768) | Peatland microbial communities from MTU Mesocosm Facility, Houghton, MI, USA - PEATcosm2014_Bin11_30_metaG | ecosystem: Environmental > Terrestrial > Soil > Wetlands > Peat | place...
AGCCCTACGTCGCCATCAAGGTGTTGAACGAGGACTTCAAGCGGCACCCCGAATCGGCCCGTGCATTGCAGCGCGAATCCAAGAAGGCCATGCGGCTCGCGCATCCGAATATCGTGCTGGTCAGGGACTTCGATCGCGATCGCGGCAACGTCTTCATGGTCATGGAGCTGCTGCATGGGCAGCCGCTCGATCAGCTCGTGCTCAAGCGCTACCCGAACGGCATGCCGCTCGAGATGGTCACCCCCATCGTCAGCGGACTGGGCGCTGCGCTCAGCCATGCGCATCAGGAAGGGATCCTGCACGCGGACTTCAAGCCGAGTAACGCCTTTCTGACCTCAAAGAACGTGGTGAAGGTGCTGGACTTCGGCGTGGCGCGCGCGGCGCTGGCCCTGGATCGCGGCGACAGCACGCTGTTTGATCCCGCCAAGCTCAACGCGGTGTCTCCCGCCTATGCCAGCATCGAGATGCTCATCGGCGCGGCGCCCGATGCGCGGGACGACATCTATGCCCTCGCCTGCGTCACCTATTTTCTGCTCACCGGTCGCCATCCCTACAACGGCATCGATGCCATCAAGGCGCGCGATGCGGCGCTGACCCCGGCGCGCGTCAAGTCGCTTGCCGAACATCAATGGCGCGCGCTGCGCTCGGCCCTCGTGTTCGAGCGCTGGGAGCGCACGCCGAGCGTCAAGCAGTTCGTCCAGCAGTTCTGCTCCGATCGCAGCGATCGCGCCAAGGTGATGACGGCCGCCGTGGCAGCGCGTGCGAGCCGAGTGGCCAACACCGCGGTCTCGGGTGTCACGCGCGCGACCGGCGCTGCCGTGACTCGCGCGGTCACCGCCACGAACAGCGTGGTTGACCGCACGAGCAGTGCCACGCGCTCTGCCCTCGAGCGCATGCGCGCGATCCTGCGCGCGATTGCTGCACGACCCGCGTGGATCGCCGTGCCGGCCGGGGCCGCGCTGGCGGTCGCATTGGCCGTGCTCATCACGCGCGAATGGGATGCTCACAGGTTCTCGCTGAAGCTCCCGGCTGCGGCTGCCGTAGTCCCGGCGAGCCCCCAGCGCGCGATGCCGCCGCAGCCGTTGGTGAAGGAACCCATGCAGCCTGCGGCCTCTGCGGCGCGTACACTGCCCGATGCGCACGCCACGGACTCTGCGGCGGCAACCGACGCGGCCACCGGCGCGCCAAGCCAACCGAGCGAGCCAAGCGCGTCCGCAGCCGCCACGCAGTCCACAGCGCCCACGGCGTCGCCGGCGCCAACTACCGCACCCATCGAGGCTGCAAGCGCCCGGCCCACGGAGGGCCAGCCGCCCGCCCCCGTCACGGCTGCTGCCGCCATCGATGCGTATGCGGCGCAGGCCAAACAGCAGATCTTCGAGGGCAGTCCCGCGACGGCGCTGCAAACGCTCGCCACGGCGCGCCGCAAGTATGCGGGTTCGCCGGTGCTCAAGAATCTCGAGATCGTCGGCGACCGGGTCGAGGAGGAAGTCGAGCGCATCAACATGGCGCCGACGCTCAACGTCAAGGACCACGAGGCGTGGATCGCCGAGATCCGTGAGCTGTCGGGCGATGATTTTCCGGCCATCGCGCAGATGCTCGCGCGCACGCTGGCCAACGACATCGCCGATCAGCGCGCGCGTGCGGACAGGCCCGCGGTGATCGCAAGACTCCTAGAGTCCGGCCGCAAGCTCTTCCCCGAGCACGCCGATCTGCTCGAGCACGGCACCGCGGGCGTGCTCGACCCGTCGCAGATCGTCGTCGCGGAGGAACCCACCGAGCCAGCGCAGGAGCAGGCGCAGGCGCAGGTGCCGGCGACGGCGGACGCTGGCGCCAGCGCCAGCGCCAGCAAGTGACCGCCGGCGCCACAGCGCCGACAGCGCGATGATCCGCAAATCCTTCGTGATGTCCGTGCAGGCCGGGCTCGAGGGCGAGTACCAGCGCCGGCACCGGGAACTCTGGCCGGAGCTGCGCAGCGTGCTCAAGACTCACGGCGTGTCGAACTACTCGATCTTCCTGCTGCCGCAAACCGGCCAGTTGTTCGCCTACGTGGAAATCGAGGATGAGGCGCGCTGGCAGGCGATCGCAGCGACTGACGTCTGTCGGCGCTGGTGGTGGTACATGGCGGAGATCATGCCCCACAACAGCGATCACTCACCGGTCGCGGCCGAGCTCACGGAAGTGTTTCATCTCCCATAGCCCCTAGAAGATCTTGCCCGGATTGAGAATGCCGTTCGGATCGATGGCGCGCTTGAGCGTGCGCATCAGCGCAATCTCCGCGGGGCTGCGCGACAGAGGCAGGAATTCCTTCTTCAGGGAGCCGACGCCATGCTCGGCGGAGATCGAGCCGCGGCGGCGCGACACCAGCGCGTAGATCGCCTCCTCGATCGCCAGCGCCGCCACCGAATGCCCCGCCATGAGCACCGAAACGTGCAGATTGCCGTCGGCGACGTGGCCGAAATAGAGTGCCGACAGCGCCGGCCACCGCGCCCGAAGCGCTGCGCGGATCTCGCCGACCAGCTCGCCGATCTCCCCGGTGGAAACGCTCACATCGAAGCTCAGCTGCGGCCAGTGACCGGCCCGCTGCCATTCGCCCGGCGAGTCGCGCACGCTCCACAGATCGGTGGTTTCGCGTTGCGACTTGGCGATGCTCGCATCCCGCACGATGCCCTGCTCCAGCGCTGCGCCCATGACGGTTTCGTAGCGCTCCTGATCCGCTTCGGAGTCCGTGCCCATGGTCTCGACGAGCACGTACAGACCATGGCCTCGCTCCAGCGGCGGCGCCCGCCCGAGCCGCACCGTGCCGACCTCATAGAATTCGGGCCACATGACCTCGAAGGCGGTCAGCTGCGAGCCGAAGCCGGCTCGCGCACGCGACAGCAGCGCGAGTGCGCCGGCGTAGTCATCGACCGCGCAGATCCCGGTGCAGATGCTGCGCGGCTTGGGAAACAGCCGCAGCACCGCCGCCGTGACGATGCCGAGCGTACCCTCGGTACCGATGAACAATTGCCGCAGGTCATAGCCGGCATTGTTCTTGATGAACTTGCGCAGCGCGTCGATGAGCGTGCCATCGGGAAGCACCGCCTCGACGCCGAGCACCAGATCGCGCGCCATGCCGAATCGCAGCACGCGATTGCCGCCGGCATTGGTGGAGATGTTGCCACCGATCTGGCACGAGCCTCTGCCGCCAAGATCGAGCGGAAAGAACAGCTCCGCGGCATCGGCGGCCTGCTGCACGGCCTCCATGGCGATGCCCGCCTCGACCGTGATCGTGCCGGCCGCCGTGTCCAGCTCGCGAATCGCGCGCATGCGCTCGAGGGACACGACCACGCAGGGAAAGAGCGGCACGCCGCCACCGGACAGTCCCGTCAGGCCGCCCTGCGGCTGGACCGGGATGCCACGCTCGTTGCAGTAGCGCAGGATGGCGCACACCTGCTGCGTGTGTCGCGGATAGGCGAGCGCGAGGATGCGGACCTGCGGCTCGGCCTCGACACAGTAGTCGCGCAGATGACGCGCGCTGTTGAGCGCGTCGGGCGCGACGATGATGTCCGCACCCACCCGCTCGGTGAGCTCGGCGAGGACCGCATGCTCACTCAGAGCGGCTTCTCGCCGGCCACCGTCGTGCGGTACAGCTCGCGACGACAGCCCTGGTAGTCGTTGAAGGCCTGGTGTACACAGAGCCGATTGTCCCAGATTGCAAGGGTTTCGGGTTCCCAGCGCAGGCGGCAGGTGAAGGCGTGTTGCGTGATGTGGCCGGCCAGGAAGCTCAGGATGGGCGCCGACTCCTCCGGCAGCATGCCTTCGATGTTGATGGCATAGGCGCCATCGACATACAGCGCGCGCTCGCCCGTGACCGGGTGCGTGCGCACGAGCGGATGCACGCTGCCGGCGATCTTGCGCTGCAGGTCCTCCGACAGCCGCTCGGCGTTGCGCGTGGCCGCGAGCCGCCCGATCGGAGTGTCGCGCAGCTCGACAGCCTCCTGCGCCGCGCGCAGCACATCGCGCATCGAGAAGTGGACCTTGAGTCCCTCGATCATCTGCCGATAGGTGTCGCTGAGCAGACTGTAGGCCAGTGCCGAATTGGCCCAGATCGTATCCCCGCCGACGGGCGGAATCTGCACCGAGTAGAGCATCGTGATTGCCGGCGGCTCGGGCAGAAACGGCGAGTCGGTGTGCCAGCCTTCCCCGAACACCATCTTCGATTGATCGTCGGCTTCCTTGATGAGGGGATGAACGTTGCGGTGGCCCGGGACCCCCGAGGTGTACGCGTCCTCGGCGAAGGGACCGAAGCGCAGGCTGAACGCCTCGTGTTCGGCGTGTGAGAGCCGTTGCCCGCGAAAGAAAATCATCTTGTGGCGGAACAGCGCGTGGCGGATCTCCGCGAACTGCGCGTCGGAGAGGTCCGCGAGCGTGACGCCGAAGATCTCCGCACCCATCGCCGCCGCCAGCGGCCTGGCCTCGATGTGCCGGTACTGCTCCGCGTGGTTGTCGAACTTGCCCGTCGGATGAAGTCGCATCAGGGGATCCTGCCGGCACCGGGACGCCCGCGCCAGCTCTTAGTCACCATCCCCACAGTGATCGTCGCGCTCTGCTCGGCGCGTCGTGGCTCCTGCACGAACTCGATCAGGTTGCCGGCGTTGTCGCGGATGAAGATATTCGACCCGTGTGGCATCTGGCGCACCCAGACGATGTCCGCCCCGCGCCGCCGAAGTTCCTCCGCGAACTCGCCCACGTCGTGGATGGCAAAGGAGACATGCTTGTTGCCGTGGGTGCAGACGTCCGTGTCGGGCATGCGCCGCTCCGGCGGCAGCGACTTGGCGCCCGGTACCTGGAACAGTTCGACGTACAGGGGACCATTGCGCAGCATCGCCACTTCGGCCGGTATCGAAGGGATCGGAAAGCGCCGTTCGAGCTCGAAGCCAAGCACATCGTGCCACCAGGTGATGGCCGCGTTCAGATCCGGCACGCTGACGCCGCCGTGGTGATGCCAGAATTGCAGCGTCCCGCTCATGCCTGCCACTCCATCGTCGTCCGCTGCGGCGCCCAACGGCGGCGCAGCAGATCGGTGAGCGCCGCCAGCACCGCGAAGCACAGCGCCAGTTTTCCCATGATGCCAAAGGTCGGCAGCAGTCCCCCCAGGTGCTGGCTCAGCAGGGTTACGATCATGCCGCTCAGGAACTGGCCGATCGCAAAGGCCGCCTGCCACAGGCCGTTGCCGCGACCTCGAATCGAATACGCCAGCCCGCGCGTGGCCCACACGAGCATGGTCGGCAATACCAGCCCGCAGCCGATCTGATTCACGAACGAGCCCCAGGCATAGGCGTCCGGCTGCGTGGCGCGGCTCATGAGCAGGAAGCCGATGCCGATCAGCGCGAAGTCGATCAGCAGCAGCCAGCCGGTCTGCAATCGCGCCAGGCCCCAGTAGATGAGCGTACCGATCGGCACGCCGATGCTCGAGAGCATCGTAAGCTTGCCGATGAGGGCCGGATCGCTCAAACCCAAGGACACGAATGCCTCGGCATTCTTGGTGATCACGGTGTAGAAGCAGATCGATGCCAGCAGTGTGAGCGCGCAGATTCCGAGGATTCGCGCCCACGGAAATACGACGTATGCCGGCCCGCCGGGCTGCTGCGTGGACGGCTCGATCGACTCATGCGGCGGCTCCCAGATGAAGATCGCCACCGCCACGGCCAGAGGCAGGCTGTAGAGATAGAGGTAGAAGGGTCCGCGCCAGCCATAGGCGGCGCCGAGCTGCCCGCCCAGATAAATGATTCCGATGGCCGACAGCGAGGCCACGGCGGTCTGGCTTGCAATCCAGCGCTCGCGCGCACGGCCCCTGAAGTAATCGCTGATCATGGTGGTCGAGACCGTCATCACCACGGACTCGCAGATGCCGACACCGGCACGTGCGAGGATGATCGCGTAGAGATTGCTCATGAAGGCCGGCGCGGTCCCCAGCAACGCATACACGACCATGGCGGCGAGCAGCAGCGCGCGCCGGCCCAGACGATCCGACATCCAGCCCGCCACGGGTGAGAACAGCAGCACCCAGATCGCCGGCATCGTGAGCACGCCGCCGATGACCAGGTACTCGTGATTCGGCACATCCTTGAACTGCTCGAGCAGCAGATGGACGACCGGCGTGAGCACGGAAATGCCCATCACGGCCATCGTGATCGGCAGCAGCAGCATGATGCCCTGCATGAATCCCGGCTTGCGCGTCATGGCGATGGGCGCGCGTGAGTCCGACGGCTTGAGCTCAGACGGTGGCGACAGCGCCATATCGCCGCACGCGCAGATCCGCCTGCTCCTTGTGGCCGGCGAAACCTTCCAGCTCGCACAGCCGCGAGCCGTAGCCGCCAATCAGGGCACTGGCCGCATCCGTCGTGACGCGCTGATACGTGCAGGTCTTGATGAACTTGCCGACCCACAATCCGCCGGTGTAGCGCGCGGCTCGCATCGTTGGCAACGTGTGGTTGGTGCCGATGACCTTGTCGCCGAAGGACACGTTGGTGCGCGGACCCAGGAACAGCGCGCCGAAATTGCGCAGACGCTCGAGGAAGAACTCCGGATCGTGCGTGAGCACCTGCACGTGCTCGGAGGCAATGCGGTCCGCCTCGGCCAGCAGCTCCTCGTTGCTATCGACCAGTATGATTTCCCCGCAGTTCTCCCAGGCCTTGCGCGCCACATCGGCCGTCGGCAACCAGGCGAGCAGCTGCTCGATCGCCCCCGGCACTGCACGCGCCAGGGGCTCGGAGCTCGTCAGCAATACCGCGGGGCTGCCTGGACCGTGCTCGGCCTGGCCGATCAGATCCACTGCCGCCATCTCGGCATCGCAGCTGTCATCGGCGATGATCAGCGTCTCGGTCGGCCCCGCCAGCAGATCGATGCCGACACGTCCGAACAGCTGCCGTTTGGCCTCCGCGACGTAGGCGTTACCGGGGCCGACGATCATGTCGACTGCGGCGAGCTCATCAGTGCCGTGACCCATGGCGGCGATGGCCTGCACGCCGCCCAGGGCATAGATCTCATCGGCACCGCCCAGGTGCATGGCGGCGACGATCGCCGGATGCGGCTTGCCGCCGAAGGGTGGCGCGCAGGCGACCACGCGCGGCACGCCCGCGGCCTTGGCCGTGACCACGCTCATGTGCGCCGAGGCCACCATCGGATAGCGGCCACCCGGAACGTAGCATCCGACGCTCTGCACGGGAATATTGCGGTGACCGAGAATGACTCCCGGCAGCGTCTCGATTTCCAGATCCTTGAGGCAGGCACGCTGCGCCAGTGCGAAATTGCGGATCTGCGTCTGCGCGAATCGGATGTCCTCGATCGTCCCGGCCGGGAGACTGTGAACGCACTGCTCGATCTGCGCGCTCGTGAGACGAAACTGTGGCGGATCCCACTGATCGAACCGGATCGAGCAGTCGCGCACCGCAGCGCCACCGCGCGAGGCGACGTCCGCGAGGATGTCCTCGACCACCTTGCGCACCTGCGCACTGCTCTCGAGCTTGGCGTTGGCGCTGAGACCGCTTTTGAGGCGACGTATCATCCAGTGCTCCTTTGCATGCAGATCCGGTCAACGGCCTCGCTAACGCCAATGCACCATCGGCAAGCCTGCCACAGGGGAGCGGAAACAGGGAATCCGGGTGCCGCGCAGACTTCCGAGATAGACGGTGCGCAGGTCCGCTCCGCCAAAGGTCACGCTCGCCATCCACGGGGCGATCTGCCCGTGAGTGGCTGCCATGACCTCCGGGGTCATGGTGCCGGCGTAGAAATGCTGGTTGTAGAGACGGGCCTGCTCCGGGTCGCAGTCATCGAGCAGCGTCAGCGGCTCGCCCTCAGGGGTGAGGGCCATGAGCCGGTCGGTCTGCACGATCGTGATCCAGAGATTCCCGTAGGCGTCGAAAGCGAAGCCGTCGGGGGTACCCTCGAGATCCGCCGGTCCGAAGATTTCCCGCTGGTATAGCGAGCCATCCGGGCGCACGCGCAGGCGGGAGATGTGCCGCGCATTCGACTCGACCACGTACAGCCACTCCTCGGCGGCATCGAAGCGGATCTCGTTGGTGCCGATGAACCCCTCGGCCACGATGCGGATGCCGCGCTCATCGATGAGCCCCACGTAGCCATCCGCGGTCTTCTCATTGATCGAGCGTGTCCACGGCACCATGCGTGTGGTGACCGTAAACCAGGTCCGATCCGAGGAGTCGCACAGCACGAAGTTCGTCTTGCCGAGCGGCTGGCCCTCGATCTCGGTGTACAGCGTGCGCGAGCGGCCGTCGCGGCTCATGCATTCGATGGCATCGGTGCCGAAATTCGCGATCAGGAAATCGCCGCGCCGGTTGATCGCCAGTCCATTCGGCAGCGTGGCATTGCCCAGAATCAGGCTCGTGGGATTGTCGTGGTCGATACCCGCATGAGTGCGTTGGGCAATCAATGTCTGCCCTCCATCCACACCGATGCGCATGACCCCACCGCGCGCGTCGGCGCTCCAGAGGGTGCCGTCGCGCTCGGCGAGGATGCACTCCGGTCGTTGCAGGTCGCTGCCGACATAGCGGATCGAGGCGCGATCGACGCTCCAGCCGAGCAGCGGATTGGCGGGTTGAGGGTGGGGTTGCGACATGGGGGAAGCTGTCAGGGTGCGCTTGGGGCCGCCATTGTGGCTGCCGCCGGTCGTGCCCTGAAATCGCGCCTGCCGATGGTGGGCATCGCGTTTGGCCATGCCCGGCCCGGGCGCGATCGCCGGCAGCGTACAATTTCGCTGAGGTCCCCATGCGTTACCACAAGCTCGACCTGAACCTGTTGACCGCGCTGAAGGCCCTGCTGGCGGAGAGGAACGTCACGCGCGCCGGCGAAAGCGTGCACGTCACCCAATCGGCCATGAGCGGTATCCTCGCGCGGCTGCGCGAGTACTTCGGCGATCCACTGATCGTACAGGTCGGGCGCCGCATGGAGTTGACGCCGCTGGCCGAAAGCCTCGTCGAGCCCATCAACGACGTGCTGCTGCGGATCGATGCGACGATTGCGACCCGCCCCGAGTTCAACCCGCTGACCTCGCGCCGGCATTTTTCGATCATCGCCTCCGACTATGCCATCCACGTGCTGCTGCTCGAGGTCCTGCGGCGTGTGCACCGGGAGGCCCCCGGCATCTCGCTCGAGTTCCGCGCACCCAGTGAATTCGCCGCCGAAGAGCTCGAATCCGGGGAGGTGGATTTCATCATCAATCCCGAAAGCTTGAGCTCGGCCGCGCAATCCGGGGTCATCCTGTTCGAGGACTCCTACACGGTCGTGGTCGATGCCGCCAACGCCGAGATCGGCGAGTCGGTCACCATCGATCAATACCTGGCCCAGCGCCATGTGACCTTCAAGAGCGGCAAGCACGGGCTGCCACAGCTGGAAATCTGGCTCGCGAACCGCTACGGGCAGGCGCGCAGCGTCGAGGTCACCACGCACAGCTTTGCCCTGCTGCCGCAACTTGTGATCGGCACCACGCGCATGGCCACGCTGCACACGCGCCTCGCGCGACAGCTCGCTGCGTCCCTGCCGGTGCGGCTGGTGAAGCCGGCGTTCGAGATTCCGCGGCTGGTCGAGATGCTGCAATGGCACAAGTACCGGGATCTGGATCCCGGCAGCATGTGGCTGCGCGAATGCATCATCGACGCCGCCACCGCTCTGCCGGCCGTCGAAAGCTTGGGTTGAGCGCCCTTCGGGGCGCGTCAGCTCCTCGCCCGGCGCCACAGCCCGAGGATCGACCCGACGATGCCGCGGCGGAAAGTGAGCACGCAGGCAACGAACACACCCCCGATGATGACCGTGACCCAACCGCCGACGATCTCCGACAGGTACTCCTCCAGCGTCACGACGACCGCGGCGCCGGCCACCGGGCCGAAGAACGTGCCGGTGCCGCCGAGCAGCGTCATGAGGATCACCTCCCCCGAGGTGGCCTGCTGCACGTCCGAAAGCGTCGCGAAGCTCAGCACCAGGGCCTTGAGCGAGCCGGCGAATCCTGCGAGCGCCGCCGAGAGCACGAAGGCCAGCAGGCGGTAGCGATTCACGTCGTAGCCGAGCGAGATTGCCCGCGGCTCGTTGTCGCGGATCGCCTTGAGCACCTGACCGAAGGGCGACTGCACCACGCGACGGATGAACAGGTACTGCGCCAGAAAAGCGGCGAGCACCACATAGTAGAGCAGCACGTCGGACCGCAGCGGCAACACGCCGAGCAGGCTCCCGCGCGGCACGCCCTGCAATCCGTTCTCGCCACCCGTGAAGGGCGCCTCGAGGCACACGAAGTAGATCAGCTGCGCCAGCGCCAGCGTGATCATTGCGAAATAGATGCCACGGCGCCGGATCGCGATGATCCCGACAATCAGGCCGATGAGCGCCGAGGCGCCGACGCCGGCGAGAATGCATGCGGCGGCATCCCAGCCGCGTACGCTCGCAAGCCAGGCGGTCGCATAGGCCGATACACCAAAATACGCCGCGTGCCCGAACGAGAGCATCCCGCCGAAGCCGAGCAGCAGGTTGTAGGCACAGGCGAACATCGCGAAGCACAGCAGCTTCATCATGAATACCGGATAGATGCCCAGCAGCGGCACGGCGAGTGCGAACAGCCCGGCCAGCCCGTAGAAGGCCCATGCCGCGCGCACTGCGTCTACTCCCGGCCGAACAGGCCCGCGGGGCGCACGATCAGCACCAGGGCCATGATCAGGAACACGACGATATTCGAGGCTTCCGGATAGATCACCTTCGTGAAGCCCTCGATAACGCCGAGGGCGAGTCCGCTCACGATCGCTCCGAGGATCGAGCCCATGCCCCCGATGACCACCACCGCGAACACGACGATCACCAGCGAGCTGCCCATCTGCGGGCTCACGAGGATCACCGGCGCCGAGAGAACACCGGCCAGTGCCGCGAGCGCGACCCCGCCGCCGTACGTGACGGCCACCAGCAGCGGCACATTGACGCCGAAGGCCTGCAGCAATGGCGCATTCTCCGTGGCCGCGCGCAGCGTGCCTCCCAGGCGCGTGCGCTCGATGATGAACCAGACCGATAAGCAGACGATCAAGGACACCAGGATCACCCAGGCGCGATAGAGCGGCAGGATCATGAATCCCAGGTTGAGCACGCCGCGCAGCGCCGCGGGCACCGGATAGGACTGTCCGGAGGCACCGAAGTACTGGTGCAGGCAGCCCTCGATGACCAGCGCAATGCCGAAGGTCAGCAGCAGTCCGTACAGCGGCTCGAGCTGGTAGATATGCCGCAGGAACAGCCGCTCGATCACGATGCCGAGCGCCCCGATCAGCAGCGGCGAGAGCAGCAGCGCCGCCCAGTAGTTCACGCCCAGATGCTGCAGACCCAGCAGCGCCGCAAACGCGCCGAGCGCATAGAAGGCCCCGTGGGCGAAATTCACGATCCCCATGAGGCCGAAGATCACCGCCAGTCCGAGGCTCAAGATGGCGTAGAAGGAGCCATTCACGAGCCCGAGCATCAGCTGGCCGAGTATGACGGCAACCGGGATGCCGAAGATCTCTGTCACGGATCAGCCGCCGCCGTGCCGATTCACTTCGGCGCCAGCGAGCACAGGCCCGTGATCGGCCCGAAGGCCGCCTCGCCCTTCATGACGCGCAGGACCTTGTAGTAGTCCCAGGGGTATTTGGACTCCTGTGGGCTCTTCACCTGCATCACGTACATATCGTGGACCATGACGCCGTCGGCGCGAATGTAGCCGCCCTTGGCAAACATATCGTTGATCTTGGTCTTCTTGAGCTCGGTCATGATCTTGTCCGAGTCGGTGCTGCCGACCGCCTTGACCGCCTTCAGATAGGTGAGCGTCGCCGAGTAGTAGCCGCCATCGTCCATCGTCGGCTCTTTCTTCATCTTGGCGAAGAAGCGCTTGCTGAAGGCGCGCGTCTCATCGTTGAGGTCCCAGTAAAACCCGGTGGTCAGATAGAGGCCCTGCGCGGTCGCGAGTCCCAGACTGTCGATGTTGTTGATGAACACCAGCAGCGCTGCGGGCTTCATCGTGCGGGTGATGCCGAACTCGTTGGCAGCCTTGAGCGAATTGCTGAAATCCTCACCCGCGTTGGCCAGCCCCAGCACCTGTGCGCCCGAGCCCTGCGCCTGCAGCAGGAAGGAGGAGAAATCCGAGGCGCCGAGCGGCACACGCACGGCGCCGAGGTTCTTGCCACCGTTGGCCTCGACCACCTTGGAGGCCGCGTTCTGCAGCTGCGTGCCGAAGGCGTAGTCCGCGGTCAGGTAGAACCAGCTCTTGCCGCCGTTCTGCACGATGGTCGTGGCGGTGCCGTTGGCGAGCGCGGTCGTGTCATAGACGTAATGCACCGTGTAGGCCGTGCAATCCTCGTTGGTCAGCGACGAGCCGCCGGGGCCGATGGCAAAGAATGGGATCCTCTTGGCGGCCGCGACCTTGGCCATGGCAATGTTGACGCCGGTGTTGGAGCCGCCGAGCAGCACCGTCAGTCCGCTCTGGTCGGCCCACTCGCGAAATTTGGAGGCGCCGATGTCGGGCTTGTTCTGATGATCCGCCGTCAGGATCGTGATCTTCTTGCCCAGCACGGTGCCGCCGAAATCGGCGATCGCCATGCGGATCGCCTCGACCGCGCCGTCGCCGGCGACATCGGCGTAGTTGCCTGAGAAATCATCGATGTCGCCGATCACAACCTCATCGGCGGCCGCGAGGGCGGCCGGTGGGCCGGCCATGGCTGCGATGGCCGCGGTCAATCCGAGCGTGAGTGTCTTCAGTGTCTTCAGTGTCATCATTGCCCCCTATCACAGAATGGCCGCCCGCAACTCTAGACCCCCAGATACTCGTGCATCAGCTCCATCTTGTCCTGAAGCTGTGCCGCCGGGAAGCCGTGCACGATCCGGCCGTGCTCCATGATGTAGAACCGGTCCGCGAGCGGGGCGGCGAAGCGGAAATTCTGCTCCACCATCACGATCGTGTATCCCCGCTCGCGCAGCGCCTGAATCGTGCGCGACAGACCCTGCACGATGACCGGCGCGAGCCCCTCGGAAATCTCATCGAGCAGCAGCAGTTTCGCGCCGCTGCGCAGAATCCGCGCCACCGCGAGCATCTGCTGTTCCCCGCCGGACAGACGCGTGCCCTGCGTGAGGCGGCGTTCCTTCAGGTTGGGAAACATGCCATAGATCTCATCGATTGACATGCCCCCCGCCCCGATGACGGGTGGCAGCAGCAGGTTCTCCTCGGCCGACAGGCTGGCGTAGATTCCCCGCTCCTCCGGGCAGTACCCGACGCCAAGGCGCGCAATGCGGTGCGGCGGCAGGCCGATCGCTTCGCGGCCGTCGATCAGTACCGAGCCCGAGCGATTGCCGACCAGTCCGAGCAGCGATTTGAGAGTCGTGGTTCTGCCGGCGCCGTTACGGCCGAGCAGGGTCACGACCTCGCCCGCGTGCACGCTGAAGTCCACGCCGTGCAGGATGTGCGACTCGCCGTAGTAGGCATGCAGTCCGCGCACGCGCAGGAGTTCAGCGCTCATGCGCTCGCGCCCAGGTAGGCCTCGATCACCAGCGGATTGGCCGACACCTGCTCATAGGGGCCATCGGCGATGATGCGCCCGCGCTGCAGGACCGTGATCGTGTCGGCAATCGTCGAGACCACATTCATGTTGTGCTCGACCATGAGTACCGTGCGGCTGGCCGCGGCCTGCTTGATCAGAGCCGTCACCTTGTCGACGTCCTCGTGGCCCATGCCCTGCGTGGGCTCATCCAGCAGCATGACCTCCGGGTTCATCGCCAGCGTCGTGGCGATCTCGAGCGCCCGCTTGCGGCCGTAAGGCAGCTCCACCGCCAGTGTGTGCGCGTAGGGACGCAGGCCC
>Ga0181532_10003608_pt1 | contig 13837 bp, 9 predicted proteins | sample PEATcosm2014_Bin_33_FD_119768 | JGI IMG/M metagenome (GOLD analysis project Ga0181532, IMG submission 119768) | Peatland microbial communities from MTU Mesocosm Facility, Houghton, MI, USA - PEATcosm2014_Bin11_30_metaG | ecosystem: Environmental > Terrestrial > Soil > Wetlands > Peat | place...
AATATGCGCCCTCGACCTGTCCCAGCGCGTCGGCCAGCGCGCCCGCGAGCGTGCGTGCCGTGCTGCGCGCCAGCAGATGCACGATCACTTCCGTGTCGCTCGAAGTTTGAAAGATCGAGCCGCGATGCTCGAGCCGCTTGCGGCAATCGAGCGCGTTTGTCAGGTTGCCGTTGTGGCCGAGCGCGAGCGTGCCGCGGTTGCAGTCAATCACAATGGGCTGCGCGTTCGTGAGCGTCTTGTCTCCCGCGGTGGAATAGCGCGTGTGTCCAACCGCCATCATCCCCGGCAGCTTCGCCAAGACCTGCGGCTGAAAAATGTCCTGCACCAGGCCCATGTCCTTGTGCGTGTAGAGTTGCTGGCCATCGCTCGAGACGATTCCGGCCGACTCCTGCCCGCGATGCTGGAGCGCGTACAACGAGAGATACGCCAACTTCGCCGCTTCGGAGTGGCCGTACACGCCGCAGACCGCGCAGTGGTCGTGGAAGTGATCGTCTTCGAGTTGAATCGGCATCTCTTTAGTTCGGCGTTGCGCCGCTCAATCCTGCAGAGCTCGCTCAAGCGCCTGCGACCATGATTCGCTCAAAGTTTGCACTGGCGCGCGCAAAACACTGCGTCCGTTACATTCGATTGCGAAGGCTCCGCGGCTCACGCGTCCGATCTCCGCGCCTCGAACTTCATATTCTCTCGCAAGGGCGAGAACCTCGGCAACTCGCGCGGGTGCCGCGCTGACAATCGCGCGCGCACCGCGTTCTCCGAAGCACGCGATCTCGGCCGGCTCCGCGCCGCCGAGTTTTGCTTCCGCAGAGAAACCATCGCTCGCAAAGCAACTTTCCGCGAGCGCGACGGCCAGACCGCCATCACTGATGTCGTGCGCCGAGGCGACGACTCCCGTCGCCGCAAGTTTTTCGAGCAAGCGAATCAGTCGCTTCTCGGCCGCGAGACCCACCGCGGGTGGCGCACCGGCCGCAATTCCATGAATCGTCTTCGCGTATTCGGACGAGCCAAATTCGCGCGCTTCTTCGCCCGCCGCAACGCCAGAATCGCCCCGCCCATCCAAGATCAGAATCGCATCGCCCTCAGCGCGAAAACCCATCCCCAGTGCGTGCGATGCGTCTTCGATGACGCCCAGCACGCCGAGAATCGGCGTTGGCTCGATGGATTTACCGAGCGTGTCGTTGTAGAAGCTGACGTTGCCGCCCGTGATGGGAATTTCGAGCGCGGTGCACGCTTCGGCGATCCCGTCAATTGCTTCGCTGAATTGCCACATCACCTCGGGCTTTTCCGGATTGCCGAAATTTAGACAATTCGTCGCGGCCATCGGACGCGCTCCCGTGCAGGCGACGTTGCGCGCCGCCTCGGCCACCGCCGCTTTCGCGCCCATCTTCGGATCTAGCTGCGTCCAGCGGCCGTTGCCATCGGTCGCGAGAGCCAGTCCGCGGCGCGTGCCTTTCAAACGCAACACGCCCGCGTCTCCGGCACCCGGACATTCGATCGTGTTTGTCCGCACCATGTGGTCGTACTGCTCGAAAATAAATCGCTTCGAGGCGATTGCCGGCGACGCGAGCAGCCGCAGCAAATTCTGCGTGAGATCGGCGCCTGCGGCAGAAAGAGGAACTGCGCGTGCTTCCGGCTGCGCGGCCGGGCGCGCGATGGGCCGCTGATACACGGGCCCTTGCTCGGCGAGCGGATGCGCCGGAATCTCCGCCACGATTTGCCCGTGCTGCAAGAGCCGGAGCATTCCGTCGTCCGTGACGCGCCCGATCTCTACCGCGTCCAGCCCCCATTTCGCGAAGACCTTCACGATTTCGTTTTCGCGGCCGCGCTCGGCTACGAGCAGCATGCGCTCCTGCGATTCGCTGAGCATCATTTCGTACGCGGTCATCCCGGTCTCGCGCTGCGGCACGCGATCGAGATTCATCTCGATGCCCAGTCCGCCGCGCGACGCCATCTCGCACGAGGAACTCGTCAGACCGGCCGCGCCCATGTCTTGAATCGCGACTATGGCGCCCGTGGCCATCGCTTCGAGACATGCCTCGAGCAGCAATTTTTCCAGGAATGGATCGCCCACTTGGACGTTGGGGCGCTTTTCTTCTGAGAGCTCATTGAATTCGGCCGAAGCGAGGAGCGACGCGCCGTGAATTCCATCACGTCCCGTCTTTGAGCCTACGTATAAAACCGGGTTGCCCACACCCTGCGCCCGCGCGAAAAACAGTTCTTCTTTTTTCGCGATCCCCAGCGCGAGCACGTTCACCAGCGGATTGCCTGAGTATCCCGCCTCGAACGCCACTTCGCCGCCGATCGTCGGCACGCCAAAGCAATTCCCGTAGAACGCGATTCCGCGCACCACGCCGTCGAGGACACGGCGATTGCGCGCGGCGGTAGCTTCGTCCACGCCGGCTTCCGCCGCCAGCGGCCCGAAGCGCAGGGAATCGAGCACGGCGATCGGGCGCGCGCCCATTGTGAAAATGTCGCGGAGGATTCCGCCCACGCCCGTCGCCGCACCTTGGAATGGCTCGACATAACTCGGGTGGTTGTGCGATTCCATCTTGAACGCCGCGACGAGTCCGTCGCCGATGTCCACCACGCCCGCATTTTCGCCCGGGCCTTGTACCACCTGCGGACCGCGCGTCGGCAGGCGCTTCAAATGCGCGCGGCTCGATTTGTAGGAGCAGTGCTCGCTCCACATCACGCTGAAGATGCCCAGCTCGGTGAAGTTCGGTTCGCGGCCCAGGATGGAAAGTATGCGCGCGTATTCTTCGGCGGTGAGCCCGTGCTCTGCCGCCAGCGCCGGTGTGACCTTTATCTCGGTTGCCAACATCGTGAGTTCGAGGAACCCCTGTAGACTTTCGTAAAATTCTCCGCCCGGAAAAACGAATTGAACAAATCCGCTATGCCGAAACGGCGCTGGCCTGCGTCAGATGGCCCGCCTTCGCCAGCGATTGCACCATCGAGCGCAACACCACGAGCCCGTCAGCCGAGCCAAGCTCCAATTCCGACGCGCGTTCGGGGTGCGGCATCAAGCCCATTACGTTTCGCTCGCGGCTGCAGATGCCCGCGATGTTCGCGAGCGAACCGTTGGGATTGCCCTCCGGCACGGCGCGCCCATCCGGCGTGACGTAGCGAAAGACGATCCGGTCATCGCGCTCAAGTTCTTCAAGCGTGGCCGCATCGCAAAAATAATTCCCCTCGCCGTGCGCGATCGGCATGCGCAACACCTCGCCCCGCGTCGCGCCGGAAGTAAACGGCGTAGCCGTCGTCTCGACGCGCAAGTGCACGTGGCGGCAGATAAAGCGCATCCCTTGATTGCGCATCAACGCGCCGGGCAACAATCCGGCCTCGCAAAGAATCTGGAAGCCGTTGCAGATGCCGAGCACAAGTCCGCCGCGCTCCGCAAAGCGTGCAATCCCGCGCATCACCGGAGAGAACCGCGCGATCGCGCCCGTGCGCAGGTAGTCGCCGTAGGAAAATCCGCCGGGTAAAATAATCCCGTCAAACCCGTCCAAATTTTCAGATTGGTGCCACAGAAATTCAACCGGTCGCCCGAGGACCGTGCCGAGGACGTGCCAAGCATCGTGGTCGCAATTCGATCCCGGAAACACCACGACGCCAAATTTCATGTCGCGCCCGCCCTCCGTGAGTACTCTGCATTGTAACACACAGCCCCGCTCGCCTGCCGCGACGCTCCCGCAGACGCTGCGGTCGTGCGTCGATCTCAGGTAGGGCGCTAATCAAGTACTGGCCTCAAGGCACTGCTGCGCTGGCCGCTCTCTGGCTTATACTCTCGCTATGACACGCCTGATTCTGGCTACCCTTGGGCTTTCAGTGATTCTACCTACTCCTGTTATCGCTCAGGTGAAAGTCACTGTTCCCGCACAGCGATACAATTTGCAAGAGGAGATTCCTGCCAAGGTTGAAAATTCGAGCGACGGTGCAATCACGTTCTGCGTTGAGTTCGGGCAGTCCTCCACGAAGGGAGGCGAGATTGAGAGCACCCCATCTCCCTTCTGGGTGCAGCGGAATAGTAGTGGCAAGTGGGCCACTCTCATGATTGGCCCCGATATAGGCAGCGATAGAACGGCCGTAGTCCTGGAAGCCGGTGAATCAAGGGAGTTCCCCTTCCGCTTGAACGATTCTGGAAGAATGCGACTCCGACTCAATTACTGGCGCGGGTCTATTCCGGACTTGGACTGCCGTGCGCCGCCGAAGGGGCTGAAGCAGTTGACTTCTGCCGTTTTCACAATCGAATAGTTTCAATAACCGATAGGAGCCCCCCATTGGATGGGCTTTTCTGAGACGCGCCCGTCGCGTTGACAAACTAATCCGCGGGCGGGAGAATTGTTTTCGCCTCGATTGACCGCACGCAGTGCCCAAGTGGCGGAACTGGCAGACGCACTAGATTCAGGTTCTAGCGTTCGCAAGGACGTGGGGGTTCGAATCCCTCCTTGGGCACCATTCGCTTCGCAGATTCCCCTGCAAACCATTGACGCGCCAATGGCAGCGCCTCGTGTCCGGAGCTCGCCCAGGCTTCCAACACTTGATTGGATTTGCGATGGTTAGGAAGTCTTTCGATTGAAGCGGCACACAGATTCTGTGGAGTACATCTTCCCGCAAGCCAGCGCCATCGTTTCATAGACTCGCTCGTACCGAAACGAAGGCTTGTGGTATGGCTTCTTCGCCTTGGTGTTTTGAACCGGCGCCGGCGCGGTTTCCAACTTGTGGTCTTTGTTTTCTTTCGGTTCTTCTTTCATTCGAGTCCCGCCTGTGTAAGTTTGACTGCGCACCCACCCGTGTCAGTCAGGACTGTATTGTTCGTGCAAGTTGCGTTCTCCTGCAGAGCATTGAAATAGACGCTGGCCGCTTGCGCGGAGGAACTGTCGTTGTCCACGACCATCCCGCTGGGGCCCAGGCCTTCCGTCACAAACGTGCCCCACGTCCACCCACCCGTTATGTTCACCGAGGCCATATTCGTCTGGGCGCTCTGATAGGCGGCAACGAAGAGCCAATCGACGGCTGTGGTCGCGTTGTAAAACTCAAAGAGAGGCGCCCATTCGGCGCCCGGCCCACCACCAGCATTTTCACTGTTCGCAGGGGCCCCCGACGTCATTACGCCGCCCGCGCCAAACGTGACGCCATAAATCGTGATGTCGCCGGTGGTTGTCGAGCCAGGCGAGCAAGGCTGGCTGACAGTACCGGTGACTCCTCCGACGTAAATCAGGGCGCCGGCCGTCGTAGGGCTCGTGTAGTAGGCATTGTTAAAGGAGGGCGCATGCATATTGCATTGGTTGCCCGCGCCGATCGGGACCGCCACAGAGGAACTCAGCGAGGTCGTGGCCTGAACGAGCACGCCGTTTGCGCCGCTATTCGCCGATCCACTCACGGCGTAAACAAATCCGTTCACACCATCAACGATAGGTGGGTCCACGATGGCGCCATATGTCTTGCTGGCGACGCCGTCGCCCACCACCACGGACTTAATGGTTCCCGTTTGGGAGATCGAATAAAGTTTCCCGTCCGAGCAGCCCACAAACACATTCATCGTCACAAAATCCAAGGTGGGAGCCGTCAGTTTTCCGCTGCACACGGAGATCCCGCCGCCCGATCCCCAGGTGGCATCGAGGCTCGGTGCGGGTTTCGTTGAGCTCGTGCAATCTGTGTTGTTGGACGTGCAGAAAACATCCTTGATTCGGTAGAGCGTCCCGAGGTCGTTACCGACGTAGGCCTTATCGTGGAGGTAGTCGATAAAAGGAGACGACAGCGTATCCGTTCCGGACGTCGATGCGCCGAGCAAAAGATCGGTTGCCGTTCCGCTGCCGATGACGGGCTGCGCGGAAACAAACGAATTGATCGTCAGGGGCGACAGAACGTTCTGGAGGTTGGTCGCGACGCCATTTCCGCTCTTCCAGGCAAGCACATGAAAATGCGCCGGGCTTCCCGCGGCAGATTCGACGAACGCAACTTTGCTCCCCGTAATCGGCCCGGCCGGGTTGGTGTAGTCGTAAGAAATCACGGGAGACGTTGGAACGGCACCGCCGCCACTGATTCCTTGAACGTTGTAGGACCACATTACCGTGGCGGCCGTTCCAATGTCGTTCGCCGTCGCCGTCCGATTGCAGATCCCGTTTGCCCCGGCGGTTCCGCTATACAGATTATTGAAGGCCACGAGGTTCGGCTGCGAGGACGAGCCCGTCGCATTCACGGGGAACACTACAAAGTCGTTCGCGCAACTCGGCGCCGCAGTTACGTCAAAATTAAATTTGGCCGGATACATTGCCGGCGCCGTTCCCCCGGTGCCGAGATTGATGCTCCAGTCTCGCCGTAAGTCGCGCTGAGATCGACCATGGTCTCGCGGATCGAATCCGCCGCCGAGCCAGCCCCTCCGGTGCCAAGTGAAGAAGGCGCGAGGATCCTCGGCGGCAGTTTGCATCGCTGCCATCGGGCCGAAGCGTGGATAGACCGTATGGCGGATGCTCCAGTCGTGAAACATAGGGACCCGCTGCGAGAGCGCCATTGCTTTTCGAGCTGGGATCGGGACTCCGAGAGCGGCTCCTATGGCCGCAACAACCAAAATGAAAAGGATGCGTGCCACCACTGAGCGCCCACCGTGCGGGCGCGCGTGAATTCTGCAATTCAATTCTTTTTTCATCTTCTCGTCGCTTCCAAATTTGCCGCCATCTAGACCGTGCAACGCAAATTTCTACGCCAGCTCGGCCACAATTTGGTGGCAAGCTAGCCGACTTGGGGCTTCCGATGGGGACTTTGGACCCGCGCATCCTACGCTTCTTCTTTCCTGGGCACAATGAGGTGCCCTCCGGGGTACTATCCTGATTTCCAAACACTCTTTCTCTCTATAGCGCAAACTATTTTTTGCTCTCGAATTGTTTCATTTCCCGCATTTCCGACACGAGGAAAACGCCGTACTACTCACGTCGGCCTCGCCGTTTCCCGATACCATGACGGAAGCGCTGAACGTCCCGCGTCTCCGGTGATAGGATGTCCGCACATTCGGCATTGTTCGCCTTCCCTGCACGGGAGGGGAGGACGCTCACTTGGCCATGAACCGGCGGGACTTGATGAAGCTTGGCGCGGGGGCGGCCCTGAGTTCGGTGGCCACGCGCGCCGTGGCTGCCGGGAAAACTTCCCAAGGCGGCACTACTCCCCCCATCGAGCAGTGGGGAACTTACGAGATTGCGCTCAGCGGCCCGGCGAGCGGCAATCCATATCTGGATACGAAGCTCGCGGCGCGATTTCGCCTGGAACATCGCAGCGTCGAAATCCCCGGCTTCTACGACGGCGAGGGCGCCTATCGCATCCGCTTCATGCCGGACACGATTGGAAATTGGTCATGGGAGACGGAAAGTAACACAACGGAATTAAGCGGACGGACGGGGGCATTCTCTTGTGTAGCGCCGCAGCCGGCAAACCACGGGCCCGTTGGGGTCGCGCACCAGTTTCATTTCCAGTATGCGGATGGCAGGCCATTCTTTCCCTTCGGCACAACCTGCTATTCGTGGGCCTTTCTTGGCGAGGCGGCCGAAAGCGCGACGCTCGACGCGCTGCGCACGGCGCCGTTCAATAAAGTTCGGATGTGCCTGCTCCCCAAACGCGCCGCGAGCATGGATCTTTTCGCGTACCCTTTTCCACGCGATGCCGCAGGAGTGAACGATTTCACCCGCTTCAACCCCGCTTACTTCCAACACATTGAAAGACGCGTTCGCGACCTGCTGCAGCTCGACATCGAAGCCGATCTCATCCTTTTTCATCCATATGACGCTTGGGGCTATGAAGCGATGCCGCTCGACGCCGCCGACCGCTATCTTCGTTACGCTATCGCGCGCTTCTCCGCGTATCGCAACGTCTGGTGGTCGCTCGCGAACGAATACGACCTCATCAAGACGCGCACTCCCGCCGATTGGGACCGTTTCTTCCATGTGGTGCAGGAATCCGATCCCCACTCACACCTGCGCTCGATCCATCACAGCCGGGTTCTCTACGATCACTCCAAAGCATGGGTCACGCACGCCAGCCTGCAAACATTTGCGTTTGAGAAGACCGCCGAGTGGCGCGCGGCGTGGCAGAAGCCGATCCTCTTTGACGAGATGCAGTACGAAGGAAATATCTCGTCGCGTTGGGGAAACCTCTCTCCCCAGGAAATGATGCGTAGATTTTGGATGGCGATAATTTCGGGCGCGTACGCTACGCACGGCGAAACTTACATTCCCACCGGCGGGGCACCCGTCTGGTCCGACGGCGGAACTCTGCACGGCTCGAGCGCCCCGCGCATTGCATTCTTGCGAAAACTGCTCGAGGATTCCACTGCCGTTGGTCTTAATGCGATTGACGACACTTACTACCTCTCCGCGAGTGTGCCGAATGAGCTTTATCTCTACTTCTTCGACTATCACCAACCCGCGGAGTATGAATTCCCGCTTCCCGACGCCATAAAGTTCAAAGCTGATTTGATCGACCCCTGGGAAATGACGATTGCTCCAATCCCCGGCACGTTCTCGGGCAAGAGCAAACTGCAGCTGCCGGGCAAGCCGTATCTCGCTTTCCGCTTTCAGAAAACATCTTAGGGTGACGCGGTTGCGGGCCCCCGTGCACCGGCGCGGAGCGTGATAAGATGGCGCGCTATGTCGCAGTCGCAGAAATTCATTGTCGGCTTGGTGCAGATGCGTTCGACGGCAGACGCCGCGGAGAATCTTGCACGCGCCATCGCGAAGATTCGCGAAGCGGCCGCTCGCGGCGCGCAAATCATCTGCCTTCCAGAGTTGTTTCGTTGGCAGTATTTCTGCCGCGAAGAAAATGCCGACCTCTTCCAATTGGCCGAGCCGATTCCCGGGCCCACCACCGACGCTCTGGCGGCAATCGCGCGCGAACTGAAAGTTTCTCTAGTCGTCTCTATTTTCGAGCGGCGCGCGGCGGGCGTCTATCACAATTCCGCCGCCGTGATTGACGCCGATGGCGCGATCCTCGGCCGTTATCGGAAGATGCACATTCCCGAAGACCCGCTCTACTACGAAAAATTTTATTTCACTCCAGGCGATCTTGGCTTCCCGAATTTCGATACGCGCTACGGCCGCATCGGTGTGCAAATCTGCTGGGACCAGTGGTATCCGGAGGGCGCGCGCCTGACGAGTCTGCGTGGCGCGCAGATCCTGTTTTATCCCACCAGCATCGGCTGGCATCCGCGCGAGAAGGCCGAATTCGGCGCGGCGCAGCATGATGCCTGGCGGACGATCCAGCGCGGCCACGCGATTGCCAATGGCGTATACATCGCCGTGGTGAATCGCGTCGGGTTCGAGGGCCCCGCCGACGCCGGGATCGAATTCTGGGGCCGCTCGTTTCTTGCCGATCCTTTTGGGCGCATCGTTGTGGAAGCGTCAGACTCCGATGAGGAAATTCTCATTGCCGAATGCGATCCCGCGCTCAGCGAAGAAACGCGGCGTAACTGGCCCTTCCTGCGCGACCGCCGCATCGACGCCTACCAGCCGATTCTCGAGCGCTGGCTGGGCGAATCTCAGTCCTAGAAAGCAATCCTCTTGCCCAATCACGCGACGCCTCACGCTCTCGGCTACCGCATGCCCGCCGAATGGGAAATCCACGAAGCGACGTGGATCGGCTGGCCGCACGAATTGACGGACTGGCCGGGAAAGTTCGCGCCGATCCCTTGGGTGTACGGCGAAATCGTGCGGCACCTCGCGCGCGTCGAACGCGTGCGCATTTTCGTCGAGAATGCCGATGCGGAGTCGAAAGCCCGCGCGGTGCTGAAGAAATCCGGCGCCGATGTCTCCGCCGTGGATTTTTCCCGCATTCCAACCAACCGCGGTTGGACGCGCGACTTCGGCCCAATCTTTGTAAAGAATGCGGCGGGCGGCGTGGCGATGACGCACTGGTCGTTCAATGCTTGGGCGAAATATGACGATTACAAAAAGGATGCCGCCGCGGTGCCGCGGGTGAATCGCACACTGCGTTTTCCGATTTGGCAACCGGAACATGGGGGACGGCGCGTCGTTCTCGAAGGCGGCAGCATCGACGTGAACGGCCGCGGAACGCTTCTGACCACGGAAGAGTGTTTGCTCAGTCCGGTGCAGGCGCGCAATCCGGGCGTCTCGCGCGAGGAAATGGAAACAATTTTTCGAGAATATCTGAGCGCGACAAACATTCTCTGGCTACGCAACGGAATCGCCGGCGACGATACGCACGGCCATGTGGACGATCTTGCGCGCTTCGTAAATCCGACTACGGTGGTGACCGTCATCGAGCAGGACCCCGCGGAACAAAATTTCGCGCCGCTCCAGGAAAATCTGCTGCTTCTGAAAACGATGGAGGATCAGGATGGCCGCGCGTTGCAGATCGAAACGCTGCCGATGCCCGAGCCCGTTTTTTTCGCGGGCCAGAGGCTGCCCGCCAGCTACGCCAATTTCTACATGGCGAATCGAATCGTTCTCGTTCCGACATTCAACGACGCAAACGATCGCATCGCGCTCGACACGCTCGCGCGTCTTTTTCCCGATCGCCAGATTGTGGGAATTGCCTGCCGCGATCTCGTCCTCGGCCTCGGCACGCTGCACTGCCTGACGCAGCAGCAGCCTGCTTCCGGGCGGCTCAGTTAGGGAAGAAGCGAAGGGGGCGGCCCAGGTCGTGCCGCCCCCTCGTTGTGTCCTGCGAACAGGACACGTCCCAGTCTGTCGGAGGAAGACCGGGATGAGTTGCTGACTTTGGACGTTGAAACACGGCTCTCACAAGAAAGTTGCGCCGCTAGTGATTTTTCTTTCGAGGCTTCTCGCTGGGCAGGAGGGCCTGCCGCGGCTAGAATAGGTTCCCCCATGGCCCACACCGCTGAATTCGGCGAAAAAGACGTTTTGGCGCTACTGGCCAAGGCGCGTAAACCATTGAGCCTGCGTCAGATTGGGGCGGCGATGGGGATCCGGCGCGCCGGCAGGCACATTCTTGCCAGGATGGTTCCCCGGCTCGAAAAGCGGGGAGAAATCGAGCAGATTCGGACCGGCCAGTTCGCGATTGCGAAGGGTCGAGGGAGCCTGTTCGAGGCTCGGCGTGACGAGCAGTCGGCGGGGAGATCGGCGCAGGTCGCGCCCGCGAGAATGGGACGCACTTCGCAGGGCGCGCGCGGCGGAGCGGGGACGATCACAGGGAGATTGATCGCGCATCGCGACGGCTTCGGATTCGTGGTGCCGGAGAAGCCGATGCCGGGACTTGACGGCGACATTTTCATCGGCGCGAGCCGCATGGGCGACGCCATGCATGGCGACCGCGTCGAGGTGCGCATCGAGCGCCGCAAGCCGGGCGACGGCGGCGGCACGCGCGCGGAAGGCACGATCTTGAAAGTGCTAGGCCGGGCGCACGCGACGGTCGTGGGCATATTCCAGTATGGAGCCAGCGGGAATTCCGTCGCGCCCTACGAATCGCGCATCGCGCAGAACATCGTGATTCCTCCGGGCGCGGAGTTGCCGGCGGAGTTGCGCGAGAAGCTCGCCGGGCACTTGCCGCGGCGCGGCGTGAAATTGCCGGAACTCGACGGCGCGGTGGTGAACGTCGAGCTGACACGCTTTCCGACGGGCGGCATGCCGGCGTCGGGACGGGTCGTGGAAATTCTCGGAAGGCCAGGCGAATTTGGCGTGGACGTCGAGATTCTGATTCGCAAGCACCATCTGCCCCACGTGTTCGCCGAAGAAGTCGTCGCGGAAGCACATGCGGTGGCACATCCGGTCGGAGATTCGGAGCGCGCGGGGCGCGAAGATTTTCGCGCGCTGCCAATCGTGACGATTGACGGCGAGACGGCGCGGGACTTTGACGACGCGGTGTACGTCGAACCGCTGGGCGGCGGGCGCTGGCAATTGCAGGTGCACATCGCGGATGTTTCGCATTACGTGCGGCGCGACGCGGCGCTGGATCTCGAGGCGCGGCTGCGCGGAACGTCGGTCTATTTTCCGGACCGCGCGGTGCCGATGCTGCCGGAGGAACTGTCGAACGGCATCTGCTCGCTCAATCCGCGCGAGGATCGCCTGGTAATGAGCGCGATCATGGAGATCGGCCCCGACGGCGAAATCGCCTCGGCGCGCATGGCGAACGGCGTGATTCGCTCGGCGGAGCGCATGACGTACACGCTGGTGAACGCCGTGCTCGAAGGCGAAATCGAAGCGACGACGCGTTACGCGCACCTGGCCGTGCATTTCCGCAACATGCGCGAGCTGGCGTTGCTTCTGAATAAGCGGCGGGCGCGGCTGGGCTCGATCGATTTCGATTTGCCCGAGCCGGTGATCGAGTTCGATCCCGAAGGGCGCATGACCGGCATCACGCGCAGCGAGCGGAACATCGCGCACCGCCTCATTGAAGAGTTCATGCTAGCGGCGAACCAGGCGGTGGCGGGCTATCTCGCTTCGCGCGGGATTCCTTCGTTGCATCGCGTACACGAAAAACCGGATGGAAAAAAGATCCTGGAGTTCGAGGAGTTGGCGCACAGCTTCGGCTATTCGCTAGGGATTGAAGGACTTTCCGAGAAACGAATGCCCGTGAAACACGGCGAGGTGCCGGCACCGGCGCGGCACGGCCGGACGGGCGGGGGGCGCGAGCGGCCGATGAGCGTTTCCTTGCCGGGCACGATGGACATCGCGATACTTCCACGTCATTACCAGCAACTGGCGCAGCGCATCGCGGGAAAACCGGAGGAGCGCATAGTGGCGTACTTGATGCTGCGCTCGCTGAAACAGGCGCGCTACGCCGCGGAGCCGCTGGGCCACTTCGCGCTGGCGTTCGACCAGTACACGCATTTCACGTCGCCCATCCGGCGCTATCCGGACTTGATCGTGCATCGCATTCTGAAATGGGCGCTGGCGAATGAGAAGGCAGCGCCCGAGGCTCCGAAAGGGCCGTACGGGATGAAACAGCTGGAAGCGATCGCGGAGGAGACTTCGGAATCGGAGCGCGGCGCGGTTTCCGCTGAACGCGAATTGATGGACTGGAAGCGCGCGCAGTTCATGGAGCAGCATCTCGGGGAAGAATATGAAGCGCTGATCATTTCGGTGCAGAAATTCGGCTTCTTTGTCGAATTGGTGGAAATTTTTGTCGAGGGAATTGTCTCGATCCAACGGCTGGAAGAATTGCTGGGCGTCCGATGCTACTTCCGCGAGATCGATCGCGCGGTGGTCTGCGGCAAGCCGGGCGCAAAGAGGTCGCGCGTCTTTAAGTTGGGAGAGCGAGTTCGAGTGCGCGCGGAGCGGATCGATCCGATTCGGCGACGCGTAGAACTTTCGCCGATTGATTGACGGCCGGAGTAGGACAGGCATTCCTGCCTGTCCAGGTTTCAGGTAAGTTGGCATCAGCCGAGCCGGGGGAAGAGAAGAGGACAGGCAAGAATGCCTGTCCTACTAACTAAACTCTGCCCAGACTTTGCGTACTCGCCGGATTGATGTATCGTCGCGTTGGAAACTCTCGGCGAGACTTGCGAAGGAGAACCAATGGCAGCGCGCATGTGTCCGCAATGCAATACGAAACTTGCCGGCACTGAAGTGGCGGCGTATTCGGATGGAATGGAATGCCCGAACTGCCACACGATTCTCGAAGTCGCGAATGGCAGCCGGTACATCGCTTCGACGCTGGGATTCATCGCTGCGGTGTGCGTGTTTCGGTTCGAGCGCGGAATGGGCAGGCCGGGTTGCGATTTGCTCGGCGCGGTGCTGCCGATCGTGTATGCGTACTTCACGCTGAGTGTGATTTCGCCGCTCGTCTTGATGACTGTGGCGGAGCTCCAGATGGCGCCGCCCGCTCCGCAGCCGATTGCCAGCTCCAGTGGCGGCAGGCACGACGCAGGGCACCATTA
>Ga0181532_10003610_pt1 | contig 13834 bp, 10 predicted proteins | sample PEATcosm2014_Bin_33_FD_119768 | JGI IMG/M metagenome (GOLD analysis project Ga0181532, IMG submission 119768) | Peatland microbial communities from MTU Mesocosm Facility, Houghton, MI, USA - PEATcosm2014_Bin11_30_metaG | ecosystem: Environmental > Terrestrial > Soil > Wetlands > Peat | place...
ACTGGAACTGCGAAGGTTCAGTCAAGGGCGACCGGAGGAAGCCGCACCAGCGGGCCTGCCCCTTGATGGGTTCTTCGCAGTTCCGGTTTCGTTCCTGTGGAAGTGAAAGAAGAGGTTGGATGCGAGGGATGTTGTTCGCGTGCTTCATTGCGCCGCCTCATCCTTCGAGGTGGACTTACTTTGAATCTTGTGGGCAGGGTGAGTTGTAGTGGTGCTCGGCGCTGCTGCCTCTGGCTTCGACGGAACCACGACCGTGTTTGGGGTTGGTTCCGGTGCCGTTGAATTGATCCAGCGGTAAAACAGGGTTCCGAGCGCAAATCCCAAAGCCAGAGCCACACTGCACAGAGCGAGCACTGACCACTTGTACTCGCGCAGGAACGTGTGCGTTAAATCGTGCGCGGCTTGCTTGGCGGTGTCTGTGGCGTACTCGATGCTCGTACGTAAGTCATTGATCGCCCGGCGAGCCTCACCGGCGGCGCCTCGATAGGAATCCGTCAATTCTCTCGATGACTGGTCAAACTCGCCCGCGATTTGCTTCGTTTGTTTCGAAACCACGGCGAGGGCCTGTGCTGTCTCAGGAATGCCACTTGCCACAAACTGCTGGCGCAGACTCTCGCTGAGTTTCGCGGCAATCGCTGCGGGGCTGATGCCCTCGGCGATTTCTGCTGGCAATTGTGCCAGCCGTTCTTCGAGTTGCTGGCGCAGAGCGACCGCATCTCGTCGGGCGGACTGAATGGCGTTGATGCTGTCGCCTAAGATCGTGGCAAGCTGTTCCCGCTCAATGGCGATCTGCGCCGGCGTTTGCCGGGTTACCAATGCCAGGAAGCCCATCGCGCGAGCAATCCGCAGCATCTCGTCATCGGCGGGCAAGCGGCGCAAATGTGCCATGTCGCGATACCAAAGCGGACGCTGTTCTGCGGGCAGTAGCGCGGCGATGTCGTCGATGAAATCGGACTCGGCAGGTTGCTCCTCTACGAGTTTGGGCTTGGAGTTCACGGCAAAAGCAACCCCTTCGCCCGTTCAATCTCCGCAAAGAGCCGGCGCCGGTAACTCTGCGCGCGGATCACCAGTGACGCACGCTGTAGCTCCGGGACGCTCAGCCTCCGTTCGACGATCTGGCCCAAAGTGACGCCGTGTTGTCGGGCGGGGTTTTCGAGTTCCGGCAGACGAAACTCCATCGTCAGGACAACTGGCTGGAAAACCGTGCGAAATTGCTTAGCTTGCTCGCTGTCCCGCCAGTAGGAGAAATCAGCTTGATGTGTCATGGCGTTCTCAACCACAACGTAGTTCACCCTGTCCTGGAGTCTTGCCGCCCAGCTCAGAACGCTTTCCACACTCGCCGGGTCGGGAGTGACGATGCCGACGGCCGTGAATGTCACGCCCGTGGCTGCCACATCCTCGAACATGCTGTCGAACCACTCGTGAGTTACCTGCCCGGAGCTTGCCCCCATGTCCGCGAGGATGATGGGAGCGCCCTCGGCCAAAAAGTCAACGAAGGCGTCGAGGCCGGCGGCAGTGTGAATGTTCACCTTGGTCACCGTGCCGTCGAAATAGTGCTTCAAACTTCCGCGAGATTTGTTTTCGGTGTCGAGGTCGAGAAGCGTCACCGGAATCTGGTGACTCTCGAACCATTCGGCCAGAACCAGCATGAAGCTCGTTTTGCCGACGCCACCCTTTCCTCCCATGGTGAGAATGACGCGCTTCGCTGTGGCGTTCGACGAGACGGCAGAGCGTGAATTGACGTTTTTCAGTTGCGTTGCTGCAGCGGCACTGGACTCGTTAGACTCGTACATATATGACTACTCCTTCCCTTGCTTGTTATGCTGAAGCCGCAACGGTTCGTCCGGGTTGTATTCAAACAAAAGTTTTTTTGCGCGCGTTTTCAGCGGTCGGTCTTTCAATTCCTTAATCGTCCTTGCAATACCTTCCGATGCCTTCTGTGGCCTTCCAGTGCCCTCGCGAGCCTCTGTGTCCTTACAAGTACTTCTAAGTCCTTGTTTGTTCTTATTAGTCGCTATTGTTCTCGAAGCCGAGGGGAGACGCTTCGCTGTTGACTTCGACCGCGCGAGTACAAAGTCATTCACGGTGCTCGCACCTACCTTGAGGCCGCAAGTTTTCTTAAGTACGTTTGCAATTTCTCGATAAGTACGGCCGCGCTTTCGCATCTCAGTGATTAGCTCGCCGTACGGTTCGAGGCGGGAGCGCGGTTCCTTTGCGGGCAAGCTGTTGAGTATGGCTTCAAATTTGGCGTCCATAATATTTCTCCGAAGGCGTCGAGATGGAATCCGGCGAACGACCGTTACTGATACAGACGCCGAACGTGGGTCTAAGGGATGGCCGGACAGTCACCGGATACAAACCGGATGTGCACCGGACAGATGCCGGATGCACACCGGACGGCCTTCAGGTTCGCGTACGTGACACCGGGCCTAACGCGGAGCGTTAGGGATGGTGTCTTTCTGCAAGTGAGAAGTTAGAGGCTTTCAACCGTGCTTACTATTCGTGCGATGTCCGACGGAACCGGCTACTCCGCACGCCATCTGCAGCACAGCGACTACTACGCCGAAGGCGAGCGTGTTACGGGCCAATGGCAAGGCCGGGGAGCGGAGATGCTCGGCCTGGCAGGGGAAGTTCAGTCGGATCAATTCGAGGCGCTGCGCCAGGGCCTCGATCCCCAAAGCGGCGAGTTCCTCCGGCAGCGCCACAGCGCCGACCGCACCGCGGCTGATGGCACCACCCAAAGCCGAGGCCGAAATCTGTACGACTTCACCATCTCAGCTCCCAAGTCGGTTTCAGTCATGGCCCAACTGGGTGGGGACGCTCGACTGGCGGAAGCGCATCGGAAGGCCGTTCAAGAGGCACTGAAGGAGTTGGAATGCCAGGCTGCGAGTCGCGTCCGAATTGAGGGGGCGAACGATAACCGCATCACGGGCAATCTTGTATTGGCCGTCTACGATCACGACACCAGCCGCGAACTTGACCCCCAGCTTCACACCCACGCGGTTGCCGCGAATCTGACCTACGACGGCGCGGAGGGCCGCTGGAAGGCCCTTCAAGCCTCCGGCATCTACGAGCAGCGGGCTTACCTGACTGAGGTCTACCGGAATGCCTTGGCCCGTGAGGTGTGCTCTCTGGGTTACGAGATCGAGGACCGGCGCAGCTCCAAGGGCAAGAACCTGGGTTTTGAGATCAAGGGTGTCTCCGAGGAGTTGCTCGAAAAATACAGTCAGCGCAGCGAGCAGCGCGACCGTGCCATTGCCGAGTTTGTCGAGAGTAAGGGTCGCCAGCCCAGCGACAACGAAATCGCCGTGCTGGTTCGTGAGTCGAGGGCCGACAAGCTGGTTGAGATTTCAACGGCGGAAGTGCACTCGCGCCAAACGGCTCGGCTGACCCCACAGGAGAGCCTAACCCTTGAGCATATCCGCGAAACCGTCCTGGAGAGATCCCAAACGCAGCGATTGGAACCGGAGAGTGCAGCTCCTCCCCTCGACTACGCCAAACAGCACGTCTTTGAGCGCGTCTCTGTGGCGCTCGACCACGAACTGTTGACCGAAGCACTCCGTCATGGCCGTGGCCGGATTGACTTGGCGGGACTGAAAGGTGAGTTTTCACTGGAACAAAGCACCGGCAAAATCCTCCAGGCCGGGAAGGAAGTCGCCACACGCGAGAGTCTTGACCGTGAGCGGGACATGATCGAGCGGATCAACCGTGGGATCGGTCAGTTCGAACAGTTGGGCGGGCAGCATGAATTCGCGCCTTCGGCTCGTCTGCGCTCCGAGCAGAAGAATGCAATCAGATCTGTTCTCGAGTCCCGTGACCTGGCCGTGAACATTCGCGGGGCGGCAGGCACGGGGAAAACCGCTACGCTCGAAGAGCTGCAGCGCGGCCTCAAACAGAGCGGTCGCCGGGTGTTGTCGGTGGCTCCCACGATGAGCGCGGTGGAAGAACTACAGAAAGTTGGCTTCTCGGATGCCATCACGGTGGAACGGTTGTTACAGGGCCGGAGTGCTCAAACGGACTTATTCAGGAAAGCGCTGCTCGTGGATGAAGCGGGCATGGTTTCCGGTCGTCAAATGTCCGAACTCCTGAAGCTGGCCGACGAGCAGTCAATGCGAATCATTTTCAGCGGTGACACCAAGCAGATTCGAAGTGTCGAGGCCAGCGACGCTCTTCGGGTGCTGGAAAGAGAGTCTCACTTGAAAAGTGTTTCGCTTAGCGAGGTGCAACGGCAGACTGCCCAAGGCTATCGCGAGGCGATTCAGGAATTGCGCCGTGATCCTGAGCGCGGCTTCGACAAGCTGGAACAAATCGGTGCTGTGCGTGAAGTCCCGTGGCCCGACCGGGCACAGGCGGTTCAACAAGTTTACTCAGAGGCTCAGGCTCAGGCCAATGCGAAGGGCCAACCACGCAGTGTGCTGGTCGTCGCCGCCACACATGAAGAAATTGGCCATATCACCGAGGCTATCCGCGCTGAACGCACGCGTACAGGGGAACTGGGACAGAGTACCCAACAGCAGCACCACGTACCGCTGAACTGGACTAGCGCGGAGAAAAGTGACGTGCGGAACTATGCTGAAGGCCAGGTGCTGGAATTTCACCGGGCTGTGAAGGGTGTTGCTAGGCACGAAGCGCTCGAAGTCGTCGGCGTGGAAAACAACAAGGTCGTCGCTCGCAACGCGCATGGCGAAGAGCGCCAATTCACAACAAAGCAGGCAAAATACTATGAGGTCTATGAGCGCCGCGTCATCGAAGTGGCTCCCAACGATAAGGTGCTGCTGATGGCAAACCGGCGCGAGTCGGGCTTTCGAGCAACTAACGGCGAGTTAGTGACGGTATCGAGAATCGGCGGGCAGGGCCGGATTCATCTGCAGGACGGTCGCGTTCTGCCGGAGAATTACAAGCAATTCACACACGGCTATGCTGTTACCGCCCATCGCAGCCAGGGGAAATCTGTCGACTCCGTTGTGATCTCCGCTGATGGGATGCGAAAAGAGCTGTTCTATGTGGCCGCTTCGCGGGGCCGGGAGAGCATCACGGTTGTGACCAGCGATAGAGACCTGCTGCGGGAGTCGGTAGCACACTCGGTCGCACGGCAATCCGCTTCCGAGTTGTCGCGCAAAGCGCAAGAACCGCCTTTGGAAAGGCAGCAACCGTCTTTACGCGAATGTGTACGCCGTGAACTGCAGGTTGCCCACGAGCTAGGGTGCGATAACTCACACAAAGGAAAGGGGCCACTTAGACAAACGCCGGTTCCAGAAACAGTGCAGGCGATCGACCGGGAAAAACATAGTTGGGAGCAGAAGCAGGAACACATCATAGAACCGGGCCACTACTTTGGTATCGGCCAGTAAAGCCACGCGTCTTGTTTGCGGAAGGGGTAGCCGAATTACCAGCCGCGGGAATGGACTCCTGTTTGGGATGGAAATTCTCAGTATGGAGGAGAGGGAGGGATTCTATTACCGCCGTTACCTGCAAGTGCCGATGAACACTACACTTCCCGCATAATACCCTGTGTTTGATTGAGTTACAAGCGCTCCCGATCTTCGGGCACAGTTTCTACAGTTTCCGCTGCTGCCTGTGTTTTCCCCTAGAACCGTATCACCGGTATCAGTCGTCATGGGCGCTCAGGTTCGGCACACGCCACACCTCGGGTAGATCCGCGGTGTTAAGACGTTACCCTTTGAGACAAGAGTGGTCGCGGAAGTAGCAAACGTTCACAGTTACGCGGGTCGGATTCGCGAAGGCTACCGCCCACATCCACGGCATTGGCAGACGCTGACGCAACTTGTCGGCGTCACGCACTCGCACATGGGCAATGTTCCACCCTCTAAGGCTCTTTGCCTATTTGAGGTTCGTCACGATCTCACTTGCCGACCACTGCCGGTTTCAGAACCGCCGTATTACGCTCGTCGGACGCGATCATGCGGTAGAACTTTTTCAGCTCATCCATTTTGTCCACTGGAACGCTGAGCTCTTTGATTTCCATGCTCCGCGTGTAGCGCAGCATTTGTCCGCCTGCTTCGGTCTTACTGTGATAGCTGCCAAAGCTAAAATCCACGTCCATCGGAGGCGGTAGCTCGTCCACTTCATAGCCCGGAGGCAACGTGATATCAAAACTGTCGGTGTCTCGGGACGGCCCTTCGAACTCGAAGGGAAAATTCCGCGGCTCCTTAGTTTCCAGTACGCCCGACGATTTGCTTCCCAACACCCGCGGCCGCACCAGCAGCAAATTGCCCGCGAGTTTCGCGTAGTTGTCGGATTGGAACGTGTACCTGAAGCCGAACGGCTGGTCCGTCTGTTCGAAGTTGATCAAGCTCGCTTTTACAATCTGAAAGCTGGGCAGCGATCCCGCCAACAGGCTCTCGATCGGTTTGATGCGATCGGCATTCTTCGTCACCGTCCGCAATTGCCACCGTTCAGACGCAGCGCGATCCCCCACGCGCATCTCTTCGACATCGCCCCTCAATATCCCGTTGGCGTCGAGCGTCAGCTTGCCCACGCGCTGAATACTATTCATGGCCGACGGTTGCTGCGGCAACTCCACCAGTTCGCCGCCGTCCGGCATCACCAGCAAACCGTAATTCGCTTGCAGGTACCCGCCAATCTGCCCAAAGGGCGTCACGTCATTGGTCGGATCGAAGAACAGAATCCTCCCCAGCTTGGGATGCTGCATCAGGGCGATCAGCGACGGATCTTTGACATCATCCGGCAACTTGATCGCAAGAATCACATGGTTGAACCCGTTGTGCGCTGGCATCTCACGCGTAACCACGCCCCGTTGCGCATTGATCACGACGTGGTAGGAGTCTACGCCAATCACACGCAGCATCGTGCGCATCAGCGTCGCTTTGTCTTTGCAATCTCCATATCGGTGAGTGAAAACATCGGGTGCGGCGTGCGGTTGCCAGCCGCCGATGCCTAGTTCGATCGCGACATAGCGAATGTCATGCTGCACGAACCCGGCGATGGCTTGCATTTTCTGTAGCTGCCCGGTCTTCCCAGCCACTAGAGCGGTTACCTCTTGTTTGATTGGGTCGGACGCATCCATTCGTCCTCGGTACAGACCTTCCTCCCAACGCCCCATGCCTTCCCAATTTGCGAACTCGTTCTTCTGTGCCGTTCCTCCCGCAGGGAAAAATGACACAATCATCTGCCCTGCCACACCCCCCAGAGGAGGCATATCTGGCTCCGGCCTGATCCCTTTCACATCGCTAATAGCCCATTGCAATACATTGCCACTTCCCTCGTCTGGCTTGACTTCCGCATGAGAAAGCCATGAGACCTTAAAAATCCAGCCGGGAGGGAGTTGCAGCGAATAATGGCTCTCCCGCACCGGATCCGTTCCCTGGAAGTCCCAAGTGTCCTGCAGCCAGAACGGCTGCTCCTCCACTTCATATTCGTAGCCAATGATGTTGCCCGGATCCGGCGCGGGAATACGCAGGAATCTGTACTTTGTATCCTCGATCAAGTAACCACCTTCGGCCGGCGCAGCTACATCAATTGCGTCTTTATCCTTGACCTCGTAGTCCTTGCCTTGCGCCGGGATGCACCAGCCATGCAGACTTGTGATTTTTCGGCTCGGATTGAAATAGACACTCACCGTGCCGTGCCCTCGCCCTTCGGGCCGCAGAATCTTGTAAGCCTTACGTATGTGGGTCCTGATCCTATCCTCCGACAAAACGGTGACGTTGTTTTCGGAATACAACAATACCGCGTCGGTCTTCTCATCGTAAGAAGGCAACGTGACCCCGACCAGTCCGCGCATCCATTGCGGTGCATCGCTACTGGCCGCGGCCCGCTGTATGAGCAACACAATACCTACAGCAACCCAAAAGGAAATTAGCAGCGCTCGTTGGTTACTGGCTCCCCTAGTTACTCGCATGGATTTCCCCTGGCTTCAAGACAATCTGCACTCCATCGCTAGTCCGTACCGCCTGAAAGAACTTCCGCAGCGCCGTGTAGTACTTCTGCTCCAGCATTAAAAAGTCGATGGTCAACTTCCTTGTCAGCCGTATTGTTCCCGAGTTCTGCTCTACCCTCAAGCTGTAAGCTACAACGTTCCCGCTATTGTCCTGAGGAGGTGGGACGCTGCTCACTTGCCACCCCGGCGGGAGCTCGATGGTTATGTCGTCTACCTTCACGTGCGGATAGGCAAAGTAGATGGGGTGTACGCGGTTGGCATGTTCGAACATCCCTTTCTCAGCAGCGGTTAAGATCGCCGCAGGAATCACCGCCCGTCTGCCGGCATTCGAGGCCCAGCCCGGAATCTTCAGATTAAACTCCGCCACCAGCGGCGTTTCGGAACTGGTCCAGTCCGGTTTGTTGCTTAGCTCCACCTCGGTTCCCGCCTCGATTTGTGCTTTCAATTGATCTTCCAGATACTTCTTGCGCGACACTTCGTCCGCGTGTTGCTCTTCCCGTCGGTAGTACATGGCTTCCAGTCCGATGTAGGTGACGGTCAATTTCCCTTCCAGATCACCCGTATCGGAAAGCCTTAGTCTTCCAATGCGCTCGATCCGCGACTCCGAAGCTTGCGGGAGAGTAGTCTGAATCCAGGTCCCGCCGTCCTTGTCCAGCCGCAACCCCGGCACCCCGGTTTCCGACCATTCCAGGAGCCCAAACGGAGCAAAAGCTGCTCCCGGATCAAAATAGAGGTCTTTCCCATTCAGCTTGACGAGCACAACGTTGGCGTTCAATTTCGCGCTTTGCATCGTAACCGGAGTGAAAAAATATTCGCTACGACTCGAAACCCAGCATCCGTACGCTTCAAAACCCGCAGCTCGCACCAAGCCCAGGAACAACCAAGCCAGCTGTTGGCCGTCCGCATAGCCTCGCTTCCAAACTTCCTCTACGTTATCCACCGCCTTTTCTTTTGCGCGCTTTTCCTCCTGCTCGGTTTTTTCAAGCTCGTAAGAAGTGTTCCGGATCTGCTGCACCCGGTCATAGATCTTTCGCAGTTTCACCTCCTGCGAGTCGCTCGGCGAGACAATTTGCGCCACGGCCTGTTCCATGGCCTTGCGCTTGCCGATGAAGCCTTCCAACTGCGCGTTTCGCTGCTTCCCGACGTGCTTCCAGAAACCCGCTTGGTCCTTCTCGACGAAGTTCGACTCGTAGATAAAATCCACCCGCGACTTCAATTCGTTGGCAGGAGGCATGTAGTCTTCGGTCTGGAACGCCGGTATGTTGCTCGCTTCCATTCTGACGATGTGATCGGGGCCCTGTACAGGAGCAGCGGCGCCGGCGGGCAGGGTGTTCCAGCTCCAGCGCAGGTAGACCGTCTCAAAAGCGCTGACGCCGCTGTACGGCTTCAGCGAGAATTGCGCTCTCTTGGTGAATAGCTCATTGCTCAGGATCCAATGAGATTCGTAAAGGTAGCGCTCCTTCATATCTACCGTATAGAAGTACTCGATGATGCCCCCCACCTGCACGTCGGGCAGAGTAAAAGTTTTCGCAAGATACTTCACTCCCGTTCCCTCGAATTTTCCTTTGACCAGTTCCTTTTGGAAAGCCTTGCCATCGAAGTCTACGATCGAACCATCCGGCTTGATGGTCCGGCCCCTGACATTGACCACATCGTCATATCCCTTGAGGAAGGGGATCTCGATGTCGGCATACTTCCGCCCCTCTTCCGTCAGAATCTTGATCCGGATGTAATTGTCTTCATGGGAAGTGTAGCTATTGTCATCCCGGTCCACCTGCCGGTACAAAATGATCGCAGGCGCTCCCGGAGCCAGCGACTCGCTGGTCATCTTGAGTTCATCGGACGAAACCGGCTGGAAGCCAACGCCCGCCTTCGCTTCCCGCGTTGACAACATCCAGATTGCAACCGCTATGACCACCATCCACTTGCCTGACGGGAACATAGTTAGATCTCCCAAGGTGAATGCGGGCTCAACCAATGCAAGTTCAACGCGCCCGGAGCCTCAAAGGTGGTGAACATGGGGCTCTTGCTATCCACGATTCTGGTTGTTGCCTGCGGCTGTGCGGGTGTCCCCACGGCGAAAAGCAAGCAGAGGCAAACAACAGCGATTGGGACAAGCTTCCTACCGCTGGAGCGCGACTCCCGTTCCGGGCCAGACAACAGTAGCATCATCGCTTTCGTCATTTTGATCCTCCCAAATAATGTGGTCACCACCAGAGGCCTTTTGGACATCAGCTTGAATGCTCTTCGAAGCGGGCTGTAGAAGACTTCGGGAGCAAGTAATAGCCCCGCATCCTCCGACATTTACATTCAAGTTCACCACCGTGCATCATTCCATTTCTCCGCGCCCTGCTAGTCTAGGAGCATGGCGGCGATAGCATTGCCATAACTCGTTTCATCTCCAGAGGTCGGCACCACAAAGCTTCCCTCCCCTATTTCGTTCCAGGCTTCGACGAGTACGAGTGGGGGGATCGGTGCTGGTTCCGGTCGTAGTTGCGGGTTCGAATTCGCCCAGTTAATTGCGTCGCCCACCAATGCCGCGACCTCGGGCGGAGTTCTGGCATACCACATCAGGTCTCCAGTTATCCCTTCGACCTCGTGCCACGGGCGCGGATCCCAGCCAGCCATGGACGTTGCAATGAACGGAATTGAGCTGTCTCGTTTCGCCTCATTCCAGGTCCAGTGGGCGGCCGCGGAAAGCTTGGAGAAGGGTAGCTCTCCTTTTACTGGCGGCGGCGCAAACGGATAATTATAGAGAGCAACAGCATCGTATCCATCGGCCTCGGCAAGCTCAAAGCCCGGAGCCAGCGTATTTTGGCCCAGCGTGCCGTCGGGCTCTCCGAAGCCACCAACGACGTAGACGCCTGGCAGCCCCTGAGCCTGCGCGGCGGTACGCAGTTGCGCGAGCGCCTCCGCGACCGCGGCATCGGACCCGAAGATCTGGTACATCTCGCCCACATCAATAATGAAAAACACCGGCATACCATTCACGCGCACATAGGCTGGATCCATCATGTAGTGGATCCATTCCTTGACGGCGGTCGGCCACTGGTCTGGCTTCACGTCAAACGGCGGACTGTCTACATATAAGATGGCGTACTGCATGCCGTGGCGATCTGGCAACGCATGTGTGATCTCGATGGCGGAGTTTAGATTGTCGCTGGGCTCGTTGATCCTGGCGTTGAAGTACCAGTCGAAGACAAAGAAATCGATGCCGAAATTATGCGCGGACGCGAGCTGCTCCTCGACCGCACACTGATTACTGTCCTGCCAGCCCGAGAACGGTTGCCGGTTCTGATAGGGGCCGAGGGGCATGCCTTCGAAGTGAAAGTTAGTAAGAGGACCCGACCATCCATCGAAATAGTAGGCGCCGAGGCGAGCTTTGGTTTGGGTCGATGCGCGCGAGGGCGGCGGAATCACACAGGGCACGGTGAAGGTTAGTGAGTTAGAGGTGCCGCCTGAATCAGGATTAACGACAGTGACCACGTCATTTGCAGGATCGGAGAGGGCACTGGCAGGGACTTCGGCGGTTACCAGCTTGCTGCTTACAAATGTCGTAGGGAGGTTGCTTGCGTTCCACTGCACGGTGGATCCGGGGACGAAGTGCGTGCCCACGACGCTCAACGTGAAGGCGGAGCCTCTGAGTTTAGCGCTGTTCGGAGAAAGTGCTTCAATGGTGGGAGTCGTATTTGCATCGGGCGCGATGACTGCCGAGCCGCCATCCGTTTCGGCGTGGGCCAGCGGGTTCATGACGGTCATGAAGGAAAGCATCACGATGACTGAAAATCGAAACCGTGTGCGGGCATGAAATTGCGTTTTGCTGGGCATGGTAAAGCTCTCCACTAAGTGCTTTAGTTCTTCATGCTCTCCCCTTCTTGCTAATAACTTGAGCCCCGATCCGTGCATGCGAGGAGGGGAGTGCCTTAGAAACTGTTGCTGTTACTTCTTTACCTGGAAGGGCACGTTGCTGGTCAGCGTGCCGCCGGGTGTTGCGACCTGGATATTGCCGGTGGTCGCGCCTGTGGGTGCGGTGGTCGCGATTTCGGAGCTCGAGACCACGGTGAAAGTAGCCGACGTGCCGTTAAACGTGACGCTGGTTGTACCCTTCAATTTATTTCCCAGGATAATGACTTTCGTCCCCACCTTGCCGGATGTGGGTACCGTTTCCACAAATGGGCCCAGACCTACGGACAAGCTGAAGATCGTGCCATCGTCGCTGGAGCCGCCGAAGTTAGTCGTCCCGTAGAAAGTGCCGTTGGTCGCCTGAAACAGCAAGCCGATGGGATAGTTCCCATCCGTGCCGTCGAAGCTATGCAGCGTGGTTAGCACACCGGCTGGTGTGATCTGATAGACCGTGCCTTCGCCGCTGGCCCCGCCATAGTAGGTTGTCCCATAAAAGTTCCCGTCGCTGCCCAGGATCATTCCGTCCCGAGGGCCGGAGCCGTCCGCACACCCAACTAGGGCGCAAAAGCTATAAATCGTGGTCAGCGTCCCGCCTGGAGTGATTTTGAAGACCGTCCCCGCGTTGTAGGCCCCACCAGAGGCTGTTGCCCCGTAAAAGTTTCCGTCCCCACCCAGCACGATCGTAATAGGATTGCTGCCGTCACTGCAGAAGGGATAATTCACGACGCAAAAGCTGTAAAGCGTCGCCAGCGTTCCCTCTTGCGTGATCGTGAAGACCGTGCCACCGTTAGCGGGTCCTCCTCCCCATGTTGCCCCGTAATACTCCCCGTTGGTGCCCTGGACCAGGGAATCGAAAAGTATCGCACCATCAGCGCAGCCAGTTTCGCTGCAAAAGTTGTAGATTGGGGTTAGGGTTCCACTGGGAGTGATTTTGAAGACAGTCCCGCAGCCATAGCCGTCACACTGGGTGACGTTTCCACCCCGAGACGCGGTCCCGTAAAAGTTGCCGCCGCTTGCCTGGACCAAGTACTTGAATGAGCCGCCGTCAGCGCCGTCGAAGTTGTGCAATGTAGTCAGGGCGCCTTTTTCCGTGATCTTGAACAATGTGCCATCGTGAAACTTACCGCCGTATAACGTTCCACCATGGAAGTTCCCGTCCGTACCCAGCACAAGGTCACCAGGGCCGTTGCCGTCGGCGCACCCTGTTTCTGCGCAAAAGTTGTAAACAGGTGTCAACCTTCCGGCTGGCGTCATTTTGAACAGCAATCCGGGGCCGCCCGAAGTCCCATAAAGGTTTCCGTCTGGGCCCTGGATGAGGTCAGCGCCGTTGGCCCCATTCGTTCCATCGAAATTCACTAGCGTCTTAAATGTGGGAGCCGAAGGCGTCGAGGGAGTCGTTTCTTGCTGGTTCTGGGTCTGGGCACTCGAAGTGGCTGAATCAGTCTGAGCGGTGGCTAGCACTGCGCCACCAAACATCACTGCCATGACCAGGGCCGCTGTGACCAGGCTGCTGGCTTGAAATTTCCTTTGGTTTTTCATGGATGGACACTCCTCGGTTCCAGAATGGAACCGAACGGTTTAAGTAAAAAGCCGGTATGGAGATTGAGACCCAGGCAACGAACAGAAGGAAAAGGAAGATGTGCCCAAGACGTGGAGCGAAGTATGTTCCGTCGCGGTGGCCTTGTCAATCTGCAAATAGCTGCAAACGAAGTAGGGGAGCGACCAGAACTCTGGCACCACTTGGCCCGGTTTTCTATCATCTCCAGAAGTGATTGAACTGCAAGCGCCTTGCTTCTCATTGTGTTTCCCTCCCACAGAACTAACCACCGCGAGGTCTGCCAAGAGATTATGCAGCTCGACTGCCATCGATCCGAACTTCCGAGGACGTCGCGGTCGGCAGTCTGCCTAGTTGCTCCCTACAACCACACCAGCCTCGAGAGCGGCGTGATCCGAGGGCCAGAGTCCGTCGGGCAGCCGGCTTCGCGGATTTGCCCCAATCAACAATGCTTC
>Ga0181532_10003614_pt1 | contig 13827 bp, 12 predicted proteins | sample PEATcosm2014_Bin_33_FD_119768 | JGI IMG/M metagenome (GOLD analysis project Ga0181532, IMG submission 119768) | Peatland microbial communities from MTU Mesocosm Facility, Houghton, MI, USA - PEATcosm2014_Bin11_30_metaG | ecosystem: Environmental > Terrestrial > Soil > Wetlands > Peat | place...
AATATAGGTTTCTAGTGGAGTTCCGGATTGACATTCGCTTTACGAGCTCGCGGTTACTGCGATAGCGAATGTCAATCCACGCCACTAGGATTATGCTATCCTTCCGCCTCGCTGGCCCACCCAAGACGGTTAAGAGATGACCTCGGTTGCCGATCAAATTGCCGGACCACCGCTTGCCACCACTGTGGGAGTGGCAGCGCGCGACGCGCTGCTGGCGCAGCCGGAAGCGCCGGCGATCGCGAAGCCGGTGGCGAGCGAGCGTGAATTGCGGCTCGATCTGTTCCGGGGCATGGCGCTCTGGCTGATCTTCATCGACCATCTGCCGCCCAATCTTCTGACCTGGCTCACGATCCGCAATTACGGATTTAGCGACGCCACCGAAATTTTTATTTTCATTTCCGGCTACACGGCGTCGTTCGTCTATGGCCGGGCGATGCGCGATGTGGGCTTTGTAGTTGCAACCGCGCGCATCCTGCGGCGGGTCTGGCAGATCTACGTCGCGCATGTGTTCCTGTTCACGATCTTTCTTGCCGAAATTTCCTACGTCGCCACCCGCTTCGAGAATCCGCTTTACACCGAAGAAATGGGGATCATGGATTTTCTCAAAGAGCCTGATGTCACCATCGTCCAGGCGCTGCTGCTGAGATTTCGTCCGGTCAACATGGACGTCCTGCCGCTCTACATCGTGTTGATGCTGTTCCTGCCCGTTATCCTTTGGCTGATGCGGCGGAGTACCGATCTGACGCTGGCGCTGTCGGTTGCGCTTTATGCCGCGACCTGGGAATTCGACCTTTATCTGACGGCCTATCCGAACGGATTCTGGGCCTTCAACCCGTTCGCCTGGCAGTTGCTGTTCGTGTTCGGCGCCTGGTGCGCGCAAGGCGGGGCGCAGCGGATGTCGCGAATACTGGCTTCGTCGATCACGCTGTGGATTTGCGTCGCCTATCTCGTCTTCGCCTTCCTGGTGACGCTCACTTGGTATTGGCCGCAGTTGAGCCATTTCATGCCGCGGCGGCTCGAGCAGTGGATGTATCCGATCAGCAAGACCGATCTGGACGTGCTTCGTTTTGCGCACTTCCTGGCGTTGGCCGCGCTGACGGTGCGCTTTCTGCCGAAGGATTGGCTAGGCCTGAAGTCGCCGTGGCTGCGGCCGTTGATCCTGTGCGGCCAGCACTCGCTTGAGATTTTCTGCCTCGGCGTCTTCCTCGCCTTCGCCGGCCATTTCCTGCTGGCCGAGTTCTCCGGCGGGACCGGGTTGCACTTTGTTATTAGTATTTCCGGAATCCTGATCATGTCGGGCGCAGCGTGGCTGTTTTCATGGTACAAGCATTCCGCCGACAAGAGTGGGTCCAAAGCAAAGGCCACCGGCAACGCCGATATGGCGGGAGGGGGGGCATGAAGTTCGTCTCAGGGGTCATCCTGGGTGTGAGCTTGCTGGCCGGTCTTTTGACCGCGGTCTCCGTGCGCGCCGAAGATGCGCCCGTACCCGCAGCGCCAACCTGCGAGGTTCCCGACTATCTCCTGTCCACCGACAACGCGCTTCCGAAGGTTGCCGAAGCGATCAAGCCCGGCGGCTCGCTCAATATCTTGGTCATCGGCAGCCGGTCGTCGACCATAAATGTGATCGCGAACGCCTCGGAGGTCGCCGCCTATCCCGGCCAGATGCAGATCGCCTTGAAAGAGAAGCTGCCCTCGATCGCCGTCAACGTATCCGTAGAAATACAGGCCAAGAAAACCGCCGAAGAGGTTGCGGCCGGCCTGCCGAAGTTACTAGAAAGTAAAAAGCCGACTTTGGTTGTCTGGCAGACCGGGACGGTCGATGCTATGCGCTCGGTCGATCCGGAAGATTTTCGCAACGGGGTCAGTGAAGGTGTTGTTGCATTGCAAGAGGCCGGAGCCGACGTGATTTTAATCAATCCGCAGTATAGTCCGCGCACGGAAACGATGATTTCTGCACCGCCCTATCTGGATAATTTGCGCGTGGTGGCGCAGGAGCATGACGTCCCGCTGTTCGACCGTTTCGCGATCATGCGAAGCTGGTCCGAGTCCGGAGAGTTCGATTTGTTTACGGCGGTTCATGGCGCAGAACTTGCTAAGCAAGTACACAATTGCCTCGGGCGTGCTTTGTCGCAATTCATTATTGACGCGGCTCATCCCAAGCCGGTTCAGGAGAATTGAGAGAGCCTGCAATTGATGACGTGTCGGAGTTATCGCCGCCCTTTTTGCCTAAAGTGGCTGGCCCCGGTCGCAGCCCTCGTGCTGCTGACATCGGCCGCGACGCTGTCCGTTCGCGCCGAGACGGCCCAACAGGCCGCAGCATCCGAGAGCACGAAATCCGATGGCGCCAAGTTAGACAGCGCGAAGCCGGCCGCGATCGCGACTGAGAAGGCCGAGCAGGGCAGTGCAGGGGCGGCCGACAATCCCAATCAGGCGCCGCCGGCGAGCCAGACGCAATCGAAGAGCCTCACCGACCAGGCGATCGAGAAGGTCAAGCAGGTTGCGAAATCGGCGAGCGACATTTTCAGCCGCGTGCCGTGCCTGCCGCCCAAGGGCGCCCCGCGGTCGGTGGGATCGCTGCCGCATGTCGCGCACAAGCTCGCCGCGGGCGGGCCGGTGGTGATCATTGCCTTCGGATCGTCCTCGACCGCCGGCTACGGCACGTCCTCGCCGGAGTTCACTTACCCCAATCGTCTGGCGGCACAGTTGCGCCGGAAATATCCCACCGCCGATATCACCGTCATCAACCGCGGCCGCGGCGGCGACGATGCACCCGAGATGATGCAGCGGCTGCAGACCGAAGTGATCGACATGCATCCCGACATGGTGATCTGGCAGGTCGGCACCAATGCGGTGTTGCGTAATCTCGATCCTGATGCGACCGCGCAGCTGGTGCAGGACGGTGTGGCCCGGATTCAGGCCGCCGGCGCCGATCTCGTGCTGGTCGATCCGCAATATTCTCCGAGGGTCACCGAGCATCAGGAGAACGCCAGCAAGATGGTGAAGCTGCTCAGCCGGGTTGGGCAGCTTCGCCATGTCGGCGTGTTTCCGCGCTTTGAGGTGATGCGGCAGTGGCACGAGAACCAGGCGCTGCCGATCGACAGCTTCGTGATTGCCGATGGCCTGCACATGAACGATTGGGGCTATGCCTGCTTTGCACAGCTGCTCGGCGACGACATCATCAGATCGGTCGGCCAGATCAAGCTCGGCATCAACGTGCCTTCCAACGCGCAAGTTAACCGGCCGATGTAGGGATGTGAATCTCGCCGTCGTCCCGGCCAAGCCAACGGGTCGCGCGAATGCGCGCCCGATGACGGGCTCCGCGCGAGCCGGGACCCATAACCCCAAGCAGCAGTTAATAGACAAGCCGGAACGACGAGTTATCGAAGCAACAACGGCCTGTGGTTATGGGTCCCCGCTTTCGCGGGGACGACAGCAACGAATGTGCTTCTCTCACGCCTTTTCCAGCGCGCCTTCCAAATCCTCGATCAGGTCGTCGGCGTGTTCGAGGCCCGCGGAGAAACGGATGAAACCGTCGCTGATCCCGAGTTCGGCGCGCGCCTCCGGTGTCAACCGCTGATGGGTGGTGGTTGCCGGGTGCGTGACTAGGCTCTTGGCGTCGCCGAGGTTGTTGGAGATGCGCGCCAGCTTGAGACCGTTGAGCGTGCGGAACGCCGCCGCCTTGCCGCCCTTGACCTCGAAGCCGACCAGCGTCGATCCCGCGCGCATCTGCTTCTTCACAAGCTCGGCTTGCGGATGGTCTTCGCGGCCGGGATAGATCAGCCGCGAGATTTTCGGATGCCGCGCCAGCACATCCGCCACCTTGGCCGCGGTGTCGGTCTGGGCGCGAACCCGCACCGCCAGCGTCTCAAGCCCCTTGAGCAACACCCAGGCGTTGAACGGCGACAACGACGGCCCGGTCTGGCGCATGAAGTTGTGAAGATGCTCGGCGATGAACGCCTCGGAGGCGAGGATCATTCCCCCTAAGCAACGGCCCTGGCCGTCGATGTGTTTGGTTGCGGAATACACCACCACATCGGCGCCGAGCGACAGCGGGCTTTGCCAGATCGGCGTTGCAAACACATTGTCGACGATCAGCCGCGCGCCACCCTGACGGGCGATCTCGGCGATCGCCCCGATATCGAGTACGTCGAGGGTCGGGTTGGTCGGGCTTTCGAGGAACAGGGTCCGGGTGTTCGGCCGCATCGCGCGCTTCCACTGGTCAAGATCAAGACCGTCGACCAGCGTTGAGGCAATGCCATAGCGCGGCAGCAGGTCCTCCACCACATAACGGCAGGAGCCGAACATCGCTTTCGCCGCCACGACGTGGTCACCGGCTTTCAGGGGGGCGAGAATGGCTGTTGTCACCGCCGCCATGCCGGTTGCGGTCGAACGGCCGGCTTCGGCGCCTTCGAGTTCGATCATCCGCCGCTCGAACATCGCAATCGTCGGATTGGAATAGCGCGAATAGATATAGCCGGGATCTTCGCCCTTGAAGCGCGCCTCACATTGCTCGGCTGTCTCGTAGACGTAGCCCTGGGTGAGAAACAGCGCCTCCGACGTCTCGCCGAATTCCGAGCGGATGGTTCCGGAATGAACCAGGCGGGTCTCGGGGCGGTAGTGGGCAGTGGGTGATGCGGGCGCGCCAGACTTGGACGCGAGAGACTTGGACATGTGACCTCCATCGTGACCAGCATGAGCTGGTCACAAAAAAACCGGCCTGGAAATTTCCACGGGCCGGGATCACACTGTCCCCGGCCTGTTTAGCGATTTATTTAACGTGGCTGCAAGCCGGCCGGCTCAAATCACCACGGGATAAGTTATGCTCTATTCCCTCGCACTCTTTCCGTCAAGCCGACCATCGGATAACCGGTAAAAGGCCCTGTTTTCAGCGTTTAATGGGTCATCCCGCAAGGACCGCACCCCGTGAGCTTCACGTTGCCGCCAGCCGCCAATGGCATCCTGCCCGACCGCATGATCGCGGCGATGGCCGATGCCGGCCTGATCCTGCCGGCCTATCCGTTTGTCGAAAGCCAGATCCAGCCTGCAAGCCTCGATCTGCGCCTCGGCGACATCGCCTACCGGGTGCGGGCGAGCTTTCTGCCGGGCCCCGGCGCCACGGTGGCCGAACGTATCGATGAACTGAAGCTGCACGAGATCAATCTTTCCGACGGTGCGGTGCTGGAAACCAACTGCGTCTACATCGTGCCGCTCTTGGAGTCGCTGGCGCTGCCGCCGGAAATCGTTGCGGCGGCAAACCCCAAGAGCTCCACCGGCCGGCTCGACGTCTTCACCCGCGTCATTGCCGACGGCACACGGCGCTTCGACATGATCGGTGCGGGCTATCATGGCCCGCTCTATGCCGAGATCAGCCCAAAGACCTTTCCGGTTCTGCTGCGCGAGGGGTCACGGCTCTCGCAGGTGCGCTTCCGCACTGGCGACGCCATCCTTGGCGCGAACGAACTTGACGCATTGCATACGCTGGAACGGCTGGTCGATGTCGATGATGCCGACCTGGCCAGCGGCGTGGCGCTCAGCGTCGATCTTTCCGGCGCGAACGCCAAGGGGTTCGTCGGCTACCGCGCCAAGCGCCACACCGGCGTGGTCGATATCGATCGCCGCAGCGGCTATGCGGTCGACGAATTCTGGGAGGCCATCGCGGCGCGGCCCGATGGCAGCCTCATTCTCGATCCCGGCGAGTTCTACATCCTGGCCTCCAAGGAAGCCGTTCAGGTGCCGCCGGACTATGCCGCCGAAATGGTGCCGTTCGATCCGCTGGTCGGCGAATTCCGCGTTCACTATGCGGGCTTCTTCGATCCAGGCTTCGGCTATGCCAGCGCCGGAGGAAAGGGCTCACGCGCGGTGCTGGAAGTACGCTCGCGCGAGGTGCCGTTCATTCTCGAGCACGGCCAGATCGTCGGCCGCCTCGTTTACGAGAAAATGCTGGCGCGGCCGGATGCGATGTATGGCCAGCGCATCGGTTCCAACTACCAGGCGCAGGGCCTGAAACTCTCCAAGCATTTTCGCGCCTGATCGAAGGACGGCCGGAACGCGGCGCTGTAGCGCCGGGACGCAACGGCTAGTGCCCACTTTCTAGGCCTTCATCCACCTTTCATGCGGTGCAGCAATATCGCTGCCGGCAACGAGATGCGTCTTTCAGTCGCCGCGCGCTGATTGTACCATCACCCTCAAGAACCGCGGAGAACCGCGGAAAACCGGGCAGGGAACCAACCAATCAGGGGACACCTCAATGACTTTCGCTATCGCACACGGGACGCTGTCCGACTCCGACCATAGCGCGCAATTGCGCAAGGCGGTCATCGCGTCAACGATCGGCACCGCCATCGAGTGGTATGACTTTTTCCTCTATGGCACCGCCGCCGGGCTGATCTTCGGCAAGCTCTACTTTCCCAACGAGGATGCGCTCACGGCGACGCTGGCGGCCTTCGGCACCTATTTCATCGGCTTCGTCGGGCGCCCGATCGGTGCTGCGATATTCGGCCACTACGGTGATCGGATCGGCCGCAAGGCGACATTGATCGCTACGCTTCTCTGCATGGGTATTGCGACCTTCCTGATCGCATTCGTGCCCACTTACTCCTCGATCGGCATCTGGGGCGCGATCATCCTGACGGTGTTGCGGATGCTTCAGGGCATCGGCGTCGGTGGCGAGTGGGGCGGATCGGTGCTGCTAGCGATGGAATGGTCGCGCACCCACGGCCAACGCGGGCTGGTCGCATCCTGGCCGCAATTCGGCGTGCCGTGCGGCCTATTCCTGTCAAACCTTGCCGTCCTCGCCTTCAGCCAACTGACAGGCGACCAGTTCGTCACCTGGGGCTGGCGGCTTCCTTTCGCGCTTTCGATCGTTCTCGTTGGCGTCGGATTGTGGATTCGTCTTGGCATCCTCGAGACGCCGGTGTTCCAGCAGTTGCTGGATGAAAAAAAGATCGAGAAGACCCCCATCATCGAGGTCTTCAAGAAGCATCCGAAGGAGATATTGCTGTCGGCTTTGCTGCGGATGTCCGAACAGGCGCCGTTTTATATCTTCACCGCATTCATCTTCGCCTACGCGGTCGGCACTCTGAAAATGTCGCGCGATCTGATCCTGGTGGCGGTGCTGGTCGCGTCTTGCGTCTCGTTCATCACTATCCCGCTGTCCGGCCACATCTCCGACCTGATCGGGCGCAGGAAGATGTATCTGATCGGCGCGGCAACCGTGGGCGTGTTCGGCTTCCTGTATTTCGGAATGGTGGACACCGCCACTCCACTCTTGGTGTTCATCGCGATCGTGCTGTCACTGATCCCGCATGACATGCAATATGGCCCGCAGGCGGCTTTGATCGCGGAGTCCTTTACGCCGCGATTGCGCTACAGCGGTGCTTCGCTCGGCTATCAACTCGCCTCCGTGATTGCCGGCGGTCCGGCGCCCCTGATCGCAACAGCGCTGTTCGCGACCTATCACTCCGGCTATGCGATTTCCGTCTACATAGCTATCTGCGCGGTCATAAGCCTCGTCGCCGCGTCGTTCATGCCTGACTACACCGGCAAGGACATTTCAAAGGAGTATGATGAGGGGGCATAGACTAATCCAGGCCCAATCATGATGAGACGCGCGAGATGCGCTTCTCATCATGCGGGTTGGTTTATCGCGCCGTCGACTTGGCTGCCGGTATCACGCGCCAGATTGCATTCCCGACATCGTCCGCGACAAGTAGCGCGCCTTGCTTGTCGATGGCGACGCCCACGGGGCGGCCTTGTGCTTCGCCGCCGTCGTTAAGGAAGCCGGTCAGCACGTCCTGCGGCTTGCCCGAAGGCATGCCGCTCTTGAACGGTACGAAGATCACCTTGTAGCCGGCGCGCGGCTTGCGATTCCACGAGCCGTGCTGGCCGATGAAGGCTCCGTTGGTCATTTCAGGCGGAAACAGCTTGCTGGTGTTGAAGGCGAGCCCGAGCGAAGCCGTATGCGCGCCGAGCGCGTAATCCGGAGCGATCGCCTTTTCCACGAGATCGGGGCGTTGCGGCTGAACCCGGACGTCGACGTGCTGTCCGTAATAGCTGTACGGCCAGCCGTAAAACCCCCTGTCCTTCACCGAAGTCATGTAGTCGGGCACGAGATCATTGCCGAGCTCATCGCGTTCGTTGACGACGACCCACAACGCGCCGCTTTGCGGCTGCCACGCCGGGCCGTTCGGATTGCGAAGGCCTGAAGCAAATACCCGCCACTTGCCCGTGGCGCGATCGACTTCGAGCACGGCGGCGCGATTGGTCTCGGCCTCCATGCCGCTTTCGCCGATATTGCTGTTGGAGCCAACGGTGGCATAGAGCTTCGATCCGTCGGGGTTCGCGACGAGATCCTTGGTCCAATGATGGTTGAGCGGGCCGGCCGGCAGATCGGCGAGCTTGGTTCCCGGTGCAGTGATCCTGGTGTCGCCGGCATGGTAAGGGAATTTCAGGATCGCATCGGAATTGGCGACGTAGAAGTCGTTGCCGACGAGCGCCATGCCGAATGGCGAGTTCAGCCCCTCAAGAAAAACGCTCCTGGTTTCGGCGATGCCGTCGCCGTTGGCGTCGCGCAACAGCGTGATACGATTGGCGCTCGTTGTGTAGGCACCGGCGCGGCTTTGCACCATTTTCGTGATCCAGCCCATGATGCCCCGTTCTTCGTCGGGCCTAGAGGGCGCATTGGTCTCCGCAACCAGCACATCGCCATTCGGCAAGACGTAAATCGTGCGCGGATGATCAAGCCCGGTGGCAAACGCATTGACGGCCATTCCCTGCGCGGCCGTGGGTTTTGCGCCCGCGGGCCAGCCGATCGCTTTGGCGACGTTGACCGTCGGGATCAGCGATTTTTCCGGCGCGCCCAGCGTGGGTTTAGGGCCGAAGGTTTGTTCGACCATGGCGGTTTCCTGTTCGTTGCAGGCGGCAAGCGATAGAGCGAGACCCATGATACATATCGCGAGCGTGGGCTTTGCGGTCGAAATGGGCTTGCGCATGGGTGGTCCTCGCCAAAGAGTTTACAGTACGAGAAGTCGGAACGCATTCACAGCATGTACGGGGAATTTATGACCGGAAGATGCGCGGCTCCGGCTAATACCGGGAGGCGGAAATGAGCGAAGCACGACAGAGTGTGCGAGACGCCGAATGGCAACGATGGCGAAGTGTCGCTGACCTCTATCATACCTATTTCACCGGTCTCATTCTCACGATGGTGACGCGATGCGGGACTTCCGACGCCGCGGCGTTCGTGTTTCGGGTCTTTCGCCGTCAACAGCAGGAACGCTTCCTGCCGGGTCTCGAAAAACTCGGCCTCACCCACCTGCCGCCGGCCGTGGCGGCCGCGCAATATCATTATCTCTCCAACTGGATCGGCGGCGTCCACGTCGAATACATGTATGAGGCCGATCGCAAAGCCTGGATCCGTTATCCGCCGCCGCGCTGGATCTGGAGGGGAACGGCGATCTGCGGCGTGCCCGGCGAAGTCTCGCGCGCGATGCTGCGCGGCTGGCACGCCAATAACGGCGTCTCGCTCGGAAATCCGAGATTAGGCTTTGTCTGCACCAAACAGAGCGTGGACGGCCAGGACGGCCTTGAAGGCTACTACTGCGAATACGACCGCGCGATCGACGCCGATCAGCGGTTGGTGTTTGCGCGTCACCTCGAGGCGCCCCTGTTCGATCCTGCCTTGGCGCCGGCCTTGCCGGTTGCGAATTGGCCAAAGCCGCGGCTTGAGAAGGCGTACCGGAATTACGCGATGGAATATGTGCGCACGGCTGCGCCGGTCTTGGTGCAATTGCTGGGGCCGGAGGAGGCCGGCTATCTGCTGAAGCTGACCGGTAAGCTGATCGGCATGCAGCATTTCGACGAGATCAGACGCGGCTTTGCTTGCGACAGAGGGAATGCGGGCGCTTTCGCGGCGTTCCTGCATGCGCTGTTTGAGGCACAAGGCGATCGCGCCGAACTCTCGCAATCCGGCGGCATGTTTGAAATCAGGCAACAGACCTGGAAGTTGATGGCCGATGTTGGTGATTATCACCCGGCCTGCGCGAGTGCCTTGCAAGGATTGTGCGAGGGTCTCGCGGCTGCATGCGGCCGGCGCATTGGCGTCACCATGACCGCGTCGGCCTCAGATCTCGCACCCTTCGTCTGGACGATTGGCTGAGCGATAGGTCGCGCGCCCTATGCAAAGATATCACCATGACATGCGCAACTCCGGTCAAGCAACCTTCCCCGATACGGAATAAGGGCTATTTGAGCAGGCGGCCTATGCGCTCGCCGCACTGGCGCCGCATCGCATCGCCGCTTACGAAAACGACGTGAATCGGCAACATATCGGCTGGCTTTCGCGGGAGAAGAAATGTCCGAAATGGGGGGTGCCGCGATGGCCGGCGCCGACAACGAGAGTTCGGCGCTCCCGCTGAAAAACGTGCTGATTGATGCGCCGATCCTTCCTACGCTGCTGCGGCTGGCGTGGCCAAACGTTATTGCGCTCGGCGCGGGCACCTGCGTGGTGATTGCGGAAACGTCCTATATCGGCCGGATCGGCGTCGAGCCGCTGGCGGCGATGGCGCTGGTGTTTCCGTTCGTGATTCTCACCATGACGATGTCGGGCGGCGCAATGGGCGGCGGTGTCGCCTCGGCGATTGCACGCGCGCTCGGCAGCGGCGATGTCGACCGCGCTTCGACGCTGGCATCTCACGCCTTGCTGATCGGCTTCTGCTTTGGGCTTTTCTTTATGGTCGGCATGCTGATCTTCGGCCCGGCCTTACTGGAAACGCTCGGTGGCCGCGGTGGGGTGTTGGCGCATTCGATTGCCTACACGCAGGTGTTCTTCAGCGGCGCGGTTCTACCCTGGCTGATGAATTCGATGGCGGGCATCCTCCGCGGCACCGGCAACATGAAATTGCCGTCGATGATGATCCTGTGCGCGGCGGTTTTGCAGATCATCTGCGGCGGCGTGCTCGGTCTTGGCATTGGCCCAATTCCGCAATTCGGAATGCATGGGGTCGCGGCCGGTGCGCTGATTGCCTTTTCGGTCAGCATCGGCGTGATGGCGTGGTATCTGTTTTCCGGACGTGCGCGGGTCGTTCCGAAGGTCGTCGGCTTGCAAGTTCGGTGGGAGATGCTTGCCGACATCCTCAAGGTCGGCGTCATCTCGTGCTTCTCGCCGTTGCAGTCGGTGCTGAGCATCAGCATTTTTACGCATTTCCTCGCGCGTTTTGGCACGGAAGTCCTCGCCGGTTTCGGCATCGGCTCCCGGCTTGAATTCATGCTGACGTCGCTGGCGTTCTCCTTCGGGATCGCCTCGGTCCCGATGATCGGGATGGCGATCGGCGCCGAACGCATTGCGCGCGCACGAAAGGTCGCGTTGATGGCGGGTGTGCTTTCTTTCGTGACGGTGGGTCTGATCGCGACCGTGATCGCGATCTTCCCTGACGTCTGGGTCAATATCTTCACCAACGACCCAAGCGTGCGCGCCGCTGGCCAGCAATATCTGTCGACAGCGGCCCCGATGTACGCCTTCATCGGGCTTGCGATGTCGATGTATTTTTCGTCGCAAGGCGCGGCCAAAGTGCTGGGGCCGGTGCTGGCGCAATCGGCGCGCCTGGCGTTCATCGCTGCCGGCGGCTGGTGGCTCGCGGCGCACAACGCGCCAGCCGCGGACTTCTTCATATTGGCCGCGGCTTCGATGGTTCTGTTGGGTGTGCTGTCGGCCTTGAGCGTCATTCTGACGCGATGGGGCGCGCGAGGCGAGACGGTCATGCCGGCCCACCCGGTTCTTTCCGGCGCGATCGATTAAAGCTGGCGTTACGAGTGACGCCGGTGATGCCTTCGGCCGTGTTCTCCGCCGAAATGGGCCACCTGCATCAGCTGCGGGATCATGCTGATCATCTCGCTACCCCCGCTGCCGCCAAACATGCCCATGATGTCGTTGCCGCCGGTGGCCGTCGCATAGGTTTCGGGCGCAAAGCCGCCGCCGATGCCGCCGGGGAATCCACCGATACCACCGAGGCCGCCACCTTCCATCACCCTGCTCATCATCGGTCCCATGGTCTGCATCATCGCGGCAAAACGCCGTTTGCCCATCTTCGCCTTCATCATTTCGATCATCGGCGCCATCTGGGTCATCATGTCGCCGCCCGCTCCGTCAAGAGGCGCGAGCTGGGCCTTGGCCGGCGCGGGTGCGAGCGCAATTGCGAGAAGCAGTGCCGCGATGTGGCACGCTGCCCTGTGAACTCCAATCATGGTTGTGTCCCTCCGATGCGCTGCGCCGCGGAAGCGGTGCAAACCAGGCGCATCGCGAGGGCTTAAGCAGGGAGCAGGCTTCCCTTCTGTGAGAAAGATCACGCTAGTGCGGCCGGCCCAGCGCTTTCTGCATCGCGACGACCGCAAGATCCATCTGGCTCGAGATGTAAGGCGCGATCTCGTTGGGCAGCACGTCGATGACCCAGATGATCCGGCTGCGTTGTTCGCTATCGGCAAAGACTTGCACTGACGCGTTGTAATGCTTCACGCGTTCGCCGCCGACGATGGCGTAGACCAGCCGCCGCCGTGCGTCATCGCAATCCACGAATTCCTCGCGCGCCACCACGCCGTTGTGAAAGGTCACGATGCGCGCGTTGCCATCGAGACGCGAGTCGATCGCAAAGCCCGGCCCCAGCCGCTGATGCACCGCACCGAAGTCGCGCACTGCTGCCCAGACGTCGTTCGGGTGGGCATCGACCGGAATGTCTTTATGAATCGAAGCCATCGCTGAAGCCCTTTATGGTGCAAACCGCCTCGACATTATTGCCGTCGGGGTCAATCAGGAATGCTGCAAAATAAGTCGGGCTATAGTCCTTGCGCGCCCCCGGCGGGCCATTGTCGCGGCCGCCGGCCTCCATGCCTTCGGCATGGAATTTGCCGATCGCGGCATGATCGGGCGCGCGGAAGGCGATGTGGGCGCAGGTCGCCTCAGATCCGTTATGCAGGTGAAGCCACAAGGCAGGTTCCCCCTTGGGGCCAAACCCCGCACCGCAGGCATCGAGGGAGCACAGGACATAGCCGAGCGGCGCCAGCGCCGCCGTGTAGAAACGGACGCTGGCGTCGAGATTGCCGACCCTGATTCCGACGTGATCGTACATGGTGGTCTCCATTCATTGTTGGCGGGCTCGAACCAGACCTGATGGAGACCCTTCTAGTCAGTGCAGTGTTATTCGCTCTTGGAGAATCTTGCGCTTCCCCCGCGCGGCCTCACGGAAGGAAGTAGGCGAGACGCCGGCCGCGCGATGGAACGTGCGCACGAAATTGGAGAGGTCGCCGAAGCCGACATCATAGGCAATGTCGGTGACGGAGATGTCTTCGTCGGCCAACAGCCGCGCTGCATGGCGCAGCCGCGAGCGCACCAGGTATTGGTGGGGGGTGACGCCGAGCACGTTGGCGAACAGCCGCAGGAAATGGAACGGGCTGATGCCGGCCTGGTTAGCGGTCGCATCGAGGTCGATCTCCAGGTACGAATTCGCCTCGATCCAGAGCGCGGTTTCGACCGCGCGGCGGCGATCGCGCGCCTTGACCTCGACCGCCTTGCGCGCCCGTCCGGACATGGCGTCGACAAAGCGGCTCGTAAAGAGGTGACCGACCTCGTCGAGCGCGATATCGCTGCGGCCGTTGACCGAGGCTTGTGCCAGTTCGCCGAGCATCATCAATTCGGGAAGCGGCGGTGCGGCGCCGACCCGCCACGCATCACTATGGTCGCCGATCGTTTCGACCAGTTCGGGTTCGAGGAGAAATGACAAGCACTCGTCACCGCAGACGTGCTCATGGGTGCAGACATATTCGTCGCCGGGAAAACCG
>Ga0181532_10003616_pt1 | contig 13826 bp, 16 predicted proteins | sample PEATcosm2014_Bin_33_FD_119768 | JGI IMG/M metagenome (GOLD analysis project Ga0181532, IMG submission 119768) | Peatland microbial communities from MTU Mesocosm Facility, Houghton, MI, USA - PEATcosm2014_Bin11_30_metaG | ecosystem: Environmental > Terrestrial > Soil > Wetlands > Peat | place...
CCCACTGCAGCCGTGACCGCCGGCAACCCGCTTCGGCTTGATCGGCACCGAAGCATGGCGAGAACCCCGGCGAGCAGTACCGGCGCCGTCCCGTAGGCCACGGTCAACAGGTCGCCCAGCATTCCAAGGGCGAGCGACAGGGCAGCGACGATGACGCCGATGCCCCAACGCCCCTTGCGCAGGGCGTAGAAGGCGATCAGTGACCAAAGGAGTGCTCCCACATGGGCACCACCGACGAGTGTGAATCTCGCCAATGCATGCACAGGCAGGGCCAGGAACGCGAGGACGGCAGCACCAGCCAGGGATGCGGCCGCCCGTCGCCTGCCGTCGGCGCTGATCAGGATGGCGACGCCAACCACGAAGGCGCCGATGGCCGCCGGTACGAGCGTCAGCTCCAGGCGGTTCACGCCGACGAAGAGCGAGGCGACACCGTAGAAGGGGACCTCTGACGTCCAGAACGAGTCCAGCGAGAGCGACCAGCGGTGAAGAAGCAGGTTCCCGTCTGCAAGCGACTGACCCTCGAGCACGACCGAGGCTTGATCCGAGGTTGGGAATTGAGCCGCGTGGGCGGCCGACACGTTGAGCAACAGCACGAGCGCGCACCAGACGACGGCTGCGACGATCCAGAGCTGCCACCGCTTGCGCTCTTTTGCCGAGTCGGGCGGGGGGAGCCGGCGCACCTCCGCGAGACTCGACGGCTCAGCTCGCACCGAAACGCAGGCTACCAGTCCGGTCTTCCCGGGTCAGGCTTCGGAGTGCCGATGTCCACAGATACGAGAGCGTCGAAGGTCAGCATTCTTCGGCGCATCGTTCATCGAGGATGCTGTCGACGAAAACGCGACATAACGGACATTATCGGCGATTATGCGGACAGGCCGGTCGGGCGTCCTTCCAGCACTCTCGGGCTCACTTTCCGGTCGCCACGACCAGTTCGAAGTCCCTGAGCTCCGTTGCCGCCTCGTAGAGATGGCGAAACGCCGCCTCGTAATCGCCGTCCTCCGCAAGGTCGAGATCGACATCCTCGAGCGCTGTCGTCAACCGGTAGACACCGTCTCGTAGGCGCTCGAAGTGCGTCAAGCTGATCGGTACCTCATTGCTCCGCAGCGTGCCGGCGAGCTGTCGCTGGCGCAGCTCGTAGGCACGTTGGCGGCACGACTGGCGGCAGTACCGCCGCGGACGACCGCGTCCGACGAGGAAGGTCAGCTCGCGGCCGCACCACTGGCACCTCGGTTCCACGGCTTCTTTCGTCACAGTACGAAAATAGCCGGGCGCCGTCCAAAACGGGACACGGGTGTCATCGGGTGGCTGCGGGATTCGTCTCGGAGGCACCGTCGAGACGAGTGTCTCCCGAACTCCCGTCCAAGATGTTGCGTCGGCGACGGTCAGGCTTCCGCGAGCGGCCGCCGCATAAGCACCTCAGTCAGTGTCGGCTTGCTCGGGACGGGCGCTTCTTGTCCCGTCGTGACGAAGCCGAGGCGTTCGTAGAACTTCCTCGCCCGGGCGTTGTCCGTTACGACCCAGAGGCTGAGGCTTCGAGCACCGTCACCGAGCGCCCAGGCAACGAGCGAGTCCATGAGGAGGTCGCCGATGCCTTCGCCCCGCCATGCGGGCTCCACCCACATGGAGACGACGTGACGGTCGCCCGGATCGAGGTCCGGCTCGGCTGTGAAGGCTGCGATGAGCCCGATCGCTCGGTCGGCGGCGACCGCCAGCCACCATGGCGAGCGCTCGACGCGGGCCTGCCAGGCCGCCTCGTCGAAGGAGAGCTCACGTTCGTAGGTCGACGCAAAGGCGTCCGGCGAGTCCAGCATGGCTGCCAGGCGCACCTGTCGCAGCGCCTCCCAGCCCTCTGGCAGGACACGACGGACGATGACGCCGCTGCTGCTCATGTCGACCCCGGTTCTTGCGGCGCCGGCGCTTCCAGCAACCCGAGACGTAGGAGGTCGACCACTGGCTCCTCCACGCTGCAGGTGCCAAAGGACCGAAAGCACTGGCGTGTCTCTGCCAGAGCCTCGTCCCCGAGTGCTTGCAGGGCACCCACGACGGTGGCCTCGTCTTGCTCCGCCAGGAAGGCAGTCACCTCGCTCACCGTCGAGCGGTGCAGCGCTGCATGTGAGGCGAGGATGAGGTTGACGAAACCCTGCCGCTCAAATCCCTCATCCGCCGACCGATGCCGCACTGCCGCGTGCAGGCCGGCGGTGCACTTGAAGGCGATCCGGCGTTCGACGCAAGCCACCAGGAAGCGAGCGACATCCCGGTCGGCTGGAAAGGCTTCTGCCACGAGGCCACCCGTGCGGAGCTTGGCGTCGATGCCGGTGCCCTCCAAGGCGTCGAGAACGTCTTCGTGCTCGCGTCCCGGCGGTACCTCGACGAAGGCGTGAATCCCCCGCCGTTGTTGCAACAGGCGCACCGCTCGTCGTGCTCGCTCTGGCGCTCCCTCGTGGCCACCGAGGGGTATCTCGACGCCAGCCATCCGCCAGCCAACACCGGTCGCCTCGAGGGTGCTCTCCAGGGCGTCGAGGCCGCCCGTCACGATCACGCTGAGCTCAAAGGAGGAACCCGCCGGCCCCTCTCCCACTTCAGGAGCGAGCTCTTCGAGCCGGGCGTCCGGGATCACGAAGGGGCCGACGAGCCGGCCGTACCAGGAGGCGCCATAACGTCGGTGGTCCGGCACCGCCCGGCGCATCTCGGCGTTGCCGGGCGGGAACAAGGCGGCATCGTCGAGGAGTCCCGCCAGCATCGAGACCGTCACCACGACGCTGCATCGTAGGGTCGTGCCGTCGCCGGTACGGGCCGCACCGCCACCCGCGCTCAGCTCCCGGTTGGAAGCCCGAGATGCTCCAGCCACACGAGGAGCGCCACGAGGGACTCCCTGCGGAGGAAGAAGAGCCGTACCCGGGCGTCGCTCGGCGAGCGCTCGTCGTCGACGATGCCTGCCTTCAGGAGAACGCTGAGATGGCGGCTGATGACCGGCGGCGACACCCGCGTCGCATCAGCCAGGTCGCCTGCCCGCCGCGGGCCGTCTCGGAGCAGTTCGATGACACGTCGCCTGGTCGGGTCGCCCAAGGCGCCCACGATGCGATCCATTTCGAGCATCCATAGATATTAGCCGTAGCAGTAATAGTTTTGAGACAGCACAACTATTGCCTCTCGCACCCGCGCATGCGTGCTGCACAGCGAGCTCCCCAAGGCACTGCCAGGGACCCTTCGCAGTCGACCAAGTATCGTGAGTTCATGCGACGTTGCGGGACAAGCATCGTCACGTCACGCTGCTGCCCAGACACGAGAGCGTTGCCGCCACGGTGGCACGGAGCCGGGAGGCTCCACCCGGTCGCACTTGCGTGCGGAGTCGCTCTCGGACTTGCGTCCGTGCTGGCTCCGGCTTCTCTCGTCGCCGCCGAGCCGCGCCCCTCGGTGCTTCCCCCTCGGGCGGGGGTCACGGCCCCTCCCCCCAAGCCGAGCTTGCCGCCCCGCCTGCTGAACCGGCCGGGCACCGGGAGCGACGGGGACAACGCGGCGCACCCCGAGAGCTGTGCCTCCAAGCTCGCCGGCGTGCGGGTCGTGGATCCCGAACCGGACTACGACATCGACAACACGATGGCGAACTACGGCGACAGCGGGAAGGGCTGGTCGGGAGGCGACGGCGGGCAGTCGATCAAGCTGCCCGATGGTCGGATCGTGTGGCTCTACGACGACATCTTCATCGGCAAGGTGATCAACAACGCGAGACCACATGCCGCCTTTCTGCACAATGCATTTGTGGTACAAACGGGTCATAAGTTCACGACGCTCTATGGCTTAACAACGGACAAGCAGCCGACGTCGTTTATGAATTACAACCTCACACCGGGCTACTGGTATTGGAGCGAGGGCGCCATCGTCAGTGACGGCACGCTCGACGTTGTATACGCCGCCTACTACTTCAAGGGCAAACCGACGGTGTTCGGTTTCGTGAGGGCTGGAACGGTACTGGCTCGATTCTCGCTGACGAAGCTCCAGCTCGAGAGCGTGGTGCCCTTGAGTACGAAGGGCGGCATCCTCTGGGGCGTCTCGATGCTGAACAAAGGCGACTTCACGTACATGTACGGGACGAAAGGTGGCGACAACCCCTTCGTGTACGAGAACTATCTCTATGTCGCGAGGGCCCTCAAAGGTGGCCCTCTCTCCCACTGGCAGTACTTCACGGGCCGGATATGGGTGGACGATCCCGCCAAGGTGGTACCTCTCACGAGCGACGCCGCTCCGAATTTCAGCGTGACGGCCGTGTCGAACGTCTACGTCCTGACGACGATGCAGGACAGCTGGGAGAGCAACAAGCTCGTTGTGTACTTCTCCTGTAGCCCCACCGGCCCATTTGAGAATGAGCGTGAGGTGTACACGACAACGGGACAGGGCGGTGCGTACGGCACGAATGGCATTCCCGGTGTGTACACCTACGGGGCCTGTGCCCACCCGGAACTGGCGAGCGGTGATCGCATGGTCATTTCCTACGACGTCAACAGCACCGACTGGGACATCTTGAACACGAACGTCAACATCGTGAGGCCGAGGTACGTCACGGCGACCATCCGGTTCTCGGATCCGTAGCCGGAGAAGGCTTCGATGCGGTGACACCGCGGGGCGGGGCCGCCCGCCTCGCCGCACGTGCAAGCGATCGACGTCAGGATCCCGAGCCTCGCGTGAGGCGGCGGCGCGACCCGATGCTGGCCGGCGGGTCCGGCTGCCTCTACGCTGCAAGCCATGACAGTCATGGTCCGCCGTGTCCGGGCGGAATACCTACTGGTGGGGCTACCACCGACTCGATGAACGCTGGGCGGCCCGCCTCGTGCAAGACGCCGCCATCAGGCCCGGAGCGCTCGTCCTCGACATCGGCGCCGGCACGGGCTCTCTCACGTCCCCGCTCGTGGCTGCCGGCGCCCGCGTCGTCGCCATCGAGCTGCACGAAGGACGTGCCCGCCAGCTGAGGGAACGCTTCCAGGGCGAGCCGGTCGTCGTCGTGGTGGCCGATGCCAGCGACTTGCGACTCCCCCGTCAGCCCTTTCACGTCGTGGCGAACCCGCCCTTTGCCATCACGACGTCGCTCATCCGGCGACTGCTGGCGCCAGGGAGCCGTCTTGTGCGGGCCGATCTCGTCGTCCCGCACCACGTCGCCGCCCGCTGGACCTCGCCGGAGGCGCCGGCTGCACGCCGTTGGAGCCCCTCTTTCAGGCTCTCGACGTCAGCGCCCCTCCCGAGGGGGGCTTTCCGGCCAGCGGCCACGATGAGCGCCGTCGTGCTGCGCATCGAGGCTCGCCGCCCGGTTCTCCGCCAACTCAGCGACGGTAGAGGTGCTCGACGCCATCGGGGCGGGCAACGACGACCTCGTGCACCAGACCCGGTGGGAACAAGCCATGGCCGACGACGCCCGGCGTTGCGTTGAGACGGGCGTCCATGGCAGCCGGGTCGCCGACCTCGGCGAAGCAGTCGGCGATCACACCGCCGTCCGGTGAGGGCGGGACGTCCCGGATCCGGCACTCCCCCATCTCCCGGAGGGCTCGCATCGTGGCCGCCAGCCCGAAGCTCAGCAACTCCAGCGGCACCGGCGCCGCCACGACCTCGACGAGCTTGTCGGCCGAGACGATGACGACGAACCGATCAGCCGCCGCCGCCACGACCTTCTCCCTCGTATGGGCGCCGCCGCCCCCCTTCACGAGCCAGAAGTCGTTCGCCACCTGGTCGGCGCCGTCGATGGCGATGTCGAGACGCTCGAGGCGGTCGAAGGGTTCCACGGTGAGGCCGAGCTGGCGGCCACGCTGCTCGGTGCCGATCGACGTCGCCACACAGACGATGTCGAGCCGGCGGGCGGCGAGGGCCGGCAGCAAATGGGCCACTGTCGAGCCGGTTCCAAGGCCGACGCGCATGCCATGCTCTACGAGTCCGGCGGCCGATTCGGCCGCGCGGCGCTTCTCGGACTCCACGACCTCGGACGACGGCATCGGAGGGCGAGACTACTTCGGGCAGGATCAGCTGCGATGAAACGTTTCAGACCAGGCGCCACGCCCCGGCAGTGGGTGGGGCACGCTGCCACCCTCGCCCGTCGCACGGTGACCGAGGTGCTCGCCGACCGCGTCACCACCATCGCCGGCAGCCTGGCTTTCCACTGGTTCCTCGCCATCTTCCCGGCCGCCGTCGCCCTCATCGGGATCGCCGGGCTCGTCGGTCTCTCGCCTGGGGCGCTGCACACGATCCTGCACGGCGTCGGCACGCTCATGCCGTCCCAGACCTCCCAGATCCTCTCCCAGGCCCTTGTGCACAAGGCGACGAAGGGCACGAGCAGGGTCGAAGTCGTGCTCGGCATCCTCGTGGCAGTCTGGAGCGCCACAGAGGCGATGGCGGCCCTCCAGATCGGGCTCGACGTCGCCTACGAGGTGAGAAGGGACCGCGGATACTTCGGGCGCCGAGCGATGGCCGTGCCCCTTCTCGTGCTCACGCTCGTGCTCGGTGGCAGTGCCTCCACCCTGCTCGTGCTCGGCGACCCGATCCGACGCCTGCTCCCCTCCCACTTCCCGCTCGTGACGCCGGCCGCCAGCTTCGCCTGGTCGGCCCTGCGATGGGGCGGCGCCCTCGTGCTCATCATGCTGCTGCTCTCCGCCTATTACGCCGTCGGGCCTCGACGCGAGCGCTTCACATGGCGCTGGGTCACGCCCGGCAGCGTCGTGGCGACGCTCGGGTGGCTGGCCGCCTCGGCCGCCTTCTCGCTCTACCTCAACCGCTTCGGCGACGAGACGCACAGCTACGGCGCCTTCGCCGACGTCGCCGTGCTCCTCCTCTGGCTCTACCTGACCGGTCTCGCCGTCCTCGTCGGCGCCGAGCTCAACAGCGAGGCGGAGAGGCTCCGCCCCCGGACGGCCCCGGAAGGCCTACCCTCGGTCACGTGATCGTCCACCTCGTCGATGGGACCTACGAGCTGTTCCGTCAGTTCTTCGGGCAACGCCGGCAGGCGAGACGGGCGGTGGACGGCAAGGAGATCGCAGCCACCTGGGGTGTCGTCGCCTCCGTGGTCGCCATGCTCGAGTCCGGTGAGCGCCACATCGGCGTCGCCACGGACCACGTCATCGAGTCGTTCCGCAACGAGCTGTGGCCGGGCTACAAGACGGGTGCGGGTGTGGCGCCCGAGCTGCGGGCGCAGTTCGAGCTCGTCGAGGAGGCCCTCGGAGCCCTCGGCGTCCGCGTCTGGGCGATGGTCGATCTCGAGGCGGACGACGCCCTTGCCTCGGCCGCCCACGTCTGCGCCGCCGACCCGGACGTCGAGCAGGTCGCCATCTGGACACCGGACAAGGACCTCGGCCAGTGCGTCGTCGAGCGCCGCGTCGTGCAGTTCGACCGCCGCAAGCGCCTCGTGATCGACGCCGACGGCGTGCACGAGAAGTTCGGCGTCTGGCCCGCCTCCATCCCGGACTGGCTCGCCCTCGTCGGCGACAGCGCCGACGGCTTCCCCGGCATCGCCGGCTGGGGCAAGCAGTCCGCCGCCACCGTGCTCGACCACTACGGTCGTCTCGAGGACATCCCCCTCGAGGTCGCCTCCTGGGATCCCGATGTCGCCCGTCGTGTCAGGGCAGGGGCGCTCGCCGCCTCCTTGGCAGAGGGTTTCGAGCTCGCCTTGCTCTTTCGCGAGCTCGCCCGCCTCGTCGTCGAGCCGTCCCTGCTCGGCTCGGTCGTGGATCTCGCCTGGGCGGGGCCGACGGCCGACTTCGAAACGGTCTGCGCCTACCTCGACGACCCGGCCTTGGCCGAACGGGCGGCGGCGCTGGCACCCTGAGGTGCCGGGCCGCCGCCCTTCAGCCACCGGGCAGGCCCATCGAAGGTTGCGACGGCTCAGTACCCGTACCCGCCACCACTCGAGGTCGTCGAGGTCGTGCTGCTCGAGGCGGCCGTGCTGCTGGCGACCGACCAGTCGGGGATGCCGACGCCGTTGCTCTGTCCCGGCGCCGTGTCGCCGGAGAACGTGTAGAGCGGGTCGCCGTCGAAGGTCACCTGCACGGCCCCACCCGGCCGAGTCTCGGTGCCGAGACCGCTCATGCTCATCGACAGGTGAGCGCCGGCCGGCACGAGGAGAGGAGGCCAGGTCGTGATGCAGCTCGCCAGGCAGGCGATCTTGCCCGGCTTGTCGAGTGAGAAGCGGTAGAGCGTGAACCCCTTCGCGTCCACGAGGGCACTGTGCCCGCCGACGCTGGCCGTCTTCACGACGACCGACGTGGTCGCCCCCGACGACGTCGTGGAGCCGCCGGAGGCCGGTGCGCCCGAGGTCGTCGTCGCCGAGGAGCTGGAGCCGCAGGCGGCTGCCATCAGGGCGATACCGGCAAGGGCGGCGACGAGCGCCATGCGGCGGGGCCCTGCGTTTCTCAACCCTGCAGTCGAAGACACCAGCATCTCGTTTTCAGCTCCTTGTCAGCGGCGTGCTCAGAGATACGACGGATCGGAGCGGGCGGATTGCCGACCGCTCACATCCACCCGCGCCGGCGGAACATGCGCAAGAGGATGAAGATGGCGAGGACCTCGCTGCCGACACCGGCAAGCAGGAAGATCCACGAGCTCGTCAGGTGCGAGACGAGCCAGGAGAAGTTCTGCCCGAAGAAGCCCGTCAGGAACGAGAGCGGCAGGAAGATCGTGGCGATGATGGCCAGTTGCTTCATCACCTCGTTCAAGCGGTTGGAGACGGTCGACAGGTGAGTGTCCACGGCGCTCGTGAGCAGGTCACGGTAGCTGTCGACGAGGTCGCTGAGACGGATGAGGTGGTCGTAGAGGTCGCGGAAGTAGCGCTCGGCGTCGTCGGTCATGCCGGGCAGGTCGCTCGCCCCCGTGAGGAGGGACGCCATCATGTCCCGCTCGGGTGTGACGAGCTTTCGCAGCGAGATGAGCTGGCGCTTCATGGTGAACAGGGTGCCGACCTGGGTTTCGGTCGGCTCCCTCAAGATGGCCTCTTCGAGCTCGTCGATCTTGTCGTCGAAGCGCGCCATGGTCGGGAAGTAGCTGTCGACGAGGGCGTCGGCGATGCGGTAGAGGAGCATGATGCTGCTGGCGGCGTCGTGATGGCGCCAAGCGATCGCCCGCTCCCGCATGTCGTCCATGACCTGGCAGGCGCCCCGGCGCACCGTCACGACGTAGTCCTGGGAGTAGAGGACGTGGACCTCGGTCGAAGCGGCCTCCTCGTTGGCGGCGCCGTAGAGGACGAGCTGCACGAAGTCGTCGTAGCGGTCGAGCTTCGGGCGCTGCCCGAAGTGCTCGGCGTCCTCGATGGCGAGCGGGTGGAAGCGAAAGACGTCGGTCAGCCAGCTCACGCCCGTGTCGTCGATGTCGACGACGTCGAGCCAGAACGGCTTCTTGTCCCCAAGCGCCGTCTTGACCGCCGCCGTGTCGGCCGTCACGACGGAGCCATCCGAGAGGACGAGCATCGCTTGCATGCCGCGATTGTCGCGGCCGGCCGCCCCTCGGGCGCGGACCCTCAGGCGCGGGCGAGCGCCGGCAGGATCTCGCCGGTCACCTCGCCGAGACTGATCGGACGCCCCGCCATGCCGGCGGCGGTGCCCCGGATCGTGACGACGTCGCCGTCGTGCAGGAAGGAGCGCTCGGATTCGTCGCTCAGCCGAAACGGCTCGCTCCCGTTCCAGCTCAGCTCGAGGAAGGAACCCCGCTCCCCCGCCGAGGGCCCGCTCACCGTGCCGGAAGCATAGAGATCGCCCGTGCGCAGGCTGGCGCCGTTCACCGTCAGGTGGGCGAGCTGCTGTGCGGCCGTCCAGTACATGCCGGCGAACGGCGGCCGGCTCACGACGGTCCCGTTGCAGTCGAGCTCGAGGCGCAGGTCGAAACCCCAGGGCTCGGCTTCCTGCAGGTAGCCCTGGAGGGGGAAGTCCCGGCGGGGCGGATCGCAACGCGCCGCCTGCAGCGCCGCCAGCGGGACGACCCAGGGCGAGACCGACGTGGCGAAGGACTTGGCAAGAAAGGGGCCGAGCGGGACGTATTCGAAGGCCTGGATGTCGCGGGCCGACCAGTCGTTCAGCAGGCAGAGTCCGAAGACGTGTTCCGGGAACGAAGCGACCTCGACGGTGTCGCCGAGCCGGCTGCCCACGCCCACGACGAAACCCACCTCGACCTCCACGTCCAGCCGTTGCGACGGAGCGAAGCGGGGTGTCGCCTCGCCCGCTCCCATCTGCTGGCCCCAGGGGCGCCGGACCGGGGTGCCGGAGACGACGACGGTGCCGGCGCGGCCGTGATAGCCGATCGGCAGGTGCCTCCAGTTGGGCGTGAGCGGCTCGGCGCCCGGCCGGAAGATGCGACCGACGTTGCTGGCGTGCTGCTCGGACGAGTAGAAGTCGACGTAGTCGCCCACCTCGAAGGGGAGGTGGAACGAGACCGCCCCCTGCGGGTAGAGGTGAGGGCGGAGGGCTGCAGCGTTGCCGGCGTCCGACACCAGCTCGGTCAGCAGCTGGCGCACTGTCGCCCAGGCGGTCGGGCCCGCCGCCATCAAGGGGTTCAGCACCGGACCCGAGAGCAAGCCGACGGTCTCGGGCGCCAAGCCCATCGCCCGCGTTGCGGTGCCGACGTCGAGCACGAAGTCGCCGATCGCCACGCCGATGCGGTGCGGACCGAATCGGTCGGAGAACACGCCGTAGGGCAGGCTCTCGACCGGGAAGAGCGAGTTCTCGGCTCCGGGGACCGCCCCTGTCATCAGGCGTCCCACGGGCGTGCGGCCGGCAGGGCTGCCGGTGCGGGCTGCATCGCTGCATCGTAGGGCGCGGGTGGCCGGCGGCACGCCGAGGCCGTAACGTCGCCGGCGATGACCGACACCGAGAAGCTGCTGGCCGGCCTTGCCTCCATCGTCGGCGACGAGGCCGTCCTGCGAGGCGAGGCAATCACCGAGGAGCTCACCCATGACGAGGGCCTCGCCTCGATGGCGACGGTCCCCCTCGCCGTCGTCATGCCGGGGTGCACGGCCGAAGTGGCTGCCATCGTGGCCCTCGCCGGCGAGATGGCCGTGCCCATCACCGCCCGTGGCAGTGCCACCGGCCTCTCGGGTGGTTGCGTGCCGAGCCCGGGCGGCATGGTCGTCTCGTTCGCACGAATGAACCGCATCCTCGAGATCGACGAGTCGAACCACGTCGCCGTCGTGCAGCCGGGCGTGACGCTGGCGGAGCTGGAGTCGGTCATCGCCCCGATGGGGCTCGTCTACCCCGTCTACCCCGGGGAGCAGACGTCCTCACTCGGTGGCAACGTCAACACGAACGCCGGCGGGATGCGAGCGGTTCGCTACGGCGTCACCCGTCACAACGTGCTCGGCCTCGAGATGGTGCTCGGCACGGGCGAGACGGTGCGCGCCGGCGGCAAGTACGTGAAGTCGTCTTCGGGTTACGACCTCGCCCAGATCGTCATCGGGTCGGAAGGCACGCTCGCACTCGTCACCGAGGTGACCCTCAAGCTGCAGCCGCTCTACCGGCACTCGGCGACGGCACTGGCGCCCTTTGACTCGCTGGCGGCCCTCTCGGCCGCTGTTCCGGCCGTCGTGGCGAGCGGGCTCACCCCCACGCTCCTCGAGTACATCGACACCCTCACGATGGGCTCGATCACGGCGGCCGCAAACCTCGACCTCGGCATCGCCGAGGACGTTCGCCTGCGCGCCAGTGCCTACCTCGTCGTCGTGCTCGAACAGCGCAGCGCCGATCGCGTCCACGAGGACGTCGAGGCGCTCGGACACCTGCTCGAGAAGGCCGGCGCCATCGACGTCCTCGTGCTCCCCGGCGCTGCCGCGGGCGCCCTCGTGCGGGCGAGGGAGCGGGCCTTCTTCGTGGCGAGGGCGGCCGGCGCCGACGACATCATCGACGTCGTCGTGCCCCGTGACCGGATCGCCGCCTACCTCGAGACGGTGAGCAAGCTGGGGGCGGAGCACGGTTGCTTCTCCGTCGGTTGCGGCCACGCCGGCGACGGCAACATCCACCTGTCGGTCTTCCAGCCCGACGCTGCCGTCCGCGAGCGCTTCCTCCTCGACCTCTTCCGATCCGCCATCGAGCTCGGCGGCGCCATCTCGGGGGAGCACGGGATCGGCACCGCCAAGCGGGAGGCGTTTCTCGCTCTCGAGGATCCGGCTCGCCTCGCCCTCATGCGGCGGGTCAAGGCGGCCTTCGACCCACTCGGAATCCTCAACCCGGACAAGGTGTTCGGCATCACAAGCAAGGAGGACGCACCGTGAAGGGCGCCCAATGCCTCCTCGAGACGCTCGCCGTGTCCGGCGTTGACACGTGCTTCATGAACCCGGGCACCTCCGAGATGCACTTTGTCGCCAGCCTCGACGCCGTGCCGGGCGTGCGCCCGGTGCTGGCGCTCTTCGAAGGTGTCGTGACCGGTGCCGCCGACGGCTATGGGCGTATGGCCGGCCGGCCGGCAGCGACCCTCTTGCACCTCGGTCCCGGCCTCGCCAACGGGCTGGCCAACCTTCACAACGCCCGCCGGGCGAAGTCCCCGGTCGTCAACATCGTCGGCGACCACGCCACGTACCACAAGATCTACGACGCGCCGCTCGAGACCGACATCGAGCGCCTCGCCCGACCGATGTCGGGCTGGTACCGCTGGAGCGCCCGCCCCGGCGATCTCGCCCGGGACGCCGCTGCGGCCGTCGCCGGCGCCCTCGGACCGCCGCAACGAGTCGCCACGCTCGTACTGCCCGCCGACGTCTCCTGGCTCGAGGTGGCCGACACGAGCGTCCCGGCGACCATGCCGGACGTCGTACGGCATGCCGGCACCCGGGCGGTCGTGCCGGACGACGCCGTGGCCGCCGTGGCCGCCGTGCTTCGCGCCGGCGAGCCGGCGGCGCTCCTGCTGGGGACCTCCGCCGTGCGCGAGGCGGGCCTGCTTGCCGCCAGCAGGATCTGCGAGCACGTCGGTGCCAAGCTACTGGCCGAGTCGTTTCCCGGCCGTCTCGAGCGCGGCGCCGGGCTGCCCGCCGTCGAGCGGCTCGCCTACCTCGGCGAGTTCGCCCAGTTGCAGATGGCAGGGCTCCGCCACCTCATCCTCGTGGACGCGCGCTCCCCCGTGTCGGCGTTCGCCTACCCGGGCAAGGCGAGTGATCTCCTGCCCGACGGCTGCGAGGTCCATCAGTTGGCCGCTGAGTGTGACGATGCCGTCGGAACTCTCGAGGCCCTGGCGGATCTCCTCGGGGCACCGCCCGACGGCGCCAAGCTCGCAGCCGCTTCCCGGCCGGATCCCCCGAGCGGAGCCCTCACGCCGGCGAGCGTGGCGGCCGCCGTCGGCGCCCTCCTGCCCGAGGGCGCCATCATCTCCGACGAAGCCATCACGGCCGGCATCTACCTGCCCGGCGCGACCGAGGGCGCTCCGCGGCACGACCTCCTCTCGCTCACCGGCAACTCCATCGGCCAAGGGCTCCCCCTCTCGACGGGCGCCGCCATCGCCTGCCCGGATCGGCCCGTGCTGGCGCTCGAGGCGGACGGCAGTGCCATGTACACGATTCAGGCGCTCTGGACCCAGGCGCGTGAGGGCCTCAATGTCACCAACGTCATCTTCGACAACGGGTCGTACGCCATCTTGAACGTCGAGCTCGGACGCGTCGGCGCCGACGCCGGCGGCCCGGCTGCCCGTTCCATGCTCGAGATCGGTCGTCCGGACCTCGACTTCGTCGCCATCTCCGAAGGTATGGGCGTCCCGGCCTCGCGGGCCACGACGGCAGAGGAGTTCAACACCGCCCTCGCCACCGCCCTCCACGAGGAGGGGCCTCACCTCATCCAGGCGGTGCTTCCCCGCGGAGGGCTCTGAGCGTCCCGGGGAGCGGACCGGCAGCGCTC
>Ga0181532_10003621_pt1 | contig 13821 bp, 12 predicted proteins | sample PEATcosm2014_Bin_33_FD_119768 | JGI IMG/M metagenome (GOLD analysis project Ga0181532, IMG submission 119768) | Peatland microbial communities from MTU Mesocosm Facility, Houghton, MI, USA - PEATcosm2014_Bin11_30_metaG | ecosystem: Environmental > Terrestrial > Soil > Wetlands > Peat | place...
AAATCTCCTTTCTCTGTGACCCACACTATGTCACCTACTCCAACAATGCTGCGGCCGCCGTACGCGGTAGCGTCCGCCGCGCCAGCGGGTTAGTTCTAACGCCCAAACCATTGAACTGGCTTCGCTGCCGCTCATGTTCGGGTATTGGGAACGATAGACGCCCTTTTGGGAAATTGCTTGCAACGATCCCCGATTCTGAACGAACGGTTGGCCCGGGTGCCCACACATTCGCCGCACTTTCGAATGTATGGGAGACAGCCTGGTCAACTCAAACCTCCCACCAAAAAGCGACGGCGCCTTGTCCTTTCGGACTCGGCGCCGTCAGTTTCTCAAAAACAACAACGAACTAGTTGATCACGATCGTGTAATTCTGCGAGGCGATACCGTTCACGACCACCTGCAGGTGCGTCTGGCCGGTTTCGATGTTCGACGGAATGTCGACGTGGGTGTAGCTCGGTCCGTGGTAGCCCACCGCCATGGTGTTGTGATCGTGCGTCTTGCCGAAGAATACGTGTCCGGTCGAGACGTTGGTGAACTTAACGATCGGGTAGTTGCTGGCGTCCTGGAAGTCATCGCCGTAGGCGTTGTTCTGCGAGGCGCCATTGAAGTTGGTTCCGTTCAGCACAACCGTCGTGCCGTGCTTCATGGTGATGTTCGGCAACAACAGGGTTGGCGCCCAGCCGGTGTACTGGCTGCCGGCCGAGGTCAGCAGTTCGACGTCGTTGCTGAAGTCGGTGAACATGACCTGCCCGTTGGGCAGCATCAGGAAGTGGCCATAGTACGACGAGTCACTGGGACCATTCGGGGGATTCGGGATCTCGTTTAGCTTGGTGCCATTCCACTCGAACATCTGGCCGCCAGTGCCTCCGAAACCCGGGCTGGCAAACGCCACCACATTGCCGTTGACTTCCAACGCGGCTGGACCATCGGCGATGTCGAAGCTGCCGGGGAAATCCGGCGCTTCCGTCCAGGTACCGCTGCTGACATTGTAGATTCCGTTGTGGCCCGCGCCGCAACTGTTGGCGCCGGTCTGGAATACTGTTCCGTTCGGCATCAACACCGCGGGACCGAGCTCATACGTCGCGCTACCCGAGCCACCGCAGTTAGCGGCCGAATCCCAATACTGCTCCGGCGTATTGCCCTGGCTGGTCCACGCGCCGGTATTGGGATTGTAGGTTTCCCAGTTCTTGCCGTTGATCTGGTAATCCCCGACATAAGCGTCCACGTCCAGCACCGAGCCGCCCGGCAGCAAGGTCATACCTTCTTCGTCATAGATGTCGAACTTGCCCGTACCGGTCGAGGTCCAGGTCAGGGTCGAGGCGTTCAACAGAGCCGCCTGCGGCGGCGGCCCATCGCAGCAGCTGCTCTGCATGTAAGTTCCGTTGTTCAGGATGACGCTCGGGCTATCGCCGATATTTGTCCATCCGCTGGGCGGCGTGACCGAGGTCCATGTATTGGCCACGGGATCATAGATCGCTCCCAACTTTGTCCAGGCCGGGGTTCCACAGTTGTTGTACTCACCGCCTTCGGCAATGTAACGCCCATCGGGCAATACCGCCGAGCCGAAGTACAGCGGTGCATATCCAGAGGGCATGGTCGCGACCTGCGTCCACGTCCCCGTCGCATAGTTACCGTTGATGTCGGGTGTCAGCGTCCACCATTGGTTACAGGTATTAGCATCATTTACCAGTATTCTGCCATCCGTCAGCAGCGCGATCGGTCCGGCAGCGATGTTGGGCACGTTCTGTACCGGTGCCCATGATTGCGCATTGACCACGCTCACCGCAGCCAACGCAAGCACGGCAATTCCGAGCATTCGCAAAAGCTTCATGTTTCTCCTCAATTTTTCAGCTAAGTCTGAAAGGCGGGTTTCGATGCAGATCGTCGACATCCTGGCTGGGCTGTCGGCGTTGTACATCTCTACTCAGCAACAGCTTCGGAAAGGTACTCTGAAACGTTCCTGCAAGTCAATAACGATCCAAAATACTAGCGGTTGTAGTTGTTCAGAAACAGAACAAAAGTCGATACGACCAAAGTGCCGCAGTCGCCGCGTTCAACCGCAGAAAGAATTGAAATAGGCGCTACAAATGCGAGGGCCAGCGTAATCCCCGACTCTCCGATTTGTCTGGAACGCCTCCTCGCGGTCCGCGAGGAGTTGACAAAACTTTTACAAATCCGCACTGCGGAATCGGGCGGCCGAACATGCGTCTTTCACAAAATAGTACCTTTACGGTACTATATACATCTAACCCAGTGGGAGCACGTAAATCATGATCCGGCTCGCCAAACTTACCGATTACGGCCTGGTGCTGATGACCATCATCGCCCGCGATCATGCCACGTCGACGCACACCGCGCGCGATCTGGCGGCGCAATCGCGTCTGCCGCTGCCGACGGTGAGCAAGGTCTTGAAGCTGCTTCTGCAGAGCGGCATGCTGGTCTCGCATCGCGGCATCAAGGGCGGCTACAGCCTGGCGAAAGAGCCGGCCGAGATTTCGCTGGCTGAGATCATCACTTCCATCGAAGGTCCCATCGCGCTCACCGAGTGCAGCACCGAGATTACGGGCTTGTGCGATCTGGAACGCTCGTGCCCCATCAAGCGCAACCAGCGCGTCATCAGTCAGGTGGTGCGCGGCGCCCTCGATCGCGTCACCCTCTTCGATCTGATTCAGCCCATGCAGTTGACCGCCATCAAGGGCCCACAGGGCAAGCTGGTACCCACGATTGGTTATTCATCCGGGAGAGTGCAATGAGTTCTAATACCGACGTAATTCGCGATCTGGCGCAGCAGGAGTACAAGTGGGGCTTCGTCACCGATATTGAAGAAGAGCGCATTCCTAAAGGCCTGAACGAAGACATCATTCGCGTGATCTCGGCCAAGAAGAATGAGCCTGAGTTCATGCTGCAGTGGCGGCTGAAGGCCTATCGCTATTGGGCGTCGCAGGAATCCAAGCAGGCCGAGCCCAAGTGGGCCAACATTCACTATCCGCCCATCGACTATCAGGCGATCACGTATTACTCCGCGCCCAAACAGAAGCCACAGCTCGAGAGCCTCGATCAGCTCGATCCCGAGATCCTTCGCACTTACGCGAAGCTGGGCATTCCGCTCGCCGAGCAGAAGATGCTCGCCGGCGTCGCCGTCGATGCGGTCTTCGACAGCGTCTCGGTCGCGACCACCTTCAAGGCGAAGCTCTCCGAGTACGGAGTGATCTTCTGCTCCTTCTCCGACGCGGTGAAAAACCATCCTGAGCTGGTGAAGAAGTACCTCGGCTCGGTCGTTCCCTATACCGACAACTTCTTCGCCGCGCTCAACGCCGCGGTCTTCACTGACGGATCGTTCGTCTACGTTCCCAAGGGCGTCCGTTGTCCGATGGAGCTGTCGACCTACTTCCGCATCAACGCCGCCGAGACCGGCCAGTTCGAGCGCACGCTGATCGTCGCCGACGAAGGCGCCTACGTCAGCTACCTCGAAGGCTGCACCGCGCCGATTCGCGATGAGAATCAGCTGCACGCCGCCGTCGTCGAACTCGTTGCGCTCGACAACGCGACCATCAAGTACTCGACCGTCCAGAACTGGTATCCCGGCGACAAGAACGGCAAGGGCGGGATCTACAACTTCGTCACCAAGCGCGGCAAGTGCCAGGGTGTGAACTCAAAGATTTCCTGGACGCAGGTCGAGACCGGCTCCGCCATCACCTGGAAATATCCCGGCTGCATCCTGCAGGGCGACAACTCGGTAGGCGAATTCTACTCGGTCGCGCTGACCAACAATTATCAGCAGGCCGACACCGGAACCAAGATGATCCACATCGGCAAGAACACGAAGAGCACCGTGGTGTCGAAGGGCATCTCAGCCGGCCACGGCCAGAACACCTATCGTGGGCTGATCAAAATCCTGAAGGGGGCAACCGGCGCGCGCAATTACACGCAGTGCGACTCGTTGCTCATCGGCGACAAGTGCGGCGCGCACACGTTCCCCTATATAGAGGTTAAGAACTCGACAGCGCAGATGGAGCACGAGGCGTCGACCTCGAAGATCGGCGAAGATCAGCTCTTCTATCTGCGCCAGCGCGGGTTGAAGGCTGAAGACGCCGTCTCCATGATCGTGAACGGCTTCTGCAAGCGCGTCTTCCGCGAGCTCCCGATGGAGTTTGCCGTCGAAGCCCAGAAGCTGCTCAGCGTCAGTCTCGAAGGCAGCGTCGGGTAAAGGTTGAAGGGGCGCAGCTTTAGCTGCGCCATTTTGGCAACACTTTTGAACAGTGTCATCCCGAGCGGAGCGCAGCACAGTCGAGGGACCCCTATTAGGGCAATGGTCTCCGACGTTAGCGGTTCTTCGACTCGCACGCCAACATCGGGCGGGCTCACTCAGAATGACACGTCGATTGATGAGGACGAACTAAACGCATGAGCTTACTGGAAATCAAAAACCTTCACGTCAAGGTCGACAACAACGAAATCCTCAAGGGCATCAACCTCACCGTGAATCCCGGTGAGGTCCACTCCATCATGGGCCCGAACGGCTCCGGCAAAAGCACGCTGGCCCAGGTGCTCGCGCGTCGCGAAAGCTACGTCGTCACCGACGGCCAGGTCCTCTTCGACGGCAAAGATCTCCTCGAAATGAAGGCTGAGGACGCTGCCTGCGAAGGTGTCTTCCTCGCGTTCCAATATCCGGTCGAGATCCCGGGCATCAGCAACGCGTACTTTCTGCGCTCAGCGCTCAACTCCGTTCGCAAGTATCACGGCAAAGACGAAATGGATGCCATGGACTTCCTGCCCATGTTCCGCGAGAAGCTGAAGCTGCTGGACATGGACGAGAAGATGATGAATCGCTCGGTGAACGAAGGCTTCTCCGGCGGCGAGAAGAAGCGCAACGAGATTCTGCAGCTGGCGATCCTCGAGCCAAAGCTCGCCGTGCTCGACGAAACCGATTCCGGCCTCGACATCGACGCGCTGAAGATCGTCGCCAAAGGTGTGAACGCGATGCGCAGCCCCGACCGTTCGTTCGTCGTCGTAACGCACTATCAGCGGCTGCTGAACTACATCGTGCCCGACTTCGTGCACGTGCTGATGAATGGCCGCATCGTGCGCTCCGGCGGCAAGGAGCTGGCGCTCGAATTGGAAGAAACCGGCTATACCGAGATGGAAGCCGGGCAGCGCGAGGTTACACCGGCGTGAAGGAATCCACGAGCGTGATCACCGCGATCCCACAATTAGAAACGTACCTGGACGCATTCGGCGACTTCCAGAACACAGCGCCCGGCCGCGATCTCGGCTGGCTGCGCAAACTTCGCGATGACGCCTTCGCCCGTTTCTGCGAGGTCGGCTTCCCCACAACGCACGACGAAGACTGGCGCTTCACCAACGTCTCTGCCATCGCGAAAACGCCGTTCCGTCTTGCGGCAACCACGAATGAGGTATGCAAGAACGATTTCGATGCATGGGCGCTGCCCGGTGCGGCCTGTCGCCTCGTCTTCGTCGACGGTCGCTTCGTTCGTGAACTGTCATCGACCGCATCGAAGAAGGGCGTAACAGTCGCCAGCCTCGCCGACGAACTCAACTCGAATCCGTCGTCGCTGGAGCCTCATCTCGGCCGCTATCTCAACATCGAGCGCGATGCCTTCGCCGCGCTGAACACGGCCTTCGCCGCCGACGGCGCGTTCATCCACATTCGTAAGGGCGTGGTGCTGGAGCAGCCGATCCATCTGCTCTTCGTCTCGACGGCATCTGATGCGCCGACAATGACGCACCCGCGCAACCTGATCGTCGCGGAAGAACAAGCTCAACTTGCCGTCGTCGAGGACTACGTATCGCTCGGCAGTGCCGTCGCCTTCTGCAACACCGCGACCGAACTTCTCGCCGCCGAGAGCGCCGTCGTCTCGCACTACATGCTTGAGCGCGAGGACACGCAGGCCTTCAACATCTCCACCCTGCGCATCCAGCAGGGCCGCAGTGCCAACGTCGCCACGCATTCCGTTCTGCTCGGCGGCGGACTTGTCCGCAACAACGTTCACCCTGTTCTCGCCGGCGAAGGCGCGGAGTGTCTCATCAACGGCCTCTTCATCGGCAATGGCCGCCAGCACCTCGACAACTACATGCTGGTCGAGCACGCCAGCCCGCACTGCGACAGCCGCCAGTTCTACAACGGCATCCTCGACGGCCAGTCGCACGGCGTCTTTCACGGCCGCATCATTGTCCACAAGGACGCGCAGAAGACCGACGCGAAGCAGACCAATCGCAACCTGCTGCTCTCCGACGATGCGCAGATCGACACCAAGCCGCAGCTGGAAATCTACGCGGACGACGTGAAATGTACGCACGGCGCCACCATCGGGCAGATCGACGAGACCGCGCTCTTCTATCTGCGCTCGCGCGGCATCGACGAATGTTCAGCGCGCAAGTTGCTGCTGCTCGCCTTCGCCAACGAGTGCCTGGATCGCATGAAAGAAGATGGCGTGCGCAGCCATCTGCAAAAACTCATCAACCGCCATCTCTTCGGAATGGCGAACTCGATTGCGCCGACTGAGCCCAGCGGCGACAAGGGAAGAAATTGGGAGGAAGTAGGATGAGCACGGCTACCAACGGCATGTCGCAGGAGTTTCATCCCTCCATGGCAAACGCGATCGCGCCCTATGCGGTCGAGGAGGTTCGCCGCGACTTTCCTATCCTGCATCAGCAGGTACACGGGCATCCGCTCGTCTATCTCGATAACGCCGCGACCTCGCAGAAACCGCGCGCCGTCATCGACGTCATCTCCCATTACTACGAGAGCGGCAACGCCAACATTCATCGCGGCGTGCACTTCCTCTCGGAACACGCGACGGAAGAGCACGAAGCCGCGCGCCGCACCGTGCAGCGCTTCCTCAACGCCGCCGACAAGCGCGAGATCATCTTCGTGCGCAGCGCCACCGAGGGCATCAACCTGGTCGCGCAGACTTACGGCCGCAAGCACGTCGCCGCCGGTGACGAAGTCCTCGTCAGCGCCATGGAGCACCACTCCAACATCGTGCCCTGGCAGATGCTCTGTGAAGAAAAAGACGCCAAGCTGCGCGTCATCCCCATCAACGATCGCGGCGAATTGCAGATGGACGAACTGCCGAAGCTGCTCACGCCACGCACAAAGGTCCTCGCGGTCACGCATGTTTCCAACGCGCTGGGCACCATCACTCTACTGCGCAAGATCGTCCAAATCGCGCACAAACACAACGTTCCTGTGGTCGTCGATGGCGCGCAGGCCGCGCCGCACATCCGCATCGACGTGCAGGACCTCGACGCCGACTTCTATGTCTTCTCCGGCCACAAGGTTTACGGCCCAACCGGCATCGGCGTGCTCTACGGCAAGATGGCGCTGCTCGAAGCCATGCCTCCTTATCAGGGCGGCGGCGACATGATCCGCTCCGTCACCTTCGAAAAGACGCTGTACAACGATCTGCCTTACAAGTTCGAGGCCGGCACGCCCAACATCGGCGGCGCCATCGGCCTCGGCGCGGCGATCGACTATGTTGATCGTCTCGGCATCGACAACATCGCCGCTCACGAGCACGATCTGCTGACCTACGCGACCGAATCGCTCCTGGCGATCGATGGCGTTCATATCATCGGCACCGCCGCGGAGAAGGCTGCGGTAATCTCCTTCATCATCGATGGCATTCATCCCCACGACATCGGGACCATTCTCGATCGCGAAGGTGTCGCCGTGCGCACTGGCCATCACTGCGCCCAGCCGGTCATGCAGCGCTTCCGCATTCCGGCGACGGCACGCGCCTCGTTCGCGCTCTACAACACTCGCGAAGAGATCGACGCGCTGGTCAAGGGCATCTATAAGGTGAAGGAGGTTTTCGCCTAAATGTCCGATCTGCGGGAGCTCTATCAGGATGTGATCCTGGAGCACAGCAAAGCGCCACGTAACTTCCGCGAGTTGCAGAGCGCGAACCACAAGGCCGAGGGCTATAACCCTCTCTGTGGCGATCATTTCACCATCTACCTCGATCTCGAGGGCGACAAGATTCACGATGTCAGCTTTCAAGGATCGGGCTGCGCCATTTCCAAAGCTTCGGCCTCGATGATGACGCAGATCGTGAAGGGCAAGAGCAAGGAAGAAACGGCGAAGCTCTTCGAGCAGTTTCACAGCCTGGTCACGGGACAAGCCAACGGCGATCGCGAGTCGCTGGGTAAGCTGGACGTTTTCGCCGGCGTCTCGGAATTTCCCGTCCGCGTCAAATGTGCAACGCTCGCCTGGCACACCTTGCAGGCCGCCATGGAAGGCAAGCAGGAAAAAATCTCAACGGAATGAGTCACAACCCCGGCATTTGTTACAGCAAGATGAATGCGCTGGACGGCGGCGCGATGCTAGTATCTCCGAATTGCTTGCACGCCAAGGAGATGGCATGGGTACTGCACCGCTTCCTTCCCTTCAGTACGAAATCGAGAAGTCAACCGATGACGTTAACAACACTGTAACCACGATCAAATGTCATGGTCGCGTGGTCAGCGACACTGCCGGTCAGTTGAGGGATGTGGTGAAGACGCTGATTCCGCAAGGTGGCCACATCCTCATCGATCTTAGCGACGTCCAACATATGGATAGCTCGGGCCTGGGTACGTTGGTCGGCCTGAAGGCGTCGGCCCTCAATGCCGGATATTGCCGGCTGGAGCTGGTCAATCTGACGCCGCGCGTCGCGGACCTGCTGCGCATTACGAAGCTGACGCAATTGTTCGCGTCGTAGATGCGTCAAAAGGAAATTAACCATAGAGGCATAGAGAAAAGTGACATCCAGGCAAGTCTCTGTGCCTCTGTGGTTAAACATTAAGAAAGAAGCTATGCACACCGGCGTCCCCATCACGCTTTCACGAGACTGCGAGGTCATCGAGATTCCCAGCGGTGCGCGCAGCACTCTGCCCACCGGCTCGATTGTCCGCATCATGCAAACTCTTGGCGGCAGCTATACCGTCAGCGGCGGCCAGTACGGCTACATGTATCGCATCGACGCGCGGGATGCCGACGCGCTCGGCCTTCCCAGTGCCGAGGCGCCGACCGCGGCGGAGCACAAGGTCTTCAGCGAGCAACTCGTCAAGGACGAGCTGAAGACCATCTTCGATCCCGAGATTCCCGTCAACATCGTCGATCTCGGCCTGGTCTACGGTTGCGACATCGCTCCCGCTGAGCAAGGTGGCCACAACATCGAAGTGAAGATGTCGATGACCGCTCCGGGCTGCGGCATGGGTAACGTCCTGAAAGCCGATGTCGAGAGCAAGCTCGCACGCTTGCCCGACGTGAAACACGTCAACGTCGAAATCGTCTTCGATCCGCCGTGGACTCCCGCGCGCATGTCGGAAGCCGCCAAGCTCCAGCTCGGCTTTGACCTCGATTTCGGCGAGCCCACCTCCGGCCTGCCGATCTTTCGCTAACTTGATAGTCTAGTTTTCATGTCGAGATTCGCTGCGCTACTCGCCTCCTGTCTTCTGTGTATCACCTCGCTCGTCGGCCAAAGCAAGAGCTCGCAACCCAAGCCCACCCCCGGCGTCACCACCATTACCTCGTTCGATAAAGATCACACCGTCATCGGCTGGCTCGAGATCGTTCCCTTCGAGAGCAAAATTTTTCACAACAAGCGCATGTTGCGCGTGCTCGTGCCGGCGAATTATTTCTCGCCGCACAACAGGACTCGCGGCTATCCCGTGCTCTACCTGCAGGACGGCGAGAATCTCTTTGATGAAGCCACCAGCCCACAAGGCGAGTGGCACGTCGATGAGACCGTGGAGCACCTGGTCGGCGCTTTCAAGATTCCGCCCATGTTTGTTGTCGGCATCGACAGCGCCGGTGACCAGCGCGACTCCGAATACCTCGCCTATCCCGACCCGCTGAACAAGAAAGTCACCGAGCAAACTGGTCTCGGCAAAGAGTACGCCCGCTTCATAACCACCGAAGTGATGCCGTTTATTGAGAGGCGATACCGCATCTCGCGCGGCCCGCAGAATACCGGCATCGGCGGTTCGTCCTATGGTGCCGATGTGGCGCTCTACGCTGCGTTAAAGAATCCAACGCTCTTCGGTCATGTGCTGATAGAAAGTCCGGAGCTGCGCATCGGCGATCGCCAGCTCATCAAAGATGCCGAGAAGGCCAGCTTGCTGCCGCGCAAAATATATGTTGGCATCGGCACGAAGGAAGGCAACGAGCCTTCGCAGAGCCCGCTACTGGTGGAAGACGTCCGCCAGTTGGAAGCGGTTCTGGTGAAGAAGGGGATGGGCGCAACTCGCCTGCGCATCGCCATTGAGGAAGGTGGCCAGGACAACGAAGCGGCCTGGTCGCGGCGCCTGCCCGACGCGCTGCTCTTCCTCTACGGTCAATAGGCGCGCACTACTTCAGCCCAAAGTTGTAGCTCAACCCCGAGCTGGTGCCGTAATCGCTGCCGGAAAAGTGGTTCGGCGGCTGATTGTCCCAGTTGCCATAGAACGAAATATTCCACGACAAATCGCCGGTGATTTTGATGTAGTAGGTCGCATTGGTGTTGACGTAGATCCGCCCCGGCTCCGTGAACGCGGGGAATGCCGACGCCGTCACGCTCAGATTAGTCTTGTTAAAGCGAAAGAACTTCACCTGCGCCGCGATCAGGGCTGCTCCCACATCCTGCGGCGCCACCGATCCTTTGTACGTAGTTCTCTGCCAGGCAAGGCCGGCGATCACTGCGATCTGCGCGTGATTCGTGTTCTTCAGATACCGCCCGACGCCACCGCCGAAATTGGTTTGCAGTGCGATGTCCTGGGTCGAGCTCTGCAGGAAGCTACCTAGTCCGGTATAGAACCAGTTGTTCCAGGGCATCAGGCGCTGGCCGCTGAAGTTAACCTGGTTGCGCGTGGCTGCCGACTCGGCGCCGCTGCTGGTCGATAGCGTGGAGTCGTAACTGGCATCGGCTGACCAGCGTTCGCGAAGATACGCCAGGTCCGCACCCAGGTTGTACTGCGTCGTCTGGTTTCCTTTGGAGTACTGAATGCCGGTGTCGATGTCGCCGGTGAAGCGTTGCCAGAAGCTTTCCGAGGTCTGACTCATCTTGACGACCTCCGTCCGCGGCAGTTCCGTCTCCTTCCCCGCCGATTCCACAACTTCAATCTTCACCGGCCGCTTCTCCTCACTCTCCGCAGTGCTCAGCGTCCCGGTGTACACCGACCCGTCCGTTGTCTTGACGATGAACAAGTGCTTGCTCTCCAAGTAGGCAACCTTCGACCACTGCACCGAAGAGGTGCCGAGAATGTAATCGAAGCTGACGTAGAGCACGCCCCCGTCGAGCCCTTTGATCTCGCAGGTCAGGCGATCGCCGTTCTTCATCACCAGCACGTCGTTCTTCTCACGCGCCAGCAACGGCAGCGTCACCAGCAAAGCAGAAGCTAGAACAGCGGCGCGAAAGCTCATCACGCCTCCTATCTTGGTCGCAGACAGAACACCGCTGCGCAAAGGTTCCCCACGTCCCAGGTTCGATTGAGTTGTTTGGGCAAGGCTATCCTATAGCGCGACGCTGCCGCTTGGGAATGCAGCCAACCGTGCGTGACCGACCCGCGGTCGCTGGCGCTCTCTGGCTGGGTGTACCGCGCTGGTGGCCCGCTGGAACGTTCCTTATGCCGCGATCGAGAAAGAGGACCACCATTTTCCCCTGGCCTGTGAACGAAAATTCATGCGTTGTTACGTCACTTCGAAGTGTATAGTTTGAGCCCATCGCCAAGGCCGGATTTCCGTTGTAGCAAATCATGGAGAATAGGAATGCAAGGCAATACATTTCCCTTCGGGAAGGTAATACTAGCGACCTTCACTGTGACCCTGTTGGTAACCAGCACTTGGGCTAGCGAAAAAGTAATACATAACTTCGGCAGTGGTACCGATGGGCGGACCCCGCAGTCGAGCCTCGTCTTTGACGCCGCCGGCAATCTCTACGGTACGACTTACGCGGGCGGCAGCGAGGGCTTGGGCACCGTGTTCAAGATCAGCCCCAACGGCAGCGGAGGCTGGACAACGACCGTACTGCATAACTTCCGCGGCGCTCCAGACGGGGCGAATCCTTACGCCGGCCTCGTCATGGATGGCGCCGGCAATCTCTACGGCACCACGCACGCGGGCGGCAACTCGTCGACGGACTGCTCTGCCGGGTGCGGGACGGTGTTCGAGAGCAGCCCCAACGGCAGCGGGGGCTGGACGACGACAGTGATACATAACTTCAACGGCAGCAACGGGGAACTGCCCTACGCCGGCCTGATCCTGGATGGATCCGGGAATCTCTACGGCGCCACGTACGCTGGCGGCTCCCACGGCTTTGGCGTCGTGTATGAGATGAGCCCAAACGGCAGCGGAGGCTGGACGACGACAGTACTGCATAACCTCGGCAACGGCGACGACGGGCAGAACCCCAAGGCCGGCCTGGTCCTTGATGGCGCGGGCAATCTTTACGGCATAACCACGGGCGGTGGCAGTCTCCACTTCGGAGTCGTGTTCGAGATGAAGCCTAACGGCAGCGGTGGCTGGACGGAGGAGGTCATACATAGCTTCGGGGAGGGCGACGACGGCTTCATTCCGCAAAATGGCAGCCTGATCCTGGATGGCTCCGGCAATCTTTATGGCACGTGCAGCGTTGGCGGAAGTCACATGGCCGGGACAGCGTTCGAGATGTCACCTGACGGGAGCGGAGGCTGGACGGAGAAGGTAATCCATAATTTCGGCAGTGGCTCGGACGGACAAGATCCCTTCGCCGGGCTGATCTTCGATGGCTCAGGCACCCTTTACGGCACGACCGTCGCGGGCGGCGGCGACGACGACGGTACAGTGTTTATGATGACGCCCAACGGCAGCGGCGGCTGGACAGAAAGCGTGCTGCATAACTTCGGCCAAGGCTTGGACGGGAGTACGCCTGCAGGCGCGGGCCTGGTCCTCGATGGCTCCGGCAATCTCTACGGTACGACTTCCGCAGGTGGCAGCCATGACCAAGGGACAGTGTTCGAAGTCACACCTTAGCTTCACTACAGGTACGATGCGCATCTCTTTGGGAAACTGCAAATGAGTCCCCTCGGCTTAACCTCCGGGGATAGGAGCCGGCTTCGCCGGCCGCCAGGAAAGTCGGTTTGGACTGTTTTGAAGGGGCCAGCCTTACAGGCTGCTGAAAAAGCCGACCGGGACGTGGCTTTCAGGTAGAGCTGGCCTTCGCCAGCGTCTTAGCCGTTTATCTCCTTTCCTGAGTCGGCTTCACAGTTTGCTGAAAAACTCTTTTTCGACGCATTTCGAGCGAAAATCGGGCAGCAAGTGATTGAATCTTCGTTCGTCGAAATGCCCGAAATTACTAGCTTGGTTCCTTTTTCAGCAAACTGTTCAGCCGACGACACGCGAGTCGCGCAAGGGGGTTTTCAGCAGCCTGTTTAATTTGCGCGGTTGCCAGTCTTTTGTTTTTGTCATCACGAGGAGGCCTTCAGGCCGACGAGGGATCTGCTTCTCGAGTTTTTCAGCAACCTGTTCGGCCGGAGACAGAGTCGTTTCGATGTCGACTTGTTTTATAAATCTACGCGGGCGCGCCCCACAAATCAGCGCTCCGTCGCCGCAGGGCCAAAGGTATTAAGGATAGTCGTGATAAACTAACCACATCCCGTCGCGGAGAGGTGGCCGAGTGGCTGAAGGCGGCGGTTTGCTAAACCGTTATACGGTCAAAAGCTGTATCGGGGGTTCGAATCCCCCCCTCTCCGCCAGTCGTTTTAAGTTTCTTCCGCATAAGCACTTACTGTTCGGGTCGGTTATAGGCTTTACATCCTCTGCGACGACCTGAGGCTCTCAAGGTGCATATTAGGTGCATTTTC